>Ga0114986_1000597_pt1 | contig 9879 bp, 11 predicted proteins | sample Shrwel1BS1Day17_FD_96988 | JGI IMG/M metagenome (GOLD analysis project Ga0114986, IMG submission 96988) | Subsurface microbial communities from deep shales in Ohio, USA - Utica-3 well 1 S-1-Day17 | ecosystem: Environmental > Aquatic > Deep subsurface > Shale gas/oil reservoir > Produced... | reverse complement strand
TGTGGCCCTGGCGCTGATGGAGACGCTGGCCGATTTTGGTGTGGCCAGCTATTTCGGCGTCCAGACCTTCACGGCCGGGATCTACAAGGCCTGGCTGGTGATGGACAACCGGGTGGCGGCGGCCCAGCTGGCCACCATGCTGCTGGCACTGGTCGCCCTGCTTTTGTGGCTGGAACACCGGGCGCAACAGCGCATGCGCTTTGCCGCCCTGCGGGGGCAACGGGCTGGCAGCGCCGAGGCCCAGCCTGTCCGGCTGCATGGCCGTCGGGCCTGGCTGGCCTGGCTGGTGTGTGCGGTGCCCATCCTGGCTGGATTTGTCCTGCCGGTGGCCTTCATGGTGCGCCCCCTGGTGGGCGGCTGGGACGAACTGCCCTGGACCATGTTCGTGCAATGGTCGGTCAACAGTGTCCGGCTGGCGGGCCTGTCCGCACTGCTGGCCACGCTGCTGGCCTTGGCCATGGCTTATGCCCTGCGCATGCGGCCGGGCTGGATCACGCGGGGCGTGGTGCAGCTCACCGGGCTGGGTTATGCGGTGCCTGGGGCGGTGATCGTCGTCGGCCTGCTCCTGCCGGTGGGCTGGGTTCAGGCGGTGCAGCCGGATTCTTCGCTGGGCTACTGGATCACCGCCACCGCCATCGGGATCGTCTGGGCCTACCTGGTGCGCTTCACGGCGGTGGCCCTGCAGTCTGTCCAGAGCGGCTACGCGCGCGTGCCGGTCAGCCTGGACGATTCCGCCCGCATGCTGGGCAGCACCGGGCTGGCCTTGGCCAGGCGGGTGCACTGGCCGCTGCTGCGCCGCTCCACCGCCGCCGCGGCGCTGCTGGTGTTCGTCGACGTGATGAAGGAATTGCCCGCCACGCTGGTGCTGCGGCCGTTCAACAGCGACACCCTGGCCGTCGTGGCCTACCAGCTGGCCCGCGATGAACGGCTGGGCGAGGCCGCGCTGCCTGCGCTGACCCTGGTGGTCGTGGGGCTGGTGCCGGTCATCCTGCTCTCACGCACCTTGCGTCAGCGCTGACAAGCTGTCAGCGGATCTCGTCGATCGACACCTTCTTGTCGGTGACCACCGGCGTGATCAGGCCATACCCCTGGTTCTGCCAGTGGACCAGTTCGGTCATGGCCGACGGCGTGACCTCGACGAAGGGCTGCATGTCGGCCGGGGTGTAGCCGTAGTCCTTGAGGGCCAGGCCACAGACCTTGAACTTCACGCCTTGATCGGCGTAGAAGCGCATGCGCTGCACGATGTCCTCATACCGGCTCTCGTTTTTGCGGGCCACCGTCACCAGTTCGGTGCCGTGCAGCACGACGATGACGCTCATGTCCTCGTTGAAGAAGCTGTACGGGGCTTCCATCAGCGGGTTCACAAAGGAACGCAGCCAGTACAGCGCGGCACCCATCTTCGCCGGGTGGTCCAGATAGATGTCGAACAGCGCTTTGGGTTGCTGGTAGGGGGTCTGCACCACCGCGGCCTGCGCCAGCGCCACCGTGGGCGCACCGGCCAGCGTCAGAAGCAGCAACAGGCTGGGTGCAGATATCAGGCGCATGGCATGTCTCCTGTGATCGGGATGAACGTGCCGCCTGCAGGTGGTCACCAACAGGAACCGCACGTCTTAGGCTAGAGCGTTGATTTACAAAGGGTGGTGGCTGTGGGCAAAATGATTGTGCCCCCAAAAATGCCCCCAGCCTAACAAGGATGCCCCGCCATGAAGCTGACAGACGCCAAACTGAGAACACTCACCACCCCCGGCAAGCATTTTGACGGCGGGGGCCTGTACCTGGAAGTGACCTCGGCCGGTGGCCGGTACTGGCGCCTGAAATACCGCCACGGCGGGAAGGAGAAGCGACTGGCCCTGGGCGTGTATCCAACCGTGAGCCTCAAGGAGGCCCGAGACCTTGCAGATCTGGCACGCAAGACCCTTGATGCCGGTGATGACCCTGGCCAGCTGCGCAAGGCTGCGAAGGCAAAGGCGGTGCATGAAGCTGTGAACACCCTACAGGGCGTCACTGACGAATGGTTGAAGCACCAGGCCACCAGGTGGGCACCTGTCACGGCGACCCGCATCCGCGCGAGCCTCGAGGCGGATGTGTTTCCCGCGCTGGGCGGCCGGCCGCTGGCTGGCATTCGACCTGGCGAAGTCATGGCCGTGGTGAAGAGGATCGAGGCACGTGGGGCGGGTGACCAGGCCGGCCGCGTCCTGCAGCGCATCAAGGCGGTGTACCGCTGGGCCGTGACGCATGAGCGCATCGAATCGAATCCCATGCTTGACCTGGTGCCATCGGAAATTCTCAAACCACGGCAGGTGAACCACCGGGCAGCCCTGTCAGATCGCGACCTACCCGAGTTTCTGGGCAAGCTGGGGGCCTACGAGGGCGACCCGCACACCGTCAACGCCTTGCGCTTGCTGATGTTGACAGCCACCCGGCCAGGTGAAGTGCGCGGCGCCCGCTGGGCAGAGTTCGAGCTGGACGAGGCCATTTGGATCATCCCGGCCGAACGCATGAAGATGCGCACCGAACATCGCGTGCCACTGAGTCGGCAGGCCCTGCAAGTGCTGCGGACCATGCATGGCCTCAGTGGTGGCCGTGACCTGGTGTTCCCTTCGCCCTTCTACCCGTCCAAGCCGCTCAGCGAGAACACCTTCAATTCAGCGCTGGCCCGCATGGGGTTCAAGAACGCCGCCACCGCCCACGGATTCCGTGCCCTGTTCTCGACCGTAGCCAACGAGACCGGGTGGAATCCGGACGTGATCGAGCGCCAGTTGGCACACAAGGAGCGAAATGGCGTGCGGGCCGCATACCACCGCAGCACGTACCTGCAGGAGCGCCAGCGGTTGATGCAGTGGTGGGCGGACTACCTGGACGGGCGCAAGTCCGGCAAGGTGGTGAAGATGCCCCAGCGAGCGGCCTGAGGCATGGCACACAGCCTTTCGGCGCCACCATTCATGGTCAAACACCGGGAACACCGGGAACAAATCGACGAAACCCAGCATTCATGTGGACTGTCGAGGCGCAAGGTACCGGGAACAGTCCGGGAACAGTCCGGGAACAAAGCGGGAACATATTGGACTTGAGAGACATTCTCTCTTTCCTTTACAGAGCTTCTGCAGGTCGGTCGCAGGCTGAAGCGCCAGGCCTGTCAAGATCGTGATTTCGACGACCATGCTCGCTGTACGTTGCTGAAACTGGCTGGAAAACCGGCGCGATGGTGATCCTCTTGGCCCCATTTTTATGAGGTGGCGGTGGACGTCCTTGTGTAGAACGGGGTCTGTGTGGTTGTTGGCGGACAGCTCAAGCTTTCCAGTTTTGCGGATATCTTTTGCTGCCGAAAACCAGCCAATCTGGTAACCTATGTCGAGAGAACATCAGCTGGTGTTCTTTTTACTTACACGCTTACTTTCCAGGACCATCATGAAATCCGTTGTGCGCAAGAAGCTGCCTTCGGTTCGCTTCAGCTCCAACATTCGCTTGGAGAGGCTCAAGGTGCTTGCGATAGAGCATTCGCCTTCTGGGCGAGTGGTGCGTGCTCCTGTGGGTGCATCTCGTGCTTGCGCTTTTGTTCCTCCTTCGGCCAAAGTGGAAGTACTGAGCTGGCCGAAACTTTGACCTTGTCCAGCCCATGCGCTTGAGCGCATACGTCAATCAGCACGGGATTGACGCGTTTCAGTTTGAAGACTTCATTTTTGTCGGCAGACAAGTTGCGAAGTCGCCTCAGCCGCTGATCGTGGTTGGAGGTCAAGCCCTCGAAACCTGGGGACATTTCTTCAACGTCCCATCTCCCCAGGGGGATGCTTCCCCTCTCACCGAAGACACCGATTTTCTAGGGGGAAAGCAGGACGCAACCTGGCTCTGCCAGCGCTTGGGTTTTGACAATACCGAGCTGCAGTTTCCATCGCAAGACGACACTGGGCCAAGCGCTGCACTTGCTTACATCAGGCGGCCGGATGGCCGGGTCCTGATGATGGACTTCCTTCACAGCATTGTTGGGCCATCCAACGAGAAGGTCAGGCGCCTGGCTGTTGCAGCCAGGGTGGATGGAGTCACATTGAGCGTGCTCCATCCCCTTCTGTGTTTGGAAAGTCGAATGGCAAACCTTCAGTGTCTGCCGAGCAAGAGGATGGGGAACGGTCCGATGCAGGCTCGATGGGCTGTTGACATCGCCCGGGCCTACATGGAGCGGGCTGCATCCGCTGTCCAGGGGAGCGAAGACGCAGACCAAATCGCCTCCGCCTGCAGGATGTTGGCGGAGATGGCCGAGTACAAGTACGGCAGGTATTGCTGGATCAACTACGGGTTGGATCCATTGCAGGCAGTGACACCATTGGTCCTGGAGGTGTGTGGGTCAGGCTTTGCGCATTGCGAGTGGCCGCGCATCGTGGAGCGCATTTACCGCAAGAGAGACAAATGGTCCCGTATCCAGGCGATGCGTGTCGAGCGGGCCAAAGAAAACGCTGTTGAGAAGACGCCGGGAGAGTAGGAGCTGATCGCTTGTGGCGGTGATGGCTCGCCAGCTGCGCAGTGTTTCTTTTTGATGTGATCCCCACATCATCCCCAACAAAGGGGATGCCTTGCCCGCGGTGATCTACGCGGCAGATGACAGAATGAGTCAAGGAGGGGAATGCATGTCGACTGAAACCTGTCTCAAGTGTGGGCACGTCAATCATGCTGTGGTCGGGTCGGACACAGAGGCGTGCCCGAACTGCGGTGCGATCTACGCCCGAGTGCGAGCGGCTATGGCCAATGGCCAGCCAGTAAGGGCAACGAAGACGATTGACCCAGTCGCTCAAGGCGGTGAGACCGCATCGCATAGACGGCGAAGCTCGGGTGTTGCAGCTTCGTCAGGCGGCCCCTACATCGATCGGCTAAGAGCTCACACACAGTACCCGACGTTCCGCACTGTGGTTCGTTTTGGTTTGTACTTTGGCTACTTCCTGACTGCCATGGCGCTACTCGGTGGAGTCATTGCGGCATTCCAGCGGGATGGCTCTGCCATGCATCTCCTGATTGGCATAGGCTTGGCCGCCGTGGTTTTTTTGCTCACCCGCCTATGGTTTGAGCTGACCATCATGATTGTTGATATTGCTGATGCCAGTGTGCGCACGGCAGAGAACAGCGAACGTTCCGAACAAGGTTGAACATCCCTTGACAACCCAGCACACCACCGTGCTATAGTCCGCTTAACCCCGAGAGGGGCCGGTGCTTCAAAACACCAATGAGAAGAGCGGTGCAACCTCCCCGTCAGTGAGGTTTTGTCACGTCCAAACACCGTGAGTGTCCCGCACAAGGACATTCACCGATGGGTCACAGCGACACATCAAATCCCCGGCATTCCGGGTATTCAGGTTATGGGCGGGATGGGCCTCCCCGCAAGGATGGCCGCACGGACTCTTCTCCGTGTTTTGAACATCCCGTCCACCCGCACCGCTTCAAAACGTGGCGGGTGGTTTCAAGTCTCGAAGAGGAGCATGAAGCCATGACCACGGTCATTGACCTGGCCAGCCGCCGCGCTGCGCCGTCCCCCACCACGTCCCCCGAACCGCTGGAGCTGATCCAGCTGCACGCCCAGGCGCACAACGCGCTGTCCACGGCGCTGCATTGCCTGCAGCGGCCTGATTGCACTCCCGACCACATCAAGACCGCCACGGCCCGCGCCGTGCGTGCTGCCACGCTGCTGAAGCGCGCCAGTGCCGCTGTCAACCAGGTGGAGGGCTGAGTCATGGAAAAACCGAAAGCTGATGAGCTTCGCCAGACGGTTTGTTTGATTGACCAAGTCGCAGCAGAAGCCCTTTCGCGTATTGACGGGGTATGCGCCTTGGCGTTGCTGGCGATGCAGCAACATCAGTCCCCGGTCCATATGGAGCACATCGCGCAGTTGCTTCTTCAAGTGCGTGCCTTGGCAGATGAGGCCCAAAACACCATAAGTGTCAAGGCAGAGCGCGTCGGCGCGATGTACAAGGACAAGGCATGGCGCCGGCGCCTGGATGCTTTCCACGCCTGGAAGGAGTGTGAGGGAGGTGGTCAACATGGCTGAGGCAATCATCAACCATACCCAGGTGCACCTGGTCATGGAGGAAATCTCGAAATCGATGATGGCCATCGAGCGAGCTTCTTACATGCTGCAGGCTCAGTGCCTGGAAGATCCACGTGACATGGACGCCATGCACTTCGCCATCCAGTGCATGGCACAAAGGGCGGGACTCCTGTCTGAGCTCGTATCGTCCCATTGCGGACATCCATCGGCCCCAGATGGCCTGGTGAACCAAGCCTGTGCGTGGCAGTGGTTCTTGCCGCCAGCCTTTTTCGAGCCAAACGCACTCCAGTCTCCTCCCTTGGAGTGACCTTTTATCTGTCCCTGTTTTTTGTCTCAGTTTTCCTGAACTTGAGACAGCAAAACGGTGAACCTTGCATGCACCCCAGCAAGCGTAGGGAGTGACAGGCGGACAAACCAACCATTCACACCGCTGCATCCACGCGGTTGATTGTGTGGCTTGAATGCCGCCACTCAAAAACTGTCTCAGTTTTCCGGGAAATGAGACAGCGGTACTGCGATTGTTGGGCCTCGTTTAACCAAGGAGTACCAGATGGACAAGCGTGGAACCAAGGAGCCGGCACCCGACAACTCGTTGAGCTTGAAGAACCGGGCCATGTCGGTCGGCCACCAGCAAGCGTATCTGCTCACAGGTGGTTTCGCCGTCTCCGGCAATGAGCATGCGGCTTCGCACTCCTTGGGCAACCAATTAACCAAGGAGCATTCGATGCAGAAAGAACCAGCGCACAGCAAACGAACAGACCGGCTGTTGCGATTTCCTGACGTGAAGGCGATGTGCGGATTGTCTAGGTCGTGGATTTACGAGGCCATGGAAAAAGGCGAATTCCCGCGGTGCATTCGTCTGTCCATTCGGGCTGTTGCTTGGAAGGAATCCGAGATCCAGGCGTGGCTCGAGTCTCGTCAGCCCATCGGAGGACGGAGATGAGCCAAGCGATGCACGAGAAGCGAAATCACCTGCTGTGGGCGATGCAAAACCTCACTTCGCCAGAAAGAGCTTCCATCCAAGTGTTCCCCGGTGGCTTTACCGACAGTGGCGTTGAGGCGGTACTGCTGCGGACAGTCATCGGTGCAAAGGAAATCGAGTTCTCCCTACCAGGAGTATTGCGCGTTCGAGATGTCGAGTCGGGCCAGTTGCTAGCCATGTCGTGTGCACCCAACTGGTTGCAGCCCGTTGATGCACCCAACCTGGTGGCCATGAGCCTGCATTTGATCGAAGACACAGCCAACCGCATGGATGCCATGTCGCCGCAACTCGGCAAGGCCTCGGGGAAGGTGGCTCAACAGGCAGCACGAGGCGCCAAGTGGCTGCGTGTGGCGGGGCCTTCAGTCATGGCGGCATTGCTCGCACGAAGCGGCGGCCTACTTGACCTGGATGAAGAGATGCTGCGGCAGATAGCCAAGGGTAAGGGATTCCTTTGAGGTTCCCAGGAGAGCAGGTAGCCATTCACGGGGTGGGTGAGTGGCTGAGAACAAATTTTCGAGGTACGAAATGGGTATCAAGCCGGTTGAAATTCAGATCAATGCCATTGATGAGACGAAGAAGGGCTTCGACTCTGCATCAAAGAGGCTGGACGATCTCGCGAGCAAGCTTGAAGGCGGGCTCAAGGGTGAGGCTCTCAGCGCAGGTGAGGCGCTCAGGGCTCTTGGTGATCAACTTCAGACCGTTCAGCGAGTGGCTATCGCAGCTCTGGGAGGGGGGTTCGCAGGTCAGCTGATTGCTGACCTGAACGAAACAGCAGAAGCATTCGCCACGGTGTCGGATCGGGTCAAGCTGGCCGTGGGGGATACAGGATCCTTTGACCAGGCCTTGGAGGGGGTGCAGGAGGTTGCTCTGGCCACCAACAGCGAGCTTCAGGCAACAGGTGACCTGTTTGCAAAGCTCAACCAGGTTGGACAGCAACTCGGGCGAACGCAGGAACAGGCGTTGGCACTGACCCAGTCAATCAACCAGGCCGTTCAGCTGTCTGGCGGATCAGCTGAGTCAGCCAGAGCAGCCATTACCCAGTTGGTGCAGGGACTAGATGGCGGGGTGTTGCGAGGCGATGAGTTCAACAGCGTCATGGAGCAAAGCCCGCGCCTGGCTAAGGCGCTTGCCGATGGGTTGGGCAAAACCACCGGGGAGTTGAGAAAGCTGGCCGAACAGGGCGCACTGACCAGCGAAGTGGTCATCGGCGCTCTTGAAGGTCAGGCGCAGACCCTGAACAACGAGTTCGAGAAGCTGAGCGGAAAGCCATCCCAGGCACTGCAAAACCTGAGCACCGCGTGGACCGTCTATGTAGGCAATGCAGACAAGGCAACCGGGGCAAGCAAGGCTGCAGCTGACGCAATCAACTTGCTTGCCGAGAACTTGGACACCATCGTTGGGTTGCTATTGGATGCGGGGCAGGCCGTGTCGGCTTTTGTGGCCTTGCGGCTCGCGCAGCATTTCCTCTCTGTTGGTACTGCAGCCAAGACAGCAGTTGTGAGCCTGACCGCCAGTACTGCGGCCATGAATGCTGCGAGTGCATCTGCAGCCGCAGCTGGTGCCAACGTAGGTCGGATGGCAACGATCCTTGGTGGATTGAAGACGCTTTCACTCTTGGGCGTGGTCACCAACATCCAGGACATCGGAACATGGCTGGGTGAGTCTGCAGCCAAGCTGGCTGGCTACAAGGACATGACCGAGGAGTTGGCCCGAGAAGAGAGGATTGCAGCCGAAATCAGTGCAGAAAACGCACGCCAGAAAGCTGCGCTCGCACAGGCAACCCAGCTTGCCATTGAAGCCGCCAGGGGCCTGACTCCGGAGGCCAGGGTACTCGTGACTGAGTTTGACAAGATGCGAGAGGCCGGCAAAGGGGCGGGCGATGCCCTGGCTGATCTTTCGAAGAAGGCCAACCTGCAGGACGCGACGGGCATCGAGACGTTCATGGTGGCGCTTCGAGATCTTGCTGTGCAAGGCAAGGCGAGTGGTGAGCAGATCCGGGAGGCTCTTGCCGGCGCCCTGAAAGGTGAGGACCTGGCCCGATTCGAGGTCATGGCGAAGACTGCGCTGTCAGGTGCCAGGAACGAGGCAGAGCTGCTCAATCTGGCGCTGGATGCAAGTCTGCGAGAAGCTATCCGCCGCAGTGGCGCTGACTTCGCAACGATCAGCGGCGGCATGAGCCAGGCCGCCACCCAGGCGGTCAACGATACAGATCTCATCATTCGCAACCTTGACCGCCTCAGCGATCAAGGTGTCGATACCGCTGCAGCGCTCACGGCAAGTCTTGGCAAAGGCATCAAGACGGCTGACAGTCAGGCTGCCTTGCAGGCAGTTCGGCAGCAAATTGAAGGCCTGCGGAACGTCCTTGGTGATCGTGTCACGAATGGATTGCTTCAGCAGCTGGAGGAGCAGACAGAGCGTGTGAAATCGAAGGTGAGCGATGTCGAGTCCGCCTTCAAGCGCTTGGGCATTCGCACAAAAGAGGAGCTGCAGAAAAGCGCCGATGAGACCAAGTCAGCATACGAGACCATCCTGAATAGTGGCCAGGCCACGGCTGACGGCCTGCAGAGGGCGTTCATGCGATACGCACAGGCGGCCATCGAGGCCAACGGAGGGGTGGTGTCCGAGTCATTGAAGGTCGAGGCAGCGATGCGCGGTCTTCAGATCCAGACAGACAGCACAGGGAACACCATCATTCGTTCCATGCGCGACGCCTCGGATGCCACCAGGGATGCCGCTCGATCTGCAGAGTAAGCGGTCATCCAACTACGTCTTCCCACAGAGCGCCTGAGAGGGGAAGCTACGTGTCCATGCACAACAAGGTGGACACGTATGTCAGAGATCGACACAGAGGTGGTGAGGCGCCTGGTCA
>Ga0114986_1000596_pt1 | contig 9897 bp, 9 predicted proteins | sample Shrwel1BS1Day17_FD_96988 | JGI IMG/M metagenome (GOLD analysis project Ga0114986, IMG submission 96988) | Subsurface microbial communities from deep shales in Ohio, USA - Utica-3 well 1 S-1-Day17 | ecosystem: Environmental > Aquatic > Deep subsurface > Shale gas/oil reservoir > Produced water/Flow... | reverse complement strand
TCTGCAACCGTACTGCCGGGTTCAGGGTTTCATACGGTCGCCACAGACTTTGCCCAGCACGCAGCGGATGCCCGCAGCATTCCCAGATTTGGCGGAGATACCCCGCGTAGGTGCCGCACGTCGAAAGCGGGGTGTTCAGCTCATCGAGCAGCGTGCGTAGCAGCCTAAACCACAATCCGGCGTGGATGCGTCGGCGCGGCAACTCCACGTGGCCGGTCGTCAGTGCCTGCCAGGTACGCTGGTCCATCGCCGCAATCGCGTCGCTGGCAGTGCGCGGTTCGGCGTCGGCGTTCTCCCAGCCGAGAAACCGCCCTGGCACGCCCCAATAGGATTCCAGCCAGCAGCCATGCAGTGGGCAGCTCAGCATCAGGGGCAGCTTCCACGCGAGCAGTACGGCTTGGTTCTCCGGATCGTTCAGGCAGAGCGGACAGGCGCGGTGTATCGGTTGGGTGGGCAGCCAGGCACGCCAGCTCGTGATGGATCGCGTCTTACGGCGGAGTCTCGGCAGCAGTACCGAGAGCTGGAACGCACAGGTTTCCAATGCGGCTGGAATCTGATCATCAAGGCTGTCCAGTAGCCAAGGCACCCAGCCGGCGAAACTCATGCAGCGCAGCCGATCCAGCTCGATACCGCTCCGCTGGGAGAGCATCGCCAGCAGCGCCAGTGGTGGCGCGGTGTCCAGGTCATCAACCTGGCCGTGACCAAGATCGTGCTCCAGCAGCTCGGACACTTCCATGTGATAGCAAAGGGCCACGCGGTTGAGCCACGAAGACAGGGCTTCGGCTTCCCTGGGTGCCGGATGCAGTGGCCAGCGTGGCGCTGGCTTCACATCAGTTCCCGCTCGAATTGCCGCCGCCGCTCGCTGGGACCGGTGTAATCGGCCATGCTGAGCGTGCGGTGGTTGATCGCTTCCTCACCACTCTCCACGGCGGCCACGGCCGCCGCCATCAATAGGTGCGCCAGCTCGCCAATAGTGCCCTCGCTGCGCGTGAGCAGGTAGCGAGCCATGTCCAGCGTGGCAATCGACGAAGGTCGCCGCAGCGGGAGCGAAGCCGCGAAGCTGGCCAGCAGTGAACAGCAATCGTCGTTGGCCTCCCACACCGGCAGCATCATCGGCTCGAAGCGATTTTCCAACTGGTCATCCGAGCGGATGGCCAGGTAGGCGTCGCGTGTGCCCACACCGACCAGCGGGATGCGCAATTCGTTGCCGAGGAAGCGCAGCAGGTTGAGGAATTCCCGGCGGTTGACGCTGTTGCCGGCCAGGACGTTGTGCAGCTCGTCGATCACCAGCAAACGCACACCGAGCTTGCGCAGCAGTGTCAGCGCCAGTTGCTCTATTTCCGGCAGCCGTGGGCGCGGTCGCAATGGTGCTCCCATCGCCGCGAGCAGCGCGACGTAGAAGCGGATCACCGATGGCTCGGACGGCATCTGCACGACCAATACCGGGATGTGCTCCTGGTCGGCGTCGGAGCTGGCCGGGTGGGCGCGGCGGAACTTCTCGACGATCATCGACTTGCCGTTGTTGGTTGGACCGACCAACAGCAGGTTGGGCATGCGTTGTTTGTTTGGCCACGTATACAGGGCTTCCAGCCGGTTCAACGCCTCGACTGCTCGCGGATAGCCGATCCAGCGGTCGGCGCGAAGGCGATGGATGCGCTCGTCCGCCGGGAGACGGGCCAAGCCCTGGGCCGCCGGCAGCAGGTGGGACAGGTCGATGATGGGATATTCGTCCACGGCTACCACTCCTCAATCTGGTCGAACGGTTTGGCAGGTGGCTGGTTGTCCGCCTGCGGGTCTGCCATGTCCGTGTCCGCTGGTGGCGTGGTTTTGACAGGTTGTTCCGTTGACTTGAGATGCTGGCGTCGATCCGCGTCGCGCCGCGCCTTGCGCGTGGCTTTCTGCGCAGTGGTCACGATTTCGCGCATCTGCCCGATCATGCGGAACAGCGCCGACTCATCCACCTGTTCGCGCCCTTGCTGCCGCAATTTCGCCAGCGCCTGCCGTTGTTCCCAGAGGGTGACAGCCGGGTGCGACAAGGTACGGTATGGAATTTCCAGATAGTGCTGCCCCTCCGGCTCCAGCACCCAAATGCGGCTGATGTCGCGTGGGTCGCGCCGGATCAGGAACGCAGGCAGGCGGTCGCGCCGAGCTATCCACGGCTTGAGCGCATCGGCGTAGTAGTGGATGTGGTCGATGACGAAGCCAGTGCGGGTCAGGGTGCGGCGGAGGACGGGCAGGAAATCGACCAGAAAAGCCGTGGTGCGAGTGATGACGGTTGGAACGCCGGTACGCGCGACAGCTTCGGCCCAGCGTGCGGCCGGCGGTTGGAGCAGGCCGTTGTGCACGGAGCCGTGATAGGTGCCAACCGCCAATGCGAGCCAGCGTTCCAGCTCGCGCAGTGTCAGGGCGGCCATCTTCTCGGAGGCGTATTCCCCGCGCTGGTCAGGGTTGGAGAAGGTCGTCCCCGGCAATTCGTCGTGGATCATTTGCATCGCCGTGCCGATGATCCGTTCCACGATGCCGCCATAGTGCGGCTGCCCGAGAGGCCGATAGTCCAACCGGATGCCATGCTGCTCGCAGCCACGGCGTAGCGCCTCGCTCTTGAATTCGGCCGCGTTGTCCAGGTAGAGCAGCGCGGGCTTGCCGCTCATCGGCCAGTCCATTTCCACGTCCAACCTTTCCAACCAAGGGCGCTTGTCGCAACCGGCGTGTGCGAGGCACAGGCCGACCGAGACGGCAGATGGCGCTTCTAACGTGACCACCATGCCAACCACGCAGCGGGTGAACACGTCGATGGCGAGGGTCAGGTACGGACGGCCAATCGGTTGCCGGTCGCGCTCGTCCACCACGATCAGGTCGATGACTGTGTGGTCGATCTGTACCTGCTCCAGCGGTGCGGAGACTGGCGGAGGAACACCGCCAACACCTTGCAGGATGCGGGACGCATCCTGGCCTTCCCGAAGTCGAGTGGTCTTGAGTGGATCAAGGCTGGCGATCCGCAACGCGACCGTGTTGCGCGCCGGCATCCGCAGCTTTTGCAGCTTGCACACCCGCGCAACTTCACGGTGGAACGCCGCCAAGCTGCGCTTCTGCTTGGTCAGGAAGCGCTTTTGCAGTAGCTCGCGGATGATTCGTTCGACCGACTCCGGCAAGCGGCCTTTACCTTTGCCACCGCTCGACTGTCCAAGAGCCAAATCAGTGACCAGCCCCGAACCTTGCCGGGCACGGCGGATCAGGACGTAGACCTGCCGCCGGGACAGACCCAGCGCCTGGGCTGCTGCGTCGGCCGCTTCATGCCCGACCGTCTCCGACTGCGCCAACGGCCCAATGATCTCCGCGCGGCAGCGAGCACGCTCCCATGCCTGTTCTGACAGGGTGGCTACGCCGCGCTCGGCAATCGGTACGGTATCGGTCGCCATGCTCGCCTCGCTTTGGTGCACACGAGTATTGAGCATAGACGAGTTTCGTGCAGAGGAGTCCTGATATCGGGCTGTCAGGAGCCGTATGCACAGCAGGCTTCATGTCTCGTTGATTGGTGCAGTCGTCTTCTGAAAATGACAAGGTTAGGGCATAGCCTTAACTGACACCACCTCCCAGGGCCTGATATAAAGCAACACTATCGACTAGGCGTTGCGCCTGGGCCGCAACCATATTGATCCGGATTGACTGTGCCTGTTGCTGCGCGATGAGCAGTTGCAGGTAGCTGGCCGCGCCCAGCCGGTATTGCCGCTCGACCGACTGCAAGGAGGCCTGTGCAGCCATATCAGCGGCAGCGAGGGCAGTCAAAGTTTGTGCATCGCTTTCCACCGCGCGCAGGGTGTCGGCGACGTTACGCAAAGACTCCAATACGACGCTCTGGTAATTGGCTGCGGCGGCATCAAAAGCGGCGAGCGCCGCTCTTTTTTCAGCGGGTAGCCCTGGATTAAAAAGAGGCTGGGTGAGCTGCGCAACCAGGCCCCACACTGCCGAGCCACCACCGAACAGGGCACCGGTGGTCAGCGCTTGAGAGCCAAGGTTGGCGCTCAGGTTGATCTGTGGGTAGAGCTTGGCGACAGCCACACCATAGTCTGCATTGGCCGCATGCAACAGCGCCTCTGACGCCTGGATATCCGGTCGGCGGCGCACCAGTTCTGAGGGCACGACGAGCGGCATCTCGACGGGCAGAGTGAAATCGGCCAGAGTGAAGGCCGGGATGCCACCCGTGCCTGGGGCACGACCGGCTAGCACCGCCAGTAGATGTTCGGTTTGTTGCAGTTGTTTACGCAGCGCAGGCAGTTCTGCCCGCGTTTGCTCTGCCTGAGCTTGTAGGCTCAACGCTTCATCAGGTGAGGCCTGACCGATACGCACGCGTTCATGGGCTAGGCGCAGTTGCTCATCCTGTACGCGCAAAATGGCAGTAGTGGCTTCTAGTTGCGCAGCAAGGCGTGCTCGGGTAATGGCAGCGGTTGCCATGTTGCCAGCAAGGGCCAGGCGCGCAGCATTCAGTTCGAAGCGACGGTAGTCGGCGCGAGCAGCCAAGGCTTCGAGTGCGCGCCGGTTGCCGCCAGCCAGATCGAGGTTGTAATGCACGCCAACGCTGGCGTTGTAGAGGCTGAATTGACGTGCGTCTCCGCTCAACCCTTGGCTACTGGGACTCATTTGCTGGCGCTGAGATCCCAGTGCGACATCTACCTGTGGATATTGCGTCGAGCCCGCCTGTGCGGCAAGAAGCTCCTGCGCCTGTCGCAAATTGGCGCTGATGCTCGCCAGCGTCGGGCTGACGTGGAAAGCTTCGTTGATCAGTCCGTCGAGTGCGGATGAACCCAAGCTTTGCCACCATTGCGTTTCGATCGGAAGCCCTTCGACTAGACGTTGTGTTTCGCCGAACTGCGTGGGAGCGGACGCGGTTCTATCAGCCACCGGTGTTGCAGTGTAGCGAGCCACATCGGGTGCGGTGGGACGCTGAAAATCAGGGCCGGCGGCGCAGCCGGCCAGACCGGCGGTGACCAGACCAGTTACCAGGTAAGTTGCCGCAAGCCGTCTTCCGAGGCTGATGGGGCGCGGGCATGTTTTAGCGTGTTCCATAAAAATGCTCCACAAAAGGTTTACGGAAAACTTGGTGGCAGCCCAAGCAGCTTTCCTGCACGTGGGCGAATGATTGGATCACCGCCTTGCCATCGCTGCTCGCAGCAGCCAGCTTCATGGCCAGCGCCGCCTCGTGAGTCTGCGCGTCAAAGTTTCTGAACTTGGTCGCATCAGCGCCGAGGTAAGCAAGGATGCGCATTTTTTCAGTAAGCGGTGGCTCGGGGTGTGCCGCAACTTTTGGGGCGAGCTGAACGACCTGATCCCATTCCTCCTGCGAAATCGCACCGGTAATAGCCTGCATGTTGCGCCCGAGTTCCTGCATGATCTTGCGTAGCGCCAGTGGCTCAACCTGGGTAGCGTCACCAGCCCAAGCTGGCAACTGAAAACCCCATAAAAGCAGGCAGGCCGCAACGGTCAGGGTGATAGTTCCAAATGCGTGGCTGTGTTTGCGGTGGGTCATGAAATTCTCCTGTAATTCAATCGTTCTCTCATTCGAACTCCCGCCCTTCGCCAGCTTCCTCATGGGTCACGCCGTCGCGGATGTGGTAGATGCGCTTGAAAGTGGGGATGATTTTTTCGTCATGGGTGACGACGATGATGGCGGTCTCGAACTTCCGAGCCATGTCATTGAGGATGCGGATTACAGCCATGGCACGCTCACTGTCTAGTGGAGCTGTGGGCTCATCAGCCAGGATCACCGGAGGGCGATTGACCAAACCTCGCGCAATGGCGACCCGTTGCTGCTCGCCACCGGAGAGTTGCGAGGGCATGGCGCGAGCCCGGTGTTGCACATCGAGTGCGGTGAGCAGTTCCAGGGCCTTCGCGCGCGACTCCCCATTCGCGACGCCTGCGAGCATCGGCAGTAGCGCCACGTTGTCGGTAACATCGAGAAACGGAATCAGGTACGGCGCCTGGAATACGAAACCAATCTTGTCCCGTCGCAAGGCGCGCAGATCACGGACTCTCCAGCCATCGTCGTAGATCACTTCATCGCCCAGCGTCATGCGACCGGCGGTCGGATCAATCACCGCGCCCAAACATTTGAGCAGCGTGCTCTTGCCGGACCCGGAAGGGCCAATCAGGCCCACCACTTCGCCGGGTGCCACCTGCATGTCCACGCCTTTCAAGGCATCGACGGTGGTATCGCCCTCGCCATAACGTTTTCTCAAACCTTCGATGCGAATGCCTTTGCCACTCATCTCAACCTCCAATGGCTTCGGCCGGGTCGACCTTGAGTGCCATGCGAATGGCGACGATGCTGGCTAGAACGCAGATCACGAGCACGGCGAAAAAACCGGCGATGGAGTCGAATGGCATCAGCAGTACGTACTTGGGAAACAGGGGCGCTGAGAAAGTGGCTGTGATCTTGCCGACCACGAAACCAATCACGCCCAGGGCGAGCGCCTGCTGCATGATCATCGCGGCGATGGTTCGGTTGCGTGTGCCGATGAGCTTCAACACCGCGATCTCGCGGATTTTGTCCATCGTCAGCGAATAGATGATGAAGGCAACGATGGCCGCGCTAACGATGGCCAGAATCACCAAGAACATGCCGATCTGCTTGGCCGACGTGGCGATCAACTTGCCGACGAGGATGTCTTCCATCTGTGCCCGTGTGTAGACCGTCAAACGTTTCCAGCGCCGGATGGATTCGGCAACCTCGTCCGGCGCATGACCAGGTTTCAGAGTGACCAGCACTGCATTGACGAACGCGTTGGTGCTCTGTGAAGCAATCACGGCATCCAGCAAACCAGGAACACCGGGTCGATTGAAGGCCGGGTTGGCTTCGGTGCGACGCCGGCTTTGCCAAATGGCGTCGTTGTCCTTGAGGAACTGAGCCTCTTGGGCATCCTTGAGCGGAATGAATACCATCGGGTCGCCGCTGGACGACACCATGCGCCGTGTCAGCCCCACGACGGTGTAATGATTTCGGCGAATGGCAAGACGATCTCCCAGTTTGAAGCCGGTGGCGATGTCGGCCACCGCCTCGTAGTGACCGCGCGTGATCTGGCGTCCAGCGACGAGATAAGGAGGCCATCCGGGTGTAGCCCCCAACGCACCGGGCGCGATGCCGACCACCATGGTGCGTACATCACTCTCGCCCTTGCGTACCTGCATGGTCAGGTAGGTCACGTTCGCTGCCTGTGAGACTCCCGGCATGGCGAGAATGGCGCGATACACGTCATCGTTGAGGCTGGACGACTCCGCATAAGGACCCAGAGTATCCTTTTGCACCACCCAAAGGTCAGCGCCACTGTTGTCGAGCAACGCCTTGCCGTCGTCCACCATGCCTCGGTACACCCCAGCCATGACCAGGGTGACGCCGATCAGCAGACCCAGACCGATGCCGGTGAAGACGAATTTTCCCCAGGCATGGAGAATGTCGCGGCCGGCCAGGCTGATCATCGTGACACTCCTGGGATATGGTCGACCACATGGATGCGGCTGCGCGCCGTCAGTGCCTTTTCGCTATAGGTCACAACCTGGTCCCCATTCTTGAGCCCTTCGCGCACCTGCACGTAACCATTGAGGTCGGAAGTGCCGAGCTTGACCGGGGAGAAATGCAGATCACCATCCACGATTTGCCAGACACCAACTTTGTCGCCCTCACGCTGGACGGCAGCGTTGGGGATCAGTGGAGCGGCCGGGAGCGCCGGCAAGTCAACCGTGACTTCGGCCAGTTCACCCACCGGTGGCAAAGGTTCTGGTTTGTTATCGAATGTCACCTTGGCAAGCGTTTCCTCGGTTACCGCGTCGGCCTTGGGTTCCACCCGCAGCACGCGACCTTTCAAGGTCTGGCCACCACGCGAACGCAGGACGATAAGAGTCGGCAACCCCCCAGCCAGCCCCGATGCGCTGATCTGGTCGAAGCGCGCATTGATCCACAAACTCTTGGGGTCGATCACTTCCACCACGGCCTGGCCCGCGACGATGGTCGTGCCGGGATCGGCATCGCGCACGGCGACTACACCGTCGACCGGCGCGATCAGGCGCAGATTGCTCCGCTGCGCGACGAGTCCTTCGCGGTCGGAGCGTGCCCGGACAATATCTTCCCGAGCGGCAGATAAGGCGGCATCGGCGATCTGCAGTTCCTGCCGCTTGGTGGTGACGATTTCCTCGCTGGTCGAGCGCACCGCAAACAATTGCTCGTAGCGGCGCGCCTGGGTTTGCGCGTAGGCTTGCCGGGCTTCTGCCTCGCGCAAAGCCGCTTCCGCACGCTTGAATGCCGACTCCTGTGAGCGCACCCGATCATCGAGGTCGACCGGCTCCATCTCGCCGAGCACCTGTCCGGCCTTGACCTGGTCGCCTACATGCACCTCCAGGCGTTTGACGCGCCCGGCAAACGTCGGCCCGATCTTGTAGGTGTAGCGCGCCTCCACCGTGCCGATGCCGAACAGCGCCGGTGTGATAGCCCGTGATTCCACGCTTGCCACCGTCACAGCGACCGGGGCGAGCGGCCCTGATCGCAGACCGACATAAATAAAAAGCACCAGCAAAGGAATGATGACGGCAAGCAGCGCCAGGGTGCGGCCTTGCAAGGGTAACTTTTTCATTGCGCACTCCTTATGCCACGCCGATAAATTGCAAAGACGCGCGGCGCATCGCGGTGCATACGTCCCACATCACCCGCCAACAGCGATTGCATGACCAAGCCCTGGATCGTGCCAATGAACAGCGTTGCCGCCGCCTCGTTGTCAAGCGAGGGAGACAACTCGCCGCTGGCCTTGCCTTTCTCGATGAGACGATGCAAACGTTCGCCGTAGCGCTGAATCAAGGTTTGCACCATGCGCTTGGCCGGTGTCGATTCGGCACGCTGAAGCTCACCAAACATCATTCTTGGCACGCCTGGGTGCTCAGCTACGAATTCGATATGACTCATGAACATCGCCTCCATGGCTGCCAAGGGCGACTCGATTCCTTGTGCGGATCGATCGATTCTGGCTAATAGGCGCTCTGCTACCCACTCCATGACCGCCTGCCAAATGGCTTCCTTGTTCGGGAAGTGCCGAAACAGCGCACCCTGGGTCAAGTTCATGTGTTTAGCGATAGCCGCAGTGGTTATCTCGCTTGGGTTTTGTGAACCGGCAAGCGCCACGACGGACTCGACAGTTACGGCACGACGTTCATCGGCCGGCAGATGCTTTGGATGGGTGTCCACGAGCACTCCTTGTAAGATAGTAATTGATTACTATCTTACCACAAGAGGCAACTCAAACAAGAGAAAACCCGACGTACTCGTCAATATCTAGCGTCTGCAATGGGCTTAACGTGCTTTATTTTCCGTTTTCTGAGACGTCCCCCACATCAGCGTCAGGCGGCGCGGCTGCCGACCAGCCAGCATCTGCTCGATGATGTCGGGCGCGAGCAGCGTCAGGCGCAGCAGTTCGTTGACCACCGAATGGTGCAGTTTCTCGGCCCGCGCAATGGCGGACCCGCTCGCCATTGCGCCGGTGTCCAGCAGGTGCTGCCAGTAGAAGGCGCGCGCCAGTCCGTCGATCAGCGTGACGTCGTAGACGTCCCGGTCGTCGCTGGCCACACGTTGGACGCCACGGCGGCGGAACACCAACGGCACGAAGGTTTCCAAAGACTCGTCCATCAGGCCTCGACCTCCAGCATCTCGGCACCGATACTTCGCGGCGCGAATTCCTCGATCAAGGCGTTCCAGCCGATCTCGCGCCACTTCACCTTGATGCCCTGCACTTCGCCGACGTGGACGAGGTCGATGCGCTCGATCATCAGGTTGGCGATGCGGTGACGCTCGACCGGGAACAACTGATCCCACACGTCGTTGAGCCGTCCCATCGCCATCACCGTGGTGGCCTCGTCGATCTG
>Ga0114986_1000595_pt1 | contig 9899 bp, 7 predicted proteins | sample Shrwel1BS1Day17_FD_96988 | JGI IMG/M metagenome (GOLD analysis project Ga0114986, IMG submission 96988) | Subsurface microbial communities from deep shales in Ohio, USA - Utica-3 well 1 S-1-Day17 | ecosystem: Environmental > Aquatic > Deep subsurface > Shale gas/oil reservoir > Produced water/Flow... | reverse complement strand
GAAGTAGATGGTCAGGGCTTCGATTTCATCCCGATTCGTGGCCAGCCAGTCGGCGAATTCGACGGTCAGGGCTTCGGCGTTGGCGGTGCTGTCCTTGCTCCAGCCGGCGTAGGTGAGGTGGTCGAGGTTGTCGTGGTCGATGGTCTGTTCTTTTTCGCGGCGGATGGTGTCGATCAGTTCGATGAATGCGCCGTTCATCAGCGCCGCCGCTTCGCCGACCAGTTGCTGCTGGGCCTGCTCGCGCAGGGTGTCGCCGGGGTCGTTGCCGATCGGCAATCCCGCCAGTTCGAGGGCGCGGGCTTCGATGAGGTCGCCGTCGATGGCGTTGAACAGTTGGCTGACCAGGTGGCTGAGTTCGACGCCACCGGCGGCTTCACGCAGACGGCGCTGGTCGTCGGTGTCGAGCTGCTTGTTGAGTCGGGCCAGGCGGCCGGCCAGCGAGGAGACGCTGTCGGTATCGGTGGCGCCCATCAGGATGCCCATGGCCAAGTCCTTGAGCGGCACGCCGGGCTTGGTGATCAGCGGCTGGCTGGCGGTCTTGAGCGACTTGGTGACGCCGATGGCGTCGACGATGACGTAGTGGGTCTTGGCGGTTTTGGCGCTGGGGGTGACTTTCTTGAGGTCGTCCATGTCCAGCGTGCGGGTGCCGCGGCCTTTCATCTGCTCGAAGTAGTTGCGGCTTTTGACGTCGCGCATGAAGAGCAGGCATTCGAGCGGCTTGACGTCGGTGCCGGTGGCGATCATGTCGACGGTGACGGCGATGCGCGGGTGGTATTCGTTGCGGAACTGGGCGAGGATGGATTTGGGGTCTTCGCCTTGCTGCACGCTGCCATCGGGCAGTTTTTTGTCCTGCGCGGCGCGGTAGGTGACTTTCTTGCAGAAGGCGTTGCCCTCGCCGAATTCCTCGCGCACGGTGTTGATGATGTCGTCGGCGTGGCTGTCGGTCTTGGCGAAAATGAGGGTCTTGGGGACTTCTTCGCGGCCGGGGAAGATGGCCGGCAGATTGTCGCGGAAGGCGCGGATGACGGTGCGGATCTGGTCCGGATTGACGATGTCGCGGTCGAGCTGGGTGGCGGTGTAGGCGGCGTCTTCTCCTGCTGTTCCCAGCGCTTCTTGCGGGTCAGGCGTTCGCGCTTTTCGATTTGCTGTTGCGCCGCGATGAGGCCGCCGTGCTGGGTGACGTGGGTGTCGATGAGGTAGATTTCGTTGCCGACGTTGACGCCGTCGGCAACGGCCTTTTCATGGCTGTAGTCGCTGACGACGTTTTTCCTGAAGAAGCCGTAGGTGCGGTTGTCCGGCGTCGCGGTCAGGCCGATCAGGCTGGCGTCGAAGTAGTCGAGCACCTGCTGCCAGAGGTTGTAGATGCTGCGGTGGCATTCGTCGATGAAGATGAAGTCGAAGAATTCGGGCGGGATCTTGGCGTTGTAGGCAACCGGGGCCGGGGCTTTCGGCTGGACGAGTTCGGCCGGGTTGATTTCTTCGGCGGCTTCGTCGAGTTCCTTGCCTTGCAGCAGGGAGTAGAGGCGCTGGATGGTGGAGATGCAGACGTCGGCGCCCTTGTCGACGAAGCTGTTCTTGAGCCGCTGGACGCTGTAAAGCTCGGTGAATTTGCGGTTATCGTCGATCGGCACGTAGGCCATCATTTCCTGCTCGGCCTGTTCGCCGAGGTTCTTGGTGTCGACGAGAAAGAGCACGCGCTTGGCGTCGGCGTGCTTGAGCAGGCGGTAGATGCTGGTGATGGCGGTGTAGGTCTTGCCGGCGCCGGTGGCCATTTGAATGAGGGCGCGCGGCCGGGCTTCGCGGAAGGATTGCTCCAGGTTGCCGATGGCGGTTTCCTGGCAGTCGCGCAAGCGAAGTTCCCTGGCTGGCTTGTGTTGCGGGTTGAGCGGCGGGAGGCCGGCGAGGCGGGCGCGCAGGCTGTCGCCCTCACTCAGCCAATCGCGCAGGGTTTCCGGGCGGTGGAAGCTGAAGATTTCACGCGAGCGCGGCTTGGGGTCGCGGGCGTCGGTAAAGCGGGTGACGATGCCGGTGGCTTCGTAGAGGAAGGGCAGCGGCTGCTGGTTGTTGACCCACTTGAGCCTGGCGGCGGCGTAGCCTTCGGTCTGGCTTTCGTGCATCGTCAGGTGCTGGCCTTCGGATTCGCGCTTGGCTTCGATGACGCCAACGGCCTTTTTATCGACGAAGAGCACGTAGTCGGCCGGGCCGACATCGGTCTGCCATTCGCGCACGGCCTGCCCGCTACCGGCGCTGAAGTCGATTTTCTTCTGCACCGCCCAGCCGGCGGCGCGCAGTTGCGCATCGATGCGGTCGCGGGCTTGCTGTTCGGGGTTCTGGTTTTCGGTCATGCGAGAACTGGCGGCAGCGTAATTACCACATCATAACCGGGCCAAATCTCAGCCTTGCGCCTTGAGGCTCAGCGCCAGGTCGTACAGCGCATTCTTCGACGCCCCGGTGATGCTGGCGGCGAGCTTGGCGGCCTGCTTGGTGGGCAGGCCGTCGGCGAGCAGCAGCTTGAGGACGCGCTCGCCTTCGCCGCTGTCGGCCTCGCCGCTGGCGCCGGAGAGCATCAGCACGAATTCGCCGCGCTGGCGGTTGGGGTCGGCCTTGAGCCAGTCCAGCGCCTCGGGCAGCGGCAGGGAATGGATGGTTTCGAACAGCTTGGTCAGTTCGCGGCCGATGACCAGCGTGCGCTGGCCGAAAACGCTGGCCAGGTCGGCCACCGTGTCGAGCACACGGTGCGGCGCTTCGTAGAAGACCAGGGCGGCGGGGATGTCGCAGAGGGCTTCGAGGGCCTGGCGGCGCTGGCCGGACTTGGCGGGCAGGAAGCCGTAGAAAAGAAAGTGCTCGTCGAGCAGGCCGGAGGCGGAGAGCGCCGTGGTGGCGGCGCAGGGGCCGGGCAGCGGCACGACGCGGCAGCCGGCTTCGCGCACGGCGGCGACGACGCGGGCGCCGGGGTCGGAGATGCCCGGGGTGCCGGCGTCGGAAATCAGCGCGACGGATTCGCCGGCCTGCAGTTTTTCAATAATGCGGACGGCCGCTTCGTTCTCGTTGTGCTGGTGCGCCGGCAGGGTGCGGGCCCGGGCGCCGAGTTGCTTGAGCAGCGGGCCGCTGTGCCGGGTGTCTTCGGCCGCCACCCAGGGCACGCTGCGCAGGATTTCCTCGGCGCGGCGGGTGAGGTCGGCCAGGTTCCCGAGCGGGGTCGGGACGACATACAATGCGGCGCATTCCTGCGTCATGGATTCCGTCATAGTTTGGGCATGCGAACAAAAGCCGACGATACCACCACCGCCCGCGGCCGCGAAGCCGAAGACCGGGCGGCGCGCCATCTGGAGCGCCACGGCCTGCGCGTCGTGGCGCGCAATTTCCGGGTGCGCGGCGGCGAGATCGACCTTAAGAGTGAGGTAATGATGTAGACATAGCAAGTGCACTATTATAAAGTGTGGACATTAGTGCGGAGATTTCGCGATGGTTTTGTTTTTTGCTCATGTATATGAGCGCAGTAGTGCCTTTCAGGAGTGCCTTTAGTGGCCCCCTGGACTGCGCAAGATGTCTCTCGGGCGCGCAGCGTCCCGCTCCTCAAAGTCTTGATCCATGTCTGCGACTACCTCAAGGAAGACCACACCTACACGACGACTGCCCCCTCATCGGGTGGCCGGCGTTTCCACGTGAATTGTTTGAAACGTGATTTTCGGCTGATTCTGACTGGTGAGAAGTGGTTGGACGAGTTGGTGGATCGATATGCCGGGAATCGCGGTGGTGGCGGCTCAATCGACCTCGTGATGCATCTTATCGGCATCAATTTCGTGCAAGCGGTGCGGGTTTGCCTTGAGGCAGCAGAGTGAGCGCGACAAACGATCGTTTCTCACACTGTTTTGTAATGACTGTTGGAGCACCTTTCCTGCCGTTTTTATGTGCAACTACTAGTGCACAAATCAATGTTCTGCAAACGTGTGAGTGATGGCATGGGAGACGGATCGGATGCCTGATGCCTACGCTTGAATTCATCGATTACGTACCGCACCGCGCCGTTGTGAATGGCAATACCGTGTCATGGGTGCGCGATAAAGCGATCAAGCCTATCAATGGTCTTCCTCAACTCTTTTGGTCTGACGGAACGCCGTGGCGCGAGGCAAACCTTTGGGCTCGCGAGCGTGCCACCCCTCGAGAAATCAAACTCAAGACGGTTCAGGATGCCATGCGGCATCTGCACAAGTACGCTGCGTGGCTGGAAGAAACCGAGCAGGACTGGAAGCATTTTCCTCTGGAGAAAGCCAAGCGCGTATTGGTTCGCTGGCGTGGGGAGTTGATTGCCCAACGCGGGGACGGCAGGTTGTCTCCGTCAACCGCGAGAGAACGAATGGCGTCGACCATCCGCTTTTACCGGTTTGCCTGGGTCGCCGGTTTCATCGATAAGCGCTCGCCTATTTGGCAGGACAAACAGGTGGTGTTGCGATACTTCGATACGGTGGGCCTTGAGCGCACGATGGGACGAATCAATGCCGACGTTTCGATCCCCAATGTGGCGCGCCATGGAACGATACTAGAGGACGGGTTAACGCCACTAAGCGATAAACACAAGATTGAATTGCTGACGTTTGCCCGAGACAATTGCAGCCCGGAGATCAATCTGATGTTGGCGCTCGGATTCTGGACAGGAGCCCGCATCGGAACCATCACTGATCTGAAGGTTGCTAATCTGGTTGGGGCGCGGCAAGACCCCATGATGCCCGGCATCTATTTGGTCAGGTGCGGGCCGGGGTCGCAGCCCTACGTCAGAACCAAATTCGATGTAAAGGGCGAGCTTCTGTTGCCAGCCGAACTCCGAGAAGACTTGCTGTTCTACGGCTTTGACCAACGACGAAAAAAGCGACAAGCCCAGGCTGCACCAGAACACAGGGATCTTCTGTTCCTGACGAGGTTCGGCGCACCCTACGCCGAGCGCGAGGCTTACACCAGCCCTTCCATCAATCAGGAAATGCGGTCACTCCGGAAGGCCGCGCTCGCAACTGGGTTGCACTTCATGGAGCGGTTTCAGTTTCACGACACTCGAGCGACTTTCGGAACATGGCTTATGACGTTGTGCCTGAATGAAGGCAGCGTCAATGCAGCACTCGAATTTGTCCGCCTTGCGATGTTTCACAAGGAGGTATCAACCACACTGAGGTACATCAAGTTCATTGAGGAGAATAAAAACAAAGCGAAGTATTCCGATGCGTTCTCGCGGGTATTCATAGGTCTTCGTGGACGACTGAATACGCAAGGAGTTACTCAGAAGGTAACCGCTCATGCTTGATGCGCGCATGCCGGATCTGACCTTCCCGACGCTGGAATACGGCGAGTACGAAACGCCTTTAGACCTTCACCTGCTACTGTACGAAGGGACTAAAAAATATAAGGCGCGCTCACATCTTCTTGCAGAGGCGATTGACCGCGGCAAGTTGGGACGACCGAAGATCGAGCGACTGGAACTCGTGACGAAGCTGCACGCGGAAATGCACGCTACCGTAGTGGGTGGAGGAAGCAAAAACACCACAAAAGCAACGATACGCAAACTACGTAGCTTTTTTGAATGGGCAACGGACGCGGGACAGGCACTGACACTGCTTGAAATCGAGAGCACCTACCGAAAATGGGCGGATCATTTGCTTCACCGTGTTCGGGTCGTCAAAGACATATCGATGAACTTTGCGTACCATCAGGCTGCTACTGTTGGCACTCTGATTGATCGCATACTTGAGCGTCGTCGAATTATCGCCACGACGAGTCTGACCTACGCCGTCAATAGCGGGAAAGGCGCGCATAGTGTGGCAGGGGACAAGCAGAATCTGGAGCACACCTTTGCGTTCGGACACGTACTGGCGGACATCTGCGACGGCCTTAATCTGAAGGCTCTGTGGGGCCCCCTGCCGGTTGTCATTTCAGTAGGCGCAGGCAAGAAGCTTGTCGAGTGGTCCAAGTTGAGGCCGCTAGAAAAGCTCACTCTCCGAAAGGCAACTAATTCCCGCCAACGCAAAAACATCTCAACGCGCGAAAGAATAAGAGCGGCACACGAAGCAGATCAGACGCTCCGCACTCGGTATCCACTCGTCAACCTGCGCATTGAGGCGGAAATGTTGATTTTCATCGCCCAAACCGGGATGAACCTTGCCGACGCTCATACTTTGCGCAAGCGCCACTACTGGCCGGCCAAGACCGATGATGGCTGGGAATTTTTGGATTTCAAGGAGCGCCGAAAAGGGCCGGTTTTCTTTAAGATCTTTTCGGAGTACAAGGACTTCTTTGAGCGCTACCTGGAATGGCGGGACGCCGTTTTCCCTGACGATCCGAACGGGTTGCTTTTTCCATTAGTGACGTTTGGCCGTCACGAGGACACGGCTCCCAATTTTTATCGCCTAGATCCTATATGCAAAAAGCTGGGCATCAAGATGATCCGGCCGAGAGCCTTGCGCAGAACACGGGTTAACTGGCTCCTGCGCCGCTCGCGCGACCCCGACCTGACGTCGGACATGGCTCAGCATCACAAGCAAACTCTGCATACCAAGTATGAGGAGCCGAATCTTCAGGTGGCAATTGGCGAAATAGTCCGGTTTTGGAACGTCAATGACCCCCACGCCGAACCACCGTCACCCGGCGACTGCGCTGGCAAAGGCCCCGACCCGATCCACGACATTCCCACCAGTGCCACAAAGCCAGACTGCATTCATCCATCGGGCTGCCTCTGGTGCAACAACCTTCGGGACCCGGACAGCGAGGATCATGTCTGGTCGCTATGCAGCTTCCGCTTTCTCAAGGCGATGGAGCTCGCCAACTTCCGTCCTCCCCAACCCGGCAAAAACCCGTTGCCACCGCATCCTGCCGCACTGGCGGTGGAGCGCATCACACAGAAGATTACATTTTTTAAGAACTCCAGTGCGCTGAGAGCACTTTGGGTCAAGGAAGGACAGGCAAAGGTTGATGAAGGCGACTACCACCCCGGTTGGGCTGAACTGATCGGAATCCAGAGAGGCAACGAGGGATAGAAGTCGCATGGGATACCAAATGAAATTACCACGCCCCGGCGCTGTGAATCTCGACGAACTGAGTCTCAAGATGAATTCGTCGCTGGCGCATCCCAAGGCTGGGAACTACCGGCCTCCGAGTTGGCCGGCACCGGACGATTGGCCCCCCCTTCGGGATGCCGAAGACAATCCCGTGTGCATCCGGCGAGACACGACTTGGCCGCTCGATGTCTGGGCTGGTATTCCAATGAAGCTCAATTTTGAGCTTGGGAAGCAGCCAAACACGCCGAAGATCGATCCTATGAATGCCGAATTGCTTAGGCGCTGTGCGGAATGGCTCATTTGGGGTCGAGGGGCCTGCAAGGCAGCCGGAACTCTCAAGGAGAAGTTTTCATGCGTTCGCACTGTAGTCGCGTTTTGCTCCAACGAAGGCATCTTGGCGAGCGACCTGATGCGCTTTCCGGCCATTGCTGAGAAGATTCCAAGTGCGGTAGCTCCATCCAAGTTCAACTATACAATAACCGTTTTTCATGATCTGCTCGATGCCAAAGTGCAACTCGGGTTTTTCATTTTTGACAAGTGTGGCCTGACTCACCTCGCCAACGCCGCGCCAGGTTATGACTACAAACAGACGGCTTATATTCCGCCTCGCATTTGGGCTTATCAGATCAAGCGCTTGCGCGAAGTGCTGGATGATTATCTGAAGCACAAGGATCAGATCAAGGCATGCTATAGGTTTTGCTTGGAAGCCTACGCACATAACTACGGATCACTGTCTAGGGCCTTACTGGATGAAAAGCATGGCAGGACTCCTTTTAGAAATACAGACCACACTGGCGCAAGAACCGGACGAATTTTCTACGGTAAGTTTGCGCTGACCGCCGAACGTTACGGTATTTCGGCGCTGCTCGACCACTGGTTAGGGCCGGACTTACCAAAGGGAAAAAGTGGAAGACTTATCGGTATCGCACGACTGTCGACCTACCTGACCATGGTGTCAGAAGCAGGATTGAGATACATGCTCAACTTTTCTCTGATGCGGATCAAGGAAGGGCATAGTCTGCGAGCTGACTGTCTTATCGTCGATAACGACGAGAAAATTGGCGAAATTTACATCCTGCGCGGGCCGACTACCAAGACCGACCCGGACCCCGATGCGTATTTCCCCACTACTCGTAGCGTCAATGTTGCGCACGAAGCAATGGATCATATTGCCCGCTTGCGAATGACCTGTGCAGCAGCGCATCCCGTGGTCAGCCCAACAATCGAGAACATTGCTAACCCGTACCTGATCGGACGAGCATATGAGCCATGGTCGTCGACCAAATCGTACTCTTATGCGATTCGCCCCACGCCCAATACCTACATGGACTTCATGAAGAACTATCCGTATGTTTTGGAGAGGGAACAGCTCAAAGTCACGGAGGACGATCTCCGGATCGCGTTACTTATTGAACCCGACCTCGATCCAGATAGATTCAAGGTTGGCACGATCTGGCCGCTTGAAAATCATCAACTGAGGCGGACCGGCGCGGTCAATATGCTGTCCTCCGGAATGGTGTCAGACTCTTCCCTTCAATATCTGATGAAACATCTGGGTAAGGTGATGACTCTTTACTACGGTCACAACTATTCGCGTTTGGCTCTTGACGACGAAACACGCGGAGTTTTCTTGCGCGCCATGTACGAGTCCATCGGTCGGGAACTTGCCAATTTGCTGTCGGCTGAGTATGTCAGCCCGTATGGGGCTAAGCGCAAGGATCAGGTTGTCCACTTCATCAAGGTATCTGAAATCAAAGCCCTTACAGCGGCAGCGAAGCGAGGAGACACGTTCATTCGGATAAATCGGCTAGGTGCCTGCATGAACAAGGATTGCACCTTTGGTGGCATCGAGGCGATAGCGCACTGCACCGGTACGGACGGCGACGATGGCCCCTGTACGCATGCACTGATGAATAGAGCCAATGAACCAGAGGTGAGACGCTATGCGGCCGATGTGGAGCGCCGCCTAGGGGCCGCTTCTGCTGGCAGCCCACGCCAGAGGGCGCTGGAAGCCGAGAAGCGAGGAGTGGAGGTGTACCTTGAAATCATCGCCGGATAAAAGCGCAGAGCAGCGCTTCAGGGATGCCTTTGATCGACTCAAGAAAGGCAATCCGAAGGTGCTGCCCTATGGCACGCCCGTCACCCAGAATAACGTCGCCAAAGAGGCTGGGCTAACTCAGGGGGCGCTTCGAAAATCGCGGTTTCCCCTCCTCATTGCTGAGATACAGCAGTACGTGGGCACCCACGACCAGAAACGTCCATCCACAAGGCAGCAGGTGCTTGCCCAAAGAGCCAAGAACCGCAAGGCGAGAGAAGTGATCGATGACCTGCGGGCCCAGCACGACAAGGCCATTGGCCTGCTTGTTGACGCTGATGCACGTATCCTTGAACTTACCCACATGCTCGCAGATCGGGACGCTCAAATTGAGGATTGGAAGCACAAGGCCACGGTCACGACGCTACCCGAAAAGGTGCCCAAGGACATGGTGCGTATTCTGCTCAATCCCAGCACCAGCGATGTTGCCAATGGCGCCACACAGAATGCAGATAAAGACGCCTCCTGAAATGCAGTAGCCGCCAGCGACAGCATCCGACCCTCTTGGACTAAACCGCTCGTGCGGTAGGGGCCGTGTTCGGCCGTAGCGTGCCGCTCTGGCAGGCAAGAGGTTCGTATCGGGCTGGCAATTGCCGATGTTGGAAATGAGGCATTCCCGCCTCGTTCTGACAGGAGCCAACCATGGAAACCCGGAATCCTCTGCGGATCTTCGCCATCTTGGTGGTCGAACGTAAGCACCCGGCAAATCCGTCTGTAAATTATCGCGTTAGACCGCGAAGATCGTGTCCCCTTAAAAGCGATGG
>Ga0114986_1000593_pt1 | contig 9913 bp, 12 predicted proteins | sample Shrwel1BS1Day17_FD_96988 | JGI IMG/M metagenome (GOLD analysis project Ga0114986, IMG submission 96988) | Subsurface microbial communities from deep shales in Ohio, USA - Utica-3 well 1 S-1-Day17 | ecosystem: Environmental > Aquatic > Deep subsurface > Shale gas/oil reservoir > Produced... | reverse complement strand
CGGTGTCCGACATCGGCAGCAAAGGGATGCATGTGATGAGAGTGGTCCTCGGTATCGACGCGGCATGGACGGACAAGAACCCCTCGGGCGTTGCGGTCGCGACTGAGGAAGCAGAAGGCTGGCGGCTCAAAGGCGCGTTCCCATCGGTCGAGCACTTTCTGGCCGAGGCGCACAAGAAGCCAGCGCCCGAGAAACCCTCCGGCGGGGTCGGGCAGGCGCGCGACCTTCTGGAAGCGACGCGCGCAATGGCTGGCCGCCTGCCAGATCTGGTCGCGATCGACATGCCAATGGCGCTAGAGCCGATCACGACCCGGCGCGCATCCGACGATGCGCTGTCGCGGGCCTATGGGGCCAAATGGTGCGCCGCTCACAGCCCCAATGCACAGCGGCCCGGCCCCATCAGCGATCACTTGCGGGAGGGCTTTGGCGAGGCAGGGTTCCCGCTGTGCATCACCGAGATTGCGACGCCAGGCCTGATCGAAGTCTACCCGCACCCCGCCTTGGTCGAGCTTTGCAACGAGCCCAAACGCCTGCCTTACAAGGTCGGCAAGCTACGATCCTATTGGCCGGATACCAAGCCAGCGCACCGCCGCCTTTTGCTATCCGGCGAATGGAGTTCGATCGGTACGGTGCTTGAGCCCTATCTCCAGGGCGCCGGAGCCTTCTGCAACACCTTCGAACTGACGCCGAAGCAGCTCAAGGCACAGGAAGACATGATTGACGCGATCATCTGCTGCATATGCGCGATCCGGGCTCTGGATGGCGGGGCAAAGCCGCTGGCCGGCGACCATCTGTCGGCCATCTGGGTTCCGATGGCAGACCCCGTCATACAATCACGGACCCTTCTGCCCAGCAGCCCCTACTCCGATCGTGCGGAGCTGCGCCGAGAGGTCTGGCACGACAATCTGGAAGATGACCCCGAGCTGGCGAAGTACCTGTAAGGCAGCGATCCCGTGCGGCGATCAGCCTGACTGCTTTGCCTTCGGTGAGCCTGTTTGCTTCGGCCGAATGTAGACCTTGAGATTTTCGCGTCTGACCTCGAAGGCGTCCGACTTCTCGATAAGCGTCAGCAGCTTCGGGCATCCATAGGTTCGAGGGTCGAAGTCGGGCATCAGCGCCGCAAGCCGCGTGCCCACCGCCCCAAGAAAGTGCCATCCGTCAACATCGTCGAGTTGGCTGAGCGCAGTGCGGATGTGCGGTATCGCCGCGGTCGGAGGCCTTTTGGATGATTCTCCGGCCGCCCCGCTCGCTATGGTCTCAGCATCGGCAGACACCGATCCGTCGCCCGGAGGAAGCAGGTTCTCGGTGTAGATGAACCGCTTGCATGCCCGGCGGAAGCTCTCGGGGGTTTTCTGTTCGCCGAAGCCGTAGACATCGAGGCCTTGTTCGCGAATGCGCGCGGCGAGCCGCGTGAAGTCGCTGTCGGACGAGACCAGGCAGAACCCGTCAAATCTGCCGCTGTGAAGCAAGTCCATCGCGTCGATGACCAGCGCGATATCCGAGGCGTTCTTCCCGACCGTGTTGGCAAAATTCTGCTGGGGGATGATGGCATAGGTAGCCAACACCTCGGACCACCCCTTGAGCCGTGTGCCCGAGAAATCGCCATAAATGCGCCGGGCGCTCGCCTCGCCGATGGTCGCGATCTCCTCAAAGATCGCCGCCGCCGCCCGCGGGGATGCATTGTCCGCGTCGATCAGGATTGCGAGGCGATAGGGGCGCTCAAATTCGGTGGCCATTCCACTTAGTAGCTGATTTGTCCTAACGTCTTGTTTCGATGAGTGATGGGTCAAGGTTGCTCATCAGCGGAGCATGATAGGAATCGGAAAAGGGGGCTTCCCGAACCAATTCAAACCGTTCCTGCGCAGTGCGGACTGTCAGTTCAAGCTGACCTCGGCTATTCCGTGTGGATCCGGCCCTTCGGTCAAGGTCGAGAACAAAGCCATCTTTCCCGCTTCGGATTGGCTAGCCAAGAGCTGCCCCCCTTTCAGGCACTAGCGGATGGCAGCAAACCGCGGCTTTTCTGCACGACTGCGGATAGGGGTCGATGGGCTTAGGCGTACGAAACTACTGGATCGGTCTGCAATTGCCAGCTATCTTGTTGTGAGTAACAAATTGATCGGGGTTATGCGCTACACGCCGAGCCAAGTCCGCGATGTCGTCGGCATTACACAGGAAACGCTCCGCCACTGGCGACGAGCGCTACCTTCACTAGGCGGTCTCAAAGGTCACGCCCCAGTCTTTAGGCCAGGGCAATTGCTTGGTTTGGCGGTAGTGCGGGTGCTTGTTGAAGACCTCGGTCTCACCGTTGGCGCACTTCGCGCCGCCGAGCGAGACATCTTTGATATCTGCTGCTCGCCACAGTGGATTCGCCTTGCCCAGGGTTACCTCTTGGTGCGCCCAATCGAGGGACAGGTCTCCTTCGTCGACACGGTGTCGGATGATGATCTTCAGCGACCCGCAATTTTGCTCCCGCTTGAGCCGATCGTCACCGCTCTGCGCCTCGCACTCCTTGAAGTCGCGCCTGAAGAGGTTCAGCAAAGTATGGCATTCCCTCCTGTCGATGTGAGCGAACGCAGGGCAGCGGGAAGCGCAATGCCATGACCCCTGCAATCGCCGCCATTGCCAACGAATTGGGCGGCCTTGGCTATCCATCCAACGCACTGCTGCCAGACTATAGTTTCGCCGACGTCCTTTCGCCGGGCGGTGAAACCAGGCAGGTGGCGCTTGCCGCCTTTACCCAGACGCCACCCTCCTATCGCACGGCAGCGTTCGGGGTGGTCGAGGGGGGATCGAGTGGATCAGACCTCACGGGGCTGCGAGCGCTCGGCGCGCCAATGATTTTCGCTGTCGCTGGCGAATGCGTCGAATTATGGCAGGTCCACGCGAGCAAGGCGGCGAGCCGGATCACCGCCGCTACGATCGATACCTTAGGCGACCTGTTCGCACGTCACGCCGAACATTGGAGCCCGCTTGCCATCCATCGTGCCAAGGCGATCAATGCTGAGTCATTGGCTGGCCGGCAGTTCGACTTCATCGACATCGGCCTGATGATCGCAATTGAGGGCGAAGTGCATGTCAAACTCGATGCGTTGCTACGCGAGACACTTGCCAGCGTCGTCGACGCCCGAGGGCGTCCGGCCATGGATGCTCGTTTGCTGTTTCAAGCGACGTTCCGGTTCCTGGCCGCAAAGATCCTGACAGATCGTCATCATGAATCCGCAGAGAATTGGGCCGGTGGTAGCATTGACGATGTGCTACGGGGCATCGACCAATACTACGGATTGGGGACCATCACTCCGTCGCCGCGCGACCGCGCACGACTGGAGACCGTATGGGAAGGAATCCGTGCCGGGATTAACTTCCGCAACATTTCGGCCGACGACCTCGCCTTCGTCTATGAAAACACTTTTGTTACATCGGAAGCGCGCGAGGCGTACGGCACGCACAGTACGCCTCGGCAAATGGCCGAGCATATCGTTCGACGTCTCGAACTTTGGCGTGATCCTGAACGTGTCAGGGTCTACGAGCCATTTACCGGAGCTGGTGTCCTATTGGTGGCAGCGCTCAGACAGTTGCGCTCTGCATTGCCGCTCGAATGGAACGATGAGGAGCGCCATAGCTTTCTGACAGAGCGTCTTGCAGGCGATGAAATTGACGAGTTCGCCTGTGAAGTCGCCAAGCTGTCCTTGATTCTTGCCGACTATCCCAATCACAATGGCTGGGACATCCAGCAGGCTGACCTATTCAGCGGCGATCGACTGCGGACGCGGATCACCGCTGATACCTTTGTGATCTGTAATCCGCCGTTTGAGGATTTCGATGCCGACGACCGGAAAAGTGGGATCGCGCAGCACGATGTTTCCAAGCCGATCGCAGTGCTGGAAGAGGTCATCGCTGCCAACCCGGCGGGAATCGGTTTTGTTCTTCCCTCAAGTTTCATTGTCGAAAAGCGGTACCGCAAGGTGCGAGCGTTGATCGAAAGCCACTACACTTCGGTTGAAATTGTTGAAATTCCCGATGACGTGTTTTCGGCATCGCGCACCGCGGCGGCTCTCTTGATCGCCCGCGACCGGCGGACCGTCGAGGACATACCCCGGATCACAATCCGCTCCAGTGAAGTCACGTTGCGCGACCGTCTGCCGTTCCTAAAGGCAGGCGTCATCACCCGCAGCCGCTCGCTTACCCGGTGGGTGCCAGACACGCCCAGTGGCGATCTCTGGGTGCCAGCTCTTCATGAGATTTGGGCCTATCTTTTCGATCGTCCCAAGCTCGGCAATCATCTCGAGCTGCATCGCGGAATCGAATGGACGGCTCCGCAAGCGACCGCCTGGAGCGGCGAGCCTCAGCCCGGCTTTGAACCGGGGTTGCATGGTGTCAATGGTCATCAGCAATTCCAGTCTCCGCATCCCGTATGGCTAGATTGTCGACCGGAATCGGCGCGCGGTGGCGCTTTCAAACTGCCATGGGATCAGACGAAACTGATTATCAACGGTGTGCGTCTTAGCCGCTATTCGTGGAGGCTGGCGGCGAGCTTCGACACTAGTGGACTGGTCTGTTCACAGCAGTTTATCGGCGCATGGCCAAAAGAAGGGGTGAGCGACAAAGAGTTGCTTGCGTTGATGGCCGTGCTCAATAGCCCCATTGCGAATGCCTTCGCCACAGTTTTCACCTTGGACCAACGCTATCGTTTGACAACGCTGCGCGACATTCCGCTCCCAAATCATCTGCCTCCGGAGATCGCCGAGATGGTCGCGACCTATTTGGAGCGCTTGTCGCAAACTGAACTCAGCTTTGATGGTGATGCCGTGCTTCAACGCCTTCTCGCGGAGATCGATGGTGCGATCCTTGCGAGCTATGCCCTCCCGGTCAGGCTGGAACGCGAATTGCTGCGCTTCTTTGAGGGAGCTAGGCGACCGGTCGCCCACGCATGGGAAGGCTGGCCGGGACTGGAAATTTCGCCCGGTCTTTCACTTGCCGAAACACTCAATGGCGCCCGGGAACGTTTCAGCGGAAATTGGGTGAGAAGCGTTTTTGAACCCTTACCCGAAAGCGAAGCCGAAGCGCTACGCGCCTATATCGGCTGATCGATGACCGGGTATCTGCTCGACACCTCGGTTTTGATCGCCCTCGTCGATCCCGCCCATGTGCTGCACGCGACCGTTGCGGCAACTGTCGACGCTATGGATAGCGAAGATCTCCAGTATGTCTCGGCTGTGAGTATTGGCGAAATCCGCACGGGCGTAGCAAGCGTGCAGAGCATCCACGGCCGCACGCCAACGCATGCCAGCCAGGTGCTCGCCGCAGCACAGGCTCGCACGCTGCTTTCCATCAATACACAGGTTGCGATCACATATGGCGACCTCAAGGCCGCAATGGTGAGCACGTTCATGCCGAAGGCGAGCAGAAACAAGTCGCCCGCCCACCTCGAAGATTGGATTGACCACGCTACTGGTAAGCGGCTTGGCATCAACGAAAACGATCTTTGGATTTGCGCTCAGGGATTCGAGCGCGATCTGCACGTCCTCACCTGTGATGGCGATTTCACGAAGGTGCAAACCGCCGAACCCCGCCTAGCGCTCAGCGTATTGCGGGTTATCTGAAACAGGCGACCAAGTCCTGAAATGAGCGTTGGCTCACTCTATCGATCTCGGCGGAAGCAGAGTGGTTAAGCGGTCCGACAAATAACCGACGTAGGCGTAATGAGACGTTCCTTGTCGCCAGACCGGTTGGCAGAATTGTCCCAAAACTTCGTCATCCAAACCCATCGGCTTTCGATACGCGGGTGTATCCGATCAATGAGACGTTTTCGGCCATTTTAGTCCTCTCTGGCGCAAATGGGACGCAGGAATGTGCAAAGACATCAACCCTCGCCACCTCAGCAACGAACACAAGTATCTCATTATAGGGAATAACTGGACGCCCGTCTGACGTCTCAGAACCCTCGGCATCCTGGTCGCGGTCACTGCTGCGGCCGCGCCGATCCGGCGGATGCTGTTGGCAACGCAGGACGGAGCGCCGATCCTCTCCCGCCCCCTCCCCGACACTGCGCTTCTGGCGACCCGAACCGCGCTTCAGAATGCGCTACTGGTGGCATTGGGGCCAGATCGGCTGCGGCTCGGTTGCGAGGTCGGTGATGTGGCCCCGGGGCGGGTGACGCTGGTGAGCGGAGAGGTGCTTGCCTGCGATCTGGTGGTTGACGCCGGCGGTATCCGCGCGCCGAGCAACACAGGCGCACCGCCCTCCTATGGGGGCGTACGGCGGCGTGCTGGCGCTGTCGGGCCGGGTCGCGGGGCTCGGGCTTGATGGGTTCGCGGCGGAGTATTGGGGCAGACACCAGCGGTTCGGCGTGTTCGAGCTGCCAGACAACCGCCGCTACTGGTTTCTGATGCGCACCCAGCCAGTAACTGCCTTGATGCCCGATCGGGCCGCCTGCGCCGCCGCCGAAGGCTGGCCGCTACCGATCAGCGCCGCGATAGCGGCCACCCCGCCCGATGCGCTCATCCCGTTCGTCGTCCACGCCAAGCCGCCGCCCAAGACGCTTTGCGCCCTCGGGATAACCCGCGTCGGCGATGCGGCCCATGCGATGGAGCCCAATCTTGGCCAGGGGGCCTGTCAGGGGCTGGAGGATGCCGCTGCCCTTCAGGCGATCGTCGCCGCGGTCGCACCTGCGCGGGTGGCGGCCCTATACGAGCGCCTGCGCCTCAAGCGTGTGCGGATGTTTGTGCGGGAATCGGCGCTGGGACGGCTCGGTGTTCACGGGCCGCGACCGGTGCAGTACCTGATGCGCGCGACACTCCGCGCCATACCCATGGGCCTATCCGAACCCAGACTGCGCGCCATGCACACCATGCCCGATTATGCCGCGCGCGTGGCATGACTGCGCTGCCTTTTGAGGAGGCGGCAAGTCGCCGCCCTGCCCGGCCCTGGCCATTTGCTTGATCGAGGATGTTTGCCAAAGCGGACCGGCAGCCTCAGCAGGATTTTCGCCAGAAGCGGAAATTCTCAAACCGACCCCGTTTTGGACGTGCCAGATCGATGGTAGACTATCGTCGTGATGACAAAAGCAATTCTCTTCGCCGCTGCCGCGATGCTCACTTTGCCCGCACCCGCATTTGCGCTTTGCTCCTATCGGGGTGAACTCTACGCGCAGACCACACTCGACCAAGAATACCACGACGCGCCGTTTGTCGTCCGAGCTCGGGTGCTCTCCGCTTCGAATTGGCAAGGGGCCGAGGCGCGCGGGACGACTTATCGACTAGAGGTCGTCCAATATTACAAAGGCTCTTTACCCCGCACGTTCTTGTTCTCGACAGAGCGCAACAGCGGCGGCTTCTACCTCGACCGGGGAACGAAGCCGGACATCGGCGGTGAGTATCTGTTGTTTCTGACCTATGGCCCTCGGACCAAAATGAAGGCGGCACGCGGCGCAAGCGCGTTCGCAATCAACTACAGTTGCGGCCAATCACGACGATGGGATGAGGTTTCGTCGCAGGATCGGACGAGGTTGGCTGATCTAGTACGACGTTCTTGAGAGTCCGGAATCCACCCAAAATCGGTCATAAGGCAGGCCGAGGACACGCGCCGAAAGCTGCCGGTTGCCTACCACGGCATCGGCCGGGCGCTTACGAATTTTCATTCATCTTTGGCTCCGCCTTCTGCTTTTCCAGGGCTCGATAGATGGTCATGCGCGACACGCCGAGATCACGGGCAATCTGTGCTTTAGGCCCGCCCTCCGATGCCAGCCTGCGAATAGCGTCATCGTCCACACGCTTCTGCCGGCCTTTGTAAACGCCCTTGTCTTTAGCCGCATCGAAACCGGCCCGCTGCCGGTCGCGGATGAACTTCAGCTCCATGTCAGCCACCATGCCGAGAATGGTGATGACCATGCGGCCCATGTCGCCCGCGGTCGTCACCTCCGGCTCAAGAACTCGCAGTGAAGCTCCCTTGGCGTCCAGCTCATGAACCAAATTTAGGACATCGCGTGTCGATCGGCCGAGCCGGTCAAGCCGATGGACGACCAGTTCGTCACCCTCGCGCAGAAATTCCAACACAGTGGCAAGCTCCGTGCGTCCGTCGCGTGATGCCCCGGAGCTGGTCTCGGCACGGATAATCTCGCAGCCCGCCGCCTTCAGCTTGGCCTGCTGAATTTCCAGGTCTTGGCTCGTCGTGCTGACGCGGGCGTATCCGATGCGAGGCATGGCAAAATGTCACATTAAGGTGGTTGGCACCCTGATGCTGTCACAAAATCCGATTTGCTACTCATTTGTTACAATTTATCCTGTCACACCCAATAATCACATATGAGTGTGCCCAAATGTTATAGGCCCGGTCCGAATCCGCCCAAGCTGTCCAACCTCCAGGAACGCGAGCTGCTCAAGATGCACGCCACCGACGAATACTCGATCAGCGACCTCGGCAAACTGTTCAAGGTCTCGCGGCCGACAGTTTATCGGACTATTAGGCGTGGTTCGTAAATCCCGGAGGCCGACGCATGAAGCTCGATCGATGGCAGATTGAAAGGCTTCTGAAGGAGCATCTCCAATTTTACGAAGACCTTCGCCTGCAGAGGCGTCGCCCGAAATCAGCGGCCCAGCGCCAATTCCAGGACGTTGCATGGGGCAAAGCAGAACCGAAGACAGAGCATGAGCACGCCTACGTCGCCTATCTGAAAGAACACGGAATCGGTGCGTTCGCCTCGCACAAGGATAAGCCGCATATCGACGACGTGATGCGAGATCATACCATTGGCCATCGTCCCGTCGACAGCACGGTCGGCCAGAAGTGGGATAATGCTTGGCGGGTTCACCGCAGCGACAAGGAATTTTGGTAGGCCATAGGGCGCGGAAGGGGGAATTTGACGGGCGCATATCGTAAGCGGTCCGAGAGTGGAGCGATTGCCGGCGCGCGGGGTAACAAGACCAGAATGTGGATGCGTTATCGGGACACGAATTCACGGTATGCCCATCACGGTCAATACTGGTAGTAGACCTCGCCCGGCGCCATCTCGCCAAGCTGCTCACAGGCGAACTCATCACCTTCTTCGCAAGCGGCAGCTAGGACGTCACGGTGAACTGTACCGCCATGGCCGGTTTCCTCTTCGGCACTTGGCATCGAATGCGGATCATCGATGTCTAATGGGGAGGCGAGGCCCCCCGCGACCTTTGAGTTCCCCGCCGGCGTCTGCGGTGCTGGAAACTGGATGCCTACAAGCTTCCAGTTGAACCAATCCCGCTCAAAGACGAAACTCGCCCCATCCTTGGTGACCAGCTTGAAGCTGCCGAAACCAGACCGTTCAATTGTGCCTTCGCTCGCAAGGTTGCCGAACATGTCATCAGAGGAGTTCTTGGGCTGCTCCGACGTACGACGTTCAAACGCGATTCTGATGGCGGTTGGCGTTACGAGGCGATCGATGAGCGGATCTGCTATCGCGGCACCTGCCGCTATGCCCATCTGCTCGAACGGGTTATCGCTCTCGGCGGCATTGATTGCGGCCTGAGCCGCGAGCTCCTCGCGCAGGGACGAACGCAGCTTGTCGAAATCGATGTAAGCCGAAAACGCCTCATGATCTCGCTGTTCGAGCGCCGTCTTCATACCGTTGAGCGCGACCAGCGGGGAAGCAAAATACATGTAGGCGGCAAAGCCCACGACTATGACCGATGCGAGCCCGATGATCGACGACTTCCCGAACCTCATTCGCTGGCCACTCTCTTGATGCCGAAACAGCTCTGTGTGCCGCGCTATCGCATCAACTTACCAAGAAATGGTTGCACAACTCCTGCGAGGCATCCCGCCTCGCTCCTGACTCACGCCTTTCCACACCAAATAGGCGCAAAATTAGTGCTTTGGAAGGCCCTCGCTGATAAGGGCCGCTGCGCTCAATCCTGAGCGGACAAAGGACATATCATGAAGTTCG
>Ga0114986_1000592_pt1 | contig 9916 bp, 7 predicted proteins | sample Shrwel1BS1Day17_FD_96988 | JGI IMG/M metagenome (GOLD analysis project Ga0114986, IMG submission 96988) | Subsurface microbial communities from deep shales in Ohio, USA - Utica-3 well 1 S-1-Day17 | ecosystem: Environmental > Aquatic > Deep subsurface > Shale gas/oil reservoir > Produced water/Flow... | reverse complement strand
TAACGCCATGTCGATCACTCCTGTCTCCCTCGCTGCTCACAGCAAGGAACGGGTCAAAACATGGGTCAAATCTCAATGAAAACTCACCGCACTCCCGGGTCAAATCTCAACGGAAATCTACAGTGACGTACTGGCCGGTCTCGAGAGCACGCGCGTACAGCGCCTCGAAGACGGCCCTCACGGACTCTGGGACTTCGCCGAGTTTGCGGGACATTGCGGCGATCTGGAGCGTCCTATCGAGCCACGCGACCAAGTCGAGGATGCTATCGAGGTCCTTGAAGCGGCGCGTGTAGGTCCCGTCCAGTCGGCGCTCGATGGTCTCGCTGTAGGCTGCGATAGCCGCCGCCGCGGCGCCGCCCTGCTTGCGATCGTTGTACCATACGACGTCCGCAATCCTCGCCCTCAGGGCCGGATGCGCGATCCCGTCGATGATGCCTGCGAGTACGGCGTTCTGCTCGCCGCGGAAGTCGCTCGCTGTGTATGACCGACCCTCCGGGCCAACAAACCTCGGTCCCCAAGGTTCGGCTGGGTCATCGACTCGCAGGTGGAGTGTGCAGAGGAGCGCCAGCAGCCGGTAGCCGCGAGCCCCGGCCGCATCGCCCACCTCGTCCGCCGACTTCGCGGCGTTGTTGAGCGCCCGTTCGAGCGCAAGGTCGTCGGCGTGATCCAGTCCCGCCAGTGCTTTTGCCAGATCAATGGAGGTGAGGTCCTCCGGCGACGCGAGCAGAACCGGAGCCGAGGACTCGTCCTCGGCAGCCTGCCGTTCGTTATTCACCTCGTCGCCCATGACTAGGTGCTTTAGCAGAACGAATGAAGAACTTCTAGGCTTGCGATAGTCCACATAATCATGTGTCGCGACGGAACCGGACCGCTTGATCTCGGCTCAGCTTCAGCCGTTATGTTGTGCATCTTGGGAGAACGCCGGATGTCGGCTTCTAACAGAACCGGCCGTTCGACACATCGCTGGCGAACGGCAGAAAAGTCCCAGTGCCGCTGGGTCGGCTCCTCGCCGCCAACGAGGAGCCGATTGCTCAAATTTCCGTATTCTCTGCCAGAGCAAGTGCGTCTTCCACATCGATTCCGAGATAGCGCACCGTGTTCTCGATTTTGCTGTGGCCGAGCAGGATCTGAACGGCACGAAGATTGCCGGTCGCCCTGTAGATTATCGACGCCTTGGTCCGCCTCAGAGAGTGGGTGCCGTATTCGCTCCGCATCAAGCCGATCCTGGTTACCCATTCATCGACAAGCCGGGCATATTGGCGGGTGCTGAGGTGCCCGTTCCGATCGACCCGGCTTGGGAAGACATAATCGTCCACGGTGCCACCCCGGCGCTCAAGCCAGGCTAGCAGACTGGCACGGGCATCCGGCAAAATCTCGAACTGAACAGGACGGCTTGTTTTCTGCTGCATCACGATTGCGCGCGTTCGGATCTGCCCTCCGTTGACGATGTCGCCGATCTTCATTCGAACAAGGTCGCAGCCGCGCAGCTTGCTATCGATGGCAAGGTCAAACAGTGCGCGATCACGCAAGCGGCGGCGTTCGTTGAGATAAAATCGAATTTCCCAAATCTGCTTCGGCTTCAGCGCACGCTTCGCGCCAACACTCCGTCCGGCGTTCCAGACAGGGCGCTTGATGGCAGTCGTTTCGGTTTCAGGCATCTCCATAATCGTTCTCCAGTGACCACAATGGTCACCTGAAGAATGTCGGTCGGCCAAGCGAATGAAAATACGGGGGCTCTTACCGACCCAGACCCGGTTGTTCAAACCGCCAGATGGGACGTCTGGTTGGGCCAAAAGCAGCCATGCCGCTTAGTGCGGCTCAAAGATCGTTCAGCATTGGAGAGGGCGAGGCCGCTGGACGTAAAAACGATTGGGTCCGCCAGAAGGTCACCACCGCAAGGCTCCCCAGCAAAGCAAGACCAATCCCTGCCAGCGTCATCACGATCCGCAAGGGAAGTGCCAGCGTGCTCCCCATCATCCGCGCCGAATGCAGCGGGTAGAGCGCGTTGCCTGCCCTCACAGTCAGGGGCGCGGCAGGAGCATCGCGTGCCATCAGCACGGTGCCGTCGCCGGCCAGCGTCACGGTGGTTCGGCCATTGGGGTGCCATTCGGCAGGCCGCCTCATCCGGATCGTCACCGCTTCACCAGCCACTTTGGGCCAGATGATCATGCGCGCTTCGGCATCGGGAAAGCGTTCACGTGCCGACGACAGGATCGCGGGCCAGTCGGCGGGGGAGGGCACGGACGGAGTAGGCGGCTTGGCCTGCCATGCTTGCACTTCGGCCCGACTAGACAGCGGAGCGAGGATTGTCTCACCCAGCGGCCTTAGCACCATCATCGACCCGGTAATGGCGCCCAGCACGATCGGGAGCGCTAGCACCACACCGATGTCGCGGTGATGGCGGATGATTGCAGGCCGGGTCATTCGTGCAGGTAGAGCTCGCCACTGAAACGTCCGCCGCGTCGGCCACCACAGCATCACGCCGGTGATGCAGAACAGCACTGCCGCGATACCGAGCCAACCGCTGATCAGTTCGCCTGTTTCGCCCATCAGAAGATGATGGTGGAGGTCGAATAGCCAGGTTTCGGGCCGGTCCCACACGCTATCCCAGCGCGCGAGCAAAGTGCCATCATGTGCCAGATAAGCCCCGCCGCCATCTGGCAGCCCGGCCTGTGCCACGCCGAATTCTGCCGAGGGGAGCGTGACATAGCCAGCTCCCAACTGCTCGCTCGCTCCGATGATCGCCAGAGTCTCGCTCTCGCTGGGAAGGCGTGGGTCTTGCGCTACGCTGACCCACCACGGCTTCCACATAAGCGCCGCACCCGACAGGCCCAAGACCGCCAGCCCAAGCCCGACTAGGCCGCCAAGCCAGCGATGGGCGAGGGATAGCGTCCGCCGCATTAGAAGTTACCAAGCCAGCCAAGCGTTACGGTGCGACCGCGTCCGGCGAAGAAGCGCAGGTTATCAGTCGGACGCTGGGTGTCGGAGTTGTAATCGATATACTGCCGGTCGAGCAGGTTCTGCCCAGCCAGAGTAACAGTGCCCCAATCGGTCGCAACACTGACTGCGCCGTCGAGCAGGTGGAAGCCCTCAAAGTCGTTGCGCGGATCGCCGCCATCGAAGCGCCGCGAGAAATGGGTGCGCGATTGCAGGCGCAGGTTTACCGGACCCAGCGCCCAGTCAGCCGAAAGGTTCAGCCGGTCAGGACCGATGTTGGCACCGTCCAGGTCGGCATTCACGATCCCGTCGTCATTGGTATCGACCCGACCATCGAGATGAGCATAGCCGATGCCAAGCCGCAGCCCCTTGATCGGGGTGGCGGTCGAGAGGTTGAGTTCAAGGCCCTGGATCTCGATCCGCTGGCGCTGCACCTCGAATACATCGCCAACCAGCACCAGAAGCTGCCCCTTGTCGCTGTCAGACCAGTAGTAGGTGGCGCTCGCCTGGATGGGACCGCGCGACACTTCCACTCCAATCTCTCGGTTGTCGGCGATGACCGGTGCGATGTCGAGGAAGCGGTCAAGGTCGACACCCGGCGTGCGAATCGCGCGGGTAATGCGACCGACATCGGGCACAGTGTAGCCCTGCGAATAACTGGCATAGGCGCGGATGCCGGGCGTCGGCTCGAACACGATCCCGCCATTGGGCAGCACCCGGTCAAAGCTGGGAGAGCCGCCATTCACCTGCTGCGGTCCATAGAACCACAGGGTTTCGTAATCGGGGATGTCGATCGTGACATTTTCCCAGCGCACGCCGCCTGCCAGTCGCAGCTTACCGTCCCACAGCGCCAGATTTGCCTGCGTGAAAGGTGCGATGCTCCGATAATCCGTCGGCGGCACCCAAGCGCGGTCAGTTGCCGCGAGTTTCTGGACGGTTGAATCGTTGAGCAGGTCGATGCCGGCGACGAAGTTCAACGGACCAAAGCCGCGCTCCCAACTGGCGTTCACGCCCCACTTGCGGCTGATGTTCTGCGACTGATCGAACAGCGTGCCGACCGGTGCAATGGCCGGGTCCTGAAAATCGGCGAAAGTGCCACCCCCATAGATATCGGCGGTGCGGTTCCAGAAACCGCGCACGCGCAGGGCGCCGCCAGCAAGGTCCTCTGCGGTGAGCGTCAGCGCGAGGCTTTCGGCGAGATTTTCCGGCGCTTCACCAGGAACAACACCCGCAGCCCCTGTTGATGGGAGGCCTGTGGCACGGTTGCCATCCACTGCGATCAGATCACCGTCGCCCTGAAGGCGGAAGCGTTGGCCCATCGCTTCGATGCGCACCCCTTCACCAAGTTTCAGACCTGCCTTGGCAAAGAAGCTCAGGCTGTCTGAGTCCATCAGGTCGCCCTGAGTTCCATCGGGCGCGATGCGTCGCTGCTCACCGTCGCGAAATACCCCGCGCCGTTCATAGGCGGCACCGACCACAACGTCGAAATTGCCGGAGCGGTTGGCGATGAGCGCGCCGACCTTGCCGCCGAAGCCGTCATCGCGAAACCCGCTTTCAGCGGTGCCTTGTAGAATGGTGCGCGCACTCCAGCCATCTTCTGCAGGGGCGGAAACTGTCACCTGGTTGATGACCCCGCCTGTGCCGCCAATCCCTTGCAGTGCGTTCGAACCGAGGATCAACTCGACCCGATCGATAAAGAACGGATCGATGGTGAAGCCGTCACGCGAGCCGTCACGCAAGGGTGCGGTCTGCGGGATGCCGTCGATCGCGAACAGCGGCGAGCGCCCCCGCAAGGTCTCGCCTTGCCCCGTGAGCTTTTGACGCGAAGGGCTGAAGCTGGGGGTGAGGGCGGCCACCGCATCGACCACCGAACCGGAGATCTGAAGCTGCCGTTCCAAGGTCTCGCGGTCGATCACCTCGGCGGTGAGCGGCAGCGCAGTCACCGGAAGGCGAGTGCGAGCCGCGGTGACGACGATCGGCTCTGCGGCTTGCTCCTCTCCGGCCTGAGCAGTCGAAGCCTCGTCTGCCGCTTGTGCGGCGGTGGCGAGCGGAAGGAGGGCGGCAGACAGAAAGAGGGAGATTCGCATAGCGCAATTGTTCCTGATAATCACTCGCAAGTTCATTACGAACGATTCTCAATAAGGCAAGCGGATAATCTGGCCGCCTCATTATGGCCCACCCCAAATCTGGTCGAGACAAGGCGAAGGAGATCGGACGGAGCGGCAAGGGTGCCGCTTAGGGAGGCCAGTCGGCGTAACCCTGAATGTCCGGGCTTAGGGCTGGACCTGCCACTTTACGGATCTCGAGGGAACGACGGCAATGTCCCAGCTTTCGTCATTCGCCGATGCTGCTGCTCCGACGGTTCATCCGTTCGTTGAAGTCCGCCCAGTCGATGCCCCAGCTTGGAGACCTTCGCAAAATTCGGAGGCCTGGTCTGGCGTAGGTCTTGCTCGCTTGATGCGCAGCATTCTGTCCAGGTGCATCGTTGTCCTCGGCAATGATTAGCGTATGGATCCCCTTCGGAAGATGGAGGAGTGACAAGCGAGCAGCGCCCATGGCCGCCCAGCAGGTCACGCCGGTCAGACTTGTGAAGGCGGCCGCGTCTTCGAAGCCTTCCGCAATTGCCAGCACCCCATCAGACAATGTTGGTTGCCATGCCCCCTGCCCGCAGCTCCCCAGCAAGAACTTGCCGCGATGCCGGCCTGATCGAGGGTCCAGGATGATCCTTTGAACCGCTACAAGCCGGCCTCGGTCACGCACGGCCACAAGCAGGGCTTGATGAAACGCAGTGTTTGGTTTTCGGCCAAAAGGGCACCGCGGATGGAACCGGATGTCTGGGATCTCAGGGAGCAGACATCTGCCAACCAGATAGCGCTCTCCGAGGGTCCCATGTAAGTTGATCGCATCATCCCACAGGCGCTGAGCCTGTCGCCTAGAGTCTACACTTCGAGCTGGACGGGGTTCGGTGCCTTGAACTCGATCTGCACTCCGCAAGGCACGCATGATGTCCCTTGGATTGCAGCCGGCAAAGCAATGCACGAGGACCCCGGATAGTCCTTGGCGGATCGATAATGAGGGCGCCCTGTCGTCATGAGCAGGGCATCGGCACATAGCGTAGGAGCCGTGCCATGTGCCGCGCAGAGCTGTGACAAGGTTGATCGTGTCCTGAGTTGGTCGGAGTGCTGTTAGGGCCATGAGCTTCACTCCCCCCTCCCCCCTTCCCTCCCTTTCAGATGCGCGTGTCAGGCAGTCATTCTACCTCGCGGTAACGTACTCCTATTCGTTTGAAGGCACTCTTGCGTCTTTCACGGACCTGCCGGGCGATGATTTCGGCTTGTGCCCTGTCAGGAAAACTCAGGGTTACCCCCTGCCCTTTTGAGCCGATCCTCCCCCAGCGACGTTCAATCGTCGTCCAACCGAACAGGTCGGTTTGGATCCAGAGGTGGTAGGCACGGGCAACATTGCGTGATGGGTCGATGGCCTGCCAATGCCAAGACTGGCTAATGGGTGTTCTCATGCTGGCTTGGTGACAGGGATATCGGCTGTGGGTCCAACCGGAAATTTGAATCACTACACCCGCTGTGATTCACGGAAGCGATTGTATCGAGGGCGCTGGCCCTTCTCCCTTAGAAACATCATTATAAAAACGCCGCTGCTTGCAGCGGAAGGATTCTTGATTCTAGAGATTCAGATTCGAGGCCAATTTTTGGTGTCACTCCAGCACTTTAAGCCGATCTTCCTGACCAGATGGGGGTGTTAGGCTGACCAGATGGGGGCTGAACCCTGACCGAGCGGGGGCATTCACCTGACCTGCTGGGGCCATCCTGACCGCGTGGGGGACGGACCTTCAGCGCGCTGCTTAGTGGCCTAACTTCGCCCGCAAACATCAAAATTGCCCCCTAATCAGCGCTCTGTCCGTAAGCTTGCCGACTCGCGGAATCTCCTAGGATTTTGCCTCCCGTTCACAGACCTTCATTCCTGACCTCTTGGGGGCTCCCAAAGGAATCCCATCCTGACCTGACTTGACGAACGAGGTCAGGTCAGGCAGCAATCAATCCTTCGAAGAATCAAGCTCTGATCGCACTATGGCATGGAAACTGATGACAGCCCAATAGTAGAAGCTTCCGAGGAGAAGCCTGAAGAAGGTTCCCCCGGACGTGCGATGCGCGTTGCTGCTGCATTGAAGGCAAAGGGTGGCGACGAGTTCGCCAAACCGGGCAACATCATTGAGATCAAATTCGTCAAAGGTGAGTCGCTTAGTCTGACGGCATCGCGGCTGTTGGCGCTCATGATCCTGACCGCAGGTGGAGACGCATGGGAAGATCGTCCTCATCGCATTCGCAAAGCCGATATACGCCGAGGCCACAAGGGTAACGAGCGGATCAGCGACATGCTTCAGGAGCTCCATCGCACCCTGTTTGCTGTGGATGATAAATCGTGGCGCGGAAAGAAGGCGACTCTCCTGTTCTCCCTGATCTCTCGGTCTAAAGAGGAAACCGACGAGGATGGCGGAGAGACGGGTTGGATCGAATGGGAGTTCACGCCCGATGCGCGTAAGCTGATCCAGGCTTCTGAGACCTATGCCGTGCTTAACCGGCAAGCGGTATTGGGTTTCCGCTCAAATTATGCGCTCAAGCTTTACGAGCTTGGAGCCCTTCGCCTCCATCGCCGCCAAGCAACCTGGCGAGGAGATATGCAGGCACTGCGTGCAGCGCTCGGGATCCCGCCTGATGTCTACACGGACTTCGCTCAGCTTCGGCGCAAGGTGCTTGAGAAGGCAAAGTCTGAAATTGACCAGCTCGCTCACTTCCGTGTCGAATGGCGTGAAATTCGGCAGGGGCGTACGGTCACCGAGCTTGAGTTCCGGTTTGAACCGAAGGGCGCCCCGGAGGTCTTGGAAACGGTAGATGAACTCGACCGGCATTCGGCGGGACGGCAGGCGAGGCGGACCGGTTCCGTCGAGACCGTAACGACAGGGCAGGGGGAAATAGCATCTACGCCCGGTGCGGCGCCTGCGATCAAGCAGTCAGAGTCCACGTTCCCGTCGTCTGGCTCGATCCGTTTCGGGCACGCCGATTTGCTTGAAGTCGCCCGAAAGCATGGCGGTGGATGGGATGTTGATCTTATCGCGAGCGGTTTCCGCGACCACATGGGCAATCGGTTGGAGAAGCTTCGTGGCGCTAAGCTGATTGCGGCATGGAAGGGCTTTTGTGAGGGGTGGGTAAACCGGCGTGGGCGGCCCTCATAGGGAAAATTGCACGCGTGCAATTCGCCGCGCCCCCACCGAGTCAGGATGGGGCGCCGCCTCCCCAAATCTAGGCTGACAAGGCAGTTCAACTTTCGAAATTTCCGAAGTTCTTGACCGAAAAGCGCAAGTGGGTGTAGCACACCCTCAATTGCGAAAGGACGGCATGTGTCTAACGGACTTCAGATCGAAGAAGCCGAGCGTTTAGTCTCGGTTGCAACGCTCGCCAGTCGAACATCGTCGGTGCTCGAAAAGCTGCGCGACTCCGCACGAAGCGCTCGGGCAGATGCGCGCCGCGAGCCTACCTTTACGATCGGGAAGGCGGCCGAGCTCGTTGGGCGGACGCCGGCGGCTATCCGTGACGCCGAGAAAGATGGAAGGCTGCCCGAGCCGGCGAGGACAGATAGCAATCGACGCGAGAGGTACACTCTTGCCCAGCTTAACGACATGCGCGGCGTGTTCGGCACCAGGCCGTATCGTGCTCCGACCGATCCGTGTTGCGTGGTTGCGGTTCAGAATTTCAAAGGCGGCGTCGGCAAATCGACGCTGTCTGTTCACCTGGCGCAATATCTCGCGATCAAGGGCTATCGTGTTGCATTGATCGACTGCGACAGCCAGGCCTCTGCGACGACGCTGTTTGGCTATGTGCCAGATCTCGATCTGACAGAGGACGATACCCTCTACCCATTCCTTCGTGAGGGTGAGCGGTCATCGCTCGACTACGCCCTCCGCAAGACCCATTTCGACGGCCTTGAGCTGATCCCTGCCAATCTTCGCCTGTTTAATTCCGAGTACGAACTGGCCGCCAGAATGGCGCAGGGGAACGGAGCCTTACTTGACCGCCTCAAGGAAGGGATTGAGAGCATCTCGGATCGGTTCGATGTCATCGTCATGGACCCACCGCCCGCCCTCGGGGCGATCTCTTTGTCCGTGTTGCGAGCTGCGAATGCGTTGGTGGTTCCGGTTCCCCCGACCGTGATGGACTTCTCGTCGACTGCGGCATTCCTCTCAATGCTTGATGAGACGATTGAGCAGCTGGCCGACCGGGGTCTTGCCCCAGAACTGACGTTTCTGCGCTTCGTTGCCTCGAAGGTCGATGAGAACAAGTCGATGCAGAAGGAGCTTCTGCAGTTGATGCGGACGCTGTTTGGTCACGCTATGGTTCGAACGCCGCTCAAGGACTCTGCCGAGATCGACAATGCGACTGCACGGCTGATGACCGTCTATGAACTCGACGGACCTGCTACGAGCTCGGCGGTACGCAATCGCTGCCTAAATTATCTTGATGGCGTGAACTCAGAAATCGAAGTCGACATTCGATCGATGTGGCCAAGCCATCAAAAGCGCCTCCGGCAGGAGGCCTTGGTATGAGCCGCTGGGAAAATTGCACGCGTGCAATTCTGCTAATAGGAGGCTTGCATGAGTAGGAAGAACAGCGGTTTTGCCGCCGACTTGGCCGCCGGGATCGATCTGACCGAGGATTCCGCCACGCCGCGTCGATCGAGCATCGCGTCGAATGTGCTTACGGGGCGCTCAAACCGCCTAGCGGACCTAGCATCGGGCGCGATTGTTTCGCGCACTCATGAGCTCGTTGACCCGGCAAGATGCCGAATGTGGGCTGGCCACAATCGCGACTACGCGCTCCTCAATGAGGAACGCTGCGCAGACTTGATCGAGAGCATCAAGGCCCAAGGGCGGCAAGAGATCCCGGCTATTGTCCGTCGCCTGTCGGGC
>Ga0114986_1000591_pt1 | contig 9918 bp, 8 predicted proteins | sample Shrwel1BS1Day17_FD_96988 | JGI IMG/M metagenome (GOLD analysis project Ga0114986, IMG submission 96988) | Subsurface microbial communities from deep shales in Ohio, USA - Utica-3 well 1 S-1-Day17 | ecosystem: Environmental > Aquatic > Deep subsurface > Shale gas/oil reservoir > Produced water/Flow... | reverse complement strand
GCCCCGGCTGTGGCCGCGGGCATGCGCAGCGTCAGGGATTCGCGCAGGGCGTCGACCGGCACATTCATCGTCTTGAGCGTGGACAGCGTCATGCGCTGCACTTCCAGGGCCTGGATGGTGGCGCCCAGCATGCGGGCGTTCTGTTCCAGCCAGAACTGCACCGTGCGCAGTTCCTCGATGCGCTTCTCGAGCTCTTCGGGGTTGAGCGTGGGCGCCACCCACTGGCCAAAGTTCGGCAGCGCCGAGCCCGCGTTCTTCACCAGGCCTTGCAGGAAATCAAAGCCGGGCACGAGTTTGCCGATACCTTGCAGGGGGTCGCTCATCGAGAGGCACTCCGTTGTCGGGACGTTGCCGGGCATTGTGCGCCCGGGCGGGCGGCCCGGCCAAGTGCGGCCGACCCCAAGAACCCGCGGGCTGGAAGCAAGCCGGCGTCTGTGGCAGGCTTGCGGGGTCACCCCAAGGAAAACGCATGGCATCCATCCGACTGGCTTCCCACACCAAGGACCTGGGCGACGGCTTCATGGTCCGGCGGCTGCTGCCGGCCCTGGCGGCGCGCTCCGTCGGCCCCTTCGTCTTCTTCGACCACATGGGTCCCACCGAGTTTGCGCCGGGCCTGGGCCTGGACGTGCGGCCCCACCCGCACATCGGCCTGGCCACCGTCACCTATCTCTTCGACGGGGCGATCACCCATCGCGACAGCCTGGGCACGGTGCGCGACATCCGTCCCGGCGACGTGAACTGGATGGTGGCCGGTCGCGGCATCGTGCACTCGGAGCGCTCGCCCCAGGCGGAGCGCGCCGCCGGACACCGCCTGCACGGCATCCAGACCTGGCTGGCCCTGCCCCTGGCCGATGAGGACACCCTGCCCGATTTCGTGCACGTGCCGGCCGAGGGCCTGCCCGAGATCCGTGCCACCGGGGTGCACCTGCGCGTGATCGCAGGGGACGCCTTCGGCCAGACCTCCCCGGTGCCTGTGCGCACCCGCACGCTCTATGTGGCGGGTGAGATCGAGACGGCCGCGCACATGGAAGTGCCGCTCGAGCACGAGGAGAGGGCGGTGTACGTGGTGTCGGGCTCGCTCACGGCCGATGGGGAGCCGCTGAACCCGGGCGACATGCTGGTGCTGCCGCCGCGCCCGGTGCGGCTGCGTGCGCTCGAGGCGACACGCTTCATGCTGGTGGGCGGTGATGCGCTCGACCTGGGCCCGGAAAACACCGGGGATCACCCGCGCCACATGCGCTGGAATTTCGTGTCGTCGCGCCAGGAACGCATCGAGGAGGCCGTGCAGGCCTGGTCACGGCAGGACGCCACGGCCTTCCCGCCGGTGCCCGGCGAGACCGAGTTCATCCCTTACCCCTGAGCGAGCACCTCCGCATCGATCGCGCCCATCAGGGGCGCGCCGTCGTCGGCCTGCAGCTCGATGTGGACACGGTCGCCATCCAACAGCCAGGCGCTGCGTGGCTCGCCGTGGGCGCGGGTTTCCTGGGCCCGCTTTTCGGCCAGGCAGGCCATGCCGTCGGCGGCGCTCGCCCCCAGGGGGCCGCTGTGCACCACGGTGCCCGCCGGCAAGCTGCGCGTGCGGGCCGCCTGTGCCAGCCAGCGGCCCACATGCCAGCCCATCGCGGGGGCGGCATCGAAACGGCCCAGCCGCCGACCCTGGGCCTGCACGAGCAGGGGGCGATGCACCCGCCCGCGTTGCCAGGCCTCGCCCAGCTCATCGGGCGTGAGAGCCACCGGCCCGTAGCTCGTGGCCGGGCGGGCATGCAGCAGGCCCCACGCGCGCTCACGCTCGGCCGTCAGCACGTCCGGCAGCGTCCAGGTGTTGGCCAGCGTCAGCAGACGCACGCTCTCCAGGGCCTCGCTGGGGCTGCTGCCGGCGGCCAGATCGCCCGTCAGCACGGCCAGCCCCGCCCCCAGATCCAGGGCCTCGCCCGGCAGCGGCGGCACCAGCGGGTCGACGGGGCCGAGGCTCGCGCCGGCCACCGGGGCCACGATCGGGCCCTCGGCCTTGGGCGGCACGGGCAGGCCCAGGCGTTCCAGATGCGCCGGGCTGGCCCAGGCATCGTAGGCCTGCACCGGACGGGGCAGCGGGGCCATGCACATCGCCGGCTCGAAGGGGAAGGCGTGACGTGCGCGGCCCTGGTTGAGCGTCACGTACAGATCCTGCAACTGCGGTGACAGGAAGTTCCAGTCGTCCAGCACCTGCTGCAATCGGGTCGCGATGCTGGTCGCATAATGGGCCGTCGTCAGGTCGCGCGAGACCACGACGAGTTGTCCATCGCGCGAACCGTCCTTGTACGTGGCAAGTTTCATGATTCCTATCTGTATCGCAGCAGCCCGGCATTGTAGGCAGCGGTCCGGCAGGAGGTCGCTCCGTGAGCGATGACATCGACCGCGCGCGCCGCCGCTGGCTCGCGAGCCTGGCCCTGGCCGGCGCCGGGCGGGCCTGGGCCGACGGTGCGCCTGCTGCGGCCCCCTCGCCCTGGCCTGCGGCGCAGACGCTGGACTACCAGGTGCGCCGCGGCATGCTCTCGGGCACCGGGCAACTGCGTTGGCAACCCAGCGGTGAGCGCTATGTGCTGACGCTCGAGGCCCGCGTGCCTCTGCTGGGCACCGTGATCACCCAGACCAGCACCGGCCGGCTGGGGCCGCATGGCCTGGTGCCCGATCGCTTCACCGACGAGCGATTGCGCCGCGAACCCCGCGTCGCCGATTTCCAGCGGCCGGGCGGCCCGATCCGTTTCTCCGGACGCAGCCAGACAGCTGCCCTGCAGCCCGGCATGCAGGACCGCCTGAGCTGGATGGTGCAACTGGCCCATCTGGTGCAGGTCGATGCGCGCCTGCGCGAGGCAGGCCGCGAACTTGAACTGGTGGTGGTGGGCGCGCGGGGCGATGTGGACACCTGGCCCTTCCGCGCCCGGGGGGAACAGCCTGTGCGCCTGGCCAATGGGCGCATGACGCGGACGCTTCATCTCGAACGCCTGCCGCAGGACGCACACGGGAGCCGTGCCGAGGTGTGGCTCGACCCGTCCCACCAGCACCTGCCGGCCCGTGCGCGCCTGAGCGACGGCAAGGATGCGCCTTTTGACCTCATCCTGATGACCCCCTGAGCCTCGGGGCCTCAAGGCGGGCGCCCGCTGGCCGAAACCAGAGGGACGGGACGGCGATGCCGGCGTTTCGCGCACCGCGCTTGAAACTTGCTAGGCCATCCCCATGTCTCACCCAAGGACAGTCCCACCGGCCCGGTGGGGTGGCCTCACGCAAGGAGTGCCTGATGCAAATGCTCTACAACTCGGACAACTTCGCCGTCGTGGCCTTCGAGGTGCCCGCCCGCGAGGCGGCGCCCGTGGCCGCCGAGGCGGAGGGAGCACTCACACGCGGGGGCTATGAGATCGTGGACAAGTTCTCCCGCAAGGAGATCTACCTGGAAGGCGCGATGGCCGAAAGCTTCAAGGCCGGTGTCGAGGCCCTGATCGAGACCTCGCCCAGCGTCGAAGAGATCGACGCCTACATTGAACGCTTCGCCTCGCTGATGCACCAGCCCGTGGTGCTGCACTGAAGTCCCCGCCCGCCGCGGGGACGGCGGGCTTCCCATGCCGCGTGGCCTGCGCTATCGTGACCGCACGGCCGCCCCAGGCGGTGCCGCCCTGGCAACAAGGAGGTGCCCATGGTTCGACGCTTGGCAGATGCACGCGCATGGCCTTCCCCGGGCCTGCGGGATGCGCCCGTGCTCGATCGCATGTGCTCGCACTTCGTGCTCACGCTCACCTTGCGCCACCCGGGGCGGTTCAACGTGCGGCGTGACTGGAACGCCATGCTGTCGCTCACCGGCCGCCATCTGGTGTGGCCGGGCCCCGTGCTGCAGCGGGTGCGCGACTACCTCGCGCGCCGCTGCCTCGGCAACGCGCTGTGGCGGGGCCATGAGCGCCTCGACGACGAAACCTTCCTCACCCGCCATGGCGCCTGGCGCGGCCCCTACGAAGAAGGCACGCTGTTCTTCTACCTCGACGAATACATCAAGGACGCCCCCAAGGACCTGATGTCCGTGCTGGGGGCCACGCGCGACTGGCTGGAGCGCGACCTGCAGCGCGAATCCACCCTGGTCCAGCAGAACATCGAGGCCCTGGGGGGGTTGCTGCAGCTCAATCCGGCCGAGCGCGCGCTGCTGCTGTATGGCACCCTGGCGCGCTACCAGCGCGAACTGCGGGGCCTGCTGGTGGAGTTCAAGGTGGCCAACGCCCACGAGGCCTATGCCCTGCTGGCCGAGGTGGCCCAGGTCGATGAACGCGAAGTGGCCGAGGCCTTGCGCGCAGGCTCACGTCTCGAGCGCATCGGCATGGTCGAGAACCTCATCTCCGAACACAACATCACCGACCTGGCCGACCTGATGAAGGTGTCTGAACAGCTGCCGCCGGTGCTGATGCGCGAGTACCGCGACCCCAATGACCTGATGGCCGTCTTCACGCGGCCCGCGGCGGCCAGCGAACTGGCGCTCGACGACTTCCACTACGTGGCCGACGACGCCCGGGTGATGGTGGCCCTGCTGCGCAATGCGGTGGCGCGCCGCGAGGCCGGCGTCAACATCCTCGTCTATGGACCACCCGGCACGGGCAAGACCGAGCTGGCCAAGGTGGTCGCCCGCTCGGCCGGCCTGGAGCTCTACGAGGTGGAATACGCCGACCGGGATGGCAACTCCTTGTCGGGGCGCGACCGCTACCGCTCGCTGCAGATCAGCCATGTCTTCCTCAAGGGCAGCCCCAACGTGGCCTTGCTCTTCGACGAGGTCGAGGACGTGTTCCCCCCCCTGTCCACCGACACCGCGCAGTGGATGGCCCGGCTCGATGCCGGCGACGGCCCGCCCAACGGCTCGGTCAGCGGGAAGGCCTGGGTCAACCAGGTGCTCGAGAGCAACCCGGTGCCGGTGATCTGGGTCACCAACCGCATCGAGCAGATCGACCCGGCCTTCCGCCGGCGCTTCCAGTACCACCTGGAGCTGCGCTCACCCCCGCCCGGCGCCCGCGAAGGCCTGGTGCGCAAGGCGCTGGCGGATGCACCGGTGGGCGAGGACTTCGTGGCCCGCCTGGCCGCGCGCAAGGGCCTGACGCCCGCGCAGATCCGCACCGCGGTGCGCTTCGCACATCTGGCGCGCGAGGGCGAGGACGAAGCGGGCCTGGAACCGCTGATCGAACGCCAGCTCGCCAATGCCGACCGGGCCCTGGGCGTGGGTGCCGGCGAACGGGGTGCACGCGTGAGCGTCACCCACTACGACCTTGGCCTGCTGAACACCGAGTCGCGCTTCCCGGTGCCGCGCATCGTCGAGGCCCTGCGCCGCCGCCAGGTGGGCACCCTGTGCTTCCACGGCCCGCCCGGCAGCGGCAAGACGGCGCTGGCCGAGCACATCGCCGCCGAGCTGCAGCAGCCCCTGCTGGTGCGTCAGGCCTCCGACCTGGTGAGCAAGTACGTGGGCGAGACCGAGCAGAACATGGCAAGCATGTTCGAGGAGGCCCAGGCCGAAGGTGCGGTGCTGCTGCTCGACGAGGCCGACAGCTTCCTGCGCAGCCGCCGCATGGCCGAACGCCACTACGAGGTCAGCGAGGTCAACGAGATGCTGCAGGGCATGGAGCGCTTCGCCGGCATCTTCATCTGCACGACCAACCTCTTCGAGGACCTCGACGAGGCGGCGCTGCGCCGCTTCACCTTCAAGATCCGCTTCCATGCGCTCACGCCGCTCCAGCGCGAGCGCATGTTCGCCACCGAGGCCCTGGGCGACCCGAAGGCCCCCCTCGACCGCGAACACGTCGAGCGCCTGGCACGGCTCGACCAGCTCACCCCCGGCGACTTCGCCGCCGTGTGCCGGCAGGTGGACATCCTGGGCACGGCTTTCTCGCCCGACGAGTTCCTGGCCCAGCTGGAGGCCGAACACCGCACCAAGCCGGATGTGCGCACACGGCGGGCCATGGGTTTCGTGCACTGACGCACGGCCACGCCACGCCCATCCTTGATGCCGTTCAAGAAGGCCGCGCCGCAGCCGATACCGGCTGGATGAACGGCGCCTGGCTCGAACCCCGCTACGACACCCTGACGGTCGTGGCGTCGGTCTTCATTGCCATCTACGCCTCGTACGTGGCGCTCGACCTGGCCAAACGTGTCGTGGGCAGCGACCAGACGGTCGCTCGAGGTTGGCTGATCGGCGGGTCGGTGGCCATGGGCACTGGCATCTGGGCGATGCACTTCGTCGGCATGCTGGCCTATCAGTTGCCCATCGACATCGGCTACGACCCCTTGCGCACCTTCGTGTCGTGGGCGGCGGCTGTGGCGGTCTCGCTGGTCGCCCTGGGCGTGGCCACGCGCCGCAAGCTCACCGCCGTGCGGTTGGTGGCCGGGTCGCTGGCCATGGGAGCGGGCATTTGCGCCATGCACTACCTGGGCATGGCCGCGATGGTGATGCAGCCGGGCATCGCCTGGGACGTGGCGCTGGTGGCGGCCTCCGTGGCGATTGCCGTCGGGGCGTCGGCGGTCGCGCTGATGATCTTCTTCTGGCTGCGCCGCCGAACGCACGTGGCCGCCAGCGCGTGGCAGATGGTGGCGGCTGTCGTGATGGGTCTGGCAATCGCCGGCATGCACTACACCGGCATGGCCGCGGCGCACGTGGCCCAGGGCTCGGTGTGTCTGAGTGCGCAGGGTTTGCGTGGGGCTGAGCTGGCCACGGTGGTGGTGATGGTGGCCGTCGTGTTGTTGACCATCACCCTGCTGGTCTCCATCCTCGACGCCCGCCTGCAGTCCAGGACTTCACGCCTGGCTCATTCCCTGCAGGCTGCCAACGACAAGCTGCAGCGCATGGCCTTCGAGGACCCGCTCACGGGCCTGCCCAACCGCCTGGTGTTCGAGGACCGCCTGAGCCACCTGGCCACACAGGCCGGCCGACAGGTCCGTCGTGCGGCGGTGCTGTTCATCGACCTCGACGGATTCAAGCCCATCAACGACCTGTGGGGGCATCACACCGGGGACGAGGTGTTGCGTCTGATCGCCGGCCGGCTGCAAAAGCTCACGCGCGCGGCCGATACGGTGGCCCGCGTCGGGGGCGACGAGTTCGTGATGCTCCTCGAGGACATTCCCGACAACGAGGCGGCCGCCCAGGTGGCCGAGCGCATCATCGAAGCGATCAGCCAGCCGGTGCGCCTGGGCGAGCGCGAGGCCACCTTGTCCTGTTCCATCGGCATCTCGGTGCATCCCGATGACGGGCAGGGACACAAGCTGCTGGGCCAGGCCGACGCGGCGATGTACACCGCCAAACGGGCGGGGCGCGGCTGCTACCGCTTCTTCGAACCCCGCATGGACGCCGGCGTGCACGAACAGGTGGAGATGCAGCGCGATCTGCGCATTGCGATCACTCAGGGGCAACTGCGGCTGCTGTACCAGCCCAAGGTGCATGGCGGCAGTGGACAGATCACGGGGGTGGAAGCGCTGGTGCGCTGGGAACATCCGCGGCGCGGCTTCCTCAGCCCGGCGCTGTTCATCCCGGTGGCCGAGCGCTTCGGACTGATTGGCGCGCTGGGCCAGTGGGTGATCTCCGAAGCCTGCCGTCAGATCCAGGCCTGGGCCTGCGAAGGCTTGCGCATGCGTGTGGCGATCAACCTCTCGGCACACCAGCTCCTGCAGGACGACCTGGCCGACCGCATCGAAGAGGCGCTACGCAGCCATGAGGTCGAGCCCTCCCAGTTGACCTTCGAGCTCACCGAGTCGGCGGCGATGGAGGATGCGGAACTGACCTTGCGCACCTTCGAGCGTCTGGCGGCCATCGGCATCACCTTGTCGATCGACGACTTTGGCACTGGCTACTCCAGTCTGAGCTACCTCAGCCGGCTGCCCACGCAGCAGCTCAAGATCGACCGCTGCTTCGTGCAGGAACTGGAAACCAGCGCGGATGCGCGGGCCATCGTGGACGCGGTCGTGAGGCTCGCCCATGCCCTGGGCCGCAAGGTGGTGGCCGAGGGTGTGGAGACCGAGGCGCAATGCCGCCTCCTGCAGGCGCTGGGCTGCGACGAGCTCCAGGGCTTCCTGTTCGCCAAGCCCATGGCCCCCGACCGTCTCAGCCTCTGGGCCCTGGGCGGCACGGAAACACGTTCGCCCGACTTCCGGGCCTCCATCTACGACGCCACACTCGACAGCCCCACCGGCTGAGCTACATCTGTTCCCAGGGCAGCCCGTCGTGGCGCCAGCCGTTGAGCCGGCCGCGGTGGAAGTGCTCGTCGAGGTCGCCTTCGAAGCCATGCAGCACATGGGCGACCTGGGTGAAGCCGGCGGCCTCGAGGGCCCGGCCCGCCTCGACCGTGCGGTTGCCCGATCGGCACAGCAGCACCAGCGGCCGTTGCGGGCTGCCGGCCTCGCGCAGCACCTGCTGGACGAAGCGGGCTTCGTCGATGGCCATGTCGGGGTACTCGTACCAGGGGATGTGCACGACCCCCGGGGGGTGGCCCACGTAGAGATACTCGATCTCCATGCGCACATCCACGAAGAGCACGTCGGAATGGGCCTGCAGGTAGTCCCAGGCCTGGCGGGGGGTGAGGTCTTTCATCGCGGTGTTCCTGTGCGCATTGTTGCGCAGCCCGGCGCCGGGCGGGGCCTTGACGCTCTGCCTACAATCGCGTCCATGGACACCCGACCCTACACCCGAGCTGCCGCCTTGCCGGCCCTGATGCGCGAGCGCATCGTCATCCTCGATGGGGCCATGGGAACCATGATCCAGCGCTACAAGCTGGGCGAGGCCGACTATCGCGGCACGCGCTTCACCGACCACCCCAAGGACCTCAAGGGCAACAACGAGCTGCTGCAGTTCACGCGGCCGGATGTCCTCACCCAGATCCACGAGGCTTATCTGGCGGCGGGCGCCGACATCCTCGAGACCAACACCTTCGGGGCCACCTCGGTGGCCCAGGAGGACTACGGCCTGGCCCCCCTGGCGCGCGAGATGAACGTCGCAGCGGCCCGCCTGGCGCGCGCGGCCTGCGACAAGTACAGCACGCCGGACAAGCCGCGCTTCGTGGCCGGTGCCTTCGGCCCCACGCCCCGCACGGCCAGCATCAGCCCGGACGTGAACGACCCGGGCGCGCGCAACGTCGATTTCGACACCCTGCGCGCCGCCTACTACGAGCAGGCCGAGGGGCTGCTGGAAGGCGGTGCCGACCTCTTCCTGGTCGAGACCATCTTCGACACCCTGAATGCCAAGGCGGCCATCTTCGCCATCGACGAACTCTTCGAAGCCACCGGCGAGCGATTGCCCGTGATCATCTCGGGCACCGTCACCGACGCGTCCGGGCGCATCCTCTCGGGCCAGACGGTCAGCGCCTTCTGGCATTCGGTGCGTCACGCCCAGCCCATCGCCGTGGGCCTGAACTGCGCGCTGGGTGCGGCATTGATGCGCCCCTACCTGGAAGAGCTGGCCAAGGCGGCCGGCGACACCTTCATCTCCTGCTACCCCAATGCGGGCTTGCCCAACCCGATGAGCGAGACCGGCTTCGATGAGACGCCGGACGTCACCGGGGGGCTGATGGAAGAGTTCGCCCGCGCAGGGCTGCTCAACATTGCCGGTGGCTGCTGCGGCACCACGCCGGAACACATTGCGGCCATTGCCCAGCGCGTGGGCCGTTACCAGCCGCGTTGCCAGGCCCAGGGCCTGTTCAGCGGTCTGGTGCCCCAGGCCGCCTGAGGCCTGCGGGCGCCCTCAGGGCGCCGGGGCGCTGATCAGCAGATCCACCCGACGGTTCAATGCTCTGCCCTCGGGCGTGGCGTTGTCGGCCACCGGCTCGGCCTTGCCGCGGCCCTCGGCGCTCAGCCGCTCGAAGGCGATGCCCCGTGCAATGAGGTAGTCGCGGGTCGATTCGGCCCGTTCCTTCGACAGGCGGTTGTTCAGCGCATCCG
>Ga0114986_1000589_pt1 | contig 9938 bp, 8 predicted proteins | sample Shrwel1BS1Day17_FD_96988 | JGI IMG/M metagenome (GOLD analysis project Ga0114986, IMG submission 96988) | Subsurface microbial communities from deep shales in Ohio, USA - Utica-3 well 1 S-1-Day17 | ecosystem: Environmental > Aquatic > Deep subsurface > Shale gas/oil reservoir > Produced water/Flow... | reverse complement strand
GTGGTTGCCGTGCCGGGGGCGGGGACGGAAGTGCCGATCTGGCTGCTCGGCTCCAGCCTGTTCTCGGCCCGCCTGGCAGCCGAGCGCGGCTTGCCCTATGCCTTTGCCTCGCATTTCGCGCCGGCCATGCTGCGCCAGGCCATCGACATCTATCGCCGCAGTTTCCGGCCTTCCGTCCACCTTGATCAGCCCTATGTCGTCATCGGCGTACCGCTGATTGCGGCGGCGACCGACGACGAAGCAGAATTCCTGGCGAGCAGCACCTTCCAGCGCGTGCTCGGCATTTTGCGCGGTGATCGCGGTTGCCTGCAGCCACCGGTCGCCGGCTTTTTGCAGGGCCTGCATCCGCGCGAACGGTCGGGCATTGCCGATTTTCTCGGGGCGGCGGTGATCGGTGGGCCGGAGACCGTTCGCGCCGGCTTGAACGATCTGCTGGCTGCCTCCGGGGCGGATGAATTCATGTTCGTTTGCGATATCTTTGATCCCGCCTTGCGCCAGCGCTCGCTGACGATTGCCGCCGACGTGTGCGGGCAGTCCTGACCAGCCTTTTGAGGAGTTCCACGATGGCCTATCTGTTCGACTTCAACTACAGCAACCCGACCCAGATCGTTTTCGGCACCCACAGCTTTGCCAGACTGGGTGAGCTCATTCCGCCGGAAGCCAGGGTATTGCTGCTTTACGGCGGCGGTTCGATCAAGCGCAATGGTGTCTACGAGCAGGTGACGCAGGCGCTGGCGGGGCGCCAGATCGTCGAGTTCGCCGGGGTCGAACCGAATCCGACGCTGGAAACACTGGAACAGGCCGTGGCGCTGGTGCGCGAGCAGGGCGTCGATTTCATCCTCGGCGTTGGCGGCGGTTCGGTGTCCGATGGCGCCAAGTTTGTTGCCTGCGCTGCACTTTACGACGGTGATGGCTGGGAGATCGTCAGCGGCCAGCATGTCCCCCGGCAGGCGCTGCCGGTCGGCATCGTGCTGACCTTGCCGGCGACCGGCTCGGAGTCGAATGTCGGGGCCGTGGTGACCAAGCGGGCGACGCAGCAGAAAAAGGTCTTCTACGTGCCGCCGGCCCGGCCGCGCTTTGCCATCCTCAATCCGCAAGTCATGGCCAGCCTGCCGGATCGCCAGCTGGAAAACGGCATCGTCGATGCCTTTGTTCATGTTTGCGAGCAGTACCTGACCTATCCGGTCGGGGCGCTGGTGCAGGACGGTTACGCCGAAGCGGTGATGAAGGCGCTCAAGACCCTGGCCGATACCTTCGACCAGCGCCACGACAACGCCTGGCGGCAGAACCTGATGTGGGCGGCCAATCAGGCCCTGTGCGGCGTCATTGGCGTCGGCGTGCCCCAGGACTGGATTACCCATCGCATCGCCGTCGAACTGACGGCGCTGTGGGGTATCGACCACGGCCGCACGCTGAGCATCGTCCAGCCCTGGCTGCTGCGTGAACTGGTCGAGCCCAAGCGCGCCAAGCTGGAGCAACTGGGGCGCAATGTCTTTGGCCTGGCCGAGCCGAGCGCCGAGGAGACCATTGCCGCCATCGAGGACTTCTACCGCAGCCTGCGCATGCCGCTGCACCTGCGCGAGGCCGGCATCATGGAGAGTGATGCGGCCGGGCGGGTCTGGCAGGCTGTCCAGGAACACGGCAATGCCGCGCTCGGCACGCATGCCGAGGTCGATGCGGCGAAGACCGAGCGTATTGTTCGGGCGGCCTGCGGCTGATTTGAGAGGTAAGGTAATTCTGGAATATTTGCCGAAGTGGTATAAAGTTCACGGTGTAAGGCCGTGTTCATATGAGGTGACGTTATGGCTGTCCAATCAGTAACTTCCAACATCAGCGCCTATTCGAATGGCAGCGCCCAAACCAGCCAGGCCCAACAGGCCCAGCAAGCGCAACAGGCGAGACAAGCCGAACAGCGCGAGCCGCGTCCGGAAGAGCGGGTCGAGCGCAAGGAAGAGCCGCCACGCCCGGTGGTCAATGCCCAGGGCCAGCAGACCGGTACCCTGATCAACGTCATCGCCTGAAGGCGCTACCCGCAAGAGCAGGTGCCGGACATGCCGGTCGCTTCCCTGACCAGTTCGCAAGGTGCAAGTGGTGCCTTGTGGTCGCAGATTCAGCAGCAACAGGCGCAACGCAACGCCGATCAGGCCGAGCAGCGGGCGCAGGCCTTGCAGGGCCAGGCCCGCGCGGCGCAGAGCGAAGCTGACCGCGCCCAGGAAAACGCGCGTTCCCTGCAGGTCGAGTCGAATTCTGCGCGCAGCGACGCCGGCGAGGCGAGGCGCAATTTGTCTGCCATGAAATCGCTTGAAGGCGTGCAAACGCAACTCAGCGATGTGCGCCAGCAGATCGGCAAGATACTCCAGCCACCGGTCGCGGCGGCCGAGCCCGCGCCCTTGGCCCCGGTGGTCAACGCCTTCGGCCAGGAAACGGGAACGCTGGTCAATGTAACCGCTTGATTGCCGTTGTCATTCGGGCATGAGAGGGCGCTGTGGGCGCCCTTTTTCATGCTTTTGCCGTTGTTTTGATGTCGTTATCAATAACTCTGAAGGAGTCGCGTAGTGCTAGCCAACCACTGGTGTGCTTCCGTGGATGCCACCATTCAGTTGCGGACCGGGTGCAATCCGCTTGAAAAACATGGGCCGCAGGCCGTGCTGGTGCACGCCGATGCCTGGGCGCCGATGGATGCCATCGCCGATCCACACGATATCCGCCAGGTGGTCGATTACGAGGTGATCTTCCTGGCTATTCGCAAGCTGGAGCAAAACGATCACTGCATCTGCCTGGAGTCGAGCATCCTGGAAGTCATGGATGCCATTTTCGGCATGCCGATCGTGACCTCTGCGTTTATTTCGATGCACAAGCCGCATGTCTATAACGGCCAGGGAACGCCGGCCATTTCCTTGTCCATGACGCGCGAGCAATGGCAAAAGAGCCAGCGATGATTTCGGCGATCGGTGCCGTATCGGCGAACGGCATGATCGGCCTCGATGGCTGGCTGCCATGGGATATTCCCGAGGAGCTGGCGTATTTCGAGCAGACGGTGGATGGCGCCGCCCTGGTCATCGGCCGCCTGACCTACGAATCGATGGATGTGGTGCCGGTCGATTCCTTCATCGTGTCGCGGCGTGACGATCTGCAACTGCGGCCGGGTTGCCGGCGGGTGGATTCGGTCGAGGCCGGGCTGCGCGCCGCGCTGGCCACTGGCAAGCCGGTCTTCGTGATTGGCGGAGCCTCGGTCTATGCCGCCGCCTGGCGCTATTGCGAGCGCTTCTACCTGACGCGGATCGAGCGTTCCTTCGATGGCGATTCGCGTTTTCCGGAAGAGATCGATCTGGGCGGCTGGCTTATCGAAAGCGAAACGGTCCGCCAGTTGCCGGAATACAAGACCCGTGGCGACGTAAACTGTCGTTTTTTGGTGTATCGACAGCGAAATCCCCTACCGCTTCCCGTTCTGGATTGCAATTCGGCCCCCGGCTGAGCAGAATATCCTGAAATTCTAACGAGAAGCGTTGGCGAGTGGAGACAATGCCTAAGCAGGATGCCCGCTATGGGTACCATCCGTGGATTGCCCTGATTTCCCTGGTGGGCGCTGGCTTTATTCTGCTCGCCTACGTTTTGTGGTCGGCCTATCAGGATGTGTGGGCCGAGGCGCGCTCGGTGGCGAGCAGCCAGGCGGAGTTGCTGGAGGCGCGTTTCGATGCGACCTTGCGGCGTGTCGAATCGACCCTCGACGACATGGCCGTGCGCGTCCCTGCCGAGGCTTTCAGGCCAGGCAGCGTGGAGCGCTTCCGGCCGGCGATCGAGGCAGAACTGGAGCGCGCCCGCCATGCCTTTCCCGAGGTCTTCGGTTTCCGCATCATCGATGCCGACGGGGGGCTCCTCTATCGTTCGGGCGGGGGTGAGTATGCCAATCTGGCCGATCGCGCCTATTTCAGGATGCTCAAGGACAACGGCGCGGCGGGCCTGGTGTTCTCCGAGGTCATCTCCTCCCGGATCACCGGCCGCTCGACGCTGGCCGCGGCCCGCGCCATCCGTTCTGCTGACGGCCGTTTCATCGGTGTTGTCAGTGCGGCGATCGACCTTGCCTACTTCGAAGCGTTGTTCAAATCGGTTCGTCTGGGCGAGTCGGGGGCGCTGGTCATCCGGCGCAGCGACCTGCAGACGCTGGTCGTCCGCCATCCCCCCGCCCCGGACGAGGTCAACCGCGCACTCGATGGCGCCCATCCCATCGTGCGCCACCTCAAGGCCGGCGAGCGGCGCGGTGTGCTCGAATTCAAGGCGCAGGCCGATGGTATCGAGCGGGTCTATGGCTATCGCGTGCTCGAAAACTATCCGTTCTACGTTCTGGCCGGCTTGTCCGAACAGGATGTCATGGCTGCCTGGCGCCGGCGTATCGTGTTTGTCGCCTTGCTCGGCAGCCTGTTGTTCGTCAGCCTGGTGGCCGTTGTCGTCGGGCTGTATCGCTCGCAGCGCCGCGAGCACGCCGTGGCGCAGGATCTGCTGCGTAACGACGAACGCCTCAATTCCGCCCAGCGCATTGCGCAACTCGGGAGCTGGGAGATCGAACTGCCGAGCATGAACGTTCGCTGTTCGGCCGAGCTGTTCCGCATTTTCGAACTTCCCGACTCGCTGCGTCCGGCGGCGAAGTACGACGATTTCATGGCGCGGGTGCATCCGGAAGACCAGGAGAACACCCACAAGGTATTGATGGACTCGATCGCCACCCGTCAGCCGGCCTCGCTGAAACACCGCCTGCTCCTGCCCGATGGGCGGATCAAGTATGTGCTCGAATGCTGCGAGTGCGAGTACGCGGCCGATGGCACGCCGCGGCGCGTCATCGGCACCTCGCAGGATGTGACCAGCGAGCAGGAGATGATGTCGCAGATGCTGCTGCTGGCCAGTGCGGTTCAGTACAGCGGCGAGGCGATCCTGATCACCGATGCCGAGAACCGCATCGTCACCGTCAACCCTGCCTTCACGCGGCTGACCGGTTACGAGGAGGCCGAGGTGGTCGGGCGCAATCCGCGTTTCCTGTCGGCCGGACGAACCACCCCCGACGAGTATGCGCACCTGTGGAACAGCCTGAATGAAAATGGCTTCTGGCAAGGCGAGATCTGGGATCGGCGCAAGGATGGCGGGGTTTATCCGAAGTGGATGTCGATCTCGGTGATCCGCGACGAAAATGGCGGCGTGCGTTACTACGTGGCGCATTTCACCGATGTCTCCTCCGAGCGGGCGGCCGAGGAGCGCCTGCACCATATCGCCCACCACGACGTACTGACCGGCCTGTTCAACCGCTTCAGCCTGAAGGGTCATCTCGATCAGGCGCTGGCGGCTTCCCGGCGGGATGGCTCGCGGGTGGCGCTGCTCTTTATCGACCTCGACCGTTTCAAGGTGATCAACGACACCCTGGGCCATCATGTCGGTGACGAGTTGCTGATCGAAGTGGCGCACCGCCTGCAGGAAACCGTGCGCGACAGCGATGTCGTCGCCCGGCTCGGTGGCGACGAGTTCGTGATCATGCTGACCGGCATCGACCACAGTTCGGCGATTGCCCTCGTGGCCGAAAAGCTGGTTTTCAACGTTGGTCGTTCCTACCAGATCGGCGGCCTCGACCTGTACACATCGCCGAGTATCGGTATCGCCATCTATCCCACCGATGGCGTCGATGGCGAGACGCTGATGAAGAATGCCGATGCCGCCATGTACCACGCCAAGATGGCCGGGCGGAACAACTTCCAGTTCTTCGACCAGAAAATGAACGATGCCGCCATCGACCGGCTGAAGATCGAGCACAGCCTGCGCCTGGCGCTGGCCAACGACGAGTTCTGCCTGCACTACCAGCCGGTCATCGACCTGGTGAGCGGCCGGGTGTGCAGTGTCGAGGCGCTGGTGCGTTGGCAGCATCCCGAGAAGGGCTTGCTGATGCCGGGGCGTTTCATCGGCATCGCCGAAGAGACCGGCTTGATCCAGCCGATCGGCGAGTGGGTGCTGTGGGCCGCCTGTCGCCAGCTGGCAGCCTTCCGCGAGGCCGGGCTGGGCAACTTGCGCATGGCGATCAACATTTCCGCCATCCAGATGCGCAATGGCAATCTGCCCATGCTGGTCCGCGGCATCATGGAGGCCTTCGAACTGAAGGCCGAAAACCTGATGTTCGAGATCACCGAATCGGCGGCGATGGAGCAGCCGACCGAAACCGTGCGCATTCTCGATCTGTTGCACGACATGGGAATCAGTATCGCCATCGACGATTTCGGCACCGGCTATTCGTCCTTGAGATATCTCCACATGTTCCCGATCAACCACCTCAAGCTCGACCGCTCCTTCGTCAGCGAGATCGGCGATGACACCGATGGCTCGGTCATCTGCGGCGCGACCATCGGCCTCGCCCACAGCCTGGGCCAGAAGGTGGTGGCGGAAGGCATCGAAACCGACGAGCAACTGAGCTACCTGAAGCGCAGCGGCTGCGACATGGGGCAGGGCTATCTGTTCAGCCGCCCATTACCGGCCGATCAGCTCATCGCCTTCATTCGCCAGCACAATTCCTGAAAACGCTTGCATTGCGTTTTTGTTTTCCCTATGATTCAAACGAACGTATGAATTATAGGAGAGTTCCATGGCGGAAGTCCGCTCGCCCGATACCCGCGAACGCATTCTCGATGCCGCAGAGCGCCTGTTCATGGCGCACGGCTACGAAGGCACGTCGATGCGCCAGATTACCGGTGAGGCTGGGGTCAATCTTGCCGCGGTGAATTACCACTTAGGTTCCAAGGAGGCGCTGGTCCAGGAAGTGTTCCGCCGCCGCCTGGATTGGCTCAACGACGAACGAATGCGCGTCCTCAACGCCATGGAGGCCGAAGCAGACGGCAAGCCGCTCAAGCCGTCGCAAATCGTCGATGGCTTCTTCGGTACCCTGTTGCGCATGGCCGATGATGAGCGGCGCGGCGGCATCACCTTCCTGCGCCTGCTTGGTCGCATGCTGACCGATCCCTCGGAATTCATCCGGGCCTTTTTCGCCCATGAATACAGCGAGGTCATTGATCGCTACAAGGAAGCGCTGTTCAAGGCGCTGCCCGACGTGCCGAAGGCCGAAATCGTCTGGCGCTTTCATTTCATGCTCGGCGCCACCTCCTACGCCATTGCCGGTACCGACGCCCTGCGCGTGGTGACCGACTGGCAGATCGAGGAAGCCGATGCCACCGATCGCCTCGACCGCCTGGTGCCGCGCCTGATGTCCTTCCTGCTCGGCGGCCTGCGCGCCCCCTTGCCCCAGTTTTCCGATGCCGAGGCTGTCGGCAAATAAGCAGCCCAAAAACACAAGACCTTAAAAGGAGACAGCAATGCTAGACAACCCGATCCCTCTGCTGGGCATCACCATCCTGGTGGTTTTGGCCGGGCTGTTCGCCATCCGGCCGCTGCGCCGGGCGGTGATCACCCGGCCCATTTTTTCAGCCTACCGCAAGGTGCTGCCGCAGATGTCCGATACCGAGCGCGACGCGCTCGAGGCCGGTTCCGTCTGGTGGGAAGGTGAACTGTTCCGTGGCAAGCCGGACTGGAAGAAGCTCCACGCCTATCCGGTGCCGACGCTGACACCGGCCGAGCAGTCCTTCCTCGACAACGAATGCGAGGAAGCCTGCCGCCTGGTCGATGACTGGAAAGTGACCCACGAACTCTACGACCTGCCGCACGAAGCCTGGCGCTACATCAAGGACAAGGGCTTCCTCGGCATGATCATCCCGAAGAAGTACGGCGGCCTGGAATTCTCGGCCTACGCCCATTCGCAGGTAGTGACCAAGCTGTCGACCCGCTCCTCCGCACTGTCGGTATCGGTCATGGTGCCGAACTCGCTCGGCCCGGCCGAACTGCTGCTGCACTATGGCACCGAGGAACAGAAGAACCACTACCTGCCGCGCCTGGCCAAGGGCATCGAGGTGCCGGCTTTCGCGCTGACCAGCCCGTGGGCCGGTTCCGACGCGGCCTCCATTCCCGATACCGGCGTGATCTGCAAGGGCCTGTACCAGGGCAAGGAAGTGCTCGGCATGCGCGTTTCCTGGGACAAGCGCTATATCACGCTGGCCCCGGTGTGCACGGTGTTCGGCCTGGCTTTCCACCTGTTCGACCCGGACGGCCTGCTCGGCGACAAGAAGCACATCGGCATCACCTGTGCGCTGGTGCCCTACGACCACCCGGGCGTCGATACCGGCCGCCGCCACTTCCCGCTCAACGCCATGTTCATGAACGGCCCGACGCGCGGCAAGGAAGTGTTCATGCCGCTCGACTTCATCATTGGCGGCCCGAAGATGGCCGGCCAGGGCTGGCGCATGCTGATGGAGTGCCTGGCGGCCGGTCGCTCCATCTCGCTGCCGTCTTCCAATACTGGCATGGCGCAGATGACGGCACGTGCCGTCGGCGGTTACGCCCGCGTCCGTTCGCAATTCAAGATGGCCGTCGGCAAGTTCGAGGGCGTCGAGGAAGCATTGACCCGCATCGGTGCCTACACCTACATGATGGATGCCGTGCGCAAGATGACCGCCGGTGCCGTCGATCTGGGCGAGAAGCCGTCCGTCGTTTCCGCCATCGCCAAGTACCACGTCACCGAGCGCGCCCGCCAGGTGGTCAATGACGGCATGGATGTCATCGGCGGCAAGGGCATCTGCCTCGGCCCCAACAACTTCCTTGGCCGTGCCTACCAGCAGGTGCCGGTGGCGATCACCGTCGAAGGCGCCAACATCCTGACCCGTTCGCTGATCATCTTCGGCCAGGGCGCCATTCGCTGCCATCCCTACCTGCTGCCGGAAATGCAGGCAGCGCAGAATCCGGATGCGAAGAAGGGCCTGGTCGATTTCGACAAGGCATTGTTCGGCCACATCGGCTTCACCATCAAGAATTGCCTGCGCGCCCTCTGGCTGGGCATGACCGGCTCGCACTTCGTGGGCATCAATGCCGACGTGGCGCCGGAAATGAAGCGCTACTACCAGCAACTGACCCGCTTCTCGGCCGCCTTTGCCTTCCTGTCCGACGTGTCGCTGCTGGTGCTGGGCGGCAGCGTCAAGCGCCGCGAGAAGCTGTCTGCCCGCCTGGGCGACATCCTGGCCCAGATGTACCTGATCTCCTGCACCCTGAAGCGCTACGAAGCCGAAGGTCGCAAGAAAGAAGATGCTGCATTGGCGCACTGGGCGATCTGGGATGCCATGTACAAGGCGCAGCAGGCCTTCGATGGCGTTATCGCCAACTTCCCGGTGCGCGTCATTGCCGGGGTGGTCAATCGCATCATCTTCCCGTGGGGTCACCCCTACGTCGTGCCGTCCGACGAGATTGGTCATCAGGTCGCCAAGTCGCTGATCGCCCCGTCCGCCACCCGCGACCGCCTGACCGCCGAATGCTTCCTGCCGCTGGTCGAGAACGAGCCCATCGGCGCTATCGAACTGGCCCTCAAGGCAACGCTGGAAGCCGAGCCGATCGAGGCCAAGATCCGCGCCGCCGAAAAGGCTGGCCGTTTCGACAACAACCCGCAGGCCAACGTGCGCGATATCGCCATCGTCGCCTTCGAGGTGGGTGTCATCACGGCAGCCGAATACGAAATCATGAAGCGCCGCAACCACCTGCGCGACATCGTGGTGCATGTCGACGACTTCCCCTTCGACTACAACGTCGCCACCGCCAACAAGCCGGCCGAGTGCCGCATGGCTGCTTGAGGTAACGATTCGACGCAAAGGCGCGAAGACGCCAAGGTGACGCCAAGAGATTCGCTCGACGAATTTCCTTTGCGAATCCTTTGCGTCTCTGCGTCTTTGCGGTGAAAGGTTTTGACATGAAAACAATCTATGTAGTCGACGGCGCCCGGACGCCGTTCCTGAAAGCCCAGAAGGGGCCGGGGCCGTTTGCGGCTTCCGACCTGGCCACCCAGGCCGGCCGGGCGCTGTTGCTGCGCCAGCCATTCG
>Ga0114986_1000588_pt1 | contig 9939 bp, 7 predicted proteins | sample Shrwel1BS1Day17_FD_96988 | JGI IMG/M metagenome (GOLD analysis project Ga0114986, IMG submission 96988) | Subsurface microbial communities from deep shales in Ohio, USA - Utica-3 well 1 S-1-Day17 | ecosystem: Environmental > Aquatic > Deep subsurface > Shale gas/oil reservoir > Produced water/Flow... | reverse complement strand
GCGAGTCGCAGCTGCGCTTCGGCAGCTGAGCGAGCACGGGGCCGCCCGGCCTCACCGCATCAGGGCATCACCCACAGCGTGATGCCGTGGATGAGCAGGCCGATCAGCCCGCCCACCAGCGTGCCGTTGAAACGCACGTACTGCAGGTCCGGGCCCAGGTGCAGCTCGAGCTCGCGGGCCAGTTCGTCGGCCGGCCATTGCGCCACGCGCTGGGTGATGTGCCGGCGGATGTCCTCCCGCCACCGGTCCACCAGCGCCGGCGCGGCCGCCAGCCACTGCGCATTGAGCCAGTCCTGCATGGCCGGGTCTGCACCCAGGCGTTCCCCCAGCACCCGGACCGCATCGCCCAGCCGCGTGCGGATCGCGCCCCGCTCGTCATGCAGGTCATCGCGCAGGGCGCCGACCACCTGCTGCCACAGCCCGTGCAGGAAGGCCGCCAGCGCAGGATGGGCGAGCACAGCGCGGCGCAGGGTCTCGGCCTTCATGCGCATCGCCGGATCGTGCTCCAGCGCGGTCACCAGGCTGGCCACAAAGGCATCGAAGCGCAGCCGCAGCGGGTGCTCCGGGTCTTCGCTCATCTCGGCAATCAACCGCCCCAGCCCGGCCAGCAGCTTGCGCGTGCCCATGCGCCCGGCCACCTGATCCAGCCCGACCAGGCGCAGCACCTGCACCTCGGCGGCCATGCGCTCGGCAATTTCGGCCTGCAAGGCCTCGTCGCCCAGCCGGGTGGCCACGCGCTGCAGCACCTCGTCGAGCAACGCCTGATGGCGCCGCCCCTCGGTGAGGATGCCCAGCAACCGCCCGGCCCAGGTCGCGATGTCCACCTCGTCCAGCCGGCGCAGCACCGTCTCGCGCACGAAAACCGCCACCCGGGGGTCCTCCAGCGCGATCAACGCGTGCCGCCCGCCTTCGGTCACCAGCCGTGCCACCTGATCGGCATGGCGCGGCTCGGCCATCCAGGCGGCCAGCCGGCGAGCGGGGTCGAAGGCTCGGAGCCGGTCGATGACCTGGGCCTCCGCCAGGAAGTGGTCGCACAGAAAGGCCGCCAGGTTCTCGCCGATGCGTGCCTGGTTGCGCGGCACGATGGCGGTGTGCGGAATGGGCAGCCCCAACGGGTGCCGGAACAAGGCGACGACGGCAAACCAGTCGGCCATGGCGCCGATCATGGCCGCCTCGGAGAAGGCGGCCAGCGCGGCCCACCACGCTGCATGGGCAGGCTGCCGGCTCTGCATGGCCGTGGCCAGTGCATACAGCAGCGCCGCGGCCAGCAGCAGGCCCACGGCCACGGCCTTCATGCGGGCCAGGCGGCGCGCCTTGGCCTCGCGGGTGAGCACAGCCGCGTCAGCGTGCGTGGCCATGCTCGGGCGTCGCAGGCAGCCGGGCCATCTGCCGGTCCTGCCAGCGGGCAAAACCGGCCAGTGCCACGCACGCGCCGATCAGGGCCATGGCCATGTCGGACTGGGTGTCCCACGGGTCGCCCTGCGTGCCCAGAAAGGCATCGGCATCCTGCCCGATGGCCACGGCCACACCCCATTCGATCAGCTCATAGGTGGCGCTGATGGCCAGCACCACGCACACCACGAGGAAAGCCAGCATGCGCTGCCCCCGGATGTAGGCGCCCCGCACCAGGATCTCCCGGGCCACCAGGGCCGGCACAAAGCCCTGGAAGAAGTGGCCGATCTTGTCGTACGGGTTGCGTTGAAGGTCCAGCCACTCTGCCATCCAGAAACCGAGCGGCACGCGCGCATAGGTGTAGGTGCCGCCCAGAATAAGCACCAGGGCGTGCACGAAGATGGCCCCGTAGAGCAGGCCGGTCAGGGGGAAGCGCCGCCGCGTGGCCATCAGGATGGGCACGGCGATCAGAACGGGCAGGACTTCGAGCAGCCACGTAGGGCGGTCATGGGCCACAACCCCCGACACGACCAGGAGCCCGCCCAGCACGGCAACGCCCGCGTTCAGCAACAAGGTGGTCGACATGGCTGCATGCTACCGCCCTGCCGATGGACCCCGCGCAGTAATTGGCAACAAGCCGCTCTTTTGCTGCCAGCATGCGCATCGGACACCCACAAGCGAGGCCCGCTCTAGAACAATCACGTCAGGGCCAGCACCGCCACCGGATCGCCAGCCCCTCTACTGAATTCCGAGGCAACGCTGCTGGCCATGACCGAATCCGTGAACGTGTCTGACATGCCCGATGTGGGCGAACTGCGCGAGATGGCGCGCCGGGCTTTCGAGACCCTGCGCAGCAATCCGCCGACCCTGGTGCTGTCGAAGTCCACCAGCACGCTGCTGTTCGTGCAGAACGAGTTGCGCCAGTTGGGACATGAACGCATCTACCAGGAAGAGAGCCGTCGCCATGAACTCCTCAAGCGCGGCTTCACGCCGCCCGACGACCTGAGCCCGCCGGCCCAGCGCCACTGCGTCACGCTGACGGAGGCCGAGTGCGACGAGCTGCGCCGCTCGCCCGGCTCGTTCAACGACATGATCCGCGCCGTGTTCCGCGCAGGTTGGGACGCCCACGCCCGCGCCACCGGACAGGCCTGACTGCACGTCAACCGGACGGCACGTGGCTGCCTGTCAGCATCGGGCTGGCCAGGGCCGCCGCGGCCGCGCGCGTCTCGACGCCGAGTTTCTCGAAGATGTGCTCGAGGTGCTTGTTCACCGTACGGTGGCTCATGCCCAGGATCTCGGCGATGTCGCGGTTGGTCTTGCCCCGCGCCACCCAGGCCAGCACCTCGGTTTCCCGTGGCGTCAGCGCGGCCTCTTCCAGGCGGCTGCTGAGCGCCGCCGGGCCGGCGTGCGCAGAGGGCGGTCCGGCCTCGATCGCACGCTGGGCCTCGCGTGTCAGGCGCGCGTTGCGGACGTGGGTGGCGAGCCGGGCCAGCACCTCCTCGATGCGCACCGGCTTGACCACATAGTCCACCCCGCCCGACTCGAAGCCGGCCACCACATCGGCCGTTTCAGACAGGCCGGTCATGAAGATCACCGGGATGGTCGCGCCCTGCGCATGGGCCTTGATCCGCTGGCAGGTTTCGAAGCCGGTCCAGCCGGGCATCATCGCATCCATCAGGATGGCATCGGGCGTGACGACATCCAGGCGGGCCAGGGCCTGCTGGCCGTCGAGCGCCACCAGCACGGTGTAGCCTTCGTCCGCCAGCGCATCGCACAGCATGCGCAGGGTGTCGGGGGCATCGTCCACCACGAGCACGGTCCCGCGGTGACAGGTCGCGACATCAGGGTTCATCTTGGGTGTCCTCCAGCAGGTAGGGCGCCAGGCGCTCGGCCACCGCATCCAGGTCGAAGCGCTCGACCAGGGCTTGCAGCGCCTGCCATTGCGGGCTCAATGTGGGTTCGGCTCGCTGCCACTCCATCAAGGCGTCGTGCAGCGCCTGAACGTGTCCCTTTCGGGCCAGGCGGTGCAGTTCCCAGGCGGCATCGGCCGGCAAGGCGGCGGTCATCCCGATCGGGGTGGCGGCCAACGCGGCCGCCATGTCGAGCCGAACCGGCGGGGCACACACCTCGGTGACCCACTCGATGTGCAGCAGCCCACCCAGGGTGGCCAGCAACTCCGACTCCATCACCGGCTTGCCGACAAAGGCCTGGCACTGCGCCGCCGCCAGGTTCTCGGGCCGGTTCTCGAACACATTGGCCGAGACCATCACCACCGGCACCTCGGTGAAGCCCGACTGCCGGATGGCCCGGGCCGTGCGCCACCCGTCCATGTCGTCCATCGTGATGTCCAGCAGGATGGCGTCCGGCACCTGCTCCCGCACGCTGTCGAGCGCCTCGCTGCCGCTGGCCGCCTCACGCACCTTGAAGCCCAGCGGCAGCAGCATGCCGGCCAGCATCTGCCGTTGCGTCGGCTGGTCGTCCACCACCAGCAGGGTCTTGCGCGGTCCGCTGTAGCCCGTCACGGGATGCAGGCGCAGGCGCTCGGCCCAGTCGGGCCCGGCGGGCCGTTGCGGCGGCTCGTTGATCTCTCGAAGGTAGAGCCGCACGCTGAACGTGCTGCCTTGCCCGAGGGTGCTGTGCACGCTGAGTTCGCCACCCATGAGCTCGGTCAGCAGGTGGGTGATGGTCAGGCCCAGGCCGGTTCCCGGGTCCGCCCGACGTCGGCCTCCGCTGCCCCGCTCGAACGGCAGAAAGATCCGCTCCAGGTCCTGCGGCGCGATGCCGATCCCGGTGTCGACCACCTCGAAACGCAGCACCTCGCGACGGGCATCGACTCGCAGCGTGATGCGCCCCTGGTCCGTGAAGCGCACGGCATTGCCCAGCAGGTTCAGCAGGATCTGACGCAGACGCCGCGCATCGGCCTGAACCCACACCGGCACCCGACCCAGGGTTTCCAGCTCGAAGCGCAGCCCCTTGGCGAGGGCCTGTGGCTCCACCATGCGCACGACATCGTCCAGAAACTCGTGCAGGGGCAAGGGGACCGGATCCAGCCGGAGCCGTCCGGCCTCGATGCGCGCCAGGTCGAGCAAGCCGTCGATGAGCCCCATGAGGTGCTCGCCACTGCGCTGGATGGTGGTCAGTGCCCCCCGCTTGCCGCCCTGCTCCGGCTCGTCCTTCAACAGGATCTGTGCATAGCCCAGGATGCTGTTGAGCGGCGTCCGCAGCTCGTGGGTCATGCCGGCCACGTACCGGGTCTTGGCCTGGTTCGCGGCCTCGGCCAGTTCCTTGGCCTGCTGCAGCGCCGCGTCGGTGCGGCGGTGGGCGTCGATCTCCACCTGCAGCAGCTGGGTCTGCCGATTGGAATCGTCCTGCGCCATGCGGCGGCTCTCGGACGCCAGAACCACCCACCACGCACACACGGCCGCCACCAGCAGCATCAGCGCGAGCACCTTGATGAAGGGCCCTTGCAGCGCGCCGGCAGGGGCAGGCACCTCTGCACCGGCATGCAGCCCCGCTGACAGCACCCCCTCCTGGTAATAGACCACGCCAAGCACGAAAGCCAGCAGCGCGGCCATCGACAGAAAGACCACCAGGTAGTGGCCGACCCGAAAGTTGATGCGCCGCGACCAGGCGGGCGGCAACACCGCGGTCAGGCCATCGGACACCTGTTCGGCCGCGCGCGATCGGCTCTTGCAGCGATCGTGGCAGCGGCTCTCCAGCGTGCAGCACAAGGAACAGATGGGGGCGTCGTAGGCCGGACAGGCGGCCATGTCCTCGGCCTCGAACAGGTTCTCGCACACCGAGCACCGCACCATCTCGCCCGGCTGCCACGAGGCCGCGGGCTGCCTCGCCAGGTAGAACCGTCCCCGCGTGACCCGGGCCAGCACGGGCGAGGCCACCATGGCGACGGCCAGCGCGAGAAACGGCGACCACGCCGCCGCCAGCTTGCCCAGCACGCCAGCGTGCGCCACCAGGGCCACGATGGTGGCCAGCAAGGTGGCGCCCAGCCCGACCGGATTGAGATCAGGCAGGTAGGCACGCCGGAACTCGATTCCCCGCGGCGACCAGCCCAGCGGCTTGTTGATGACCAGATCGGCCACCAGTGCTCCCACCCAGGCAATGGCGACGTTGCTGTAAAGCCCCAGCACGTGCTCGAGTGCGCCGAACACGCCGAGCGTCATCAGCAGCACGGCGATCAGCACGTTGAAGACCAACCACACCACCCGCCCGGGGTGGCTGTGGGTCAGGCGGGCAAAGAAGTTGGACCAGGCCAGCGATCCGGCATAGGCATTGGTGACGTTGATCTTGACCTGCGACACGATGACGAACAGCACCGTGGCCCCCAGCGCCCATCCCGGCGAAGTGAAGACCTCGCTGAAGCCGGCCAGGTACATCTGCGTGGGTTCGATGGCCTTGTCCACCGGCACCTCGCGCTGCAGGGCGAGGAACGCCAGGAACGCACCGGCCAGCATCTTCAGCATCCCCGGCACGATCCATCCAGGGCCGGCCACCAGCACGGCCGTCCACCAGCGCACGCGGTTCTCGCGGGTCTTTTCGGGGAGGAAGCGCAGGAAGTCAACCTGCTCGCCCACCTGCACCACCAAGGAAAACGCCACGGTGGCCGCCATGCCGCAGGCCAGCCAGTCGAAGCCGCTGTCGCCCGTGGCCCGGCCAGCCAGCCCCGTGAAGGCGCGGTACGCATCCGGATGCTTCAGCGCCACAGCAATGAACGGACACAGCCACAGCGCAGCCCACACCGGCTGCGTCCAGGTCTGCAGACGCGAGATCAGCGTGATGCCATGCGTGACCAGCGGAATGATGACCAGCGACGACACCACGTAACACACGGTCAGCGGCCAGTCGAACAGCATCTGCAGGGCCAGCGCCATGATGGCCGCTTCGAGCGCAAAGAAGATGAAGGTGAAGCTGGCGTAGATCAGCGAAGTCAGGGTCGAGCCCAGGTAGCCGAATCCCGCACCCCGCGTGAGCAGGTCCATGTCGACGCCGTAGCGCGCGGCGTAATAGCTGATCGGCAAGCCGGTCAGGAAGGTGACCAGACCCACCAGCAGGATGGCCCACAGCGCGTTGGTGAATCCGTAGTTGAGCGCGATGGCGCCCCCGATGGCTTCGAGTGCCAGAAACGACACCGCGCCAAAGGCGGTGTTGGCCACACGCATCTCGCTCCACTTGCGGAAGCTGCGCGGTGTGTAGCGCAGCGCGTAGTCCTCCAGGGTCTCGTTGGCAACCCACGAGTTGTACTCACGGCGGATGCGGAAGATCTTCTGCCGGGCGACGGTCACATGCGGTCTTTCGCTGAACAACGCGGCGGGGCGAATGCAAGAAGCAGTCCAAGCGCGGCACACGCGCGTGGCGCCCGGCCGACTACGTTAATTGACGTATTCAGCAGAAACCCTGAGCTCCTTACTGTTGCACCCAAGGCCGCGCAACACAGGGTCTGCACGCCACAGTGCACCAGCGCGCGGCACAGGCCACCCCCTTTTTGTGCAAGGAGTCCTTTCATGTCCCAACACGACGATGACCTGTCTCTCAACCGCCGCCGGGTGCTGCAAGGCCTGGGCGCGGTGCCGCTGATGGGCCTCACCGGCCTGAGCTACGGCGCCGCACCGGCCACCTCCGCGGTCAACACCACCAAGCTGGCCGTGACCGACACCGAGGTGGTCGTGGGCCAGCTGCACTCGGCCACCGGCACGATGGCCATCTCGGAAACAGGCTCCATCCAGGCCGAGCAACTCGCCATCGACCAGATCAACGCCATGGGCGGCGTGCTGGGCCGCAAGATCCGTGTGATCAAGGAAGACGGCGCTTCCGACTGGCCCACGTTCGCCGAGAAGTCCAAGAAGCTGCTGGTCAACGACCGTGTGGCCTGCGTCTTCGGCTGCTGGACGTCGGCCTCGCGCAAGGCTGTGCTGCCTGTGTTCGAGAAGGAAAACGGCCTGCTGTACTACCCCACCTTCTATGAAGGCCTGGAGCAGTCCAAGAACGTGATCTACACCGGCCAGGAAGCCACGCAGCAGATCATCTATGGCCTGGACTGGGGCGCCAAGGAGAAGAAGGCCAAGACCTTCTTCCTCGTCGGCTCGGACTACATCTGGCCGCGCACCTCGATGAAGATCGCGCGCAAGCACATCGAGACCGTGGGCAAGCTGGGCAGCGTGGTGGGCGAAGAGTACTACCCGCTGGGCCACACCAACTTCAATTCGCTGATCAACAAGATCAAGGTGGCCAAGCCCGACTGCATCTTTGCAGCCGTGGTGGGCGGCTCGAACGTGGCCTTCTACAAGCAGCTCAAGGCTGCCGGCATCACCGGCGCCAAGCAGTTCCTGCTGACCCTGTCGGTGACGGAAGACGAGATGCTCGGCGTGGGCGGCGAAAACTTCGCCGGCTTCTACAGCTCGATGAAGTACTTCCAGTCGCTGGACAACGAGAACAACAAGAAGTTCGTCGCGGCCTTCAAGGCCAAGTACGGACCGAAGTCGGTGATCGGCGATGTCACCCAGGCCGGCTACCTCGGCCCCTGGCTGTGGAAGGCCGCCGTCGAGAAGGCCGGCAGCTTCGACGTGGACAAGGTCGTGGCCGCCTCGCCGGGGATCGAGCTCAAGACCGCCCCCGAAGGCTATGTGAAGGTCCACGCCAACCACCACCTCTGGAGCAAGTCGCGCATTGCGCAAGGCCAGCCCGACGGCACGTTCAAGGTGGTGTCCGAGTCCAAGGACCTGATCGAGCCGAACCCCTTCCCCAAGGGATATCAGTGACCTCCCCTGCGGCCTGATGGCCGCACCCAGGGGCCACACCAGCGGACTGGCAGCGCCAGATCCGCGGTGTCCTGCTTGATCCGGTTTGCATGGCACGAGCCTGGAAGAGAGAACGTATGGACATGACCTTATCCGACATGTGGAACATCGGCGTGATGCAGGGGTTCGCCGGCCTGAGCCTGTTTTCCGTGCTGCTGCTCATGGGCCTCGGCCTGGCCGTGATCTTCGGGCAGATGGGCGTGATCAACATGGCGCATGGCGAGTTCATGACCATCGGGGCCTACACGATCTACCTCGGATCGACCTTGACCGAGAAGTTCGCGCCGGGCCTGATGCAGATGTACTTCCCGGTGACCATTGTGGCGGCCTTCCTGATCGCCTTCGCGGCCGGGTGGCTCACGGAATGGGCCTTGATCCGTCACCTCTACAAACGGCCGCTGGACACGCTGCTGGCCACCTGGGGCCTCAGCCTGGGCCTGCAGCAGGTCTTTCGCTCCACCTTCGGCCCGAAGGAAGTCAGCCCCACGCTGCCTGACTGGCTGATGGGCTCCTGGGCGCCGTCGGAAGGCCTGGACATCCCCATCAACGGCCTGTTCGTGATGGCGCTGACCGCCATCGTGACGGCCTTGCTGCTGATCGCGCTCTACAAGGCCCGCTGGGGATTGCGCGTGCGTGCCACTGTCAGCAACCGCGTGATGGCCAATGCCATCGGCATCAACACCAAGAAGACCGATCGCCTGACCTTCGCCATCGGCTGCGGCATCGCCGGCGTGGCGGGCGCGGCCTTCACCACCATCGGTTCGACGGGCCCCACCAGCGGCTCGCTCTACATCGTCGACAGCTTCCTGGTCGTGACCTTCGGTGGCGCCGGCAGCCTGCTCGGCACGGTCGCATCGGCCTTCGGCATCGCTCAGACACAGTCGATCTCGGAGTTCTTCATGACCGGATCGATGGCCAAGGTTCTGACGCTGATGCTGGTGATCACCATCCTGATGATCCGTCCGCAAGGCCTGTTTGCCTCGAAGGTGCGTCGCTGACACGGACACGGAGTACACCCCATGAACGCCCTCACCACCTGGTTTCAACGCCGCCAGCTTGGCAGCCTGCTGCTGCTCGCCCTGCTGCTCTTCGTCGTGTTTCCCCTCGGGCTGGACACCTTCCGTCTCAACCTGGTCGGCAAATACCTGACCTACGCCTTCGTGGCCATCGGCCTGGTGATGCTGTGGGGCCATGCCGGCATCCTCAGCCTCGGCCAGGGTGTGTTCTTCGGGCTGGGCGGCTACATGATGGCCATGTTCCTGAAGCTCGAGGCTTCGGATCCGATCAGCACCAAGATCCAGTCCACCCCCGGCATCCCCGACTTCATGGACTGGAATCAGCTCACGGCGCTGCCATGGTGGTGGACCCCGTTCAAGAGCCTGCCGTTCGCACTGGCTGCCGTAGTGATCGTACCGATGCTGCTGGCCTTCATCATCAGCTACGCGATGTTCAAGCGGCGCGTGGGCGGGGTGTACTTCGCCATCATCACGCAGGCCGTGGCCCTGGTTCTGACCGTGCTGATCATCGGCCAGCAGGGCTACACCGGCGGCGTCAACGGCATCACGGACCTGAAGACGCTGCTGGGCTGGGACATCCGCACCGACGGTGCCAAGCTCATCCTGTACTACGTCAGCGCCGCCCTGCTGATCGCCTGCGTGCTGCTGTGCCGCTGGATCCAGTCGAGCAAGCTGGGCTCGTTGCTGCTGGCCATGCGCGACAAGGAAGACCGCGTGCG
>Ga0114986_1000587_pt1 | contig 9948 bp, 5 predicted proteins | sample Shrwel1BS1Day17_FD_96988 | JGI IMG/M metagenome (GOLD analysis project Ga0114986, IMG submission 96988) | Subsurface microbial communities from deep shales in Ohio, USA - Utica-3 well 1 S-1-Day17 | ecosystem: Environmental > Aquatic > Deep subsurface > Shale gas/oil reservoir > Produced water/Flow... | reverse complement strand
CCCTGCTGGATGCCCAGCGCACCCTGTTTTCGGCCCAGGACAACCTCGCGCAGCCGCGCCAGCCGCGTCTGCGCGAGGTTGTCCTGGGCCGAAAACAGGGTGCGCTGGGCATCCAGCAGGGTGGCCAGGTCATCCACCCCTTCGCGGTAACGGCGTTCGGCCAGCTGCAGCGCCCGCTGGGCTTCCTCGCGGATGGTCTGCTGGGCCTGCTCCTGCTCGCGGTAACGGGCTGCCTGGGCCAGCGCCACGTCCACGTCCTGCAGGGCCGACAACACGGCTGCCCGGTAGCCCTCGACGAGCTGGCGACGCTGGGACTCGTTGAGTTCGACCTGCACCTGGCGGCGCCCGCCGTCGAAGAGGGTCTGGGCGATCGAGGCGGCCAAGCTGGCGGTGCTGACCGGGTTGCTGAAGGACAACAATGCTGCGGAGGCCAGGCCCGCCGAGCCGGAGAGTTCGAAGGACGGGAGCAGCGCGGCCCGCGCGGCATCCACGTTGGCATCGGCTGCGGCCAGGCGCGCTTCGGCGGCGGCCAGGTCGGGGCGGCGCACCAGCAGCTCGGAGGGCAGGCCCGGCGCCACCTCGGGAATGGCCAGGGCCGCGAAGTCCGCCTCGGGAACGGCATAGCCCTGAGGCGCACGGCCCAGCAGCAAGGCCAGCGCCCCCTCGGTCTGGCGCAGCTGCTCCTGCAGAGGCAGCAGCGCGGCGCGCTGGCTCAGCACGGTGGTGCGCTGGCGGCTCAGGTCCAGCGCCGAGGCGGCGCCGTTGCGATAGCGCACCTCGACGATGTTGAACAGGCGTTCGGCCAGCGCCAGGTTCTCTCGGGCGATGTCCATGCGCACGCGCAGCGCCAGGGTCTGGAACCAGGCCTGGGCCACACCGGCTGCGAGGCTGAGGCGGGCGCTGTCGAGGTCGAACCGGCTGGCCTCGACGCCCGCCTGGGCACTGCGGCGGCCCGCGGCCAGGCGGCCCCACAGGTCCACCTCGTAGCCCACCGACAGCGAGGCGCTGGTCGATTCGCTGCGGCTCGACGGCCCGTCGCCGCCGTCGCTGCGGCGCGCCGAGGTGGTGGCGCCGGCACTCACCGTGGGAAAGAGCGAGGCGCCGGCATTGCGCAGGCCGAGTTCGGCCTGCACGACACGCTCGGCCGTCTGCGCCAGGTCGGGGTTGGCCGCCAGGGCTTCGTCGATGAGGTCGAGCAGCGGGGTCGACCCGAAGCTGCGCCACCAGGAACCCTCGAGCGAGGGCGCCGGCATGGCGGGTGTCGTCCAGGCAGCAGGCATGGCGACCTCCGCTCGTGTGGCCGGCCCCTGGAGGGCGCAGCCGGTGAGCGTGAGGCCAAGGAGCAGCGGCCAGGCCGCGTTGCGCAGGGTCAGCAAGGGAGCACTCATGTCATTGGGCGGCAGTCATTGGGCCGCAGTCATTGGGCCGACAGAGCGACCACCGGATCGAGCCGCGCGGCCTTGCGCGCCGGCAGGAAACCAAAGACCAGCCCGGTGGCAAAGGCACAGCCGAAGGCCAGCAGGACCGGTGTGGCCGAGTACTGCACCGCCGGGCCGAAGGCCCCCACCACGGCCGCCACCGTCAGGCCCGCCACCACGCCCACGGCCCCGCCCAGCGCCGTGACCACCAGGGCTTCGATCAGGAACTGCTGCATGATGTTGCGCTCGCGCGCACCCGTGGCCATGCGGATGCCGATCTCACGCGTGCGTTCGGTCACCGAGACGAGCATGATGTTCATCACGCCGATCCCGCCCACCAGCAGCGAGATGGCCGCGATCGAGCCGAGCAGGATGGTCATGGTGTTGGCCGTCTGCTCGGTGGTCTCGATGATCGAGGCCATGTTGCGAATCTGGTAGTCCACCACCCCATGGCGTTCGAGCAGCAGCAGCTCCACGTCCTGCTGGGTCTGGTCGATGCGGCTCACGTCCTCCACTGCCACCGTCACGTTGCGCAGGTGGCGCTGGCCCGACACCCGCAGGCTGCTGGTCTCGAAGGGGATGAAGATCACGTCGTCCTGGTCGGAGCCCATCGGCGAGGCCCCGCGTTCGGCCATGACACCGATCACCTGGAAGACGAGGTTGTTGACCAGCACGTACTGGCCCAGCGGGTCTTCGCCGTCTGGAAAGAGCGCGCGCGCCACGGTCTGGCCCAGCACGGCCACGGCCGCATAGTCGAGCGCATCGGCCTCGCTGAAGAAGATGCCCTGGGCCACGGGCCACTGGCGCGCCAGCGGGAACAGATGCGAGGTGCCGTTGGCCGAGGTCTGCATGTCCTGGTTGCCGAAGCGCACCGTCACCGTGGTGTTCTGCTCGGGGATGGCCGCCAGCACATTGGGAACCTCGGCGTTGATCGCCTTCACATCCTCGTTCACGAGCGTGGTGATGCCCCAGCTGCCGCGCTGGTTGGGGGCGCCGGGACGCACCAGAAGCAGGTTGGAGCCCATCGCGCCGATGCGGTCGAGCACCTGCTGCTTGGCGCCGTCACCGATGGCCATCATCGCAATGACCGAGCCCACCCCGATCACGATGCCCAGGAGCGTGAGCACCGCTCGGAAGACATTGCTGCGCAGCGAGCGCCAGGCCATCTTGGCGGCCTCGACGATCTCGGCCGGGAGCGATCCATCCTGCGCAGGCGGTGCCGGCACGGCCAGGCGCGCACTGGGTGTCTCGGGGGAGGTGGCCTGGGCGCGGTCGGCCACGATGAGGCCATCCTTGATCTCGATGATGCGCTGGGCGTGATCGGCCACTTCCTTCTCGTGGGTGATGAGGATCACCGTGTGCCCGCGCTGCCACAGTTCGGTGAGCAGCCGCATCACCTCCTCGCCCGTCTTGCTGTCCAGCGCTCCGGTGGGTTCGTCGGCCAGCAGGATGCGCCCGCCGTTCATCAGGGCCCGCGCAATCGACACCCGTTGCTGCTGGCCGCCCGAAAGCTGGTTGGGGCGGTGGTGCAGGCGGTCGGCCAGGCCCAGCTCGCCGAGCAGTTCGCGCGCACGGGCATGCCGCTGGGCCGGGGGGCTGCCGGAGTACATCGCCGGCACTTCCACGTTTTCCAGCGCGGTGGCGCCCGCGATGAGGTGGTAGCTCTGGAAGACGAAGCCGAACTCCTCGCGGCGCAGGCGGGCCAGCTCGTCACTGTCCAGCGATGCCACCTCCTGGCCCCGGAAGCGGTAGCTGCCGGCCGTGGGCCGGTCGAGGCAGCCGAGGATGTTCATCAGGGTGGACTTGCCCGAGCCCGAGGTGCCCATGATGGCGACGAACTCGCCCTCGCGGATCGTGAGGTCCACACCATGCAGCACCTGCACGGCGGCCTCGCCGGCGTTGTACACGCGGGTGACCCCCGACAGTGCGATCAGCGGCGGCCCCTCGGGCGCACCGCCGGTGGCGTGCAGCGAGACCTCGGGTTCGCGCTTCATCGCCGCGGCGCTCCCAGACCCAGGGGGTTGGAGGACGCGCCTGACGGTCGCTCGTTCCCGCGGCCGGCCACCTGACGCTGGCCGGCGGTCACCTCCTCGCCCACCGCCAGGCCGGACAGCACCTGCACCTGCACGCGGTTGCTCACGCCCAGCTCCACGGAGCGTTCCTCGATGCGACCTTCGGCGTCGATCACGCGCACCGTGGCGCGCCGCGGCTCGCCGTTGCCCCCGGCCGCGCGGCGCTCGCGCAGCGCCTGGCGCTGGTCGGGCGTCAGGCGCTCCAGGGTCACGCGGCGTTCATCCGGCGTCATGGCCGCCAGGGCCTCCCGGCTGGGCAGGCCCTCGGCCCCCGGCACCGCCGCTCGCGCAGGGGCGCCATTCGCGCTCGCCTGCGCCGGCTCGGGTGCATCGCGCGGCGCACGGCGCGGGGCTGCCGTCACCGCCGCGGCCGGCACCCACACCGCATCACGCGCCGAAGCCGCCACGAAGAAGACCTGGGCGGTCATCTGCGTCATCAGTGTCTGGTTGGGGTTGGGCACGTCGAAGAGTGCGTTGTAGAGCACCACGTTGTTCGTCACCGTGGGCGTGGGCTCGATCTTGCGCAGCTCGCCCGACCACCGCCGCCCCTGGCCGCCCAGTATGGTGAAGTAGGCCGGCATGCCCAGACGCAGCTTGCTCACGTCGGCTTCGGACACCTGGGTCTGCACCGTCATCGTGGACAGGTCGGCGATGCGCATCAGGATGGGCGCCGACTGGTTGGTGTTGAGCGTCTGGCCCTGGCGCGCGGTGATCGACACCACCGTGCCATCCATGGGTGCGTAGATCTTGGCAAAGCGCAGGTTGGCCTCGTCGGCCCGCAGCGTCGATTCGGCCTGCTCGATCTGGGCCTTCAGGGCCTGGATCTGCGCCTGCGCCGCGGCCAGCGCGGTCTCGGCCTGCTGCAGCGATTCCTGCGTGGTCGCGTCGGCGGCCATCAGGTTCTTCTGGCGCTCGTACTGGATCTGCGCGAGGCGCAACTGGGCTTCGCGTTCGACCATGGTCGCACGCTGGTTGCGCAGCGAAGCGCGGCGTGCATCGACATTGGCGGTGTAGACGGTGGCATCGATCTCGGCCAGCAGATCGCCCTCCTTGACGATGGTCCCCACCTCCACGTGGATCCTGTTGAGCTGGCCGGACACCTGCGCGCCCACGTCCACGTAGTCGCGCGGCTGCAGCGTGCCGGTGGCGGTAACGAGGTCCTCGATGTCGCCGCGCTGCACCTTCACGATCTGGTAGGTCTCGCGCGGGTTGGGCGCCTGGCCGAAGCGCTGCCAGGCCCACCAGGCCGCCGCCAACACGGCGGACAGCACCACCAGGGCCATCACCCAGCGGATCGGACGACGGCGAGGGGCAGAAGACGGAAGGGCTGTGCTCATGGTCAGACAGGAAGACTCCCGGACGGCGGCCCGGGTTCAGTGAAAGAGAGTGTGGCAGCCCCACGTGAAGGCTGGCGAGGCCTTGTGGGAAGTTTTGTAAAGCCCGGGGTCAAACACCGCCATTGCGGTGCGATCAGCGCAAGGCGGCCGGGCCTTGACGTCCTTCAGATCGCCAGTGGGTCCACATCGACCGCCCAGCGCACCAGGCCCTTGTGGTCGCCGCGCAGGCCGTGCAATTCGGGCAGCCAGCGGGCCAGGAAGCGTTGCAGCACCGGCCTCGACGCTGCTTCCACCAGCATCTGGGCGCGCTCGATGTTCGCCACGCGTTGCAGGCTCATCGGCACGGGGGGGTAGAGCGTCACCCCCTGCGGCACCCCCGCCAGGTCCGAGGCCGCCTGCAGCCAGGCCTGCGCCCCCTCCTGGGTGCGCCCTTCGGCACGCACCAGCGCCAGGTGGGCATGCGGCGGCAGGCCGGCCATGGCCCGCTCGGCCAGCTGGCTGGCCGCAAAAGCTTCGTAGTCGTGCGTGCGCAGGGCCTGGTAGAGCGGGTGTGCCGGGTGCCAGGTCTGCACCAGCACCTCAGACCGAGCCGCCTGCGCCGCGTCGCGCCCCGCCCGCCCGGCCGCCTGCATCAGCAGCGCAAAGAGGCGCTCGCCCGCGCGGAAATCGCTGGAGAAGAGCGCCGCATCCGGGTTCACCACCGCCACCAGCGTCACCCCCCGGAAGTCGTGTCCCTTGGCCACCATCTGGGTGCCCACGAGGATGTCCACCTCGCCGGCATGCATGCGCCCCAGCTCGGCCTCCAGCGCACCCTTGGCGCGGGTGGTGTCGGCGTCGATGCGGGCCACACGCGCGCCGGGCAGAGCCTCGGCCAGCTGCTCCTCCAGCCGCTCGGTGCCGCGGCCCACGGGGCGGATGTCGGCATTGCCGCAGTCCGGGCAGGCGCGCGGCACCCGCTCGGTGTAGCCGCAGTGGTGGCAACGCAGGCTGCGGTCCGAGCGGTGGAAGACCCGCCAGGCACTGCAGTGCGGGCAGCCGCTTTTCCAGCCGCACTCCAGGCAGTGCAGCACTGGCGCATAACCCCGGCGGTTGAGCAGCACCAGGCTCTGCTCGCCGCGCTCCAGGCGCTGCCCCAGGGCGGCCAGCAGCGGCGGCGTCAAGGCCTCGTGATGCGCCGCCGCACGGGGTACGTGATTCAGGTCGATGAATTTCACCGTGGGCAGCACGCCACCGCCGATGCGGGTGGGCATGGACAGGCGCACGTACCGGCCGCGCTCGGCCTGGTGCCAGCTCTCCAGCGAGGGGGTGGCCGAGGCCAGCAGCACCGGGCACTGCTCCAGCCGCCCGCGGTAGACCGCCAGATCACGCGCCGAGTAGCGCGCGCCCTCCTGGCTCTTGTAGGACGGGTCGTGTTCCTCGTCCACCACGATCAGGCCCGGCCGTGGCAGCGGGGTGAACACCGCCATGCGCGTGCCCAGCACGATGTCGGCCTGGCCCAGGTGGGCGGCCAGCCAGTGGCGCAGCCGCTGGGCCGGCGTGAGGCCGCTGTGCAGGGAGACGATGAGCCGGTCGGGGAAACGCTCGGCGAAGCGCTGCTCGAGCTGGGGCGTGAGGTTGATCTCGGGCACCAGCACCAGGGCCTGGCGCCCGGCCGCCAGGGTGTCGGCCACAGCGCGCAGATACACCTCGGTCTTGCCGCTGCCGGTGCTGCCGAAGAGCAGCGCCGGCTGGGTGCCGGCCTCGCGCCAGGCCTGCAGGGCGGCCGCCTGCTCGGGGGTGGGGTCGGGCCAGACCGGGGCCACCCCGCCCGGCGGCGCCAGGCGAGCCAGACGCTTGAGGCGCAACGCCAGCTGCTTGTTGTCGAGCCGGCGCAGTTCGGGCGGCACAGCGCCCAGGGCCACCTCACCGACGCTGCGCTGGTAGTAGCTGGCCGCAAAGCTCACCAGCTCGCACCAGTGGGGTGGCAGCGGCGCCAGGGTGTCGAGCGCCGCCGCCACCGGGCGCAACTCGACGCCGGGCTCCGGGTCGCCCGCCGCGGCCGGCCAGACGATGCCGCAGACCATCCGCCGGCCCAACGGCACCTGCACCAGCGTCCCCACCGGCCAGGCCGTGTCGCTCAGATAGCTCAAGGCATCGCGCAAGGCGCTGTGCTGCGGCGCATCGACCACCACGGCCAGGGTGCAGACTTGAGACATCAACTTGGCGAGCAGTCTTGTAGATTCTTCGAGAAAACAGGCCTAAGCACTTGAGAACAAAGGCTTTTTCCAGGCATCCACAGAACCTGTGGAAAACTTTGTGGGCAAGCTGCGAAAACGCTCGCTAAGTGCTTGTGCCGTCGAGACCAGCTTGGTTTGATGCAGTCCTGAGCACGCGATCCGTATCCATATGAATCAAGTACTTAGCGCCATCTTGTCGCCTGCCGATGCTTCACCGCAGCATTTGTCGAAGGACGAACGTGCTTGCTCCAATTTGGGGATAAGTCAAGCTGGAAGTGACCGATTTGGGGGTAAGCCCGGGTTGCTTCGCGCGATGTGCGCAAAGCCTGTCAACGGCAGGCCCGTTGCGCACGCGAGTGGCGATGCACGGTGTCCACCAGCACCTGGACATGTTCGGGCGGCGTGAACTGGCTGATGCCGTGGCCGAGGTTGAACACGTGCCCGGCCCAGCTGCCATCAGGATTGCGTGGCGGCCCGAAACTGTCGAGCGTGCGGATCACCTCCGCCTCGACCTGGGAGGCCTCCGCAAACAGCACGTTCGGGTCGAGGTTGCCCTGCAGGGCCACCCGGTGGCCCACCTGCGCACGGGCCCGGCCCAGGTTCACCGTCCAGTCGAGCCCGACGGCTTCGGTGGGCAGGGCGGCGATCTCGTCCAGCCACAGCCCGCCCCCCTTGGTGAAGACGATGCGCGGTACCACGCGGCCTTCATGCTCACGGATCAACTGGTCCAGCACCCGGCGCGTGTAGGCGAGGCTGAAGGTCTGGAAGGCCCCATCGGCCAGCACACCGCCCCAGGAATCGAAGACCATGACCGCCTGGGCCCCCGCCTCGATCTGGGCATTCAGGTAGGCCGCCACCGCGTCCGCATTGATCGACAGGATGCGGTGCATCAGGTCCGGGCGGCGGTACATCAGGCTTTTCACCAGGCGGTAGTCGTCCGAGCCGCTGCCCTCGACCATATAGCAGGCCAGGGTCCAGGGGCTGCCCGAAAAGCCGATCAGCGGCACCCGGCCATCGAGGGCCTTGCGGATGGAGCGCACCGCGTCGAAGACATACTGCAACCGGGCCATGTCGGGCAAGGCCAGCTTCGCCACATCGGCCTCGTCGCGCACCGGTGTGGCAAAGCGCGGGCCTTCACCCTGGGCGAAGCTCAGTCCCAGCCCCATGGCGTCGGGCACGGTGAGGATGTCCGAGAACAGGATGGCCGCATCCAGGTCGTAGCGTTCCAGCGGTTGCAGCGTGACCTCGGTGGCCAGGTCGGGCGAGGTGGCCAGGCCCATGAAACTGCCGGCCCGCTCGCGCGTGGCCTTGTATTCGGGCAGGTAGCGGCCGGCCTGGCGCATCAGCCACACGGGAGTGTGATCGGTGGGCTGGCGCAGCAGGGCGCGCAGGAACTGGTCGTTGTGCAGTGGGGCGGTCATCGGAGGATTGTAAAAGTGAGGGGCTGCCCCAACTGGGGTGTGCGTGGCAAGATCATGCACTGAACACCTGAGGGAGGTTTCCATGATGCACTTTTTCCGCCGACTGACGGTTGGCGTCACCGTGGCGGTCGGGCTGCTGCTCACCGGCTGCGGCTACAACGACTTCCAGCGCCTGGACGAACAGGTCAAGGCCTCCTGGTCGGAGGTGCTCAACCAGTACCAGCGCCGCGCTGACCTCATCCCCAACATCGTCAACACCGTCAAGGGCGAAGCCAACTTCGAGCAGGAGACCTTGACCCGCGTGATCGAGGCCCGCTCGCGTGCCACCGCGCTGCAGGTCACGCCCGAGACGCTGAACAACCCCGAGGCCTTCAACCGCTTCCAGCAAGCGCAGGGCGAGCTGGGCAGCGCGCTGTCGCGCCTGATGGCCATCAGCGAGAACTACCCCAACCTCAAGGCCAACCAGGGCTTCCAGGACCTGCGCGTCCAGCTCGAAGGCACCGAAAACCGCATCACGGTGGCCCGCAACAGCTACATCAAGGCCGTGCAGGCGTACAACGTGCTCGCCCGCAGCTTCCCCACCAACCTCACGGCCATGGTCTTCAGCTACGAGCCCAAGCCCAGCTTCACGGTGGCCAACGAGGCCGAGATCTCGCGCCCGCCCACCGTGGACTTCGGCGGCGGGGCCTCGCGCTGAGCATGGCGGTCGCCTTCACCCGGTGGCTGGCCGGCGCGGCGCTGGGCCTGGGCCTGCTGGGCAGCATCCTGCCGCCGCTCGCGCAGGCGCAGGAGCTGCAGCCCATGCCTGCGCTCACCGCGCGCGTGATCGACCAGACCGCCACCCTGCGCCCCGAACAGCAGCAGGCACTGGAAGCCAAGCTGGCCGCCTTCGAACAGGCCCAGGGCAGCCAGATCGTGGTGCTGATGGTGGCCACCACCCAGCCCGAGGACATCGCGGCCTATGCGTACCGTGTGGCGGACGCCTGGAAGATCGGCCGGCGGGAAGTGGGCGACGGACTCCTGCTCGTCGTGGCCAAGAACGACCGCCGCGTGCGCATCGAGGTGGCCCGTGCGCTCGAAGGGGCCATCCCCGACCTGGCCGCCTATCGCATCATCGACGAGTTCATCACCCCGGCCTTCCGCCAGGGTGACTTTGCCGGCGGCATCGACGCCGGCCTGGACCGCCTCATGGGCCTGATCCGCGGGGAGGGCCTGCCCGCCCCCGCGCAGGGCAGCCGGCGCGGTGATGCCACGCCCGGGCTGGGCGAATGGCTGGCCTTCGTGCTGGTGGGCACCCCCATCGTCGGCGGCATCCTGTCCAGCATGATGGGGCGGCGCCTGGGCTCGCTCGCCACGGGCGGCGTCATCGGGGCCGTGGGCTGGCTGGTCACGGCTTCGATCCTGATGGGCGCGCTGATCGGCGTCGTGGCCCTGGTGGTCGCCCTGGCCATGGGCTCGGGCGGCGGTATCGGTGGCGGCCGGGG
>Ga0114986_1000586_pt1 | contig 9949 bp, 8 predicted proteins | sample Shrwel1BS1Day17_FD_96988 | JGI IMG/M metagenome (GOLD analysis project Ga0114986, IMG submission 96988) | Subsurface microbial communities from deep shales in Ohio, USA - Utica-3 well 1 S-1-Day17 | ecosystem: Environmental > Aquatic > Deep subsurface > Shale gas/oil reservoir > Produced water/Flow... | reverse complement strand
CTTGAAGGCATTCAGACTCTCGGCCGGGCTGAGCTTGTTGTCGAAAGCCACGATCTCGAACTTCACACCGGCCGGGTTGCTGGCAGTGAACTTGTCAGCAAAGTACTGCCAGCTGCGCATCTGGTTGAGCCCCAGAGGCCCCATCAATCCGGTCTGCGGATCGATCAGGGCGATCTTGACCGTCTCGCCCTTCTGGGCGAAGGCAGAAGACAGGCTCAGGGCCAGGGATGCGACAGCGATGGTTTTGAGTGCAAAGCGCATGAATAGTCTCCAGGGTGGGCGAAAACCCCAGCGTACCCGCTGCCTGTAAGCTTGAACTCAGGGATTGCCCTAGCCCCTATCGCACAGGTGACTGTGCGCTCACACAACCATAGCAGCTTTGTCGCCTTCAGGGGCGCTGCATCTGGCAGGTGGGGTCGCGGGCAATCTCGCTGGCCGGCATGAAATCCACCGGCACAAAGGCGTGGCCCGTGCCCTCGGCGGTGTGCTCGCGCGGACCCTCCAACTTCTGCCAACGGGAGATGTACACGCCTTTCTGCAGCTGATGGTCGTCCGCGCGCATCGACACCGGCCCATTGAACCCGCGGAAGATCGCGCCACTGAGCCGGGCGGCCACCTGGACCGGATCGCTTGAACCCACATGACGGAAGGCATGCTGCAGCATCATGATGCCGTCGTAGGCCGCGTAGACCACGAAGTCCTCGCCGTACTCGCGCCGGAACCGCAGCGCCAGTTCACTGATCTCGCCTTCCTGCCGCGTGTGGTTGGTGGCCACCTGATACACGGGCAGCCGCTCACCCGATGTGGCCAGCAGGGCCGGTGTGCCCGGCAGCGAGGGGTAGTAGGAATAGACCGGAATCCACAGCTTGTGGGCCTGCATCGATTGCACCAGGCGGCGAAAGTCGACCCCCCAGTTGCCGGTCACCACCGCTTGGGCATCCGATGCCTTGATCCGGCCCACATAAGCGCTGAAATCCTCCAGCGAAAACGCGGGATGCAACTCATCGCCCACCACCTGAACGGCCGGGGCCTCCTGCTGGATGTCCTGCCGGAAATACAGGGCAAACTGCTGCCCATGGGCATAGTTCTGGTTGAGCAGCCAAACGCGCGTCAAGTCAGGCTGCCGGCCCAGGTGGCGGGTCAGCGCCCGCATCTTCATGGACGTGTCCGCGTCGATCCGGAAATGCCAGTAGCTGCATTTCTCGGCGGTCAGCGCCGGGTCCATCGCCGCGTAGTTGATGAGGATGACGGCCTTGTCAGGAAAACGGGTGTTGTGACGGGTGATGGCCTCGGACAAGGCCGCCGCGACACCCGATCCATTGCCCTGGATGATGTAGCGGAACCCCTGGTCGATCGCCGCTTTCAGGGCGTTGACGCTTTCCTGCGGCGACGCCTTGTTGTCATAGCCGGCCACCCGGATGGGGGGCCCGCCATGGAGGCGACCGAGTTCCCGCGCCATGAACTGCCAGCTGCGCAGGCTGTTGCGACCGATGTCGGATGCGGGCCCGGACAGCGGGTCGATGAAGGCCATGCGCACCGCCGCGGCGATGCGCGGGGGCTGCGCACGGACCCAGGGGCTGGCGCAGGAAGCCGCCAGCACCCCCAGCAAAGCATCCCGCCGCCGCCACTGGCGCATGGCCATCAGCTCGTCACAGACCGGGCAGCTTGTAGTCCGCCAGTTGCTGACGCAGGGTCATCTTCTGCATCTTGCCGGTGGCACCCAGCGGAATGGCATCGACAAACACCACATCGTCCGGGATCTGCCATTTGGCGATCTTGCCCTCGTAGAAGGCGAGCAACTCGTCGCGCGAGACCTCTGTGCCGGGCTTCTTGACCACCACCACGATGGGCCGCTCGTCCCACTTGGGGTGCCTCATGCCGATGCAGGCCGCCATCGCCACAGCAGGATGGGCCATGGCAATGTTCTCCACGTCGATGGAGCTGATCCACTCGCCGCCGGACTTGATGACGTCCTTGCTGCGGTCGGTGATCTGCATGAAACCGTCGGCGTCGATGGTGGCCACATCACCCGTGGGGAACCAGCCGCGGCCGGCCGCGTCGTACTTCAGCGGGTCACCGCCCTCGCCCTTGAAGTAGCTGGCGATGATCCACGGACCGCGCACCAGCAGATCACCGTAGGCTTTGCCGTCCCACGGTTGTTCCACACCGTCCTCGTTGACGATCTTCATGTCGACGCCGAACACGCTGCGGCCCTGCTTGAGGCGCACCTTCAGCTTCTCGTCGGCCGGCATCGCCACCTGCGCGTTCTTGAGCGTGCAGACCGTGCCCAGCGGGCTCATCTCGGTCATGCCCCAGGCGTGCAGCACCTCGACCCCATACTGGTCGTTGAAGGCGTTGATCATGGCCGGTGGGCAGGCCGAGCCTCCAATCACGGTTCGGGTGAGGGTGCTGAACTTCAGACCGTTCTGCTGCATGTGGCCCAGCAGCATCTGCCACACGGTGGGCACACCGGCGGCCATCGTCACCTTCTCGCCCTCGATCAGTTCGTAGACCGACTTGCCGTCCAGCGCCGGGCCGGGGAAGACCAGCTTGCAGCCCACGGCGGCGGCCGAGTACGGCAGGCCCCAGGCGTTGACGTGGAACATCGGCACCACCGGCAGGATGGAATCGCGGGCCGAGCAGCCCAGCGCATCGGGCAGCGCCGCGCCGTAGGCGTGCAGCAGCGTGGAACGGTGCGAATACACAGCACCCTTGGGGTTGCCGGTGGTGCCGCTGGTGTAGCACATGCTCGACGCGCAGTTCTCATCGAACTCGGGCCAGGTGTAGGTGTCGTCCTGACCACCGATCCAGGCTTCGTAGCTCAGCAGGTTGGGGATGCCGCTATCGGCCGGCAGCTTGTCGGCGTCGCACAGCGCCACCCAGTGCTTGACGCCCGGGCACTTGCTCCAGACCGCCTGCACCAGCGGCAGGAAAGTCATGTCAAAGCACAGCGCGCGGTCGTCGGCATGGTTGACGATCCAGACCAGTTGTTCGGGGTGCAGACGCGGGTTGAGCGTGTGCAGCACGCGCCCCGAGCCGCTGACGCCAAAGTACAGCTCCAGGTGACGGTAGCCGTTCCAGGCCAGGGTGCCCACGCGCTCGCCGAAGCCCAGGTGCAGGCTGTCCAGCGCATTGGCCACCTGGCGCGCACGGCGGGCCACCTGACCCCAGGTCGTGCGGTGGATGTCGCCCTCCACCCGCCGCGAGACGATTTCCGTGCAGTGGTGGTGGCGGTCGGCGTGAACGATGAGATTCGAAATGAGCAGCGGTTGGCTCTGCATCTGGCCCAGCATGGGTATCTCCTGATCAGGGTGGTTAGGCAAACGGCCTTAAACGAACGGTCGTTCGAAAATTCACCCCTAATCATGCACCAAACCGATAGGGTTTCTGTAGCGGACAGACCCGGATATCCCCCGCCCGAATGTCGGGCAGTCAAGCACGCGACAATGTCAACCGTTGAAGGATGACCCCATCAGGAGAAGAGCATGAGCGAGTTTCCCATTCGCAAAACCGAGGCCGAATGGCGCGCCGAACTGGCGGCCAAGGATACCGAGCCGGGCGCGTTCGAGGTGACCCGGCGGGCCTACACCGAACGGCCGTTCACGGGCAAGTACGAGCAGATCTGGGCCGACGGCAGCTATCACTGCATCTGCTGCGGCAACCACCTGTTCAACTCCACCACCAAGTTCGATGCGGGCTGTGGCTGGCCCAGCTTCTGGCAGGCCGTGCCGGGCGCCATCACCGAGATCGTGGACCGCAGCCACGGCATGGTACGCACCGAAACCGTCTGCAGCCAGTGTGGCGCCCACCTGGGGCATGTGTTCGAAGACGGCCCGGCACCGACCGGTCTGCGCTATTGCATGAACTCGGCAGCCCTGGAGCACCAGCCCCGATGAGCCACCGAGCCCCCGAAGAACGGCTGGAGCAGCTGGAGATCAAGCTCAGCTACGCCGAGGATCTGCTGGACTCCTTGAACACGCTGGTGGCCCGCCAGCAGGACCAGATCGACCGCCTGCTGCGCGAGGTGGCCGAACTGCGCTGCCAACGGTCCGAAGAGCCCAGTCAGACTTTCCGCAGCCTGCGGGACGAGTTGCCGCCGCACTACTGAGTAGGCTGACCTCAGAAGCCCAGACTCTCCCCTGCCCCCAGCAGCGTGGCTACGCCCAAGGCCGCAAAGATGGCCGCCGCGATGCCGTGAACCAGCTTCATCGGGATGCGGCCGGCCAGGCGGTCTCCCAGCAGGACCGCCGGGACGTTGGCGAGCATCATGCCCAGCGTGGTGCCGATCACCACAGTGATGGGATCCGGGAAGCGGGCGGCCATGGCGATGGTCGCAATCTGGGTCTTGTCGCCCATCTCGGCCAGGAAAAAGGTGACCAGCGTCGCACCAAAGACGCCGAAGCGGCGGGCAATCTGCGCCTCATCTTCTTCAATCTTGTCCGGGATCAGCATCCACCCCGCCATCGCGATGAAGGACACACCGAGCACCCAGCGCAGCACCTCGGGGCCCATGGCCGTGGTGATCCAGGCGCCCAACGCGCCCGCCAGGCCGTGGTTGACCAGGGTGGCGATCAGGATACCCAGGATGATGGGGACGGGCTTCTTGAAGCGGGCCGCCAGCAGAAAGGCCAGCAGCTGGGTCTTGTCGCCGATTTCGGCCAGGGCCACCACGCCGGTGGAGACGATGAGGGATTCCATGGGATTTCCTGGGCCGCAAACACGCGATTGACCATGCGCCCCGCGGCCACGGCAGGGGCAACATGGTCAAAGGTCTTGCCAGGCGGTGGGCTGATCGCGCCATGGCCTGCGGGCCAAGTGTGTTGACGCGAACCTCTTGCGCAAGGCAAGAGCGGCTACTCCCCAATGACTTCGATAGTCTAGCAGGTCATCACAGCATGGCCTGCGCCGGCTCGTCCGGCGGGGGCACCGGTGTCGCCTGGGCCAGGCTCATCCACAGGTGGAACGGCAGGCGCTCCACCGCCCGGCGAGGCGCTTCGCGGCAAACCTGCAGCTGACCGGCCGCATCCACCTGCATGACGCCGCATTCGGCAGGCACCTCGTCGGGGTCGGCGATGGCTCGGCCCCGGGCATCGCGGCCCAGCACATACCAGCAGGCCCCGCCCATCGCCAGGTAGGCGGCGCGCTTGGCCGGCTGGCGCAGGTCACCCTGCAGGTCGGCGCGGCTGACCTTGATCTCGTGCACCACCGGCTCCAGGTAGGCCTCCACCGAACTGCGTCGGATGGAAAACACATCCGGGCTGGCCATGACCCAGGCATGGCCGGTCGGTGGCGGTGCCGCCTCCAGACCATCGGTCCACAGCAGGCCGGGCGCCACTGATGTCGAGGGCGCTTCCCCGGCCAACAACGACAGGGGCAAGGGCACGCGCAGCATCAGGCCCCGCCAGGCCAGGCGGCCGGCGCGTTGCATGGCCTGCGCCACCTGCCCCACCAGCAACTCGTGGGCGCTGCGCGCAGCCCGGTTGCCCGCCAGGGCCCCGGCCAGCCGCAGCATGCCGGCATCGGTCAGGCGCAGTGTCTCCCTCCCATCCGTGTCAAAGCAGCGCTGCAGCATCCCGGCGGCCAGCAGTTCCACCTCCAGCACGTCCTGGCAGGGCCAGCCGGCCGAACGGTGGATGTCGCGCAGGCGCTGGTCGTGGCGGCGCGTCAGGGTGATGTCGGACGGTTGCATGGACTGACTATATATCCAGTACGATCCTTTGTCGCCCACCATGAATCCGGTCAACACCCTCACCCAAGACGCCCAGGCCAGCCTGCCCACCGGGGAGTTGCCACTGGGCAGCGTGCCGGTGCGTGTGCTGTGCGACTTCGGTGCCCGCACCGGTGACCTGGACCTGCGCTTCACGCCCTCGCCCAGCGGTGTCGACGGCATCGAAGGGCACGCCGCCGTCACCGCCAGGCGCGGTGCCAGGTACCAGCGCGAGGTCAGCCTGAGCGCGATGCGTCATGGCCTGCGCATCCAGGGTCGGGCCGACGGCTGGGACCCGGACGCCCGCCGGCTGGAAGAGATCAAGACCCACCGGGGCGATCCGGCCCTGATCCGTCCCAACCGCCAGGCACTGCACTGGGCACAGGCCCGCGTGTACGGATGGATGCTGTGCGAACAGCTGCAACTGGACGGCCTGCACATTGCGCTGGTGTACTACGACATCGACAGCGGCCGGGAGACGGTTCATGAGGCCTGGCACACGCGCGATGAACTGACCGAGGCGGTGGATGCCCTGTGCCGGCGCTACGCCGACTGGGCCCGGCGCGAGCGTGCGCACCGCCTGGCCCGCGATCAGGCCCTGCACCAGCTGGCCTTCGCCCACCCGGCGTTCCGGCCGGGGCAGCGCAGCCTGGCGGCGGCGGTGTACCGGGCCCACACCTCGGGCCTGGTGTTGCTGGCCGAAGCCCCCACCGGGATTGGCAAGACGGCGGCCACCCTGTTTGCGGCGCTCAAGGCCATGCCCCGACACGGGACCGACCGCCTGTTCTACCTGACCGCGCGCACCACGGGCCGGGCACTGGCCCTGGGTGCGCTGCAGGGTATGGGTGCGGCAAGGGGCCTGCCGTTGCGCGTGGTGGAGCGGCTGTCACGCGACAAGGCGTGCGAACACCCGGACAAGGCCTGCCACGGGGATTCATGCCCCCTGGCCAAGGGTTTCTATGACCGCCTGCCCGCGGCCCGCCAGGCGGCGGGCGATGCCGCCTGGCTGGATCACCCCAGCCTGCAGAAGATCGGCCTGGCCCACGACATCTGCCCGTACTACCTTGCGCAGGAAATGATGCGCTGGTGCGATGTGGCGATTGGCGACTACCACCACGTCTTCGACCCTAGCGCGTCATGGCTGACCGCCGCCGAGCAGGACGAGCGGCGCGTGGCCCTCCTGGTCGACGAAGCCCACCACCTGATCGGCCGGGCACGAGAGATGCACAGCGCCACGCTCGACCCGGCCGATTTTCAGGCGCTGCGCCAGTCGGCCCCGCCAGGATTGCACAAGACGCTGGACCGGATGCACCGGCACTGGAATGCACTGGCCCACCAGCTGAACGGCACGTACACGGTCCTCAACGATCTGCCCGCCGACTTCCTGGCCGGCCTGCGCCAGACCAGCACTGCGATTGCCGATCACCTGGCACAGCAACCGGGTGATGCAGCCGATGCAGCCCTGATGGGCTGGTTCTTCGAGGCCCTGCGCTGGCTGCGCCTGGCCGACAGCTTTGGTGACCATTCGGTGGTGGACCTGCAGCCCTGCGCGCGGCCCCTGCCACGCACCCGCACCGCACAGCCGGTCATTGGCATCCGCAACCTGGTGCCCGCGCCGCTGCTGTCACCGCTGTGGACCCGTCTGGACGGCGCCACGCTGTTTTCGGCCACGCTCTCGCCCATGGACCACATGGCGCAACTGCTGGGTCTGCCGTCGGCCGATCAACCCCGGGGGCACCGGCAACTGCAGGTGCCCTCGCCTTTTGACCCCTCACACCTCGCGGTGCGGGTCTCGATGGACATTTCTACCCGGTGGGCCAACCGGCAAGCCTCGCTAGACCCCATGGCCGACCTGATGGCCCGCCAGTATCGGCAACAGCCCGGCAACTACCTGGCCTTCTTCAGCAGCTTCGACTACCTGTCGCAAGCGCTGGACCGACTGCGCCAGCGGCACCCGGACATTCCGGTCTGGACACAGACACGTGGCATGGACGAAGGGGCCCGACAAGCCTTCATCGACCGTTTCGTGGACGATGGCCAGGGCATCGGCTTTGCCGTGCTGGGTGGGGCGTTCGGTGAGGGCATCGACCTGCCCGGTCGCCGGTTGATCGGGGCCTTCATTGCCACCCTGGGCCTGCCCCAGGTGGACCCGTTCAATGAGCTGCTGCGCCAGCGCCTGCAGGCGCGCTTTGGCCACGGATGGGAGCACACCTACCTGTACCCGGGCCTGCAGAAGGTCATCCAGGCGGCCGGGCGGGTGATCCGAACCGAGGAAGACCGGGGCACGGTCTGGCTGATGGACGACCGCTACGCCCGATCACCCGTGCGTGACCTGCTGCCGCCGCACTGGCAAGTGCAGTGGGCGCACGCCCGGGCGGATTGACGCAGCACCATTTCAGTCGATGCGGCGGTAACGGCCTTCGCGGATTTCGGTGAAATAGACCTTTCGCACCGTGTCGCCGTTGGCATCGAACGCCATTTCCTGCTGCAGACCCTGGTAGGGGCCGCTGCGCAGGGCGGCCGCTTTCACGGATTCGCCTTCCTTGCGGTTCTTCAGGGCAGTCAGCACCACGGTCGCCGCGTCGTAGGTCGACACCGAGCTGTAGCCCGGGTTGCGCTGGAATCGCTTGAAGTAAGCGTCGCTGAACTCCTTGAAGCGGGGCGACGCATCGTCCCGGTCGTAGTTCTGCACGATCAGCAAACCCTCGACCACCTGGCCACCCAGATCGATCAGCTGCTCGGTGGCTGCCCACTCGGAGGCGGCAATGGGCATCTGGGGCGCCAGCTTGCGGGCCGCCTGCGCCAGGCGGGCCACATCCAGCGCGCCGGAGATGAACAGCAAACCGTCCGGCTTGGCCTCCAGCATCTTGGCCACCACGGCCTCGAAATCGGTGTCTTTGGCAGATTCGTAAGAAACTTCGGCGGCCAACGATGCCCCCAGACCCTTGACCGCCGTGCGGTACTCGTCCAGCCAGGACTGGGTGAAGGCGCGGTTGCGCAGGTCGTAGGCCACCGCCACGTGCTTCTGGCCGCGGCCGTGCATCACCTTGGCATAGTCGCCGGCGTTGTCGCGCGTGGTCCGGTTGATGCGGAACAGGTTGTCGTCCTTACCAAAGAACTCCATGGCCGTGATGGTGGGACTGACCTGGAAGATGCCCGCCTGCCCGGTGATGGGCACGATGGCGGCGGCCATGCTGCTGGTGAACGGGCCCACCACCGCCTCCACCTTGGCGGCGACCAGCTCGTTGCTGGATGTGGTGGCGGTCTCTTTGTTCTGTCCGTCGTCCTTGGCGATGACTTCGACCAGCCGACCATTGGCGCCCCCGGCCCGGTTGAACTGTTCCACCGCCAGTGTCAGGCCATTCAGGCCGGATTGACCGTTGTCCGAGTTCGGGCCGGACAGCCCCCCGATGAAACCGATCCGGATGGGCTCCACCGGCTTCTCCGAGCAGGCGGCCAACAACGCCGTCGTGATCACGATCAAAAAAGCAGAGAATTTTTTCATGGATGATCCGATATATAACCAATGACTCCCACGATAGCGCCGGTGAGACACCCTTCACCGGTTTGCACATGAAAGACCTGGACGATATTTCGACCCTTCCGCCGGAAAATGAAGACCTTGTCGTCAACGGGCAACGACGGCTGGCCGGCTGGCGAGGATCCTGGAACAGTTCCCTGAGGTTTCGACTGCTGGCGCTGGGCCTGATGCCCCTGCTGCTGGCATTCCCGCTGGTCATGGCGGCGCTGAGTGTGCTGGGGGGCGACCGGGCTGAGGAGATGTTGCTGGCCAACCTGCGCAGCCAGCTGGGTGCCAGCAGCAGCTACCTGGAACAGACCCGCCGGGAAACCGGCCACCAACTGGGCCAACTGGTGCGCAGCGAACGCATGCGGGCGCTCCTGCGTGGCGGCAGCGAGGCCACGACTGTCCAGCGGGTGCTGGCCGAGGTGGCCGAAAGCAACAACCTGGACTACCTGCTCATCATCGAAGACGATGGCCGCATTCTGGCCTCCGATTCCGGCAAATCGGTTGGCATGCTGCTGCCGCTGGATCATGTGGTCCGACAAGCCCGTGAGGGCGTGGCCACCTCGGCCTTTGAACGTTTCGGCTCCGATGTGCTCGACATGCTGGGCAATGGCCTGCAGACCGAAGCCCAGGTGTCCCTGCTGGAAGGCAGCAACCTGGCCACGGAGGACCGGGGTCTGGCCATTCATGCCGCCGCCCACTTCCCCCTCTCGGTG
>Ga0114986_1000585_pt1 | contig 9961 bp, 9 predicted proteins | sample Shrwel1BS1Day17_FD_96988 | JGI IMG/M metagenome (GOLD analysis project Ga0114986, IMG submission 96988) | Subsurface microbial communities from deep shales in Ohio, USA - Utica-3 well 1 S-1-Day17 | ecosystem: Environmental > Aquatic > Deep subsurface > Shale gas/oil reservoir > Produced water/Flow... | reverse complement strand
CTCCACCAGATCACCCACCACGCTCATCGCGGCCAGGAACAGCACCGACAGCACGAGAAACCACATGCCATGCGTGCCCAGCCGGCTATAGAGGCTCGGTGGCAACTGCCAGACCTGGTCGACCCAGCGCCAAGCCAGCGCGAGCAACACAACGCCCAGCATGCCACCCCATACCCCCTCCCAGCTCTTGCCTGGGCTGATGGAAGGCGCGAGCTTGGCCGCACTGAAACGGCCGCCGAAGGCCTTGCCTGCGAAGTAGGCGGCAATGTCGGCCACCCAGACCAGCACCAGCATGGACAGCAGCAGGTTGATGCTGATGGCGCGCGCCTGCGCCACCGCCAGCCAGGTCACCCACAACGCAGCCAGGCCTGCAGACCAGCGCAACCCCGGGGGAATCGAAGGCCAGAAGGGGACACCCTTGCGCAGCAGGCCCGCGCCGAGCAGGACCCACAGGCCGCCCGCCACCGACCAGACCACCGGCACAGGACGATGCAGCAGCCCGAGATTCCAGCTCAGACCGCACAGCAAGACACTGATCAAGGCCCCCGAAACGGCAACAGCCTGACTGCAGCTGTTCAGGCGCCCCCATTCCCAGGCGCCCGCTGCGATCAACAGCAGTACGACCACGCTGAACGGCTCCGGCGCCGGGTAGAACATTGCCGGCAGCAAGATCAGCAGCAAGACGATGGCGGTGATGACGCGCTGCTTCAGCATGGAATTCTCAGGCAGCCTGCTGGTCACCGGCCGCCACTTGCGCCGACGTCTGGCCAAAGCGGCGCTCACGCCGACCGAACTCGGCCAAGGCACAGTCAAGCTCGGCCTCGTCGAACTCGGGCCAGAGCTTGTCGCTGAAGTACAACTCGGCGTAGGCAGCTTGCCAGAGCAGGAAGTTGCTCAGGCGCAATTCGCCGCCGGTACGGATGATGAGATCGGGATCCGGCACATGGGCCAGCGCCAAAGCGCCGCTCAAAGTCGCCTCGGTAATGGCTTGCCCCTGGGCGGCCAACCTGCCAGCGGCCTGGGCGATGTCCCAGCGTCCGCCGTAGTTGAAGCAGACGTTGAGGATGAGTCGGTCATTGGCTGAAGTGGCGGCCTCCGCTTGATCCAGACCGGTTCGCACCTTGTCCGACAAACCAGCTCGCTCACCGACGAAATGCAGTCGCACCCCATCTTTGAGCAGTTGCGGCACTTCCTTCGCCAGTGCGTTGGCCAGCAGCTCCATCAGACCAGAAACCTCGTCGGCCGGCCGATTCCAGTTCTCGGACGAAAAGGCAAAAACCGTCAGCACCGCCACGCCGCGGTCGGCGCAGGCGCGGATGCAGCGGCGCAGACTCTCCATGCCCTGACGGTGGCCCGCCAAGCGTGGCAAAAAGCGCTTGGACGCCCAGCGGCCATTGCCATCCATGACGATGGCAATGTGGTGCGGCACTGCGCCGGGCGTGGTCATGAAAGCAGCCAGGATGCAACGGCCTCAGACGGCCATCACTTCCTGTTCTTTGGCGGCCACCAGCTGGTCAATGGTGGCGACATGCTTGTCGGTGAGCTTCTGGATGTCGGCTTCGGAGCGCTTCTGGTCGTCTTCGGATGCCTGCTTGTCCTTGACCAGCTTCTTGACCGCCTCGTTGGCGTCGCGACGCAGGTTGCGCACGGCAATCTTGGCGTTCTCGCCCTCGGTACGCACCAGCTTGGTCATTTCCTTGCGGCGCTCTTCACTCATCGGCGGCATGGGCACGCGAATCAAGTCGCCCATGGAGGCCGGATTGAGACCGAGGTCGCTCTCGCGGATGGCTTTCTCGATCTTGGCGCCCATGCCCTTTTCCCACGGCTGCACGCTGATGGTACGGGCGTCCAGCAGCGACACGTTGGCCACCTGGCTCAGCGGCACCATAGAACCGTAGTACTCGACGTGGATGGCATCGAGCAGCGCCGGATTGGCGCGTCCGGTGCGGATCTTGGACAGGTTGTTCTTCAAGGCCTCGATGGACTGGTCCATCTTGGCTTCCATGGTTTTCTTGATGTCGGCGATCGTCATTGTTCTCTCCTCTGCTGCATCGGGACCGGTCAGGCATAGACCAGCGTCCCCTCGTCCTCACCCATCACCACACGCTTGAGCGCGCCGTGCTTAAAGATGGAGAAGACCTTGATGGGCAGCTTCTGGTCGCGGCACAGCGCAAAGGCGGTAGCGTCCATGATGCCCAGGTTCTTCACCATGGCTTCGTCGAAGGTCAGCTTGCTGTAGCGCGTCGCACCCGGGTCCTTCTTCGGATCGGCCGTGTAGACACCATCCACCTTGGTGGCCTTGAGCACCACCTCGGCCCCGATTTCGGCACCGCGCAGCGCGGCAGCGGTATCGGTGGTGAAGAACGGGTTGCCGGTACCGGCGGCGAAGATCACCACCTTGCCCTCTTCGAGGTACTGCAAGGCCTTGGGCCGCACATACGGCTCGACCACCTGCTCGATGCCGATGGCCGACATGACACGGGCCGTCAGGCCGGCCTTGTTCATGGTGTCAGCCAGGGCCAGCGCGTTCATCACGGTGGCCAGCATGCCCATGTAGTCAGCGGTGGCCCGGTCCATGCCGACCGAGCCGCCAGCCACACCGCGGAAGATGTTGCCACCGCCGATGACCACTGCCACTTCCACCCCGAGACGGGTCACCTCGGCCACCTCCTGCACCATGCGCTGGATGGTCGCGTGGTTGATGCCGAAGGCATCGTCCCCCATCAGGGCTTCACCGGACAACTTCAGCAGGATGCGCTTGTGGGCCGGCTTGGCATCTGACATGGGGAACTCTCCTTCTAACGGTATCGATCAGGCTGGGTGGACAGGATGGAATTTACAGGATCGCCGATCAGCCTGCCTGCTGGGCAGCCGCCACCTGGGCAGCCACTTCGGCAGCGAAGTCGTCGACCTTCTTCTCGATGCCTTCGCCCACCACGAACAAGGTGAAACCCTTGACGGTGGTGCCGGCTGCCTTGAGCATCTGCTCGACGGTCTGCTTGTCGTTCTTCACGAAGGGCTGGTTTAACAGCGAGACTTCCTTCAGGTACTTCTGCACCGAGCCTTCGATCATCTTGGCGGCGATGTCAGCCGGCTTGCCGGATTCAGCGGCCTTGGCGGTAGCGACCGAGCGCTCCTTCTCGATCAGCTCGGCCGGCACATCATTGCTGGTCAGCGCGACCGGCTTCATGGCAGCCACGTGCATGGCGACGTCCTTGGCGGCGGTCTCGTCGCCGTCGAACTCGACCACCACACCGATGCGGGTGCCGTGCAGGTAGGCCGCCAGCTTGGCACCGGAGGCGAAGCGCTTGAAGCGGCGGAAGCTCATGTTCTCGCCGATCTTGCCGATCAGGCCCTTGCGCACGTCTTCCAGCGTCGGGCCGAAGCCGTCCTGGCTGTAGGGCAACGCGCCCAGGGCGGCCACGTCGGCCGGGTTGTGCTTGACGATCAGTTCGGCGGCCGCCTTGGCCAGCCCCAGGAAGCTGTCGTTCTTGGTCACGAAGTCGGTTTCGCAGTTGACTTCGATCAGGGCGCCGGTGGTGCCCTCGATACAGCTGGCGACCACGCCTTCAGCGGTCACGCGCGAAGCGGCCTTGCCGGCCTTGGTACCGAGCTTGACGCGCAGCACCTCTTCCGCCTTGGCCATATCGCCGTGGGCTTCGGTCAGGGCCTTCTTGCATTCCATCATCGGGGCATCGGTCTTGGCGCGCAGTTCAGCGACCATGCTTGCGGTAATTGCAGCCATCTTGTTTCTCCGTGTGCAGTTCAGTTCAATTCAAACAGGGGCTAAAAAAAAGGGGCACCCAGCGCCCCTTTCTTCGGGTCGTGACCGGCTCAGGCAGCCTCGTTCACTTCCACAAATTCGTCGCCGCTCTCGGACGACACTGCCTTGACCACGTCATCCACGGCGTTGGCACGTCCTTCCAGGATGGCGTCGGCGATGCCGCGGGCGTACAGCGTCACGGCCTTGGACGAGTCGTCGTTGCCCGGAATCACGTAGTCGATGCCTTCGGGCGAGTGGTTGGTATCCACCACGCCGATCAGCGGGATGCCCAGCTTCTTGGCTTCGGCCACGGCGATCTTGTGGTAGCCGACGTCGATCACGAAAATGGCGTCCGGCAGGGTGTTCATGTCCTGGATGCCGCCGATGTCCTTCTCCAGCTTCTCCAGCTCACGGGCGAACATCAGCTGTTCTTTCTTGCTCATGCTGTCCAAGCCAGCTTCCTGTTGGGCCTTCATATCCTTCAGGCGCTTGATGGAGGTCTTGACGGTCTTGAAGTTGGTCAGCATGCCGCCCAGCCAGCGCTGGTCAACATAGGGCACACCGGCGCGCTGGGCTTCAGCAGCGACGATCTCGCGCGCCTGGCGCTTGGTGCCGACCATCAGGATGGTGCCGCGCTTGGCCGCCAGTTGCTTGGCGAACTTGGCTGCCTCCTGGAACATCGGCAGCGACTTTTCCAGGTTGATGATGTGGATCTTGTTGCGATGGCCGAAAATGAACGGGGCCATCTTGGGATTCCAGAAGCGGGTCTGGTGACCGAAATGGACACCGGCTTCCAGCATTTGACGCATGGTTGCGGACATAGTGAAACTCCGAAGGTTGGGTCTAAAATCCGGCCCTCTTTGCAGCAGGCGCTTCATGCGCCCGGTGCAACACCTGGATGGACCGGTTTGCGATTTGTCCGCCAGCAGACCGGGACGGCCCGCCAGCAAAACTCAAAGAGTATAGCACAGAGCACCCTTTTTCCATGCTTGCCGACCTCCACACCACCCGCCGTCGCCTGCTGGACGGACAGACCAGCGCAAGCACCGAAATCGAGCGCGCCATTGAAGCCGCCCAGTCAGCCCGCTGCCAGCACGCCTTCCTCCAGACCAACTTCGACCAGGCCCGGATCGACGCGACGGCAGCCGACCCGGTTCGCCAGCCGCTGGCCGGACTGGCCGTGTCGGTCAAGGACCTGTTTGACGTGCAAGGTCAGGTCAGCCGCGCCGGCTCGCATGCACTGGCAGACGTCGCGCCGGCCGCACAGGATGCCGCGGCCGTGACCCGGCTGCGCACCGCTGGCGCCGCCCTGATTGGCCGCACCAACATGACCGAGTTCGCCTACTCCGGTGTCGGCGTCAATCCGCACTACGGCACGCCGCCCAATGCCGTCGCCACCGATGTGCCGCGAATTCCGGGCGGCTCGTCCAGCGGCGCTGCCGTGTCGGTCGCCACCGGCGCGGCCTTTGTCGGCCTGGGCTCGGACACCGGAGGCTCCATCCGCATTCCCGCGGCACTGCACGGCCTCGTCGGCTTCAAGAACACCCAGCGCCTGGTGCCGCTCGACGGCACAGTGCCGCTGTCGTCCACGCTGGACACCGCCTGCGCCATGACGCGCTCGGTGCGCGATGCCATCGTCGCGCACGAGATTCTGGCCGCGCGCCGGGTCACGCGCAGCGCAGCCCCCTTGTCGGCCTGGCACCTCGCCGTGGTCCCGCAGCTGATGTTCGACGGCGTGGACGCCACGGTGGCACGCGTCTTCGAGCGCACCCTGCAGACACTGCGCCGCGCCGGCGCCCGCGTCGAGGAGCTGCCGCTGCCGCTTATGGGCGAAATCGCCGGTTTGCAAGCCAGCGGCGGCTTTGCCGCCGCCGAGAGCTACGCCTGGCATCGCCGCCTGCTGCAGGACCGGGCGGCACAGTACGACCCGCGCGTGCGCTCGCGCATCGAACGCGGTGCTGCCATCAGTGCGGCTGACTACATCGACCTGATCCAGGCACGACGCAACTGGATTGCCCGCGCAGAAGCAGCTCTGCAAGGTGTCGATGCGGTTCTGTCGCCCACCGTGCCGGTCGTCGCCCCGACGCTGGCCGAGGTGGCGCCGAGCCAGGGGAAGGACGCGGCGCAAGACGCCGCACGCGACGAAGCCTTCTTCCGCATCAACGGCCTGCTGCTGCGCAACCCGAGCGTGGTCAACATGCTGGACGGTTGCGCCATTTCTTTGCCCTGCCACGCGCCCGACGAGCTGCCGGTGGGCCTGATGGTCTGGCATGGCGCGCTGCGCGATGATGCGATACTCAACATCGCCCTGCAGATCGAACATCTGCTACAAAAACAATAGCTGCTTGCGCATAACCAGCAAGCGCTGAGGCCCGAAAACATTACAAATACATGAAAATCGCAGTCATTGGCGCCGGCATCATCGGCGTCACCACCGCCTACGAGTTGGCGCAGGACGGGCATGAGGTCACCGTGTTCGAGCGCCGCCTTGCCGCCGCCGAGGAAGGCAGCTTTGCCATCGCCGGCATGGTGGCACCGGCCTACACCACGCCTTGGTCGGCCCCGGGCATGCCGTCCAAGATCATCAGCCACCTGCTCAGCCGCCACGCGCCGGTGCGCCTGCGCTGGCCGCTGTCGCGCAGCGAACTGGGCTGGATGTGGAGAAGCTGGCGCGCCTGCCAGCCCGAGGCCTACGCCGCGAACCGCGCGCGCATGCAACGCCTGGCCGGCTACAGCCGTGAGCGCCTGCACCAGATCAGCAGCGACCTGCAGCTGGAGTTCGACCGCAGCGAAGGGCATCTGGTACTGCTGCGCTCGGCCAAGGACCAGGCCCAGATCCAGCCCAGCCTGCAGGTGCTGCGCGACGCCGGCGTGCCGTTCAAGGAGATGTCGACGGACGAGGCACGCAAGATCGAACCGGCACTCAACCCCGACACGGCCTTCCACGGCGCCGTCCACTTGCCACAGGACGAAGTCGGCAACTGCCGCCAGTTCGCCCTGCTGCTCAAGAACGAGGCCCAGCGCCAAGGCGTGCACTTTGCCTTCAGCACCACGGTGGAGGCGATCGAGGGCGGCGCCGGCGCCACCCTGCACCTCGCCGGGGAGCCCGAACCGCAGCGTTTCGACGCCGCCGTGCTGTGCGCCGGCGTTGACTCGGCCCGTCTGCTGCGTCCGCTGGGCCTGAAGATTCCGCTTGCTGCGGTGCATGGCTATTCCGTCAGCGCCGCGGTGCGTGAGCCGCTGAACGCGCCGCGCAGCGCCGTGATGGACGAGCGCTACAAGATCAACATCACGCGCCTGGGTCACCGCGTGCGCGCCGCTGGCACGGCCGAGCTCGGTGGCGACCCGGCCCGCCAGCGCGACGGCACCATCCAGACCCTGTTCAAGGTGCTGCACGACTGGTTTCCAGGCGCGGCGCAGCTCAGCAGCGGTGTGCAGATCTGGAAGGGCTCACGCCCCATGCTGCCCGATGGCCCGCCGCTGCTGGGTGCCAGCGGTGTCCCGGGCCTGTGGCTCAACCTCGGGCACGGCGCCAGCGGCTGGTCGCTGAGCTGCGGTTCTGCGCGGGCCGTGGCCGACCTGATCGGCGGACGCACGCCGCAGATCGATCTGGAAGGTCTGGACCGCAGCCGGCTCGGGCTCTGAGCGGCGCTCCGAACGGCATCCTGGCGCCTCCGGACGGCGCCGGAAAGACCGTTTGATTCGGGTACAGTCGGCCTAACCCTCGCCGCCTCACCCATGAGTCCTGAACTGTCCCAGCGCCTGGCTGCCGCCGTCGACGACATGCCAGCGTTCCCCAAGAGCGTGCAAAAGATCCTGGATCTGACCCGGGACGTGAACTGCACGCCCAAGGACTTGGTGCAGGTGATCGACAAGGATCCGGTGTTAACGGTCAAGATCCTGAAGGTCGTCAACTCGGCCTACTACAGCCTGCCCAAACAGGTCACCTCGATCAGCCACGCCGTGGTCTTCATGGGCTTCAACACCATCAAGAACCTGGCGCTGGGCATCGCCGCCATCGGCATGCTGCCCAAGAGCAATGCGGCTGGTTTCGACGTGCAGCAGTACCTGCTGCACTCGCTGGCCACGGCCGGCATTGCCAAGCAGCTGGCCAGTGACCTCGACAGTGCCGACCCGATGGACTGCTTCATCGCCGGCCTGCTGCACGACTTCGGCAAGGTGGTGTTCGCGCAGTTCATGCCCGAGGAATTCCGCCAGGCGCTGGAGCTCAGCCAGCGCGATGGCAGCTCGCTGCACCAGGCGCTGCATCAGACCATCGGTGCCGACCATGCGCTGGTGGGCGCCATGCTGGTCGAGAAATGGCGTTTTGCGCCGCCGCTGGTGGAAGCCATTCGCAACCAGCACGGCAGCAACCTGAAGGACACCGACATGATCGCCTGCGTCTTTGCCGCCAACCAGATCAGCAAGAAGCTGCAGTTCGGCTTTGGCGGCAATGCCTGCATCGAGGCGCTGCCGCCCGCCATCGCGCGCCGCCTGGGCGGCAACCTCGAGGCCGTCATTGCCCGGCTCGGCGACCTGAGCGCCCTGTTCGAAGAGGCGCAGATCTTTTCCCGACTCGAGGGGTGAGCATGAAAGTCAAGTTCTGGGGCGTGCGCGGCTCCATCGCTTCCCCCGGACCGCACACCGTGCGCTACGGCGGCAACACCACCTGCATCGAGGTGCGCACCGACGCCAACGAACTGATCATTCTCGACGCCGGCACCGGCATCTTCCCGTTGTCGCAGACCCTGCTGGCCGAGCTGCCGGTGCAGGCCAATGTGCTCATCACGCACTCGCACTGGGACCACATCCAGGGCCTGCCCTTCTTCATCCCCAACTTCATCCCCGGCAACCTGCTGCGCCTGCACGGCGCCTTCGACCCGGTGTCCGGCAAGGGCGTGGAGCAAGTGATGTCGGTGCAGCTGCAGTACAGCTATTTTCCGGTGCGCGAAGCCGAGATGAAGGCACGCATCGAGTACGTCACGCTGGCGCCGGAGCAGACCATCCGGATCGGCAGTGCCACCATCACACCCTACCTGCTCAACCACCCGGTCATCAATTTCGGCTACCGCATCGAAGCGAACGGCAAGTCGGTCTTCTTCACCGGCGACCATGAGCCGCCCTACAACATCTACGAGCCGGGTGATGCCGAGTTCGCCGAATACCAGGGCTTCGTCGACGAGAAGGAGGCCGCCATCCAGGCAGCCATCCGCGGCGTCGACGTGCTGATTGCCGACACCTCCTACACCGCCGAGGAATACCCGGCCAAGAAGGGCTGGGGCCACGGCACCTTCGACAGCAGCATCCGTGCCGCGCGCCAGGCCGGCGCCAAGGTGCTGTACTGCACGCACCATGAACCGACGCGCAGCGACGATGCCCTGGAAGCCGCCTTCGCCCAGGCCTTGGCCGACAACCCGGCACCGCCCGGCGACCGGCTCGACATTCGCCTGGCGCGCGAAGGCGACAGCTACGAATTCTGAACACGCGTCCCATGCAGCCCATCACTCCGAACCTGCCCCACCCGCTGCATGACGTCGCCGCCACGCGCACGCTGGAACAGGCGCTGGCCGCCACGTTGCCCCCGCACACCCTGATGCAGCGCGCCGGTCTGGCCACGGCCCGGCTGGCGCTGGCACTGGCACCGCATGCACGCAGCTACTGGATCGCCTGCGGCCCAGGCAACAATGGCGGTGACGGGCTGGAAGCCGCCCTGCACCTGCAGCAGTGGGGCAAGCAGCCGCTCGTCACCTGGCTGGGCTCGCCGCAGTCGGCATCGGCGGATGCCCAAGCCGCCTATGCCCGCGCGCAGGCCGGCGGCGTGCAGTTCCTGGACGCGCCACCGCCAACGTGCGATGCCTGCATCGATGCGCTGCTGGGCATCGGCGTCACGCGAGCCGCCGAGGGCCCGCTGGCGGACTGGATCCATCGCATCAACGCGCTGGCCGCGCCGGTGCTGGCGGTGGACCTGCCCTCGGGCCTGAACGCCGACACTGGCCACGTCAACGGTACCGCGGTGCGCGCGACGCATACCTTGAGCCTGCTGACGCTCAAACCGGGCCTGTACACCGCCGAAGGGCGCGATCTGGCCGGCCAGGTCTGGCTCGACGACCTGGGCGCAGACAGCCACGCCACACCCGCACAAGCCACGCTCGGCGGCGAGCCGCGGTCAGTGACGCGACGGCATGCCTCGCACAAGGG
>Ga0114986_1000583_pt1 | contig 10015 bp, 9 predicted proteins | sample Shrwel1BS1Day17_FD_96988 | JGI IMG/M metagenome (GOLD analysis project Ga0114986, IMG submission 96988) | Subsurface microbial communities from deep shales in Ohio, USA - Utica-3 well 1 S-1-Day17 | ecosystem: Environmental > Aquatic > Deep subsurface > Shale gas/oil reservoir > Produced... | reverse complement strand
GGCGTCCAGCGCCATCTGGATGCAGGGGATGGAGGCGCGGATGCGGGTGTCTTCGGTGATGGCGCCGGAATCATCTTGCGGCACGTTGAGGTCGGCGCGGATGAAGACGCGTTTGCCGCGGGCAAAGCCGCTCTGGATGACGTCGCTGAAGCGCAGGAATTTCATGACTCGCCTCCCCGCCTCAAGCGCGCGCCACATGCTGCAGGAAGCGCAGCATGTTGCAGGTGTAGCCGTACTCGTTGTCGTACCAGGCCACCACCTTGACGAAGGTCGAGTCCAACGCAATGCCGGCCTCGGCATCGAAGATCGACGGCAGGGCGCAGCCACGAAAGTCGGTGGAGACCACCTTGTCGGTCGTGTAGCCGAGCACGCCCTCGAGCGGCCCCGCCTCGCTGGCGGCCTTCATGGCGGCGCAGACGTCGTCGTAGCTAGCCGCCTGGTTCAACTCCACCGTGAGGTCGACCACCGACACATCGGAGGTCGGCACACGAAAAGCCATGCCGGTGAGCTTCTTGTTGAGTTCGGGGATCACCACGCCCACCGCCTTGGCGGCGCCGGTGGAACTGGGAATGATGTTTTCCAGGATACCGCGGCCACCGCGCCAGTCCTTGCCGGAAGGGCCATCGACCGTCTTTTGCGTGGCGGTGGCGGCGTGCACCGTGCTCATGAGACCACGCTTGATGCCAAACTGGTCGTTCAGCACCTTGGCCACCGGGGCCAGGCAGTTGGTGGTGCAGGAGGCCGCTGACACGATGGCCTGGCCGGCATAGCTGGCATGGTTGACGCCGTAGACGAACATGGGCGTACTGTCCTTGGACGGCGCAGACATGACGACCTTCCGGGCGCCAGCGGCCAGGTGCTTCTCGGCACCGGCCTGGTCGAGGAACAGCCCGGTGGACTCCACCACCACGTCGGCACCCGCAGCGCCCCACGCCAGGGCGGTCGGGTCCTTCTCGGCGGTCAGGCGAATGCGACGACCGTTGACGACGAGGTCCTTGCCGTCGACAGCGATGCTGCCCTGGAAGCGGCCGTGCACACTGTCGTACTGCAGCATGTAGGCCAGGTAGTCGGGCTCCAGCAGGTCGTTGATGGCAACGATCTCGATGTCCGAGAACTCAGCCTCCTGCGCGACGGCTCGAAACACCATGCGTCCGATGCGGCCGAAGCCGTTGATACCTACCTTGATCGTCACCCTTGTCTCCTGGTCTGTTTTACGAATGAAATCGGGCTTTCGCCCTTATGGGAAATGCGTCGCCAGCTATTGATTGAATAGCATCGAAAAGTCAGCAATCACGCGGTCCGGACCGCAAGCCTCGACCGGCTGGCCCATGTTGTAGCCATAAGGCAGCAGCCACACCGGCACGCCGGCATTGCGCGCGGTGGCCGCGTCGATCGAGGAGTCACCCACGAACAGGGCACGCGCGGGTGCGACCCCGAACTGCGCCAGACAGCTGCGCACACCGGCCGGATCGGGCTTCTTGGTCGGCAGGCTGTCGCCACTGATGACGCGGTCGAACATCGGCACCAGTTCATGTGCGTCCAGCACCGTGCGCGTGTAGCGCTCCTCCTTGTTGGTCACCACCGCCAGCCGCACCCCCTGCCCACGCAGGGCCTGCAGCACCGGGCGCACATGCGGGTAAAGCTCACTGCGCGTGCCACAGCGGCGCTGGTAGTTGCGGTCGAACTCGGCGGCAATCATCGGCAGCACTTCGGAACGGCGGATGGCGTCCACCGGTTGCTGGCGCACGTGGGCCAAGGCCTGGATCAACAGCTCGCGCGTGCCATGGCCGATCCAGCGGTTGACGTTGTCCTGTGGCACGGCCTGCAGCTCAAAGGCCTGCAGCGTGTCGTTGACGGCATCGCAGATCTCGGGGGCGGTCTCGATCAGCGTGCCGTCGAGGTCGAACATCACGAGGTCGAAGGCAGGGGCAGTGCGCAGGGTCATGGCAGCGAGCAAAAAGGGACGAACTTACACAGCCGTCTCGGCCGTGGTGTGCACCAGGTCGCGTACCGCCTGCGCCACCGCCTCCGCCGTGATGCCGAAGTGCTGGTAGAGGTCCTTGGCCGGGGCCGACTCGCCAAAGCTGGCGATGCCGACCACGCGACCGGTCCGGCCAACGTACTTGCGCCAGAAGTCGGGGTGCGCCGCCTCCACCGCCACCGCCGGCAGGTGCATGGGCAGCACGGCGTCCTGGTAGCTCTGCGGCTGGCGGTCGAACACATTGGTGCAGGGCATGGACACCACACGCGTGGCGATGCCCTCCTTGGCCAGCAACTCATGCGCCTGCATGGCCAGCATGGTCTCGGACCCGGTGGCGACGATCACCGCCTGCGGCGCATCCTGCTCGGCGAGGATGTAGCCGCCACGGCGGATGTGGGTCGCCAACTCGGCACGGTCGGCCAGGCGCGGCAGGTTCTGGCGTGACAGCGCCAGTGCGCTCGGACCATCGCGCCGTTCAATGGCGCAGGCCCAAGCCACGGCGGTCTCCAGCCCATCGGCCGGCCGCCAGACGTCCAGCCCCGGGATGATGCGTAGCGAGGGGACGTGCTCCACGGACTGGTGCGTGGGTCCGTCCTCCCCCAGCCCGATGGAGTCATGCGTGAAGACATGCACCACACGCTGCTTCATCAGCGCGGCCATGCGGATGGCATTGCGCGAGTAGTCGCTGAAGGTCAGGAAAGTGCCGCCGTAGGGAATGAAGCCGCCATGCAGCGCCAGGCCATTCATCATGGCCGCCATGCCGAACTCGCGCACACCGTAGGACAGGTGGTTGCCCCAGGCATCACGGCCGGCGCGCACGCAGTCCTTGAAGTTGGTCAGGTTGGAGCCCGTCAGGTCCGCGCTGCCACCAAAGAATTCGGGCACCAGCGGCGCCAGCAGGTCGAGTGCGTTCTGGCTCGCCTTGCGGGTCGCTGTCGGCTCGGCCTTGGCGGCAACCTGCTCGAACAGTGCCGGCAACCTGGTCGTGAAGTCAGGCAGCAGATCACCCTTCATGCGGCGCTCGAACTCGGCCGCCTCCAGGGGGTATTGCGTGCGGTAGGCCTCGAAGCGCTCGCGCCAGGTGCGCTCGGCGACCACGCCACGCTCGCGGGCATCCCAGGCGGCGGCGACGTCGGCCGGGACCTCGAAGGGCGGCGCCGTCCAACCCAGCTCTTCGCGCGTGGCTGCCACTTCGGCGGTACCAAGGGCCGCGCCATGCACATCGTGTGTACCGGCCTTGTTGGGCGAGCCCTGGCCGATCACGGTCTTGCAGCAGATCAGTGTGGGTTTGCCTTGTGGCAGTACCGACTGTTTCTTTGCCGCCACCAGAGCCGCCTCCACCGCGGCCGGGTTGTGGCCGTCCACGTTCGGAATGACATGCCAGCCGTAGGCGGCAAAACGCGCCGGCGTGTCGTCGGTGAACCAGCCTTCGACATGGCCGTCGATCGAGATGCCGTTGTCATCGTAGAAGGCCACCAGCTTGGACAGGCGCAAGGTGCCGGCCAGCGCACAGGCCTCATGGCTGATGCCCTCCATCATGCAACCGTCACCCAGGAACACATAGGTGTGGTGGTCGACGATGGTGAAGGTTCCATCCTCGTCATCGCGGTTGAACTCGGCCGCGAGCAACTTCTCGGCCAGCGCCATGCCCACCGCATTGGCAATGCCCTGGCCCAGCGGACCGGTGGTGGTTTCCACGCCGGGCGTGATGCCTACCTCTGGGTGGCCGGCGGTCTTGCTGTGCAATTGGCGGAAACGCTTGATCTCCGCCATCGGCAGGTCATAGCCGGTGAGATGCAGCAAGGCGTAGATCAGCATCGACCCATGGCCATTGGACAGCACGAAGCGGTCGCGGTCAGGCCAGTGCGGATTGACCGGGTTGTGCTTCAGATGGCGGTTCCACAGCACCTCGGCGATGTCGGCCATGCCCATGGGCGCCCCCGGATGGCCGGACTTGGCCTGTTCCACGGCATCGACTGCCAGCATACGAATGGCATTGGCCATGCGACGGGCCAGTTCAGGAAAGGGAGTGTTCATATCAGGTCAGCCACAAAGCGCAAAACGACGCATGAAAGGATTCAACCGGGGAACGCCGTGGAACCGGCTTTGCCGGACCACTGGCGTTGTCCCCCGTGGGGGAAGGCGGCGCCAGCCGACTCAGGGGGCTCTCTTTTTACGCTCCATCATCCGCCAGACAAAGGGCGTGAAGATGAGTTGCATGGCCAGCTCCATCTTGCCGCCGGGCACGCAGATGGTGTTGGCGCGGCTCATCCAGGAGTTGTCGATCATGTTGAGCAGGTAGGGAAAGTCGATGCCCTTGGGGTTGGCAAAGCGGATCACCACCATGCTCTCGTCGGCCGAGGGGATGTCGCGCGCGATGAAGGGGTTGGAGGTGTCCACCATCGGCACGCGCTGGAAGTTCACGTGCGTGTGGGCAAACTGCGGCACGATGTAGTTCACATAGTCGGGCATGCGGCGCAGGATGGTGTCGGTCACTGCCTCGGTGCTGTAGCCACGCTGGTGCTTGTCGCGCCAGAGCTTCTGGATCCATTCCAGATTGATCACCGGCACCACGCCGATGCGCAGGTCCGGATGCTGGGCAATGTTGTGCTCCGGCGTGACCACCGCGCCATGCAGCCCTTCGTAGAACAGTATGTCGGTGTCGGCCGGCAGGTCTTCCCAGGGCGTGAAAGTACCGGGCTCCTGCTTGTAGGGGGCCGCCTCTTCCTCGTTGTGCAGGTACTTGCGCGCGCGGCCCGTGCCGGACTTGGCATAGGTCGCGAACAGGTTCTCGAGCTCGCCGAACAGGTTGTTGTCGGCGCCGAAGTGGCTGAAATGCTTGTTGCCGGTCTTTTCGGCCTCCGCCATGCGGACCTTCATCTCCTTGCGGTCGTAGCGATGGAAGCTGTCGCCTTCGACGATGGCCGCCTTCACGCCCTCACGGCGGAATATGTTGGCAAAGGTACGCGTCACGGTGGACGTGCCGGCGCCGGATGAGCCGGTGATGGCAATGATGGGATGACGTTCAGACACAAAGGTCTCCTGGAACTAAAAATTCGTTCAATTGAGGCGCTACAACCGCACCCACGCCGGTATTAATCGGGGGACACCGCAGAACCGGCTCCGCCGGGCCGCTGGTGTCGTCCCCCTTCAGGGGGAAGCGGCCGCAGGACGCTCAGGGGGTGCTTCATACCCGAAACAACCCGCGCTCGGCAAACAGCGGGTTGTCGTCCCTGAGGCTGACCGGCTCGGCGTGGTAACGCTCGATGCGCTCAACCTCGTTCCTCGAACCGAAGATCAGGCCGATGCGCTGGTGCAGCTCCGTCGGCTGCACCGTCAGCATCGGCTGGCGGCCAGTGCTGGCACGGCCGCCTGCTTGTTCCATGATGAAGCCAATCGGGTTGGCCTCATACAGCAGCCGCAGGCGGCCATTCTTGCTGGGGTCCTTGCTGTCCTTGGGGTACATGAAGACGCCGCCACGCATCAGGATACGGTGCGCTTCCGCCACCATGGAAGCGATCCAGCGCATGTTGAAATCCTTGGCCCTGGGACCGGTCTTGCCGGCCAGGCACTCGTCCACATAGCGCTTGATCGGCGCCTCCCAGAAGCGGCTGTTGGAGGCATTGATGGCGAACTCCTGCGTGTCGGCCGGAATCTGCATCTTCGGGTGCGTCAGCATGAACTCGCCCAGGTTAGGGTCGAGTGTGAAACCGTTGACACCGTTGCCCACCGTCAGCACCAGCATGGTGGTCGGACCGTAGAGTGCGTAGCCGGCCGCCACCTGCTGCGTGCCGGGCTGCAGGAAGTCGACCTCGGTCACGTCGCGACCGGACTGCACCGTCTCCTGCGGCGCGCGCAGGATGGAGAAGATGCTGCCCACCGAGACGTTGACGTCGATGTTGCTGGAACCATCCAGCGGATCGAACACCAGCAGGTACTTGCCGCGCGGGTGTTTGGCAGGGATCTGGTAGGGCAGATCCATCTCCTCGGACGCCATGCCGGCCAGGTGGCCGCCCCATTCGTTCAGGCGCGTGAAGAGGTCGTTGCTCAGCACGTCGAGCTTCTTCTGCGTCTCACCCTGCACGTTCACCGCAGCGCCGTTGTCGCCATTGTGGTTGCCCAGCACACCGCCGAGCTCGCCGAAGGCCACGGCGCGCGCGATCGCCTTGCAGGCCAGGGCGACGTCCAGCAGCAGGGCATTGAAGTCGCCCTGTGCGTCAGGAAAACGGCGACGTTCCTCGATGAGGAACTGGGTGAGGGTGGTTCGTTTGGACAGGGGCATTTCCAGTTACTCCGTGGCCAGCGTGCGCTCACCTGTCCGGTGAGCCGCATGCCAGCGTTTCAGATCGGCCAGACGCGTCTGGCCCAGGTCCGGCAACACGCGCAGGGCATTGGCGAAATCGTGGTGCCGGGTGTATTGCGTCGGCGTGATGATCGTGGCCAGCCCCGCCAGCGTGGCAGCGGCCAGGCCGTTGGCGGAATCTTCGAAGGCCAGGCAGTCGCGGCCCGGCAGCCGCAGGGCATCCAGCATCTGCAGGTAGACCTGTGGATGCGGCTTCTTGAGCGGCGCGCTGGAGGCGTCACCGATAGCCGAGAAGTTGTGCCGCCAACCCGGCCCCATCGCCTGGCGCAGCAATGCGCCGATGTTGACCGGTGAAGTGGTGGTGGCAATCGCCAGCTGCAAGCCGGCAGCCAACGCCTCGTCGATCAGCGCCAGAACTCCCGGGCGCAGCGCCACGGCGCCGCCGGAGACGGCGGCCTCGTAATGCGCGGTCTTGAGCTCGTGGATGCGCGCGATCGTGTCCTGCACGGCGTGGCCGTTCAGGTCCTTCACATCCGGGTTCACCTGCTTCCAGTAGTGCAGCAGGCGCTCCTTGCCGCCGGAAATGTCGAGCAGCTCGGTGTAGAGCGCCTCGTCCCAGTGCCAGCCCAGCCCCAGCTCCTTGAAAGCGTGGTTGAAGGCTGCACGGTGCGCGCTCTCGGTGTCGGCCAGCGTGCCGTCCACATCGAAGATCAGGGCCCGGAGTGCTGCGGTGGTCATGACGTGGCTCCTTCGCTCTTGAACAGTCGGCTGGCCAGGATGTCCTGCGCCTGGATGGTCGTCAGGTCGTCCTGCGTCAGTTCGCGCTCGCGGTCAGCGAACAGGCGGCTGGCCTGGCGCAGGCGCGCGCGGTCGAGCGCGTTGCGCACGCTGCGCGCATTGGCGAAATGCGGCTGCTGCACGCGCAGGTCGAGGTAACGCTGGAAGGCCTCGGCCGCGCCGGGCCCCAGGCGGTAGTTCTGCTGACCCAGCATCTTCTGCGCAATCTGCATCAGCTCACCCACGCTGTAGTCGGGAAAGTCCAGATGGTGCGCAATGCGCGAGGACATGCCGGGGTTGGACTGGAAGAAGGTGTCCATACGGTCCTTGTAGCCGGCCAGGATCACCACCAGGTCGTCGCGCTGGTTCTCCATCACCTGCAGCAGGATCTCGATCGCCTCCTGGCCGTAGTCGCGCTCGTTCTCGGGTCGGTAGAGGTAATACGCTTCGTCGATGAAGAGCACCCCCCCCATGGCCTTCTTGAGCACCTCCTTGGTCTTGGGCGCGGTGTGGCCAATGTACTGGCCCACCAGGTCGTCGCGCGTGACCGCCACCAGGTGCCCTTTGCGCACATAGCCGAGGCGGTGCAGGATCTGCGCCATGCGCAGCGCCACCGTGGTCTTGCCGGTGCCGGGGTTGCCGGTGAAGCTCATGTGCAGGCTGGGGGCCTGGCTGGTCAGGCCCAGGTTGATGCGCAGCTTGTCGATCACCAGCAGCGCAGCGATGTCGCGGATGCGCGCCTTCACCGGTGCCAGCCCCACCAGGTCGCGGTCCAGTTCCGCCAGCACGTCCTCGACCTGCGACTGGGCCAAGACTTGCGCGACGCTGCGCGCACCGCTGTCGACCGGCGCCGCGCCGGCCTCGGCCGGGCGCGGCGGCTCGGCGGCCGCAGGCGCGGCCGTCATGACACCTGGAATGGCATAGCTGGGTGCACTCATCGTCGTGTCCTGATGCGCCATGCCGGCTGAGCCGGCATGGCGCATCAGCCTTCAGTAGCGTTCGCCTTCCGGCTTGTTGGCGCCGTAGCCGCGCGTGGTGAAGCGGATCGAGCGGCCCTGAATCTCCTGGCGCTCCAGCATGAAGCCGGGCTCGACCTTGGGGCGGTTGACGATGAAGCTCATCGCGATCGACTCCACGCCGCGCGTGGAATCAAAGGCCATGAGCCGGATGTAATGGCTGGGAAAGGCCTTGCGGCAGTTCTGCAGCTCCATCATCACGCCGGCGGCATCCTGCAGGTCGAACATCGGCATGCCGAACATTTCCCAGTAGGTGTTGCGCGGGTGCGGGTCGTCGGTGTACTCCACGCTCCAGGCATAGCCCTTCTTCAGGCCGTATTCGATCTGCAGCGTGATCTCGGCATCCGTCAGGTCCGGCAGGAAGCTGAACTGGCCCTGGGTCAGGCGGCCGGTGGGGTTGGTCATCATGGTTCGGTTCTCCTGTGTTCCGGTTTTCAGGCCACGGCGGGCGTGACGGCGAAGTCGCTGCTGTCGGTCGACTGGTAGTTGAAGCTGATGTCGCCCCAGGTATCCAGCGCCGCCTTGAGCGGACCGCAGGTCTGGGCCGCCTTCTTCAGGATCTCCGGACCTTCGTTCTTGATGTCCTTGCCTTCGTTGCGGGCCTTGACCATGGCTTCCAGCGCCACGCGGTTGGCCACGGCACCGGCCTGGATGCCCTGCGGGTGGCCGATGGTGCCGCCGCCGAACTGCAGGATCACGTCGTCGCCGAACAGGTCCAGCAGCTGGTGCATCTGGCCGGCGTGGATGCCACCCGAGGCCACCGGCATGACCTTCTTGGTGTCGGCCCAGTCCATGTCGAAGAACAGGCCGCGCGGCAGGTCGGTCTTGGTGTAGCTGTCGCGGCAGACGTTGTAGTAGCCCTGCACGGTCATCGGGTCGCCCTCGAGCTTGCCGACCGCGGTGCCGGTGTGCAGGTGATCGCAGCCCGCCAGGCGCAGCCACTTGGCGATCACGCGGAAGCTCACGCCGTGGTTCTTCTGCCGGGTGTAGGTGCCATGGCCGGCACGGTGCATGTGCATCAGCATGTCGTTCTTGCGGCACCACTCGGCCATGGACTGGATGGCGGTCCAGCCGATCACCAGGTCGACCATCACCACCACCGAGCCCAGCTCCTTGGCGAACTCGGCGCGCTCATACATGGCCTCCATGGTGCCGGCGGTGATGTTCAGGTAGGAGCCCTTGACCTCACCGGTCACCGCCTGCGCCTTGTTCACGCCTTCCATCACGTAGAGGAAGCGGTCGCGCCAGTGCATGAAGGGCTGCGAGTTGATGTTCTCGTCGTCCTTCATGAAATCCAGGCCGCCTTTGAGGCCCTCGTAGATCACGCGGCCATAGTTGCGGCCCGACAGGCCGAGCTTGGGCTTGGTGGTGGCTCCCAGCAACGGGCGGCCGAACTTGTCCAGACGCTCGCGCTCGACCACCAGGCCGGTCGGCGGCCCCTTGAAGGTCTTGACGTAGGCCACCGGGATGCGGATGTCTTCCAGGCGCGCCGCCTTCAGCGGCTTGAAGGAGAACACGTTGCCGATCAGGCTGGCCGTCATGTTGGCGATCGAGCCTTCTTCGAACAGGATCAGGTCGTAGGCCACCCACGCGAAGTACTGGCCGGGGGTGTTCGGCACCGGCTCGACCTTGTAGGCCTTGGCGCGGTAGCTGTCACAGGCGGTCAGGCGGTCGGTCCAGACCACGGTCCAGGTGGCCGTGGACGACTCGCCCGCCACGGCGGCGGCGGCTTCCTCCGGGTCCACGCCGTCCTGCGGCGTGATGCGGAACAGGCAGATGGTGTCCGTCTCCTTCGGCACGTAGTCGGGCATCCAGTAGCCCATCTGCTTGTATTTCAGAACGCCTGCGCTGTAGCGCTTCTTGGCGTCGGTGATCTGGGTGGAACCGCTCATTTCATGTCTCCTCGGGTTTGAATGTCCGTCGTGGATGGAATATAAG
>Ga0114986_1000582_pt1 | contig 10048 bp, 10 predicted proteins | sample Shrwel1BS1Day17_FD_96988 | JGI IMG/M metagenome (GOLD analysis project Ga0114986, IMG submission 96988) | Subsurface microbial communities from deep shales in Ohio, USA - Utica-3 well 1 S-1-Day17 | ecosystem: Environmental > Aquatic > Deep subsurface > Shale gas/oil reservoir > Produced... | reverse complement strand
CGGCGACCCCGTCATCGACGGCTTCATGCAGGGCCACGGAGACATTGCCGCGCATCGGCATGTCGTCGCCGTACAAGGCGCGCAGGCCGCGTACCGTGGCCAGCCAGGCACCGGCAACCGTTGGGCAGGCATGGCCGGCCAGCTTGACGGCGTCGAGGAAGTCATAGGTGATGATCCCATCCTCGGTGGCACCGAGCAGTTCAGCCAGCGGGTCATGGAGCGAGATGGGGGTGATCCGGGAAAAATAGGCAGCAGGTTTCATGGTGGTCGATGGGCTCAAGGGATGGTGCAACGATGGGCGATGCTCAACCGTACCGCACTTCCGGTCCGGTCGGTAGAATGATCGCTTGACGAGGGGGAGGGCGATGGTTCAATTCGCTGCGCACGGCAGCCACAGGATTAGCTGGGAGGGGGATGTCATGGTCCTGGCGCTTGGCAATCTTTTCAACCGCGAAGGCGTCGAACGGGTGCTGCAGAATGTGGCCGATGAATTGGAAAGCCGCGGCGACAGACCATGGGCGCTGCTGGTCGATGTGCGCGAATGGCAGGGAGGGACGCCAGATGCGTACGAATTCTGGCTGGCGTCGATCAACGTCTGGATCGCCCGGAAACAGCTCGTTGCGTTTGCTGCCTTGTTTGCCGAGAGCGTGCAGCAATTCATGGGCAGCAGCGTGCGGGCCGCACTCAGCGCACGCTTGCCGTATTTTTCTGCGCCCGATGAGGCTGCCTGCTGGCACTGGTTGCGTGAACAGGGGCTGGCGGTCGGCAAGGCAGGCCACTAGAACAATGCTCTGGCATGACCGGGATTGCGTGATGCCCGACCCTCTTTTCTCCTGTCCGATGGCGCACAAAAAAGGCTGCCCCTGAGCAGCCTCTCCGCCTGGCAGGCCGCTATCGCTCAGCCGCGCTGGATCAACTCGATCTTGTAGCCGTCCGGATCATCGACGAAGGCGATGATGGTGCTGCCGTGCTTCATGGGGCCCGCCTCGCGCACGACCTTGCCGCCACGTGCCTTGATCTCGGCGCAAGCCGCTGCGGCGTCGGGCACGGCCAGGGCGATGTGCCCGTAGCCGTTGCCCAGGTCGTAGCTCGGCGTATCCCAGTTGTGGGTCAGTTCAAGTACGGCTTCCTGGTCTTCGCTGCCGTAGCCGACGAAGGCCAGCGTGAAGCGGCCGTCCGGATAGTCCTGGCGGCGCAGCAATTGCATGCCGAGGATTTCGGTGTAGAAGGCGATGGAACGGTCGAGATCGCCGACACGGATCATGGTGTGCAGAATGCGCATGGTGTTTCCTTTAAAAATGGGGGATTTGCCGGGCCTGCTGGCGCAGTTCGAGACGCAGGCGGCGCCAGTCCGGGCACAGTTGCCCGACGACAGACCAGAAGCGTGGGCTGTGGTTCATTTCCTTGAGGTGGGCCAGCTCGTGGCAGACGACATAGTCGATCACCGCGATGGGCATGAAAACCAGGCGCCAGTTCAGCGAAATGCCGCCGTGGTGGCTGCAGCTACCCCAGCGGGTGCGAGCCGAGGACAGGCGCAGCGGCGGCACGGCGACCCCCAGGCGAGGGGCGTGGATGGCGAGGCGTTCGGCAAAGATGCCCCTCGCCTTGTCGCGCAGCGCTGCTTCGAGCAGTTGTGCAGCCTTGGCGGTGGTGCCCGGTCGTAGATAAAGCATATTCGGGCCGAACTGCCAGCGGGCCCGGCCGAGCGTTGTCATGGCGATGCTCACGGGCTCGCCGAGCAGCGGGATGACGGTGCCGTCGGTGATCTCTTGTGTGAGCGGGGCGGCGCGCTCCTGCCAGGCAGCCAGTTTGTCGAGCACCCACTGGCCGTGCTGACGAATCAGGGCTTCGATGTCGTCGAGGCGGGCCCGGCTCGGTGCGCCGACGCGCAGGCCGCGCTGGTCGATGGCCAGGCCGATGGTTCGCCGCTGGCTGCGGCGCAGCTGATAGGCAACCGTCTGGTTGCCGATGATCAGGCTGCGGACAACTTCAGGTACGGCTGGCGGCATCCGGGTAGCGGTGGGGCGAGATGCGGCGCATTTCACTTTCGATCCACGCCTCCGCCTTCTTGTTGACCTCGGCTTCACTCATGCCGGTGGCGTCGAAGGCCGGGCCGATGCTGACGGTGACGGTGCCCGCCTTCTTCAGGAAGGCCTGGCGCGGCCAGTATTCACCGGCATCGTGGGCAACCGGCACCACCTTGCAGCCGACGTGCGTCGCCAGGTAGGCGCCGCCCGGCTTGTAGCGCTTGGTCTGGCCCGGTGCGACCCGGGTGCCTTCCGGGAAGATGATGACGTAGTAGCCTTGCTTGAGGCGTTCGCGGCCCTGGGTAACGACCTGGTCGAGCGCATCCTTGCCTGCGGCACGGTCGATCGAGATCATTTTCATTGCAGCGAGGCCCCAGCCAACCAGCGGTACGCGCAGCAGTTCCTTCTTGAGCACGAAGACGCAGTAGGCACCCCAGGTATAGTCCTGCAAGACCATGGTTTCCCAGGCCGACTGGTGCTTGGCCAGGATCACGCAGGGCTCCTTGGGCATGTTTCCCTGGCCGATCACCGTGGGCCGGATGCCGAGCAGATTCTCGATGCCCCATTGCATGCCGAGGCGCCACACCTTGCCCAGGCGATAGCCCCAGATGCCACCGAGCAGGATGGCGCCGATGGCCACCGGCGGCGCGGCGAAAATCGACCAGACGATGGCGTAGACCATGAACAGGGAGGAGCGGATCGCGTTCATTTCTTTGCCTTGGCGAGAAGATGATCGACGGCACTGGCCAGATCCGCGAATTCCAGCGTGCCCTCCGGCAGGTTGCCCTCGGCCTTTGTCTTTTCGCCCTTGCCGGACATGACCAGTACTGGCTGGCAGCCCAGGGCAGTGCAGGCCTGCAGGTCGCGCAACGAGTCACCGATGGCCGGCACGCCGGTGAGATCGATGTTGAGGGTTTCCGAAATGCGCTTGAACATGCCAGGCTTGGGTTTGCGGCAATCGCACTTGGAATCGGCCGCATGCGGACAGTAGAAAATGGCGTCGATCTGCCCGCCGACCGCCACCACGGCCTTATGCATCTTGGCGTGAATCTGGTTCAGCGTATCCATGTCGAACAGGCCGCGGCCGACGCCGGACTGGTTGGTCGCCACGACAATGCGGTAACCATTCTGCTTGAGCCGGGCGATTGCTTCCAGGCTGCCGGGAATCGGCTTCCACTCATCCGGGCTCTTGATGAACTGGGCGGAATCGAAGTTGATCACGCCGTCGCGGTCGAGGATGACGAGCTTGGTGGGCATCGCGGTTCCCCGGCTCAGGCCGACAGCTTGGACAGGTCGGCGACCTGGTTCATCGCCGCATGCAGCTTGGCGAGCAGGCCGAGGCGGTTGGCGCGCAGGGCTGGATCGTCGGCATTGACCATGACACCGTCGAAGAAGGCATCGACCGGGGTGCGCAAGGCAGCCAGGGCGGTCAGCGACTCGGCGTAGTCGCCGGTGACGAAGGCGGCATCCGCCTGCGGCACAACCTCGACCAGCGCGTCGTGCAGCGCGATCTCGGCGGCTTCCTTGAGCAGCGCGCTATCGACCGTCGGCTCGACCGGGTTTTCCACCTTTTTCAGGATGTTGCCGACCCGCTTGTTGGCAGCGGCCAGTGCAGCAGCTTCGGGCAGGGCCGAGAAGGAGCGGACGGCGGCCAGGCGCTTGGGAATGTCGCCCAGGCGCTGCGGCCGCTGGCTGACCACGGCATCGACTTCCTGCGCCGAATAGCCGTCCTCGCGCAGGCTGCCGGCCAGGCGGTCGTAAATGAAATCGCTCAGTTGCGCGGTCGCCGGCTTGAAGCCCTCGACCGTCGAGAACTTGTCGCCAACCACGGCCAGCATGGCCTCCAGCGGCAGGTCGAGGTTGCCCTCGGCGAGCATGCGGATGACGCCCAGCGCATGGCGGCGCAGGGCGAAGGGGTCCTTGTCGCCGGTCGGAATCTGGCCGATGCCGAACATGCCGACCAGGGTTTCCAGTTTGTCGGCCAGCGCGACGACGGTGCCGACGCGGCCGCGCGGCAGGCTGTCGCCGGCGAAACGCGGTTTGTAGTGATCCTCGATGGCGTCGGCGACGTCGCCGTTCAGGCCGTCGTGCTGGGCGTAGTAGCGGCCCATGATGCCCTGCAGTTCCGGGAACTCGCCGACCATGTCGGTCAGCAGGTCGGCCTTGGCCAGCACGGCAGCCTGTTCGGCGTGCTGCACCAGCTCCCCGCCGCCGAGTTGTTCGGCGATGGCGCGGGCGATGGCGGCAACGCGTTGCATGCGCTCGCCCTGGGTGCCCAGCTTGTTGTGATAGACAACCTTGGACAGGCCGACGACGCGGCTTTCCAGCGACTTCTTGCGATCCTGGTCGAAGAAGAACTTGGCATCGGCCAGGCGCGGGCGCACGACGCGCTCATTGCCGCCGATGACGGCGGAAGCGTCATCCGGGCTGATGTTGCTGACCACCAGGAACTTGTTGGTTAGCTTGCCGGCGGCGTCGAGCAGCGGGAAGTACTTCTGGTTGGCCTTCATGGTCAGGATCAGGCATTCCTGCGGCACGGCCAGGAATTCCTGCTCGAACTGGCCGACCAGTACATTCGGGCGCTCGACCAGGGCGGTGACTTCATCGAGCAGCGCATCATCGTCGATCGGCTTGCCGCCGGCCCGGGCGGCGGCAGCGGCGAGCTGGCGGACGATTTCGGCACGGCGTTCGGCGAAGGAGGCGATCACCGCGCCCTCGCGCTTCAATGTCTCGGCATAGCTGTCGGCATCGGCGATGACCACCGGATCGACGGCAGCCTCGAAGCGATGACCCTTGGTGGCGTTGCCGGAGTTCAGGCCGAGCACGGAGACGGGTACGACATCGGCCCCATGCAGGGCGACCAGCGCGTGGGCCGGGCGCACGAAGTTGACGCTGCTCCAGCCATCCTGCAGCTGGTAGCTCATCACCTTGGGAATCGGCAGCGCGGCCAGCGCGGCCTCGACCGCCTTCTGCAAACCCTCGGCCAGGGTGGCGCCCTTGGCCAGGCTGTCGTAGAACAGGATGTCGGCCTTGCCGTCGTTTTCGCGGCGCAGGGCGGCAACCGCAGAGGCGTCGGCGCCCAGCGCCGACAGCTTCTTGAGCAGGGCTGGCGTGGCGTTGCCGCTCGCATCGAGGCCGACGGCGACTGGCATCAGCTTCTGCACCACCGGCTTGTCAGCGGCCACGGCGAGTACGCCGGTCACATGAGCGGCCAGGCGGCGCGGCGAAGCGTAGGCGGTCACTGCGGCGTTGTCGCCGGTCAGGCCGTCCTTTTTCAGCGAATTGGCCAGTGCGGCAGAGAAGGCTTCACCCAGCTTCTTCAGCGCCTTGGGCGGCAGTTCTTCAACGAAGAGTTCGACGAGGAGATTCTTGGCGGTCATGTCAGGCAGCTTTCTTGGCGTTCTGTTCTTCGAGCTTGGCCAGCACTTCGCCGGCCCATTCCCTGGGCGCCATCGGGAAGCCAAGGCGGGCGCGGGAATCGAGGTAGGCTTGCGCCACGGCGCGGGCCAGGTTGCGGATGCGGCCGATGTAGGCGGCACGCTCGGTCACCGAGATGGCGCCGCGCGCGTCGAGCAGGTTGAAGGTATGGGCAGCCTTGAGTACCTGCTCGTAGGCCGGTAGCGCGAGCTGGGTGCTCATCAGGTGCTGGGCCTGCTTCTCGTGCGCGCCGAAGGCGTGGAACAGGAAGTCCACATCGGAATGCTCGAAGTTGTAGGTCGATTGCTCGACTTCGTTCTGGTGATAGACGTCGCCGTAGGTCAGGCCTTCCGTCCAGGTCAGGTCGTAGACGTTCTCGACGCCCTGCAGGTACATGGCGAGGCGCTCGATGCCGTAGGTGATTTCGCCGGTGATCGGCTTGCAGTCGATGCCGCCGACCTGCTGGAAGTAGGTGAATTGCGTCACTTCCATGCCGTTCATCCAGACCTCCCAGCCCAGGCCCCAGGCGCCCAGGGTCGGGTTTTCCCAGTCGTCCTCGACGAAACGCACATCGTTCTTCTTCAGGTCGAAACCGAGGGCTTCCAGCGAACCGAGGTAGAGCTCGAGAATGTTGTCCGGTGCCGGCTTCAATACCACCTGGAACTGGTAGTAATGCTGCATGCGGTTCGGATTTTCGCCGTAGCGGCCGTCCTTGGGGCGGCGCGAGGGCTGCACGTAGGCGGCCTTCCACGGCTCAGGGCCGATGGCGCGCAGGAAGGTGGCGGTGTGGCTGGTGCCGGCGCCGACTTCCATATCGTACGGCTGGAGCAGGGCGCAGCCTTTGTCGCTCCAGTATTGCTGCAGGCGCAGAATGATTTCTTGAAAGCTGAGTTTCTTGCTGGTGGTCATGGGACGCACTCGGAAAGACGGAAAGCCTTGGATTTTACTAGCTTTTGTTGCGACGCGGCAGGCGACGGCCGAGGCTGCTGAAAAGCCCGTCCGGCGCGCCACGGAGGGCTTTGCTGGGGGTGCTTTTGCGGCGCTGGGTGTTGTTGTTATGCAACACTGCATTTGCCATCTGGCGCCGGAGTGTTTGACGAAAGTCAATCAAATCAATAAACTGCCGTTATGTTGCGGTGCAACATCGCGCCTGAGCCGATGTCGTGCCCCCCGTAACCGTTCGCTGTCGGCGTGGTTTGCCGCAGTGGCAACAGTGAAGGAGGTCGCATGAACGCTTCGACCGTTCTACCGCCTGCCATGCAGCGCGTATCCACCCTGCTTGTTCAGGGTTTCCAGAAGTTCCTGATGGTCGCCGGCCTGGTTTTCATCGCCGGTTTGATTGGTGTCCAGAGTGGGCGCCTGACCCTGGGCAGTTTTCTTATTCCGTCATTGTCAGCGGCTGAATTGCCGGTTGCCGACGAGGCAGCAGGCCTTGCCGACGAGGCGCCCGCAGTTTCCCTCGAGCCGCGTTTGAGCGCCGCGATGGATTACGTATCGCGCCGTTACAAGGTGTCAGCCGAGGCGGTGCAGCCCATTTTTGCCACAGCCCAGGCAGTAGGCCACGAACTGCACATCGACCCGTTGCTGATCATCGCCATCATCGGTGTCGAGTCCAGCTTCAACCCGTTTTCGCAGAGCGGTTTCGGCGCCCAGGGCCTGATGCAGGTCGTGCCGCGTTTTCACCAGGACAAGTTGCCCGAGGAAGCGTCCTTCCTCGATCCGGTGACCAACGTTCAGGTCGGCGCGCGCGTGCTCAAGGAATACATTCACCGCCATGGCGGGCTGGAAGAAGGCTTGCAGCAATTCGGCGGCGCATTGAACGATGCCGGCCGGCGTTACGCCGGCAAGGTGCTGGCCGAGCGCCAGCGCCTGGAGCAGGCCGTGCAACGCGTGCGCTCGGCCTGACGCACGGCCGGGAACCTGTGGCGGCAGGGCGGGTCCGATGGGCATTGTCCTGCTCCGAGTGAAACACCATGTCCTCATCCCCCACTGCGCTGGCCACCCTGGCGGGCGGCTGCTTCTGGTGCACTGAAGCTGCCTTCGAACAACTGGCCGGCGTTGTCTCGGTGCTGCCCGGCTACATGGGCGGCCACGATCCGGCACCGACGTACGAGGCTGTCTGCCGAGGCGGCACGGGCCATGCCGAAGTGGTGCAGATCGCCTTCGATCCGGCCGTCATCGACTACGAGACGCTGCTGACCGCGTTTTTCACCATCCATGACCCGACCACCCTGAATCGCCAGGGACACGATGTCGGCACGCAGTACCGTTCGGCCATCTTCTATCACGACGATGCCCAGCGGGCTGCCGCCGAGGCCATGATCGCCCGCCTTACGGCCGAGGGCGTGTGGTCTGCACCCATCGTCACCGAAGTCAGTCCGGCCGCCAGCTTCTTTGTTGCCGAGGCCTATCACCACCAGTATTTCCGCCGTAATCCCCAGCAGGCTTACTGCATGGCCGTGGTGGCACCGAAAGCCATGAAGCTGCGCCGTGTTTTTGCCGAGCGCCTGAAGGCCGACTGATCAGCTCCGGCGCCGCAGGCCGAATACCAGCAGGACGAGGATCAGGCCAACAGCCGGCCAGTCGCCCCAGCGACCATAAGGCGTCAGGCCGCCATGGGCACGAATTTCGCCGGTCAGCACGCCGGTCGTGAAGGGTGGCAGGCTGGCCTGGATGACGCCATCGGCACCGACGATGGCGGTCATGCCGGTATTGGTGGCGCGCAGCATCGGGCGGCCGGTTTCCAGGGCGCGCATCTGGGCGATCTGCAGATGCTGCGGCTGGGCCAGTGAACGGCCGAACCACGCGGTATTGGACAGGTTGGCGAGGATGCCGGCCTGCGGCAGGGCGCGGATGATCTCGTTGCCGAAAACGTCCTCGTAGCAGATATTGGCTGCCACCTGCTGCCCGGCTACGGCCAGCGGTGCCTGCTTTTCCGGCCCGCGCGAAAAGGACGAGGCCGGAATGTTGGCATAGGCCATGAACCAGGCGAAGCCGGGTGGAATGAACTCGCCGTAGGGCACCAGATGGCTCTTGCTGTAGGTTTGCAGGGGCGAGCTGCCGAGGCTGACCGCGCTGTTGTAGTAAGCGTTGCCGTCGCCGGTCAGCGTGCCGAAGACGATGTCGCCTTGTTGCCGGCGGGCGAGTGTTTTCAGTGCCTCGACATAGGGTGCCGGCAACTGGTCGAGAAAGACCGGGAAGGCGGTTTCCGGCAGCAGGGTGAGCTGGGCAGGGTGCGCTTCGATCAATTCACGGTAGAGCTCGAGGGTACGGAAGAAGGCTTCCGGCCGGAATTTCATCTCTTGCGGAATGTTGCCCTGCACCAGCGCTACGCGTAGCGGCTCGCCCGTCGGCGTGGTCCACGCGACTTGCCCCAGTGCCCAGCCGGAAGCGATGAGCAAACCGATGACCGGCAGGCCGCTGCGCCAGCGCAGGAGCAGGGCGCCGCTCAGGGCTGCCAGCCAGGACAGGCCAAAGATGCCGAGCAGCGGTGCGAAGCCGGCCAGCGGGCTGGGCGGGGCTTGCGCGTAGCCGAGGGCCAGCCAGGGGAAGCCGGTGAACAGCCAGCTGCGTATCCAGTCGCCCAGGGCCAGCAGGCTGGCGAACAGGATGGCTTGCTGCCAGAAATGCAGCGGTTGCCGGTGCTTGAAGATCCAGCCGGCCGCCATCGGGAACAGCGCCATCACCGCGCAGAACAGGAAGGCGGCCGGCCCGGCCAGCCACCACGGCATGCCGCCGAAGACGGACAGGCTGACATAGACCCACGACACGCCGCACAGGAAGAAGCCGAGGCCGAAGGTAAATCCGGTCAGCAGCCCCTGGCGGGGTGTTTCGGCGCGCAGCAGCAGCGCGAACAGGCCGCCCCAGATGATGGGGGGCAGCCAGAACAGGCCGAAGGGGGCGAAACACAGGACGCCGGCTGCGCCGATCAGCGCCGCCAGCCCGTAACGCCCGACAGCCCGCTCAGGCAGCCGGTTGATCAACACCGTTCGCGGGCTTGGGTGGGTCGACGAGCAGGGTGTACAGGCGGCGGCTGTCGGCGCGCAGCACCTGGAAGCGCACGCCATCGATATCGACGACCTCGTTGCGCTTGGGGACACGGCCCAGGTGACGCAGGATCAGGCCGCCGACGGTGTCGAATTCCTCGTCGGAAAAGGTGGTCGCGAAGGCTTCGTTGAAGTCCTCGATCTCGGTGCGCGCCTTGACGCGGTAGCGTCCGGAAGCATCGAGGCGGACGTTGTCGTGCGTTTCGTCGAAATCGTACTCGTCCTCGATGTCGCCGACGATCTGCTCCAGTACGTCCTCGATGGTTACCAGGCCCGCCACTCCGCCGTATTCGTCAATGACGATGGCCATGTGGTTGTGGTTGGCGCGGAACTCGCGCAACAGCACATTGAGGCGCTTGGATTCGGGCACGAAGGTGGCCGGGCGCAGCAGGTCCTTGATGTCGAAGTTCTGCTGGTCCTCCTTGAGGATCAGCGGCAGCAGATCCTTGGCCAGCAGCACGCCGATCACCTCGTCGAGGCTCTCGCCGACGACCGGATAGCGCGAATGCGCGGCAGCGATGATGGCGGGGAGGAATTCGCGTGGAGACTGGTCGGCCT
>Ga0114986_1000581_pt1 | contig 10059 bp, 8 predicted proteins | sample Shrwel1BS1Day17_FD_96988 | JGI IMG/M metagenome (GOLD analysis project Ga0114986, IMG submission 96988) | Subsurface microbial communities from deep shales in Ohio, USA - Utica-3 well 1 S-1-Day17 | ecosystem: Environmental > Aquatic > Deep subsurface > Shale gas/oil reservoir > Produced... | reverse complement strand
TGAACATCGCCCCCTGGAAGTCTTGGTTGCCTCTCATCTTTCTTGTCTGGGTCGTTCTTGGATGGCTTCAGATCGTAGCGGCCCACACGGGCGGCGGCGAAGGATTTTTCAACGGCCTGCTAAAGACTTGATTTTCGAGTTGTTCGACTTGATAGCGGCTCCAAATCATCCTGGGCTACTTCACGCCGCGCAACCGAAGCGCATTGAAAATCACAGAAGCAGAACTCAGGCTCATCGCCAGCGCCGCGATCAATGGGGAGAGAAGCCAGCCCGTGAACGGATAGAACACGCCAGCCGCGATGGGTACACCGATGCCGTTGTAGACAAAGGCGAACAGCAGGTTCTGCCGCATGTTGCGTACCGTGTCGATGGAGAGCTCGCGGGACGAGGCGATGCCGCGCAGATCACCCTTCACGAGGGTGATCTGGCCGCTGTTCATTGCAACGTCGGTGCCCGTGCCCATGGCGACGCCCACATCGGACTTGGCCAGGGCCGGCGCATCGTTGATGCCGTCTCCCGCCATGGCAACCACGTGACCTTCCTTTTGCAGTTTGTCCACCAGCGCCAGCTTGTCAGCGGGTTTGACCTCGCCGTGCACTTCATCGATGCCGAGCTTGGCCCCCACGGCCTTGGCTGTGGTAAGTCCATCTCCAGTCGCCATTACGATGCGCAGACCGCTGGCGTGAAGGGTTCGGATGGCATCGGGCGTACTGGCCTTGATGGGGTCGGTCACGGCCAGGATGCCCGCGAACACGCCGTCTACGGCCAAGTGCATGATGCTGGCGCCTTCACCGCGCAACCGTTCTCCGTCGGCACGCAGTGCAGAAACCGCCACTCCTTCCTGCTCCATCAGTGCCGTATTGCCCAATGCCAGGCGCCGTCCCTCCACCGTTCCGCGCACGCCGATGCCGCTGCCCGACTCGAAATCAGAGGGCTTGGCCAGTTGCAAGCCCTTGGCTCGCGCAGCGCTGACGATCGCGTCTGCCAGCGGGTGCTCGCTGCCCTGGTCCAGACTGGCTGCCAGCCTCAGCACTTCATCGGGCGTGAAGCCCGGAGCCGCAATGGCTGTATCGAACGCGGGTCTGCCTTCCGTGAGCGTGCCGGTCTTGTCCACGATCAGGGTGTCCACCTCGCGCATCTTCTCGATCGCGCCAGCATCGCGAAACAGCACGCCCTGCGTCGCGGCGCGGCCGGTGGCGACCATCACCGACATCGGCGTGGCCAAGCCCAACGCGCACGGGCAGGCAATGATCAGCACAGCCACCGCGTTGATCAGCCCGAACACCCAGCTAGGCTCCGGCCCGAACAGACCCCAGACAAAGAACGTGGCGATGGCGACCAGTACGACCACCATGACGAACTTGCCCGCCACCACGTCGGCCATGCGTTGCATGGGGGCCTTGGAGCGCTGGGCAGACGCGACCATCTGGACGATCTGCGACAGCATGGTGGCCGCGCCGACTTTCTCGGACTGCATGATCAGCGCACCGTTGGTGTTGAGGGTAGCGCCGATCAGCTTGTCGCCAACCCGCTTGGTCACAGGTACTGGTTCACCGGTCAGCATGGACTCATCGACCGCGCTGCTGCCTTCGGTGACCGTGCCATCGACCGGAATCTTCTCGCCGGGACGCACGCGCAGCAGATCGCCTACGTGTACGTGGTTGAGAGGCACATCTTCTTCACTGCCGTCCGCATTGATGCGCCGGGCGGTCTTCGGCGCCAACCCCAGCAGGGACTTGATCGCGGCCGATGTTTGGGAGCGGGCTTTCAGCTCGATGATCTGGCCCAGCATGGTCAGCGAAATAATGACCACCGCGGCCTCGAAGTACACGGCGACGCGACCCATCGCCATGAACGATTCGGGAAACACACCCGGGGTCACCGTGGCAACAACGCTGTAGACGAATGCCGCGGCCGTTCCCAGGCCGATCAGGGTCCACATGTTCGGGCTGCGGTGGACGATCGACTGCCAGCCCCGCACGAAGAATGGCCATCCGGTCCAGAGCACGACGGGGAGCGACAGCAACAATTCGACCCAGGTCTGCGTTGCCATGCTGAACAAGCCAAGGCGATGGCCCCACATCGCAAGAATCGTGACGATCACAGTAAGCGGCAGCGTCCACCAGAAGCGCCGCTGAAAATCCTTCAACTCGCTGTTGTCCTCTTCATCCAGCGGAATGATCGGCTCCAGTGTCATGCCGCACTTGGGGCAATTGCCTGGATGGTCCTGCCGCACTTCCGGGTGCATCGGGCAGGTATAGGTGGTGCCGGCAGGCGCTTCCTGCGGTGCGGCGGCAGGCGCCACAGCAGCCGACTCACGAACGGCGTGAGCGTGGTGAGCGTGGTGGTCGTGGTGGCGGTGGTCGCCATGCGCAACTTGCCCTTCGGGCACCAGGTGCATCTGGCACTTGGGGCAGCGCCCCGGATGGTCCTGCCGCACTTCCGGGTGCATCGGGCAGGTGTAGGTAACTGCGGAACCAGCCAATCCTGGTGTGCCATCGATGGCGGCGGCAGCATCGGTCGCGACTGGATGTTCGACCGAAGAAACTGCGTCCCTTTTGCCGTGCGTATGCTTATGCGTGTGGTCGTTCATACCCGTGCTTTCGTAAATTCTGGCTTGATTATTAGCCTTGCCATTGTGTGAAGGTCAAGCCAATATCCTGGCAAGCGATTCAGTCTAGCCTATTGCAGTATCCGGTTGCGTTGCTGGTTATCGATTCAGCGACTTGCGGTATTGGGAATTGATCACGTCGTGACGGCGCCGAACTTCAAGAGGCCATTGGGACTTTATCCATGACAACGCGGCCACGATCTCGTCGTCGCTCAGTACCTTGTCGTAGACCGGCATGGCCGTCCGGTAGTCGGGCTGCTCAATCAACTTCGCCAAGCCATATTTGGTGATGGCGAACAGCTGTTCATCGGGGTGATGCCAAGTGTGGCCGCTGGGGTCGTGGGGCGGCGCTGGCAAGAGACCATCAGGTCCGCGGTCTCGCCAGTTGGGCTGGCCTTCGCCCTTGACCCCATGGCAGGCCGCACATTGCTGTGCATAGATCGCGGCGCCGAGTCGCAGCACCTGCGGATCTTCTGGCCGGAGGCTGCGGGTGGGCGGAACCGCTGGCGGAGCACTCTTGAGAAGATGGAAGTAGCTGCTTGCCGCTGTGGCGATCAAAGCAAGCAGTCCTGTCGTGATCCAGACCAACTGCTTCAGCCTCATGGTTCGCTCCCTCCAGGTACCTGTGTTGCAGGATGCGACTTTGCGGTTCGCCGGCGGTTCCCAAGTGCAGCCAAGCGATCCCATGCGAACGGAGGTGCGGCGCGCGGCACGCTCACTTGTGGCAGACCCGGAGAATGCAGTGGGCCCTTCCTGCTGGCATCGCGTGTCAGTTGCGTGTGCAACCGCGTTCGGACTGGCTGAACGGCCGAAGAGAGGCGAAGCGGTCAAAGAGACGCAGGCATAAGGCCTACCCCGCGCGGCCCATGGTCAGTCCCTGTCGGAATTCGACCGCCTGTCCTCGTCGGACCCAGGGGATTGGTTGCCATGTCCGCCATGCCCCTTGTGCATGAATACGTGCATCAGCGGACAGGCCAACAGCAGCGCATAGGGCCACCACTGCTGTAGATGGGCCCGGTGTTCGGTCCAGAGGAAGTACCCGGCAACGATACCGAGGACGAGCATTCCCAGGGTGTAGCGCGAACGCCAGAAGCCACTGCGTCGATCGCTGGTATGGGGGGAGGAGTGGTCGTGATGCATGATGACTTTTCAGCTACCGGGAAACAATGGGCAAGCGGACACGGACTGCCGACCCATCCTCATCCGCATTGCAGCCTTCCGCATGTTCGCCTCAGTTCGCTGGACGTATATCCGTGACGACCATTTTTCCGCCTTCGTTGACGACCATGAATTTCACCTTGTCCCCGGGCTTGAGGTTGGAAAGCAGTCCCTTGTCCTTGGCGGTGAAAACCATGGTCATTCCCGGCATGTCCAGGTGCTTGATATCGCCATGCTTGATGGTGACCTTGCCGTTGTCCAGGTCCACCTTCCTGATCTCACCGTCGGTCAGCGACGCTTGTTGAGAGGCCTGTGCCTTGGGCGATTCGGATGTGGTCTGGGCCATCCCGCTCATGGGCAGGAAAATGCCGAGCGCGACGGCGGAAACGGAGAGAAATTGCTTGAAGCTGTTCATGACTACCTCACGGGCGCGAGTTGAAAAATGTCTGCTGATCCGCCTTGCGGATCAGCAGGACGTGGGAGAGCCGACACAGTCACCGTGCATCCCCTTGATGAAGCGGCGTGGTTCTACTTCTTGCTGACCTGAACGAGGCCCTTCATGCCAGCTTCGTAGTGGCCGGGAATCAGGCAGGCGAAGTTCACACCGCCAGCTTTGGTGAACTGCCAGACGATCTCGCCTTGCTTGCCAGGCTGCAGCGTGACCTTGCCGGGCTCGTCGTGCTCCATGTCCGGGAATTTCCGCATCTGCTCCAGATGCTCAAGCAGTTCCTTCTCGGTGCCCAAGCTGAGTTCATGCTTGACCTTGCCGGCGTTCTTGACGATGAAGCGAACGGTCTCGCCCTGCTTGACCTGAATGTTCGAGGGAGTGAAACGCATGGTGTCGCTCATCTCGATGGTGATCGTGCGGCTGGCCTTGGCGGCGACACCGGGCTTTCCGATGGCGGTTTCCTCTCCATCACCGTGGCCGTGGCCACCGGCATGGTTGCCTGCGGCCATGGCGGCCCCCGAAGCGGTCAGCGCGGCGGCAGCCAGCAGGCGGTAGAAGGTGGATCGCGTGAACTTCATGGATGATCTCCAGTTAAAAACGAAGGGAAGAAATCAGTGCGCACCATGTGAAGTCGGCTTGCGCACCTTGAACTCGGTTGGCGTCGCGGGCTTGCGCTCGCGCGGCATGGACTGACCGCCTTCTGCGCTGAAGCGGGCTGGCTCCGCCAATGGGCCGGTCCATTCGTGCGCAACAGTGCCTTCGGGGAACTTGTACTGGCCTGGATCCTTGTAGTCACCGGGCTTTTGGTCCTTGCGCACCTTAAACACCGTGAACATTCCTCCCATCTCCAACGGGCCGAACTGACCCGTACCCGTCATCATGGGCGCCGTGTTATCGGGAATAGGCATTTGCATTTCGCCCATGTCGGCCATGCCGCGCTCGCCCATCAGCATGTAGTCGGGTGCGACTTTCTGGATTTTATTGACCAGGCCACGGTGGTCCACACCGATCATGGTAGGTACGTCGTGGCCCATGGCGTTCATGGTGTGGTGGCTCTTGTGGCAGTGCATGGCCCAGTCGCCCTCTTCGTCGGCGATGAGCTCAATCTGGCGCATCTGTCCCACGGCCACGTCTGTTGTCACCTCGTACCAGCGCGTGCTCGGAGGCGTCGGGCCGCCGTCGGTGCCGGTCACCAGAAATTCGTGGCCGTGCAGGTGAATCGGATGGTTGGTCATGGTGAGGTTGCCCACACGAATCCGGACACGGTCGTTCAGACGAACATTGAGTGTGTCGATCGCGGGGAACACCCGGCTATTCATGCACCAGATGTTGAAGTCGGTCATCGTGGCGATCTTGGGCGTCTTGCTACCTGGCTCTACGTCAAAAGCGTTGAGCAGGAAGCAGAAGTCGCGGTCCACCTCGCTGATGTGAGGATGCCTTGCCTTGGGGTGGGTGACCCACATGCCCATCATGCCCATGGCCATCTGGACCATTTCGTCAGCGTGGGGGTGGTACATGAAAGTGCCTGGGCGGCGCGCTTCGAATTCATACACGAAGGTCTTGCCCACGGGGATGGCCGGCTGATTGAGACCAGCCACACCGTCCATACCGTTGGGCAGGCGCTGGCCGTGCCAATGAATGCTTGTGTGCTCGGGCAACTTGTTGGTGACAAAAATGCGCACGCGATCCCCCTCGACCACTTCGATGGTCGGGCCTGGGCTCTGGCCGTTGTAGCCCCACATGTTGACCTTGAAGCCTGGCGAAACTTCGCGCACCACGGGCTCGGCCACCAGGTGGAATTCCTTGACGCCTTTGTTCATGCGCCAGGGCAGCGTCCAGCCGTTGAGCGTGACCACCGGGTTGTAGGGTCGGCCAGTCTGTGGCACCAGCGGCGGCGCGGTGTCGACCGAAGTCTGGATGACCGGCTCGGGCAAGCCAGCCAAAGCAGAGCGGGCCACGGCCAGGCCGGCCACGGAGGCAGCGGCGCCGGCGAAGAACTGTCGTCTGGAGTTGGTAGGGGTGTTGGTCATGTGGTGTGTCCTTTCAATGCGCTGCTGCTGCCGGAGCCTCGCCACCGGCGCCGCCAAGATTCACAAAACTTTCGGGCTCTCCGCCCTGCAAGACCCACTGCAGATCGGCCTCGGCCAGCCAGAAGTCGCGCTGTGCACCGATTGCATCCACCGTGGCCTGAGACTGGTTGCGCACCTCGTCCAGCAGGTCCCAGACGCTCTTGAGCATGCCGTTGTAGTGCAGCACAGTCTCTTCGGTGATGAACTCACGGGTCTTCAGGATGTCGCCCTGGCTGTCCTGCGCCAAGGCGTGGGCGGCCCAATAGACGTTCATGGCTGACTTCGATAGCGCACGGTTACGCAGGCTTTCTGCATCTGGCAACTGGTTGCGAACAGCATCACCGCGCTTTTGCAGGTCCGCTGCCGCCATGGGTTGCGCCGGGATGGCAGGCAACTGGTCTGGCAACACAAAGCCATCCTGAAGACCCGTTTGCCCCATCGTCTTGACCAGATTGGCCTGCGCCTGGGCGGCGGCTTGCTGCGCTCGCCGCAGATTCATGCGTGCGTTGGAGGCAGCCAGTTGTACGGGAGACAGTTGCAGCTTGCTCCAGTTGCCCACCGTCACCATGCGCTGCCCCAGTTCGTAGGCAGCCTGAGCCGCCTCCAGCATGTCGCGCTGGTGCTTCAGGACCTGCTGGGCGGCCACAGCGTCAATCCAGGCTTTGCGCCCCGCCGCAGCCACCTCCAGCACCTCGCCCGCATCCTCGACGCGGCGCTGCAGGCTGGGATCGAGTTCCGTCCAGCGGCCTTGCGCAATCAGCTGTTCATTCTGGGGACCCAGTTTCGACAGAGGGCGAGCCAGTTCGCGATGGACCGTCCAAGCCATGCGAACCGCCGCCTCTGCGGTGGGGATGGCCATACCCGAGGAAATACCTGGGGTCGTGGTGGAAGCACTGGTGTTGGACTGCTCCCACTTGAGCACATCGGCATGGCCGCGCTTGAACGCTCCCACCGCGTCATTGGCACGGCGCCAGTCGGCCTCCTGCGTCGGGCTGGCCGTCTGCGCAGCCAGCGCGAATGGGACGACCAACAGGCCTGCCACCAGCAGCTGGCTTGTGGCTCGATAACTGAACAAAGGTTTCACTGCAATCGCTCCTTTTGATGTGGATCAAGTGGTGCGGATTCTGGCGAGGCGAGTTCGTCATTTCCCTGTCGGTCAGATTACAAAAATGTCAGCTTTTGTCGCGCCCGCCTCGATACGGGCAAACTCGAGGTCAGGAGAACGTGAACGTGAAAATTCTGATCGTGGAAGACGAACCCAAAGCGGGTGACTACCTCAGGCAAGGCCTGCGCGAGGCGGGCTTTGCCGTGGACCTCGTCACCAACGGCGTAGACGGACAGCACCACGGCCTGGAAGGGGATCACGATCTGGTGATCCTGGACGTCATGTTGCCGGGCATGGACGGGTGGCAGGTGCTCAAGAACCTGCGCAGCCAGGGGCGACAGATGCCCGTGCTGTTCCTCACAGCGCGCGATCAGGTCGAAGACCGCGTCAAGGGACTTGAGCTGGGGGCCGACGACTACCTGGTCAAGCCGTTTTCGTTTGCCGAGTTGCTGGCCAGGGTCCGGACGATCCTGCGGCGAGGCCGCTCAGGTCTGGAAGCCACCTCGATGAAAGTGGCCGATCTGGAGCTTGACTTGCTGCGCCGTCGCGTGACCCGGGCCGGCAAACGCATCGATCTGACGGCCAAGGAATTCGGCCTGCTGGAATTGCTGATGCGCCGCCATGGCGAGGTGCTGCCGCGCTCCCTGATCGCCTCCCAGGTGTGGGACGTGAACTTCGACAGCGACACCAACGTGATCGAAGTGGCCATGCGGCGCTTGCGGGCCAAGGTGGACGATGGATTCGAACCGCGCCTGATCCAGACCGTGCGCGGCATGGGCTACGTGCTCGAAGCGCCCGAGGACGCCCACTGATGCTCGGCCGCCTGTCGCTGACGGCGCGCCTGACCGCGCTGTACACCCTGGTCTCGGCCTGCGTGCTCGTCGGACTGGGCCTGCTGGTCTCGATCGCGGTGGGTCGGCACTTTGTCGAACTCGACCGGGATTTCCTGAAGGACAAGATCGAACTGGTGCAGACCATTGTCAGCGAGACTGCGTCATCGGAGATGCTGGCACCCCGGCTGGATGAGTTGCTGACCATTCACCACGGCTTGTTCATCGAGCTGCACAACAGCGCCGGCCAGGTCTATGGCGAAGCGGGTTCGGTGTTCTCCCGCCTGCCACCGTCCATCGGTACAGATGAACAGGCCTTTGACTGGACGGCCGGCGATCACACCCTGCGTGGTCTGAGGGCGGCCATCCGTCCGCCCTCCACATGGACGGGCCAGGCCGCGGACGGCCAACCACTTGAACTGCTGATCGCGCTGGACACGGCGCACCACACCCATTTCATGCAGTCACTCAGGCAGACCCTGGCGCTCTACCTGATCGGCGCCATCCTGGCCAGCGGCTTGCTGGGCTGGTGGGCCGCCCGCCGGGGCCTGGCGCCGCTTCGAATCATGAAAGAGCGCGCCATGACGGTCACGGCCCACAAGCTGGACCAGCGCATGCCCGTGGACGCGGTGCCGGCGGAGTTCGCCGACCTGGCGCAGAGCCTGAACACCATGCTCGAACGCCTGCAATCCGACTTCGCGCGGCTGCAGGAATTCTCCAGCGACCTGGCGCACGAACTGCGCACGCCCATCAACAACCTGCTGACCCAGACACAGGTGTCATTGGCCCAGAAACGGGATGCGAGCGCCTACCAGGACATCCTCGCCTCCAACGCCGAAGAGTTTCAGCGACTGGCCCGCATGGTGTCTGACATGCTGTTTCTGGCCAAGACGGAACACGGGATCGAACTGCCCAACCCGGAGGCGATTGAGTTGGAGCAGGAAACGCGGGCGCTGTTCGACTTCTATGACGCGGTAGCCGACGAGAAACGCATTCGTCTTTCGCTTGCTGGGCAGGCGGTGATCATGGGTGACCGCCTGATGGTTCGGCGCGCCATTGGCAACCTGCTGTCCAACGCCTTGCGGCACTCACCGGATGATGCCGACGTGACGGTGACGATCGAAAAGCAAGGCACCACCACCACCCTGTGTCTCACCAACACGGGGCCCACCATTTCCCCTGAGGTTTTGCCTCGGCTGTTCGACCGCTTCTTCCGGGTGGACAAGTCGCGCAGCCACCCGGACTCCGATGGCGCTGGCCTGGGCCTGTCGATCACCCAGGCGATCATGGCCGCCCATGGCGGCTCCGTGACAGCCAGTTCCAGCAACGGCATCACCACCTTCTGCCTCGTCTTTCCCGGCTCAGTTGCAGATTGACTGGTGCTTGGGATGACCGGTTACGTCGATCGCGACCTTTCAGTTGGCAAGTTCGGGTGACCGTACCCAGCCTCAAGCCGGCATAGCCAGGTCATCGGCTGCTTCGCAGCGATTGCTGCCGACCGCAATGATTACCTCATGGGCTGCTCTTGGCGAGAAAGCGAACTCTCAAATCAAGCTTCTTCAAGAGTTTTTTGGTGCCCAGCGACATGGCGCTGCTCCTGTTAGTGGATCGACTTCCGGCAAGTTCGGCGCACTTGGTCCATCCCTTCTGCTCAGCGCCCGACTGTGTCGGATCTCATCACGGCGCTTCTGGAGCGTTGGGGCGATTTCCGTGGATCGTTAATGTGGAAGACACCCGCCACCGGACGTGCCGACACCTGACCTGAGGCTGGCCAAGGCCGAATGGTCAGCGGGCAAGCGCGTCTCAGGCGGCAGCGGGCGTGGCGATGAAGCCGTGCT
>Ga0114986_1000580_pt1 | contig 10084 bp, 10 predicted proteins | sample Shrwel1BS1Day17_FD_96988 | JGI IMG/M metagenome (GOLD analysis project Ga0114986, IMG submission 96988) | Subsurface microbial communities from deep shales in Ohio, USA - Utica-3 well 1 S-1-Day17 | ecosystem: Environmental > Aquatic > Deep subsurface > Shale gas/oil reservoir > Produced... | reverse complement strand
CCTGCGAAGACCCACCGTGCGGCGGCGCGTACCGACCGCGAAGACGACCCTGAACCCGGCATACGGCTAGCTCAGAAACTGCTTGCCAAACAGCTTGCGATTAGACGACCCCATCAGCTTTCGTGTGCCCGCCGAAAAAAGCTGCCTTTCGGCTATCGACCCCGGAGTGGACGCCTGCGACAGCGATGGTCGTCATCCCAGCGAAAGCTGGGATCGCTCTCGACCTCGTGCCAGCTCACGGCAATGGGTGGCTTGGTCTACATCATGACCAACAAGCGCGGCGGCGTGCTGTATATCGGCGTCACCGCCGACCTGCCCGCGCGGATCATGCAACATAAGCAAGGCAAGGGTTCCGCCTTCTGCCGTCGCTATGGCCTTGACCGCTTGGTCTATGCGGAGCCTCACAGCGACATCATCGACGCCATCGCCAGAGAGAAGGCGATGAAGGCTTGGAAGCGCTCGTGGAAGATAGAACTGATCGAAAAAACCAACCCTGAATGGGACGAGCTTTTCGAGCACATCCACTGACTGACAGCGATCCCAGCTTTCGCTGGGATGACGGGATTACAGCACGGCAACTTCCCACCCACCTTCGGCTATCGCGCGGCCGCGCAGCGTGGCCGAAAAGCGGTCGTTGGGCAACGCGAGTGGGCCGAGCGGGGTAAACCTACCCCAGCCGTGCCAGCGCCGCGGTCAGCCGCTCGACCTCGCCAGTGTGGTGGGCGAGATCGGCGCGGGCCTTTTCGACTGCTTCGGGCTTGGCCTTCTCGGCGAAGGCGGGGTTCGACAGGCGGCCTTCGAGGCTTTTGGCTTCCTTGGTGCTGGTCGCCAGAGCCTTTTCCAGCCGCGCCTTCTCCGCCGCGATATCGACGATGCCTTCCAGCGGGATGACGAACACGTCCTCGCCCGCGGTCACCTGCATCGCGGGGCCTGCGGGGGCCTCGCCGATGGTCACCGGGGTAAGGCGCGCGAGGCGCTCGATCGCGGCGCTGGATCGCTCGATGGTGCGCGCGGCGACATCGGACGGCGCGGCCAGCCACGCCGCCAGCTTCGCGCCCGGCGCAATGCCAAGCTCGTTCTTGGCCGAGCGGGTGCTGGTGGTGAGGTCGATCACCCAGTCGATCGCGTCGGTCGCTTCCTTGCTCACCTCGGCTTCCGGCTTGGGCCACTGCGCGACGATCAGCTCGTATTCGCGCGCGCCCAGCTTGTGCCACAGCTCTTCGGTGATGAAGGGCATGAAGGGGTGGAGCATGACGAGGATCTGGTCGAGCGCCCAGCCGGCGACCGCGCGGGTCTCGACCGCGGGCGGGCTGTCGGCGTCACCGGCGAAGACCGGCTTGATCAGTTCGAGATACCAGTCGCAGAACTTGCTCCACGTGAACTGGTAGATCGCATTGGCCGCCGCATCGAAGCGCAGGTCGGCCATGGCGCGTTCGATCTCGCCGACGCAGGCTTGCACCTCGCCGATGATCCACTGGTTGGCGGCTAGGCGTGCTGGAGGGGCCTTGATGGTGGCGGACGCGCCGATCCCGTTCGACTGGCAGAACCGCGCCGCGTTCCACAGCTTGGTCGCGAAGTTGCGGTAACCTTCGACCCGCTTTTCATCCATCTTGATGTCGCGGCCCTGGCTCTCCATCGCCGCCATGAAGAAGCGCAAAGCGTCCGCGCCGTACTGGTCGATGAGGCCGAGCGGATCGACCACATTGCCCTTGGACTTCGACATCTTCGCCCCGTCCGCGGCGCGCACGAGGCCGTGGAGATAGAGCGTATCCCAGGGCTTTTGCCCCATGTTGTAGAAGCCCATCATCATCATCCGCGCATCCCAGAAGAACAGGATGTCGAAGCCCGAGATGAGCAGGCTGTTGGGGAAGTGTTTCTGGAGGAGCGGCGCGCCGTCCTCCGGCCAGCCGAGCGTGGCGAAGGGCCACAGGGCGGAGGAGAACCACGTGTCGAGGACGTCTTCGTCTTGCGTCAGGGTCACGCCTTCGCCAGCCATCGCCTGCGCGGACTCGGCGGTTTCGGCGACGAAGCAGCGGCCGTCATCGGCAAACCACGCCGGAATCCGGTGCCCCCACCACAGCTGGCGAGAGACGCACCACGGCTGGATGTTCTCCATCCAGTTGAAGAAGGTCTTCTCCCACGTCTTGGGGACGATCTGGATGTCGCCCGAACGCACCGCTGCGATCGGCTTCTTGGCGAGTTCCGCTGCGTTCACATACCACTGGTCGGTCAGCCAAGGCTCGATCACCACGCCGCCGCGGTCCCCAAAGGGCGTGGCGATCTGCCGCGGTTCGGCGTCGTGTTCGACCGGGTTGCCTTCCTTGTCCTTGGTGATGTGGGGGATGAGAAGTCCTAGCGCCTTCATCCGCGCCACCACCAGCTCTCGCGCGCCATCGACCCCGTCCCGCTTGAAGCGGTGGAGGCCGAGGAATTCATCCGGCACCAGCCCGTCGGCGGTCTGGCACACGTTGGCCTCGGCATCGAGCATGTTGAGCATGTCGGCCGGTGCAAACCCGGCGCGCTTGCCGACCTCGAAGTCGTTGAAATCGTGCCCGGGGGTGATCTTGACGCAGCCCGATCCGAGTTCGGGGTCAGCGTGTTCGTCGGCGATCACGGGGATGCGGCGGCCGGTCAGGGGGAGAATTACGTGCTTGCCGACGACGCTGGCATAGCGCTCGTCCGCCGGGTTGACCGCCACCGCCATGTCGGCGAGCATCGTTTCGGGCCGCGTAGTGGCGACAACCAAGTGATCCGCGCCGTCCGCCGTCCGCGCGCCGTCCGCGAGCGGATACTTGAAGTGCCAGAAGCTCCCCGCAATCGTCTGCGTCTCCACCTCGAGATCGCTGATCGCGGTCTTCAGCTTCGGGTCCCAGTTCACCAGCCGCTTGTCGCGGTAGATGAGCCCGTCGTTGTAGAGATTGACGAAGGTCTTGATCACCGCGCGGGTGAAGTGCGGGTCCATCGTGAACTGCTCGCGGCTCCAGTCCATCGAGCAGCCGAGGCGGCGCAGCTGGTTGGTGATGGTGCCGCCGCTTTCGGCCTTCCACTCCCACACCTTGTCGACGAAATCCTCGCGCGAGTAATTGGTGCGCTTGTCCTGCCGCGCCTCCATCTGGCGCTCGACCACCATCTGGGTGGCGATCCCGGCATGGTCGGTGCCGACCACCCACAGCGCATCCTTGCCGCGCAGGCGTTCATAGCGGATCACGACGTCCTGCAGCGTGTTGTCGAGCGCGTGGCCGATGTGGAGGCTGCCCGTCACGTTCGGCGGCGGGTTGACGATGGTATAGGCCTCGGCATCGGGTCGTTCGGGACGGAACAGGCCGTTCGTCTCCCAATGGGCATACCAGCGCGCTTCGATGTCGGCGGGGTCGAAAGTGGTGGGCAGTTGCTCGCTCATAATAGCGCGCGCCATGCCAGCACCCATGTTGCGATGCAATGATGCAAAGCCGCCAAGAACGCGCCGACCTTCCGCTGCGAGAGCCTTGCGGGCCTGCGAAAATCCCCCCATACCCCGCCCCGATGCAGAGCGCCGCGCAATATTTGCTGGAGGATGCAGGCGAGGGTGGCCAGCGGCTGGTGCTGTCGGGGCACCTGACCCTTGCTGCCATCGGGCCGCTGGAACGGGCGCTGCGGACGCTTGAGACCTCGGTTACGGCCATCGACCTTGCCGAAGTCGAGGAGATCGACACGGTCGGCGCGTGGGTGGTGCTCCGCGTCGCGCGCGAACATGACAGCGCGATCACCGGCGCCAGCCCCGAGGCCGAGCGCCTGTTCGCCGCGCTGCGCGATATCGATGCTGAAGGTGACACCCACCCCCACCGCCTGCCGATGTGGGAACGCGTGCCGCTGGCCGTTGGCGAAAAGGTATTCGGCGCGCGCGGGGGTGTTTACGGGGTCGTCGCCTTCTTCGGCCAGATCCTGATCGCCGCCGCCAGCCTGCTGCGCCGCCCGCGCCGCTTCCCGTTCAAGGCGCTGATCCACCAGATGGAGCTGGTCGGCGTCACCGCGCTGCCGATCATCGGCTTGATGAGCTTCCTGATCGGCATCGTCATCGCGCAGCAGGGCTCCGTGCAGCTCGAACAGTTCGGAGCCGAGGCGCTGACGGTCAATCTTGTCGGACGCATCACCTTGCGCGAACTCGGCGTGCTGATGACCGCGATCATGGTGGCGGGCCGTTCGGGCAGCGCCTTTGCCGCGCAGCTCGGCACGATGAAGCTCACCGAGGAAATCGACGCGATGCGCACCATCGGCATATCGCCGGTCGAGGTGCTGGTGATCCCGCGCATTCTGGCGGCGACCTTCATGATGATCCTGCTCGGCTTCTTTGCCGCGCTGATGGCGATCATTGGCGGCGCGGTGGTGGGCCAGTTCGCGCTCGGCATTCCGTTCTTCACCTTCCTGCTGCGCATTCAGGAGGTTGTTCCCACGCACGACCTGTGGGTGGGGCTGATCAAGGCGCCCGTCTTCGGCCTGATCGTGGCGCTGGCGGGGTGCTTCCACGGGATGCAGGTGCACGGCAATTCCGAGGAGGTCGGCCGCCGCACGACGATGGCGGTGGTCTCGGCGATCTTTGCGGTGATCGTGCTCGATGCCTTCTTCGCGGTGTTCTTCACCGAAATCGGGTGGGGGTAGGCCGGTGAAGGTCAACGCGCATCCCGATGATGGCCAGCCGGTGATCGTGGTCGAAGGCCTCGTCAACACATTCGGCGAGCATGCGGTTCACGACGGGCTCGACCTGACCGTGCGGCGGGGCGAGATCCTCGGCGTGGTCGGCGGGTCCGGTACGGGCAAGAGCGTGCTGATGCGCTCGATCATCGGGCTCCAGCGGCCCAGCGCCGGGCGGATCGACGTGCTGGGGCGCTGCATCACCGAAAGCGATCTGGAACAGGGCATCGGCGTGCGGCGGCGCTGGGGCATCCTGTTCCAGGGCGGCGCGCTGTTCTCGACCCTGACGGTGGGCGAGAATGTCGAGGTGCCGATCAAGAAATACTACCCCGACCTCGATCCCGAGTTCCGCGCCGAGATTGCCCGTTACAAGGTGATGCTGACAGGCCTTCCCGAAGATGCGGTGCAGAAATTCCCCTCCGAACTGTCGGGCGGGATGAAGAAGCGCGCCGGGTTGGCGCGGGCGCTGGCGCTTGATCCGGAGCTGCTGTTCCTTGACGAGCCGACCGCCGGCCTCGACCCGATCGGCGCGGCCAAGTTCGACCGGCTGACCCGCGAGCTGAAGGAAACGCTGGGCCTGACGGTGTTTCTCATAACCCATGATCTCGATACGCTGTACGAGATCTGCGACCGCGTAGCGGTGATCGCGGAGAAGAAGATCATCGCGATCGGCACCATCCCCGAACTGATCGCGACGGGGCATCCGTGGATCGAGGAATATTTCAACGGTCCGCGCGGCCGCAGCGCGCAGGCCACGCACATGCGCGGAGACAGCGCGTGATCGAGAAGATGTTGGACAAGCCCGACCCGAGGACCGCATAGGAAAAGCGCATGGAAACCAGAGCCAATCATCTGTGGGTCGGTGCGGTGACGCTGGTGCTGCTGGCGGCGCTGGCGGCGTTCATCGTCTGGATCGCGCGCCTCAATGAAGGTGCGCAGGACGAATATGATATCTTCTACAACCAGTCGGTATCCGGCCTTGCCAATGGCAGTCAGGTGACCTTTGCGGGCGTGCCGGTGGGGCAGGTGACCGAAATCGCGCTTGCCCGCGACAACCCCGAATTCGTGCGGGTGCGGATCAAGGTGAAGGACGACGTGCCGATTCTGGTGGGGACGCAGGCGACCATCCAGGCGAGCTTCACCGGGGTCTCGACGATCCTGCTGGATGGTGCGCGCAAGGGACAGCCGCCGATCACCTGCGAAACCACCGCCTGTCCCGAAGAACGCCCGGTGATCCCCCCGGGGCGCGGCGGCTTTGGCGAGATCGTCGCCAACGCGCCGCTGCTGCTGGAACGGCTGGCGACCCTGACCGAACAGCTCAACCAGATCCTCGGTCCCGACAACCAGCAGGAGCTGGCCGGCATCCTCAAGAACTCCAACCGCCTGACCGGCGGGCTGGCGGACGCGACCCCGGAGCTGACGGCGAATCTCAAGGAATTCCGCGTCACGATGCAGGAATTCAACCAGACTCTGGACGCCGCCGAAAAGCTGGCGCTGACCACCGATACGCTGGTGAACCGCGAAGGCGAGCCGCTGGCGCGCGAGCTGCGCGAAACCCTGAAGAGCGCCAACGCCGCGCTTGCCTCGCTCTCGGCGACGCTGGAAGACACGCGCCCTGCCGCCCGCCAGCTGCGCACCAGCACGCTGCCCAATGCCGAGGCGACCTTGCAGGACCTGCGCGCCACCAGCCGCGCGCTGCGTTCGATCACCGAAAAGCTCGAAAGTGAAGGCGCAGGCGCGCTGGTTGGTGGCAAGTCGCTGCCGGACTACAAGCCGCAATAAGGAGGACGAAAAGCCCATGACCCTCAGCCTCCGCCCTGTTCTTCTCGCCCTGCCGCTGGCGCTCGCGCTGCCGGGCTGCATCAGCCTCGGCGGCGAACCGCCCGAAAGCCTTCTGACCCTCAGCCCCGCCGCCCGCGCGCCAGCCGGACCGGGCGTGCCCGCGGGGGCCGAGCGCCCGGTGATTGCGGTGCTGGCCTTCGATACCCCCGCCAAGCTCGATGTGCTGCGCGTGCCGGTGGCGGTTTCGGACACCGAACTTGCCTACCTGCAAGAGGCCTTCTGGGTGGAAAAGCCTGCGCGTCTGTTCCGCCGTCTGGTGGGCGAGACGATCCGCGCACGCGGGCAGGCGATGGTGGTGGACGGAGACGATACCGCAACCCTCGCCACGATGACCGTGCAGGGCACGCTGATCGACATGGGCTATGACGCGGCGAGCGCATCAGCCGTGGTGCGTTTCGATGCAGTGCGGATCGCCAAGGACGGCACGGTCACCACCCGCCGTTTCGAAGCGAGCGAGAGCGGTGTGACCGCCGACGCACGCTCTGTCGGCGCGGGGCTCAATGCGGCGGCGAACCGCGTGGCGGCGGATGTCGCGGACTGGGTGGCGGGGGGCTAGGCGCTCTTCGCCAATCTCGCAAATGCACAGGCGCGCAGGAAATCGGCCTCGCGCTTTTCGCGGCGCTCCTCGGCCTCCCAGTCGCGGCCCCACAGATCGGCCTGCCATTCTTCTTCGAGACAGGCCGCCTGCCACAGGGCGAGCGGCTCTTCCTCGCCGCGTGCATCCAGGGCGGCAAGGCCGGTGACCAGCGAGGCGGCGAGTTTGGTCATCGCTTCCACGCCCGCCAGCTGGAAGGGGCTCAGCCCCCGCAGCCGGTCGTGCAGGACATCCAGTGCCTCGGGCGGCTGGGGGCGGTGGAGGATGCCGCTGACCCGCACCAGCGTGATGCCATGCGCCGCCTCGAACCCGGCGAGCAGCGGTTCCCACACCGCTTGCTGGCGCGCATGGAGCGGCTCGTCCGGATCGGCGCGGTAACACAGCGTATCGGTTTCGGCATAGGCGATCAGACCCTCGGCCACGCCTGCGGGATCGGCGGCGACCACATCGATCGCGTAATCGGCCATGTCACGCAGCGGCAGGCTGGCGGGATCGATTTTCTCGCCCTGCCGCCGCCATTCCGCCGCGAGCGCCTCGGCCAGAGCTTCGGTCGGGATGATCTGCGGCGCGCCGCCCACGGTCTTCACCCCGCGCGCATCCAGCATCACCTGCCAGCCGCCCGCCTGTTCGCCGAGCGTCGCGTCCTTGTAGAACCGCCGGATCATCGCTCTCGCCCGTTTCCTTCGTTGAAGTGGCGGGCGATGAAGCGCGGCAGGAAGAAGATCTCGAAGAAGCCCGCCACGGCGATTATCGCGCCCACGGCGTAGGGCAGGTCGATGATCTTGCGCACGATCGCAAAGCCCAGCAGCACCATCGCCACCCCGCCAAAGCGCACGGCGGTGATGATGATGAAGCCGGTGCGCGCGCGCGCTTCGGCGGCTTCGCGTTCAGAACGGCTCATGGCAGGGTCTCCTCAAGCGCGGCGGCGAGGGCGGCGGCGGTCCCGACCACGCTGGCGGCGCCGCTCGCCAGCAATTCCTCCGCACCGTGATAGCCCCAGCCGACCCCGATCGCGGCGACGCCGATGCTCTTGGCCATCAGCATGTCGAAGCTGGTGTCGCCGATCATCACCGCCTGCTGCGGCAGCGCGCCCGCCTCGAACAAAGCGGCTTCGAGCATCGCGGGATGGGGCTTGCTGGGGTGGCGGTCGGCGGTCTGGAGCGAGACAAAAAGATCGGCGATGCCATGGGTGGCAAGGCAGGCGGCCAGCCCGCGGTCGGACTTGCCGGTGGCGACCGCAAGGCTCCAGCCACCAGCATGCAGGGCGCGCAGCAGATCGGCGATGCCTTCATAAAGCGGCTCGTCCAGCAGGCCTTCCTCACGCCGGGCGCGGAAGCTGGAGCGGTAGAATTCGGTGACGGCGCGGTTCTGATCCTCGCTGAGATCGGGGGCGAGGCTGCGCACGGCGGACGGCAGGCTCAGCCCGACGATCCGGCGCACGGCGTGATTATCGGGGGCAGGCAGCCCGGCGCGGGTGAAGGCGCGCTCCATCGCCCAGCAGACATCGGCCTGCCCGTCGACCAGCGTGCCGTCGCAATCGAAGACCGCCAAGCGCACGGGGAGCCGCGTCATGCTGGAAGGTCCCGGATCAGATGGGCGAGGGCGGCGTGGCCCGCCTGCTCCAGCCCTGCGGCGATGCTGGCGCGCTCTGCGGGCGGCTTGTTCTGCGAAAGCTTGAAGGTGGGCCGCCACGCCTGCACCTCCATTTCAAAGCCGGTGATGCCGCGGAACAGCCCGCTCCAGACCTTTTCAGAGGATTCCTCCGCCCGCCACGGCGCACCTTCCAGCCGCCCCTCGTGCTTGGCGATGGCGGCGTGGAGGAAGGCTTCGAGCCCTTCGTCAGCCATCCGGCGCACGCGGCCTTCCAGTTCCACCGTGATGTAATCCCAGGTCGGCACGGTATCGCGGTTGTCGTACCAGCGCGGCGAGACATAGGCGTCCGGGCCGTTGACCACGATCAGCGCGGTCGCGCCGTCCAGATGCCGGGTAAGAGCATTGCCGCGCGAGAGGTGGAACTGCACCGCTCCATCGCCCGTGGACAGCAGGGGCGTGTGCGCCACCCGCGGCCCGTCGGGCGTTTGCGCGAACACCATCCCGAAGCCGATTTCGTCGATCAGGCTTTCGCACAGGGCGTTAGTCTTGGTGCGGTAGAGCGGATCAGGGTGCATCAGCGGGTCGGCTTGCGGCCTGCTCCCTTGGGCTTTGCGCCCGGCTTGGTTCCTGCTTTGCCCTTGGCGACGGGCTTGCCCTTGGCCTTGGGTTTGCTCTGTGCCTTCGCCGCCCCGCGCGCACGGCGAGGGGCACGCTCTTCCTTGCGGGCCTGCTTGAAGTGGCGGCGGGCGGCCTGCTTCTTTTCCTCGGGCGTCTTCTCGGGCGTTTCTTCGCGCAGTGGCGAGGCATCGGACAGCGAAGGGTCGAAGCCGAGCACTTCCATGCTCGCGGCGAAATGCGGCGGGAGTTCCGCCGTCACATCGAGCTTGCCCCCGCTGCCTTCCCCGGCCTTGGGCTCGGTGATGATCAGGCGGCGGGCGTGGAGGTGCATCTTGCGGCTGACCGCGCCAGTGAGGAAGGCGTCCTGCCCGCCATACTTGCCGTCGCCCACGATCGGATGGCCGATCGCCGCCATATGGACGCGCAGCTGGTGGGTGCGGCCCGTCAGCGGCTCGAGCTCGACCCACGCGGCGCGCTGGCCTGCGCTGTCGACCACGCGGTAACGGGTCTTGGCGGCCGCGCCGTTCTCCTCGTCGATATGCATCTTCTCGCCGCCCGTGCCCGGCTGCTTGGCGAGGGGGGCGTCGATCACCCCTTCGGCGAGGTCGGGCTTGCCCACCACCAGCGCCCAGTAGACTTTCCGCGCGCTGCGGCTGGCGAAGCGCTTGGAGAAACTCGCCGCGCTGCCCGGCGTGCGGGCGATCAGCAATACGCCCGAGGTGTCCTTGTCGAGCCGGTGGACAAGGCGCGGGCGCGGCTGGCGGCCAT
>Ga0114986_1000578_pt1 | contig 10105 bp, 11 predicted proteins | sample Shrwel1BS1Day17_FD_96988 | JGI IMG/M metagenome (GOLD analysis project Ga0114986, IMG submission 96988) | Subsurface microbial communities from deep shales in Ohio, USA - Utica-3 well 1 S-1-Day17 | ecosystem: Environmental > Aquatic > Deep subsurface > Shale gas/oil reservoir > Produced... | reverse complement strand
TGATCAAGCGCAACGACTGGCACCAGGTGCTGGTGTTCACGCGCATGAAGCACGGCGCCAACCGGCTGGTGGAATTCCTCGTGAAGGAAGACATCACCGCGATGGCCATCCACGGCAACAAGAGCCAGGGCGCGCGCACCAAGGCACTGGCCGAATTCAAGAGCGGCGAACTGCAGGTGCTGGTGGCCACCGACATCGCCGCGCGTGGCATCGACATCGACCAGCTGCCCCACGTGGTGAACTACGAGCTGCCCAATGTGCCCGAAGACTACGTGCACCGCATCGGCCGCACCGGCCGCGCGGGCGCCCAGGGCGAGGCGATCTCCCTGGTGTGCATCGACGAGGAGGGCTTCCTGCGCGATATCGAGAAGCTCATCAAGCGCCAGATCCCGCGCGAGGTGGTGCCTGGTTTCGAGCCCGATCCGAATGCCCGGCCCGAACCCATCCAGCTCGGCCGCATGACGCTGAACGGCGGCCTGGGTGGTGGTGGAGGGGGTGGTCGCGGACGCAGCAGCGGTGGTCGTGGACAGGGTGGCAACGCCCGTCGCGACGGTGGTGCCCCCCGGCACGATGGCGCCCGCTCCTCGGGGCGCGACGAGCGGTCCCGCCCGGCAGCCCCTGGCGGGGCTGCACGCGCCCAGGCACCGGCCCGTCCCAGCCACCACGCGCCCGCAGCCGTGAAGCAGGCCCATGCCCAGCCGGCGCGTACGGCACCCGCCGCACCGCAGGGCCAGGGCCGTCGCCCCGCTCAGGGCGCCGCCCTGCTGGGCGGCAAGCCCCCGCGGCGCTGAACCCACAGCCCCGGGTGCGCTTGACGCAAATCAAGCGCGCCCGGGGCATGATGCCGCTAGCATGGCCCCACAAGGGGACACCATGCACATTCAATTCCTGGGTGCCGCCGACACGGTCACCGGCTCCAAGCACCTCATCGACACCGGTTCGCACCGGATCCTGCTCGATTGCGGGCTTTTCCAGGGCTACAAGAACCTGCGCGAGCGCAACTGGGCCCGGCTGCCCGTCTCGGCCCGCCACATCGACACCGTGGTGCTGAGCCACGCGCATCTCGACCACAGCGGCTACCTGCCGGCACTGGTGAAGCAGGGCTTTCACGGCCGCGTGTTCGCCACGCCGGCCACCTGCGATCTGGCCGAAGTGCTGTTGCTCGACAGCGCGCACCTGCAGGAAGAGGACGCGCGTCGGGCCAATCTTCACGGCTATTCAAAGCACACCCCGGCCGAGCCGCTGTACACCGCCGAGGATGCACGCCGCGCGCTGAACCGGCTGCGCCCCCTGCCCTTCGGCGACGAGATCGAGCTTTACCCGGAGGTGACCGTGGAATACACGTCGGCCGGCCACCTGCTGGGGGCCGCCTCGGTGACCCTGCGCTGCAAGGGTCACACCATCGTCTTCTCCGGCGACCTGGGTCGCCAGCACGACCTGCTGATGCCGCCCCCCGAACCGATCCAGCAGGCCGATGTGCTGCTGCTGGAAGCCACCTACGGCAACCGTCTGCATCCCACGGATGATGTGCTGGAAACCCTGGCCGAACTGGTCCGCGGGACCCTGCAGCGGGGAGGCTCGGTGCTCATGCCCACCTTTGCCGTGGGCCGTGCCCAGGCCCTGATGATTGCCCTGCATCGGCTCAAGCAAGCCGGCAGGATTCCCGCCAAGGTCCCCATCTTCCTCGACAGTCCCATGGCCGCCGCCGCAACGCAGCTCTACGAGCGCCACAAGGACCTGTTGCGCGTCTCACCCGACGAGGTGACACACATGTGCGACGGCGTCACGCTGGTCGAGAGCCCGCAGGAGTCGGAGGCCCTCACGCGCTCGACCTACCCGCGCATCGTGCTGTCGGCCAGCGGCATGGCCACCGGCGGGCGGGTGCTGCACCACCTCAAGGTGATGGCGCCCAACCCCCGAAACATGGTCATCTTCCCCGGTTTCCAGGTGGGTGGCAGCCGTGGCGCCAAGATGATTGCCGGCGCCACCGAGGTGAAGATCCACGGAGAGTACGTGCCCATCAAGGCCGAGGTGCGTCACCTCGAAGGCTTCTCGGGCCATGCCGACGCGGGCGAGCTGATGGACTGGCTGCGCCACTTCCACAAGCCGCCACGCCACACCTATGTCGTGCACGGCGACCCCGAGGCGGCCGATGCCCTGCGCACCCGCATCAAGGAGGAACTGGGCTGGCGTGTGAGCGTGCCTGACCACCTGGCCCGGGTGGATCTGGCCTGACGTGCAGGCTGTGGACATCGCCGAACTGCCCTCTCAATGGCTGGGTCTGGCCGTGGCCCTGGGCTGCGGCCTGCTGATCGGCCTGGAACGCGAGCGCCGCAAGGGCCAGGGGCCCACGCGCCAGCCCGCAGGCATCCGCAGCTTCGCGCTCGCCGCCTTGGCCGGCGCCCTGGCCCAGGCCTTGCAGCAACCCGCCCTGGTGTTTGCCGGCGCGCTCATGATCATCGCGCTGGCGACCGTCGCCTACCTCAAGAGCCGCTCCGACGACCCGGGGCTGACCACCGAGCTCGCTCTCTTCGCCACCTACCTCGTGGGGGTGCTGGCGGTCGCGTCACCAGCCCTGGGTGCCGCCTGCGGAGCCGGCGTCGCCGCGCTGCTGGCCGCACGGGCCTGGCTGCACCGCGTGTCCACCCAGTTGCTGAGCGAGCAGGAGGTGCAGGACCTGATGCTCCTGGCCGCGCTCGCGCTGGTCGTGGTGCCGCTGCTACCGGCGAGGCCCCTGCCCTGGCTGGGCGGTATCCAGCCACGCTCACTGGGTCTGCTGGTGGTGCTCATCCTCGCCTTGCAGGCCATCGGCCACGTCGCCACCCGCTGGCTGGGGCCACGTCTCGGCCTGGCCGCCTCGGGCTTCTTCTCGGGCTTCGTCTCCAGCACGGCCACCGTGGCCACCATGGGTGCGCGCCATCGCGCGCAGCCCGGTCAGCCGGATTGGCATGCTTGCGCGGGAGTGATGTCTGGTGCCGCGACCTGGTTGCAGGCGCTGCTGATGTCCGTTGCACTGGCGCCGTCTGCAGGCGCAACGCTTGCACCCAGTGCGCTGGCCGGAGCCTGCACCGCCCTGGGCGCAGGGTGGGTGCTGCTGCGCCTGTCCCACACCTCGGCAACCGCCGATGCCTCCGACGACGTCCGCCCGCTTCGCCTGCGCGAGGCAGCCATCGTGGCGGCCGTGCTGGCTGGCGTTGCCTGGGGCGTCTCTCAGGCGCAGCAGCATTTCGGAACCACAGGCCTGTTCGCGGGGGTCGCGCTGGCAGCTCTGGCAGACGCCCATGCCCCGGTGGTGTCGGGTGCTGCTCTCTTCCAGGCGGGTCGCGTCGATGCGACCACGCTGCTGGCCAGCATGCTGCTGGCCATCGGCGTGAACACCGCGAGCCGCTGCGTAGTGGCATGGCTCAGCGGGGGCCCCGCCTACGCCTGGCGTGTAGCCGCCGGGCTGGGCAGCGCTGCTCTGGCCGCCGGCACCATGGGATGGATGACGCTGGCGGCTGGTGTCTGAGTCAGCTCACCACGGGATGCGCCGCCCGGCGTGGTCAACGAACTGGGCGCGCCCGGTCGGGCTGAGCGTATCCAGCACGGCCAACAGGCCCGACACGGCCTCGTGCGGCTCCATCGCACCTTCCGCCGCGAAGGGCTGGCTCAGGCGCGAGGTCACCGTGCCCGGCTGCAGCGCTGCCACCACGGCCAGCGGACGTTGCCTTGCCAGCTCGATGGCCGCCGTCTGCAGCAGTTGGTTGAGTGAGGCCTTGGCTGCACGGTAGCCGTACCAGCCCCCCTTGCGGTTGTCCTCGATGCTGCCCACGCGGGCGGAGAGCTTGGCCCACATCGAACGCTCTGCGCGCGCCAGCAAGGGGCTGAGGTGGCGCAGCAGCAAGGTCGGGCCGATGGCATTGACCGCGAGGCTCGCTGCAAGTGCCTGCGCGTTCACATCCTGGAGGCGTTTCTCGGGACCTCGCCCATCCAGTGTGAGCGCCCCCGTGGCGTCCACCACCAGATGGAAGGGGCCCGCCAGAGCCGACGCGAGTGCTTCGATGCTCGCGGGGTCGCGCAGGTCCCAGGGCACTGGCGACGCCCGGGTCACGGGCACCACGCTCGCGCATCGCGGATCCTCCTGGAGAGCGCGCACGAACGCTGCACCAATCGCACCGGAGGCGCCGATCACCAGAGCACGGTAGCCATCGGGCAGGGACTGCATGATGGCCTTCACTCCCGGACCTGGGCTTCGCGTGTCAGATGCCGCACCCCACGCTGCAAGGCGGGCCTCAGCGGAAGGAAGAGCCGGTAGGCCAGTTCTGCGAACCATGACAAGGGCGGCACAGCAGTGAGCCACCCCAGCACGCGCCATCCGGGAAGCTGTCGCCACAGCACCGAAAAGGCGGCTGCCCCGCTGTAGAGCCGCCCATCGCCAGTGCGAACATGAAAGCGCCGCATCGCGGTTTCGCATGACAGGCCCTCACCCAGCGCCGCTCCCGCACTCACGTCCACCCAGTCGATGTGCTGCGCGGCCGGCAGGCCCCGGTACATCGCGATCTCTCGACGGCACAGGGGACAGCTGCCGTCGAAGTACACGGACAGGCGAGGCAAGGAGGTGGGTGACGTCATGGGTGTCCATGATGCCCGTCCGGCGAGAGTCCGGGCATGACCGAGCCAGAAGCCAGAAGTGACTCAGGGCTTAGCGTCCAAGGACAGAGTGACACAGCCCGACGATTCACCGGAGGCAGGTGGTCACGCAGCGGCGGCGGTCGCCTCGTTCAACAACCAGCGGCGGAACTCGCGCATCACCGCCGTTGGCCTGCGTGAACGCAACCGCGTGAGCCAGTAGCGTCCCCGCGACACCTCCGTCGAGAACGGCTGCACGAGCCGGCCCTGCTGCAGGTCGGACGCAAACATCGTGGGCGGCAACAGGGCCACACCGAAACCCTGCATGGCCGCCGACGCCATCGTGAGCGACGAGTCGAACACCGGACCACGCAGCAGCGGCGTAGCCACGCCCACCGCCTCGAACCAGCGCGGCCACTCATCGGCTCGGTATGACCGCAGCAGCGTCTCGCGCAAGAGGTCACCTGGTTCGCGAAGCCGCCTTGCCAGGGGGGGCGCGCACACCGGCGCCAGGGGGGCGTCCATCAGGGCGTCGGCCTCGGTGCCATGCCAGGACCCGTCGCCGAAGCGTATGGCGTAGTCCAACCCCTCCCCCGCGAGGTTCACGCGGTTGTTGTTCGTCATCAGTCGCAGGTCCACGAAGGGGTGGTGACGCATGAAGGACTCCAGCCGAGGCATCAGCCAGCCCACCGCAAACGTGCCGACGGCCGCCACCGTCAGGGGCTCGCGCACGCGCCCCCGCTCGAACTGGCCCAGCACGGCACTCATGCGGCCGAAGGCCTCGGTGAGCATGGGCAGCAAGGCCTGTGCTTCGTCGGTGAGCGCGAGCCCGCGCGGCAAGCGTCGGAACAGCGGTGTGCCCAGGCGCGCCTCCAGGTTCTTCACCTGGGCGCTCACGGCAGATTGGGTCACGTTCAGCTCGATGGCCGCCAGGGTGAAGCTCAGATGGCGGGCCGAGGCCTCGAAGGCCCGCAAGGCGTTCAGGGGAAGGTTCATGCCCCAGATTTTCTGATGGCTTCCCGTCGGAATGCCCGTTTGTCCCAACGGCCATCTGTGTCTATCGTTCGCCCACTTTCTGAACAACTCATAGGAAAGATCGCTTCATGAACCGTCGCAGTTTCCATCACCACGTCCTCGGCGCTCTGGCGGCCACCACCCCATGGTGGGTGCAGGCGCAACAGGAAAACTTGAGCAAATCGCCCCCCCAGTCCATCGGCCCGACCCTTTGGACAGACATCGAGGCTCGCTCCCAGGGGCGCCTGGGCGTGGCGGTGCTCGATACGGCCACTGGCCGCATGGACGGCCATCGCCTGGACGAACGATTCGCCATGTGCAGCACCTTCAAGTGGCTGGCCGCCGCCCATGTGCTGCACCGTGTCGACCAGGGTCAGGATCAGTTGGACCGCCGCATCCGCTACGGGCGAGAGGTGCTGAAGCCCCACTCGCCTGTCACCGAAGTGCATGCGGGACACAAGGGCATGACGCTGGCCGAGCTGTGCCACGCCACCATCACCGTCAGCGACAACGCGGCGGGCAACCTCATCCTGGACACCTTCGGTGGCCCGGCCGGCCTGACGGCCTATGCGCGACAGCTGGGCGATGGCGTCACCCGCCTCGACCGCTGGGAAACCGAGCTGAACGAGGCTGCCCCCGGCGACCCGCGCGACACCACCTCCCCGCGCGCCATGGCCGAGCTGCTTCGCCTCACGATGGTGGGCAACGCCCTCTCACCGGCCAGCCGCGCGCAACTGGTGGAGTGGATGGAAGCCACCCGCACCAATCTCAAGCGCCTGCGCGCCGGCCTGCCCGAGGGCTGGCGCCTGGGCAGCAAGACCGGCACGGGCGCGCAAGGCACCACCAATGACGTGGGGGTCTACTGGCCCCCCGGTCGAGCACCCGTTGTGGTGGCGGCCTACCTGACCGAATCGAAGGCGGATTTCGCGGTGAGGGAAGCCGCCCTGGCCAGCGTGGCCCGGGTGGTGACGACCCGCTTCAGAACACCGTGAACAGCGCAAGGCTCAGCCCGGCATAGATCGCAATCACCGTCCAGTAGTAGCCCGGGGACTCGTCGCGCAGGACCTCGCGGCTGCCCGCACCCGCTTTGGCGATGACCCGGCCCGTCACCACGGCATGGCAGACATAGACGGCCAGGACGGCGCCGAGGAGCTTGAACACGATGCCTCCCGCGCCTTCAGCACCGGCCGGAACGCCGGCTGCGCGGCTGCAGCTTGTCCAGCTCGGCCAGCTGCTGCTTGAGCAGCAGCACCAGCGTGCGCGCATGCTCCACCGGCAATTGCAGGCAACTGCTGGGCACGGCATCGCCATCGTCGCTCGACGGCCGCGCGCGAGGCTGCACCAGCAGATCGGTCTTCAGTTCGATCACACCCTTGTCGTGCCTCACCGACTTCAGGCGCTGGATCTCGATGTCATAAGTCTTCACGCAAAGGCTCCTGCAAAGGGTTGGGGGGATTGTCGCGGGAAGAAAGCGCGCTGCGCTGCACCGCCGTCCCTCACACCTTGAGCAAGCCCCGGAAACCCCGGACCGCGTAGTACGACTGTGCCCCGTTGTGGTACGTGAACACCCGGCCGTAGCGCCGGTCGCAGAAGAGCGCACCGCCAAGGGACCTCACGTCAGGTGGCGTCAGCACCCAGCTCGATGTCTTCATGTCGAACTCGCCGAGGGCCTGCAGTTCGCGGTACTGCGCCTCGGTCAACAGCTCGATGCCCATCGCTTCGGCCATGGCCACCGCACTATGCGCCGGCTTGTGCTCCTTTCTCGCCTCGAGCGCCTCGGCGTCGTAGCACACGCTCCTGCGCCCCGCAGGGGTTTCCGGCGAACAGTCGCAGAAAAGGATGTGCCCGGACTTCTTGTCGCGCCCGATCACATCCGGCTCACCTCCCGTGGCTTCCATCTGCTGAAGCGACGTCCATGCATCGGCATTGGCCTCGAGACGGGCCAGCACATCGGCCCAGGCAATGCCGGTGTGACGCACCATGTGCTTGTCGAAACGGTCCTTGAGAGCCAGGAGCAGCACTTCGCGTTCTTTGGTCTTCATGGCTTCGCCGTGGGCCACGGCCGTGAACATGTCAGCCCCACAGGTTAACCTCTTCCCATGGACTCCCTCCTCACTGCCTCTGCCCGCGCCCTGGCCACGGGTGATGCGTTGGGTGCGCTCAAGCGGGTGGCCCTGCGGGAGGACCCGCCGGCCCTGGCCCTCCGCGGCATTGCGATGGCGCAGCTGGGCGAGCATGCGCGGGCGCGGGAGCTGCTGCGGCAGGCAGGCCGCCGCTTCGGCCCGCATGAGGCCTTGGCGCGGGCGCGCTGCGTGGTGGCCGAGGCTGAGGTGGCGCTGGCCATGCGCGATCTGGGCGGCTCCGCGCGGGACCTGGATGCGGCTGCAGTCACACTCGCGGCCCGGGGCGACCGGGCCAATGCGCTGCAGGCGCGGTTGATTGCGGCACGGCGCCACGTGCTGCTGGGCCGGATCGACCTGGCTGCGGCTGCACTGGCAGATGTCGATCCACACGGCCTGCCCCCGCTGCTGGCGGCTGTGGCGGAGCTGACCCTGGCCGAGCTGGCGCTGCGCTCGCTGCAGGTGCAGGCGGCGCAGGCCGCGTTGGGCCGTGCGCGGCAGGCGGCCCAACGCGCAGGCGTGCCGGCGCTGGTGGCGGAGGTGCAAGACGCCTCCGCGGCCCTGGCACGCCCCGCAGCACGCCGGCTGGGCCCTGACGGCGAGCAAAGACTGCGCCTGGACGAGGTGGCCACGCTGTTGAACTCCGGCGCTCTCGTCATCGATGCCTGTCGGCGTGGCCTGCGTGCCGGTCCGGTGTGGGTGCCGCTGGCTGGCCGGCCGGTGCTGTTCACCCTCGCACAGGCGCTGGCCGAGGCCTGGCCGGGCGACATGAGCCGCAAGGTGCTGATCGAACGGGCCTTCCGAACCCGTCACCCCGATGAAACCCACCGGGCTCGATTGCGTGTGGAGATGGGCCGCCTGCGCTCGCTGGCAGCCGGCCTCGCAGACATCGAAGCCACCCCGCAGGGATTCGTGCTGCGGCCACTGAACGCGCACCCCGTGGCCGTGCTGGCGCCGCCCATCGATGGTGACCAGGCCGCAATGCTGGCGCTGTTGGCCGATGGTGCGGCCTGGTCTTCGTCCGCCCTGGCGCTGGCCCTGGGTGCGAGCCAGCGCACGGTGCAACGCGCCCTGGCCGAACTGGAAGACGCAGGGCGCGTGCGCTCCATCGGCCAGGCCCGCTCGCGGCGTTGGCTGGCGCCGCCGCTCACCGGATTCACGACGATCTTGTTACTCCCTGCTGCGCTGCCACTTGCCTAGAGTGACGTCATCGCACCGCCTTTCGAGGCCCAACCGGAGTCTTCTGATGACACGCTCGCCCCCCGCAGCCGGCATGACCCAGCCCGCCGACATCGTCCGCGAATTCGGTCCCTTCCCCGACGCCCCCTCGGTCAACGGCGTCACCCATGATGGTCGCCACGTGTGGGCGGCCCTGGGGGCACGTCTCATCGCTTTCGACCCGTCCAGCGGCGAGACGGCGCATGCCCTTGAACTGTCCTGCGATGCCGGCACCGCTTTCGACGGCACCCACCTCTACCAGATTGCCGAGGCGCGCATCCACAAGATCGACCCCGCCACAGGCCGGGTGGTGGCCTCCATCCCCGCGCCCGGCCGGGGCGAGGACTCCGGGCTCACCTGGGCCGAAGGCAGCCTGTGGGTGGGCCAATACCGCAGCCGCAAGATTCACCAGATCGACCCCGCCACGGGGGCGATCCGGCGCACCATCGAATCCAACCGCTTCGTCACCGGCGTGACCTGGGTCGACGGCGAACTGTGGCACGGCACCTGGGAAGGCGAGGAGAGCGACATCCGCCGCATTGACCCGGCCACAGGGGCCGTGCTGGAGCGCCTGCAGATGCCCCCGGGCACTGGCGTGAGCGGGCTCGAGTCCGACGGCGCCGATCTTTTCTACTGCGGCGGCGGCATGAGCGGCAAGGTGCGCGCGGTGCGCAGGCCCAAGCGCTCTCGAGCCTGACCGATCCTGCGACCGAGGGCCCCTTGCGCGGCGATTTCACTCCTTGTGCGCAAGCGCCTGCACTTTCAGGCATAATGCTGGTTGTGCGCCGCAGCAATGCGGCGCTTCGTTCATCCCCTCTGACCTTTTCAGGCGCGGTGCCCAACGGGCACCCCTGGGCTGCAAGCCCGGTGTCTTGAGTCCCGGTTGGCGGCGATGCCGTCGCAAACCACCGACTCGAGGCCTGAGGCCCGCACCTCCCGTGCAGGCCCTGCCCCCTGACCTGCGACTTTCATTTGAACGCCCGGCGTCGGTGCCAGCGTTGTGCCTGTCTTGCCGTGGCTTTGGGCCACCGGGGCAGGTTTTTGCCTTGAAAAGAACTGACATGACTTTCGAATCCCTGGGCCTGAACGCCGTCCTGCAAAAAGCCATCACCGAGGCCGGCTACACCGAGCCCACCGACGTGCAG
>Ga0114986_1000577_pt1 | contig 10111 bp, 10 predicted proteins | sample Shrwel1BS1Day17_FD_96988 | JGI IMG/M metagenome (GOLD analysis project Ga0114986, IMG submission 96988) | Subsurface microbial communities from deep shales in Ohio, USA - Utica-3 well 1 S-1-Day17 | ecosystem: Environmental > Aquatic > Deep subsurface > Shale gas/oil reservoir > Produced... | reverse complement strand
GGTTGTGCGCGCACTGGTGGCCCGCGCGGGCATAGGCCGACACCTCGTAGCGCTGCAGGCCAGCGGCCGTGGTGCGCGCGATCAGGTGGTCCAGCATGTCGAAGGCAGTGTCCTCGTCGGGCAGGCCGCTCGGGGGCTGGACAGCGAAGCGCGTGTTGGGCTCCAGCGTGAGGTGGTAGAGCGACAGGTGCGGCGGCTCGAAGGCCAGTGCCTGCTGGATGTCGGCTTCCAGGTCGGCTGGAGACTGGCCCGGCAGGGCGTACATCAGGTCGAGGTTGAAGGTCTCGAAGTTGCGCTGCGCTTCTTCGACGGCGGCGATGGCCTGGGCGCGGTTGTGCACCCGCCCCAACGCCTTCAGCTTGGCATCGTCAAAGCTCTGCACGCCAATCGACAGGCGGTTGACCCCGGCCTGGCGAAAGGCCTTGAAACGGTCGGTCTCGAAGGTGCCGGGATTGGCCTCCAGCGTGATTTCGGCGTCGGCCTCCAGCGGCAGGCGGGCGCGGATGTCGGACAGCAGGCGGTCGATGCTGTCGGGCGAGAACAGGCTGGGCGTGCCCCCCCCGATGAAGACGGTGTGCACGCGGCGTCCCCAGATTTGGGGCAGGGCTGATTCGAGGTCGGCGCGCAGGGCGTCAAGGTAGCGGGCCTCGGTCTGGGCCGACAACTGGCCGGCAGCAGCTGCCCCAGCGGTCAGCGCTGCACCGGGTTCGTGCGAGTTGAAGTCGCAATAGGGGCACTTGCGCAGGCACCAGGGCAGGTGCACGTACAGCGACAGCGGGGGCAGGGCGCTCAGTGCACCCGGACGTTGCAAGGTGATCATGCGGATTGCCAGGGCCAGTGAGCGCCCGAAGCACCGTCGGTACCCAGGCCCCAGCGGGCGGTGATGAGTTGCAGCAGCTGCTGACAAGCCAGTGCACGGTGACTGACGGCATTCTTGACCTCGGGGGCCAGTTGGGCTGCGCTGAGCTGGTGCTCGGGCAGCCACAGCAGCGGGTCGTAGCCAAAGCCATGCTCGCCTTGCGGGGCGTGCAACAGCTGACCACACCAGTGGCCTTCCGCGATCAGGGGCTCGGGGTCTTCGGCGTGGCGCACCGCCACCAGCAGGCAGGTGAAGTGAGCCTGGCGGTTGGTGTGGGGAGCCATCTGCTCCAGCAGCCAGGCGTTGTTGGCCGGGTCGATGTGCTCGCGGCCCGCACCTTCCGCCACGCGTCCTGCGTCCACCGCATAGCGGGCCGAGCGCACCCCCGGCGCGCCTCCCAGGGCGTTGACGCACAGGCCAGAGTCGTCGGCGAGCGCAGGGCCGCCTCCCAGGCGGGCCGCATGGCGAGCCTTGGCCAAAGCATTTTCAACAAAGGTGACGTGGGGCTCTTCGGCCTCGGGGATGCCGAGCGCGCCTTGCGTGACCAACTCCACCCCCAGGGGGGCGATCAGGGCCTGCAGTTCGCGCAGTTTCTTGGCGTTGTTGGACGCCAGGATCAGTTGTTTGCTCATCGGGTGTCAGCAGCGTGGGTCAGGTCCCGATCGGGACACCGGCCGCGCTGCTGGCGCGATGGCGTGTCCGATCAGGGTTTGCGGGTGCCGTTGGCGGAGCGGCGGATGGCTTCGTTGATCTCTCGGATCGAACGTTCGATGGCCGCTTCGTCCAGGTCGTCATCTTCGACATTGTCGCCGGGACCGGCGCCTGCGCCGATGCTGGCCTGGATTGTGGACGCGAAGACCTCGTCACCTAGCTCATGGGTGGACACACTTGGCTTGTCTTCGTCAGTGGCCGACTCCCATTCCATCGCGATGATGGTGACGTTGTCGCACTTGGCGCCACCATTGCGCAGCGCCACCTCGACCAATTCCGGCACCGCCTCGTGGATGGGACTGGCGGACAGGTGGTCAGTGATGACCTCGTCATCGACCGTGCCCCACAGGCCGTCAGAGCACAGCAAGATGCGATCGCCCTCTTGCAGCAACAGCGGGCCCGAGGTGTCCACCACGGGCTTGCCTGGGCTGCCCAAACATGTGAACAGCACGTTGCGGTTGAAGCGATCGTTGTGCAGCGCGTTGTGACCGAGAGTCTGTTGCAACTCGGAATAAGAATGGTCGCGGGTGCGGGCGATCAGCTTGTTGCCACGCACGAAGTACAGCCGCGAGTCCCCACAGTGAGCCCAGTAGGCCATGTTGCCCTGCAGGATGCAGGCGACCAGGGTGGTGCGCGGGTTGTCGATCAGGCCCTTCTCACTGGCGTAACGCAGCAACTGGTGGTGCCCGGCCATGATGGCGTCTTGCAGGAAGCGCAGCGGGTCGGCCAGCACAGGCTTGGCATCGCGCTGGAACATCGCGGCCATGGTCTGCAAGGCCAGCTGTGAAGCCACTTCGCCTTCCGGGTGACCGCCCATGCCGTCGGCCAGGGCAAACAGCCCGGCGTCGCGCGTGTAGCAGTAGCCCATGCGGTCTTCGTTCTTCTCACGGCCGCCCTTACGGCTGATCTGGTAGACGGAGAACCTCATGTCTTGGCACCGGTTTTCAGGTTTTCAAGTTGCAGCTTGACCCGCTCGGCGAAGGTGAGCTTGGAGTAGCGTCGCTCGGTTTCGCGTGCCAATTCTTTTTGCAGGGCAAAGACGCTCTGGGGGCGGGCCAGCGGGTCCAGCGACATGCACCACTCGGTTACCTCGATGAGGTTGTCCGAGTACACATTGCGCAGTCGCGACAGGGACAGGCCCAGGCGGTCCTTCTCGATGCGCTGCGGGGCATCGTTGGGCGGATAGCCCTGCATGCAGGCGTAGATGCAGGCGCCGATGGCGTAGATGTCGGTCCAGGGCCCCAGCGAGCCGTCGCGGCGGTACATCTCGGGCGCGGCAAAGCCCGGTGTGTACATCGGGCGGATGAAGTTGCCTTCCTTGCTCAGCACTTCGCGCGCCGCACCAAAGTCCAGCAGCACGGCCTTGTTGTCGTTGGTGATGAAGATGTTGGCGGGCTTGATGTCCAGGTGCAGCATCTTGTACTGGTGGACGATGCGCAAGCCACGCAGGATCTCATCGAACAGCGAACGGATGGTGGACTCGCGGAACACCTTGTCGCGCTTGAGTTCGCGCGCCGTGACGATGAAGTCCTGCAAGGTGTCGCCTTGCAGGTAGTTCATCACCATGTAAACAGTTTCGTTCTCTCGGAAGAAGTTGTAGACCGACACCACACTGGGGTGGGCGATCTGGGCCAGCGAGCGGCCTTCTTCAAAGAAACTCTTCAGACCTAGACGGTACAGGGGCTGTTTGTCGGGCTTGACGCGGGGAATCAACTCACCGGCCGAGCGCTCTGCCAGCGAAGCAGGCAAGTATTCCTTGAGCGCCACCAGCCTTTTGTCCGGGTCCTCAGCGAGGTAAACCACGCCAAAACCGCCCGCAGCGAGCTTCTTGACAATCTGGTAGCCGCCCACGACGGTGCCCGGGGGCAACGGGGCAGGTTTCGGCTTTGACATAATCGAGTTTTGTCGTCTGGTGTCAAGTAACCATGTCAGTCTACTCCATGACCGGCTTTGCAAGCGCGGTGTCGTCGGCTCCCGACCACGTCAGTGAAAACACCGACGAGGGCGATGCGCCAATTGCGTCACGCAAACATGCCACAGGGGCGGTGGGGGCCGAACTGCGTTCGGTCAACAGCCGTTTTCTCGACCTGAGTTTCAAATTGGCCGACGAGTTTCGCGGTCTGGAGCCAGCCCTGCGCGAAATGCTGACGGCCTCGTTCAAACGCGGCAAGATCGAATTTCGTCTGCAGCCCCAGCGTGCCGCCGATGCGGGTTGGCCGCAGCCTCAGACCGAGCAGCTGCACACCCTGGCGCGCCTGGAGGGCACGGTGCAGAACTGGCTGCCCAAGGCGGCCCCGCTGTCGGTCAACGAGGTGTTGACCTGGTGCCGGGCGGCCGCGCCCACGGTGCGCCTTGAAGAGGCCGCCCTGGAGGCTGCACGCCAGTGCGTGGAGGCTTTGAAAGAGGCCCGCGAGCGCGAGGGCGCCCGCCTGGTGGCCGTGCTGCAGGACAAGCTCAAGGGTCTCAAAGCCCTGGCCGAGCAGGCCGTGCCGCTGGTGCCGCAGGCGGTGCAACGCCAGCAGGAGCGCTTCGTGCAGAAGTACCAGGACGCCCTGCAGGCCGTGGGGGGCGCGGTGACGCCCGAAGCCGCCCAGGAGCGCGCGCTCAGCGAGGCCGCCGCTTATGCCTTGCGCATCGACGTGGACGAAGAGGTTCAGCGCCTGCGAGCCCACCTCGACGAAATTGGCCGCCTGCTGAAAAAGGGTGGCGAAGTGGGTAAACGCCTGGATTTTCTGATTCAGGAGTTACACCGCGAAGCAAATACCCTGGGCTCCAAAGCCGCGGCCTTGGAATTGACCCAGATTTCGGTGGACATGAAGGTGCTCATCGAACAAATGCGTGAACAAGTGCAAAACATCGAATGACCACCGCTCAAACCCCTCCTTCCACGTCGCCCGCCGTAGCCGAGGCCGACTATCCCGGCAACCTGTACGTGGTGTCGGCCCCCAGCGGCACGGGCAAATCCAGCCTGGTCAATGCCTTGCTGGAGGTGGACTCGCATTTGCAGGTGTCTGTGTCGCACACCACCCGGGCCCCGCGCGGTCAGGAACAGCACGGTCGTGAGTACTGGTTCACCTCGAAAGAGGAGTTCCAGGCCATGATCGAGCGCGGTGAGTTCTTCGAGCACGCTCACGTGCACGGCAACCACTACGGCACGTCCCGCAAGGCCATCGAAGACCGCATCCAGAGCGGCGAAGACATCGTGCTGGAGATCGACTGGCAGGGCGCGCTGCAGATCAAGCGCATCTTCCCCAATGCCATCCTGATCTTCATCATGCCGCCCAGCTACGAGGAGCTGCTGCAGCGCCTGAACCGCCGTGGCGAGGACGCCCCCGAGGTGATCGAGACCCGCATGGCCAACGCCCGCATCGAGGTCGCGCAGGCCCAGCACTTCGACTTTGTGGTGATCAATGCCCTGTTTGAGTCGGCTTTGTTCGACTTGAAGTCCATTGTTCACGCGCAGCGGTTAAAATACTCAGCTCAGCGTCGGAACAAGCCCAATGTGTTTCGTGCGCTCAATTTGATCTGAGTCTGATTCAGACCTTACCGGAGCACCCACATGGCCCGCATCACCGTTGAAGATTGCCTGCAAAAGATCCCGAACCGCTTCCAGCTGGTGCTGTGCGCAACCTACCGTGCCCGCATGCTGAGCCAGGGTCACACCCCTAAGATCGAGTCGCGCAACAAGCCCAGCGTGACCGCGCTGCGCGAGATTGCCGCCGGTCAGGTGGGGACCGAAATGCTGCGCAAGGTGCCGACCTGATCGCACGCTGACCCCCTTGGCGCGCGCGCCAGGAAGAGTCCATCCGAAAAGGCCCGGCGCAAGCGGGCCTTTTTCTATTTGTCCGATAGACACAGCCCGCTCACGGGAACGGGTATCCGCGCTACAGTCTGACGATGACCCTGGCCACCGATGCAGCCGCCGCCTCTTTTGCGGCCCTGACCCACAAGCTTGACTACCTTGACGAGGCGGACATCCGCCGCGTGCGCGAGGCCTACCGCTTCGCAGATGAGGCGCACCTGGGTCAGTTTCGTGCCAGTGGCGAGCCCTATATCACGCACCCGATCGCAGTGGCCGGTTTGTGCGCCGACATGAAGCTCGACGCGCAGGCCATCATGGCGGCGCTGATGCACGACGCCATGGAGGACTGTGGGGTCACCAAGATCGAGCTGATTGAGCGGTTTGGTGCGCCCACGGCCGAGATCGTCGACGGCCTGACCAAACTCGACAAACTGCACTTCTCGACGAAGGAGGAGTCGCAGGCCGAGTCCTTCCGCAAGATGCTGTTGGCGATGGCGCGCGATGTGCGCGTCATCCTGATCAAGCTGGCCGACCGCCTGCACAACATGCGCACGATGGATGCGATGGCCGCGCACAAGCGTGCCCGCATCGCCCGCGAGACGCTGGACATCTATGTGCCCATTGCGCACCGTCTGGGCTTGAACCAGACCTACCGCGAGTTGCAGGAGTTGTCTTTCCAGTACATCAACCCGTGGCGCCATGCGGTGCTGGCGAAGGCGGTCAAGCGCACGCGGGGCAACCGTCGCAATCTGGTGGATCGCATCCAGAGCGAGGTGCAGGACGCTTTCCGCGAAGCCGGCATGCACATCGAGGTGTACGGTCGCGAAAAGACGATTTTCTCGATCTACAACAAGATGATCGAAAAGGGACTGAGCTTCGCGCAGGTCAGCGACATCTTCGGCTTTCGCATCGTCACGCACGAGCTGCTGGACTGCTACAAGGCCCTGGGCGTACTGCACCAGCTCTACAAGCCGCTGCCCGGTCGCTTCAAGGACTACATCGCCATCCCCAAGCCCAATGGCTACCAGTCGCTGCACACGACGCTGGTGAACCCGGTGGGCACCGCGGTCGAGTTCCAGATCCGCTCGCAGATGATGCACGACGTGGCCGAAAAGGGCATTGCCGCGCACTGGATGTACAAGGAGCAGGCCGAGGCCAGCGATGCCAACCCGCAGCAGGCTGCGGTGTGGCTGCAGTCGCTGATCGACATCCAGCACGAAACCCGTGATTCGGCCGAGTTTCTGGAGCACCTGAAGATCGACCTCTTCCCTGAGTCGGTCTATGTGCTGACGCCCAAGTCGCGCATCGTGGCGCTGCCCAAGGGGGCGACGCCGGTGGACTTTGCTTACGCCATTCACTCCGGGGTGGGCGACAAGTGCGCCTCGGCCAAGGTCAACGGCGAGCCGGTGGCACTGCGCACCGAGCTGCGCAGTGGTGACGTGGTCGAGATCGTCACGGCGGCAGGCGCGAAGCCCAACCCGGCGTGGCTGACCTTTGTGCGCACGGGGCGCGCGCGCTCCAAGATCCGCGCCTACCTGAAGAACATGGAGGCGGAGGAGTCATTGGCCTTGGGCACCAAGTTGCTGACGCAGGCCTTGCGCGCAGAAGGCCTCAAGATGCCGCCGGGTGACGAACACAGTGAAGGCGCCTCCGGCGCCTTGTGGCAGGAGCTGATTCGCTTGGGCGGAAATCGCAGCCGTGACGAACTGCTGATCGACATTGGTTTGGGGCGCAAGGTGGCGAGCATGGCGGCCAAGCGTCTGGCTCATTTGATGGCCGAATCTGGACAGCGTCCGGACGCCTTGACACTGACGCTCGGTCGTTTTGCCGATGAGGCTCCCACGCACAGCTCAGTGGTGATTGACGGCAGCGAGGGGGCCACGGTGCGCTTGGCCCCGTGTTGTTGCCCGGTGCCGGGCGATCGCATCAAGGGTTATCTGGGGCGCGGCGAAGGCTTGGTGGTCCACACTCAGACCTGCGCGGTGGGTCGCCGCTTGTTCGAGCGCGATGGCGAGCGCTGGATCGAGGTGAACTGGTCTGACGAACCGACGCGGATGTTCGAAACCGTGCTGAAAGTCTTGGTGGCCAACGGCAAGGGTGTGTTGGCCCAGGTGGCTGGCGCCATCAGCCATGCGGAAACCGACATCACCCACATTGAGATGGGCAATGAGCGCCTCGGTGAGACCGCAGAGCTGAAGCTGACGCTGGAGGTGCGCGACACCGACCACCTGGCCGAAGTCATTCGCTCACTCAAGCGCTGCCCCGTGGTGCTCAATGCAGAGCGCCTGAGCGCCTGAGTGCGCCATCGGCGCTCCGCGCGAGGAGGCCTCAAGTGGCGCAGCACGGCTTCAGTGCGCCGTTTCGGGGGCAGGGTAGCGGACCTCCAGGATTTCCAGTCGCTCCAGTCCGCCAGGGGTCATCAACTGCACTTCGTCGCCCACACGTGACTTGAGCAGTGCCCTGGCGATCGGGGAGATCCAGCTGACCTCACCTTGCAGGTTGTCCACTTCATCGATGCCCTTGATGGTGATGGTGCGCTCCACCCCAGCCTGGTTTTCGTAGGTCACGGTGGCTCCGAAGAACACTTGATCGTTGCCGTGGTGCAAGCTGGGGTCTGCCACCTCGGCGATGTCGAGCCGTTTGGTCAAGAATCGGATGCGACGGTCGATTTCGCGCAGACGCTTCTTGCCGTAGAGGTAGTCTCCGTTCTCGGAGCGGTCGCCATTGGAGGCTGCCCAATGCACGATTTCGACGATTTTCGGGCGCTCGTTGTCGATCAGGTGCAGCAACTCTGCGCGCAGACGTTGGTAGCCCTGTGGGGTGATGTAGTTCCTGCTGCCCGAAGGCAACGGTGGCAGGGACAGGTCATCGTCCTCGTCGCTGTCGGTTTCCTTGGTGAACGCTTTGCTCATACGGCGATTGTGCCCAATGCGCAGGCCTTCAAAAGTGTCACTTGTTCACACCGCACATGCCTTCATGCTGGCGCATGCTGGCTTCACTGAGCACAATATCCAAAAAATGAAAAAGTGCGCCCCCAATGACGTCGGCAGGCGAGGCGGGGCGACTCAGAAAGGTCAAGAGAATGTCCGACGTGATTCCGTTGGGGCCGGGTGCCCGGATGTTGACGACACGTGAAGCGGCCCAACGCCTGGGGGTGTCCTTGCGCACGGTGCAGTTGTGGGTCGAGGCAGATATTTTGCCGGCAGCGCGGACGCCCGGCGGGCATCGACGGATTCCGTACAACGCCGTGGAGGCGCTCGCGCTGAGTACCGGGCTAGGAGGCGAAACGTCGCCGACAGGTTCGCCGCGGGTGACACGCAAGGATTTGTTGCGCGCCGAGACAGGCGCGCGTGGAGCGTCCATGCGCTCGGCGCCTGCGGATGTGCCTGTTGAGGCGATGGACGTGTTGCTGGTGTCGGACGATCAGGCATGGCAAGAGGCCTGCACCTTGGCATTGAGCCCATATGGGCAGGCCGTGAAGTTGCGATTTGCCGAAACAGGCTATCTGGCGCTGTTGCAGATCGGCCAGAAGACGCCAGACCTGCTCATCACCCATCTTGATTTGCCGGGCATGGATGGCATGGCGATGTTGCATACCTTGGAGCGCAGTGAGTCGATCTCTGGCATGCGCACGTTGCTGCTCACGGATTGGACGCCGCAAACCTTGATTCGCCGAGGAGGTGTGCCCGCCTCGGTCGAGGTGGTGCATACGCCTGTGACGGCGGACGCGATCGCGGTGCGCGTGGGGCGCTACCTGTTGGGGCAGCGTGTGATGGGCAGGGCGGCCCAGCTTGAGTGAACCCCGACACGGCCGCAGTGCGATGAATGCCCCCTGAACGGGGAGGGGTGAGAACCCGGTGATCGGTGGTTGTGCGGCATGCGCAGCGGCGATCCTGCGCCAAGATGCACGGTGGGATCACTCGGGGGAGAATGTGCAGGGTTCAAGCTTGGCGCGACGCCGCAGGCCGTGGGGGCGACTGGCTTTGTTGCTGGTCTATTTGCTGTTGCTGGGCCTGGTCTGGATGGCGTGGCGCGATCCGGCTTGGCGTGTGTTGCTCAGTCCTGTGATGCTTGCAGAGTTCGGGCGGGAGGTTTTGGCCTGGCCCATGGGCTCGGTGTGGGTGTTGCTGGCCTATGTCGTGGCGGTGGCGTTGGCGATGCCTGTGCTGGCCTTGATCACGCTGGGCGTGCTGATTTTTGGTCCTTGGCCTGGCATGGCCTATGCCTTGGTGGGCATGGTCGCTGGGGCCACGGTGACGTACGGATTGGGGCGAGTCACCGGGGCGCAGGCATTGGATCGGCTGTTAAAGGGGCGCTTGCAACTCATGTCGACCCATCTTCATCGGCGCGGGCTATGGGCGATTGTGTTGCTGCGTGCCTTGCCTGTAGCCCCCTTCATCGTGGTGAACTTGGGCGCCGGCGCCCTGCGTGTGCGATTGCGTGACTATGTTCTGGGTACATTCTTGGGCTTGCTGCCTGGCACGGTCTTGATTTCTCTGTTCATGCGCCAGGTGCAAGAGGCCGTGCGCATGGCCACGCCGGGCGCCTGGATGGCGCTGGCGGGGGGCGTGCTGCTGGTGGCGGGGGCGCTGTGGTGGCTGAATCAGCAGTTGCGGGCGCGTAAGCCGTGAGGGGCCCCAATGACAAAAGCCCTCAAGCGTGAGCTTGAGGGCTTCGTCTGGTGCGGCTGGCAGGATTCGAACCCACGACCCCTTGGTTCGTAGCCAAGTACTCTATCC
>Ga0114986_1000576_pt1 | contig 10114 bp, 7 predicted proteins | sample Shrwel1BS1Day17_FD_96988 | JGI IMG/M metagenome (GOLD analysis project Ga0114986, IMG submission 96988) | Subsurface microbial communities from deep shales in Ohio, USA - Utica-3 well 1 S-1-Day17 | ecosystem: Environmental > Aquatic > Deep subsurface > Shale gas/oil reservoir > Produced... | reverse complement strand
CGTCTGCCATCGTCGACCGGCAGCCCCAGATTCCGCAGCCAGCGGGCCGGCTCATGGGCCAACTGTCGGGCTGGCAGGGTCGCTTCGCGAAGAAGACCGCCGGTGGCGGGCGTGAAGCCCGGGTAGAAGAACCACTTGGTCAGGCCCTTCAGCGGCCCGCTCATCACCGGCGATGGCAGTCGGTGGCAGCCTTCCACCCAGGGCTCGGCGCTCATGTACTCCAGGTTCAGCCACACGGGGGGCGTCTCACCGGCGGCCAGTCGCCCGGCCAGCGCATCGATGCATTCCCTGGCGGGGTCGCAGCCGAAGGCCTCCACCCAAACGTCGGCCGGCGACAGGGCATCGGCCAACCCGGGCGCCATTGGCTCGGTCCAGTGAAGCACCTGTACCCCCGGATGAAGGCCCTGTCGCGCGCCGGGCGCCATCCAGTCCAGGTCATCCGGGCAATCGATCCACAGCCTCACCTGCTGGCCCCGGGACGCCAGATCGGTGCACAGCCGCCAGCAGACACCGATGTCGCCCAGGTTGTCCACGACCCGGCAGAAGAGATCCCAGCGCAGGGCGGGTCCGCGGGTGTTGGCGCCGATCGAATGTGTGTCCATGCAGCGATCTTGCCGCAAACCGGGGCGCTGGCGGTTCACAATACGCCCCCATGGCCGAGGTCCATTCCGAACAACTGCTCAGCGAGGTCGCGGCACTGCCCGCGCTGCCCGGCGTCTACCGCTATTTCGACGCCCAGGGGCAACTGCTCTATGTGGGCAAGGCGCGCAACCTGAAGAAGCGCGTCAGCAGCTACTTCCAGAAAAACCACGACGGCACCCGTATCGGCCACATGGTCAGCCGCATTGTGCGGATGGAGACCACGGTGGTGCGCTCCGAGGCCGAGGCGCTGCTGCTGGAAAACAACCTCATCAAGACCCTGAATCCGCGGTTCAACATCCTGTTCCGCGACGACAAGAGCTATCCCTACCTCAAGATCACGGGCACGCGGGAGACCTGGCGCACGGCCGGTCCTGGCGCGGCCCCGGCCATCCTGTTTCCGCGCATGGCCTACTACCGGGGCGTGGTCGATCGGCGCCACAGCTATTACGGGCCATATCCCAGCGCCTGGGCTGTCAAGGAGTCGATCACGCTGCTGCAGAAGGTGTTCCGGCTGCGCACCTGCGAGGACACCGTCTTTGCCAACCGGACGCGGCCTTGCTTGCTGTACCAGATCAAGCGATGCAGCGGACCCTGCGTGGACCTGATCCATGTCGAGGACTACGCGCGCGATGTGACCGCCGCCGAGCGGTTCCTGCGCGGAGAAACCCAGGCCGTGCTGGACGAGTTGCAGGACCGGATGATGGCGCACGCCGAGAAGCTGGAGTTCGAGCAGGCCGCCGAAATCCGCAACCAGATGGCGGCCCTGTCGCGGGTGCTGCATCAGCAGGCCATGGATACCGCCAGCGACCGCGACGTGGACATCCTGGCCGTCAAGGTCCATGGGGGCAAGGCCTGTGTCAACCTGGCCATGGTGCGGGGCGGTCGTCACCTGGGTGACCGGCCTTACTTTCCGGCCCATGTGGACGACGCCACACAGATCGATGAAGGCATGGAGACCGAGACCGAGAGCGATCGGGTGGCCGATCCGGCGGAGCGTCTGCACATTCGCGTGCTGGAAGCCTTCATTGCCCAGCACTACCTGGGCGCTGCGCTGCCGCACACGCTGGTGACCAGCCACCCGGTCGGCAAAGGCCTGATCGACGCCCTGACCGAGCAGTCCGGCGCCCGGGTGCATGCCGTGCATCAACCGCGCGAACACCGGCGCGCCTGGCTGGACATGGCGCAGAAGAATGCCGAGATCGCGCTGGCGCGCCTGCTGGCCGAAGAGGGCTCCCAGCAGGCACGCACCCGCGCGCTGGCCGAAGCCCTGGGTCTGCCCGACGACAACCTGGACGAACTGCGCATCGAATGCTTCGACATCTCCCATACCGCCGGAGAGTCCACACAGGCCTCCTGCGTGGTGTTCGAGGGCCACAAGATGCAGAACAGCCAGTACCGGCGCTACAACATCGACGGCATCACGCCGGGGGATGACTACGCGGCGATGCGCCAGGTGCTGCTGCGGCGATACGGCAAGATCGCCCAGGCGCTGCGCGCCGAGCGCGGCGACGAATTGCCCGTGCCACGTGAGACCGGTGCTACCGATGAAGCCGTCGACGCACCAGGCACCGAGGTGGTCGAGCCGGCTGGCGAGGCACCGAAGGGACCGAGGATGCCGGATCTGGTCCTCATCGACGGCGGCAAAGGGCAGGTCAGCATGGCCCGGGAGGTGTTCGTTCGGCTCGGCCTGGACCTGTCGCTGATCGTCGGTGTGGAGAAGGGGGAGGGCCGAAAGGTCGGTCTGGAGGAGCTGGTGTTCGCCGATGGACGCGAGAAGGTGTACCTGGGACACGATTCCGCGGCGCTGATGCTGGTGGCCCAGATCCGCGACGAGGCGCACCGCTTCGCCATTACCGGCATGAGGGCGCAGCGGGCCAGGGTGCGCACCGGTGGCAGCAAGCTGGAAGACATTCCGGGTGTCGGTCCCAAGAAGCGCGCCCGGCTGCTCCAGCGCTTTGGCGGCGTGCGTGGCGTGGCCTCGGCCAGCGTCGAGGATCTGGCTACCGTGGAAGGCATTTCCGCAGAACTCGCCGACACCATCTACCGTGCACTGCATTGAGCCCCCACGCTCCGCCGCTGCGCGGGTCGCTGCCCCCCGAGGGGGCTGATCCGGCTTGGGGCGGCCCGGCGCCGGATCAACACTTCTGCAGCCACGCTACTCCATAATGTCGCCATGTTCTTCAACCTTCCCACCCTGCTGACCTGGGCGCGCATCGTCGCCATTCCCCTGATCATCGGGGTCTTCTACTGGGAGGGCATGAGCGTCGCCCAGCAGAACCTGATCGCGACCGTGCTGTTCGTGGTGTTTGCGCTGACCGACTGGGCCGACGGCTACCTGGCGCGCAAACTGAACCAGACCTCGGCCTTTGGTGCCTTCCTTGATCCGGTGGCCGACAAGTTCCTGGTGTGCGCCAGTCTGCTGGTGCTGGTGCACCTGGACCGTGCCAACGTGTTCGTGGCTTTGATCATCATCGGCCGCGAGATCGCGATTTCGTCCTTGCGGGAGTGGATGGCCATCATCGGCGCCACCAAGAGTGTCGCGGTCCACATGATCGGCAAGATCAAGACCTCGGTCCAGATGGCGGCGATTCCTTTTCTGCTGTTCAATGGACAGCTGTTTGGCGTGATCGACACGCACCTGTGGGGGACCTGGCTGATCTGGGCCTCGGCCGTGCTGACGATCTGGTCGATGGTCTACTACCTGCAGAAGGCCTTGCCCGAGATCCGCGCCCGTTCGCGATGAATGCGCCTGTGCCTGCGGGCGACAACCAATGGATCCGGGCCATGCCCTGGGTGTTCGTGCTGATCTGGAGCACCGGCTTCATCGTGGCGCGCTATGGCATGCCGCATTCGCCGCCGATGTCCTTTCTGGCGGTTCGCTACACCTTGTCGATCCTGTGTTTCCTGCCGTGGATCTGGTTGGCCGGCGTGCGCTGGCCCACCAGCCGCCAGCAGTTCCTGCACCTGTCCATCACCGGTATCCTCATGCACGCCGGTTACCTGGGCGGTGTGTGGGCCGCCGTCAAGGCGGGCATGGGCTCGGGCTTGTCCTCGCTGATCGTCGGTCTGCAACCGGTGCTCACTGCCATCTGGCTCAGCAGCATGGGTGGCGCCGGTCAGCAGCCCAGCCGGCGCCAATGGGTCGGACTGGTCCTTGGTTTTGCCGGTCTGGTGCTGGTGGTGTCGCGCAAGTTCACCGATGGCGGCCCAGGCGACACCGCGACCTGGACAAACCTGTCGTTTGCGGTGCTTGCCCTGTTCTCGATCACCATCGGTACGCTCTATCAGAAGCGTTACGTGCAGCCTTGCGATGTGCGCACGGCGAACGCCGTGCAGCTCTCTGCCGCCCTGCTGGTGACCCTGCCACTGGCCCTGATGGAGGCCGAGTCCATGCGCTGGAATGCCGAACTGGCGGGCGCCATGGCCTGGTCGGTGCTGGGGCTGACGCTGGGAGGAAGTTCGTTGCTGTACATGCTCATCCAGCGTGGCGCGGCTGCGTCGGTCACCAGCCTGATGTACCTGGTGCCGCCTTGCACCGCGCTCATTGCCTGGGTCCTGTTTGCGGAGCCCATCACCGTCACCACCGTGGCGGGCACGGCCCTCACGGCTTTCGGCGTGAGCCTGGTCGTGCGCCCGCCGCGCTGACCGGTCGCCAGGGTTCGGCGCGAAAGCGCTCGGCCAGGAACTCCACCATCAATCGGATCCGTCGGGGTATCTGTGGCCGGTAGGGTGCCAGCCAGTGGATGTCCGCATCCGGCATGGACCAGTCGGGCAGCACCTGAATGAGCTTGCCCTGCGAGAGCAGCGGCGCCACATCCCAGAGGCTGCGCAGCATGATGCCTTTGCCCGCCAGGCACCAGTCACGCACCACTTCGCCGGCATTGCTGGACAAGGGACCACGCACCGGCACATGCCTTGGTTGACCGCCTGCCTGCCGCAAGTGCCAGTGATCCACCCGCTGGCCCGGTTCCAGGTTCTCCCTCACGACCAGACAGTCGTGCTGGGTCAGGTCCTGCGGGTCCGCGGGCATTCCGCGCCGGCGAAGATACCCGGGCGACGCCACCATCACCCGCTGGTTGCGGGCCAGACGTCGCGAAGTCCACTCCGCCTGTCGTGTGGGGGGCGCATGCCAGAGCCAGATGGCGCCGTCGTAACCGTCGACCGCCAGGTCAGGCAACTGTTCTGTCAGGTGCAACTGGATGCTGACCGCGGGATACAAGGCCTGGAAGTCGGCCAGGGCGGGGGCGACCCAATGCCGGCCAAACCCGAAGGTGGCCACCAGGCGGATGGGGCCGGAGGGCGCCGAGCGGCGTTCCCGCATCTCGGACTCGGCCGCGTCAAAACCCTGCAGCAGCACGCGGGCATGGTCACACAGGGACTCTCCCTCCGCCGTGGCTGTCACGCGTCGGGTGCTGCGCTGAAACAGCCTGACCCCCAGTTGCGCCTCCAGCGCCGCCAGTCGCCGGGTCACCCCGGGGGGCGTCAGACCCAGGGCACGGGCGGCGCCGGCCAGGCTGCCCTGCTGCCGGATGGCGGTCACCAGTTCCAGATCCAGTCGGTCCATTATTGATTTTCAGGCAACGATCAATTGCAGGATTATTTCACTGGAAGAGCTTAAGCTGGAGGCCATCAAAGATCCACACCAACGGAGCGCACCCATGAGCCAGCCCCATCGCATTGCCGTCATCGCCGGCGACGGCATCGGAACCGAAGTCATGCCCGAAGGTATCCGCGTCCTGGAGGCCGCCGCCCGGCGCTTCGGGATCGGTCTGCAGTTTGACCACTTCGACTTCTCCAGCTGCGACTACTACGAGAAGCACGGAAAGATGCTGCCGGACGACTGGAGGGCGCAGATCGGTGGGCACGATGCCATCTATTTCGGCGCCGTGGGCTGGCCGGACAAGGTGCCGGACCACATCTCGCTGTGGGGCTCTCTGCTCATGTTCCGGCGCGAATTCGACCAGTACGTGAACCTCCGTCCCGCACGGCTGATGCCCGGCGTGACCGCCCCGGTGGTTCGCCGAGACGGCAGTCCGCGCCAGCCCGGCGAGATCGACATGATCATCGTTCGCGAGAACACCGAAGGCGAATACAGCAGCATCGGCGGGCGCATGTATGCCGGGACCGAGCGCGAGATCGTGATGCAGGAGACGGTGATGTCCCGCCACGGTGTCGACCGCGTGCTGCGCTATGCCTTCGAGGTGGCGCGCTCACGTCCGAAGAAGCACCTGACCAGTGCCACCAAAAGCAACGGCATCGCCATCACCATGCCGTACTGGGACGAGCGGGTCGAGGCGATGGCCAGGGAGTACCCGGACGTGAAGGTCGACAAGTTCCACATCGATATCCTGACGGCGCATTTCGTGCAGCGTCCGGATTTTTTCGATGTGGTGGTGGGCAGCAACCTGTTCGGGGACATCCTGTCGGACCTCGGGCCGGCATGCACAGGCACCATCGGCATCGCGCCCAGCGCCAACCTCAACCCGGATCGACGGTTCCCGTCGCTGTTCGAGCCGGTGCATGGTTCGGCGCCCGACATCGCGGGCAAGGGCATTGCCAACCCGATCGGGCAGATCTGGTGCGGGGCCATGATGCTGGATTTCCTGGGCCATCGTCAGGCACACGATGCCATCCTGGGTGCCATCGAGTCGGTGCTGGAGCCTGGCAGCCAGGCGCCTCGCACACCGGATCTGGGGGGCACGGCCAGCACGACCGAACTGGGGCAGGCCATCGCCGATGCGGTGGCGCAACGCTGATGGTCACAACCTTGACGTGAAGCTTACGCGAGGACGCGGTGTGGCCGCCTTGGCGGTCAGTGAAAACGTCTAGAATCACGCCTCCCGAGACGGCGGCGACCGCTCATGGGGCTCGCATGTATTGACAGTCCGTCGAGGGCATGGGTCTAATCAGACAGCGCCTGCAGGATTGCGATTCATGCGGTGCCCAGCATGACATTCATGCCGGGTCGATGCCTACCCGGCACCGGCCCTTCTTCGGTCCAACCGGTACTCCAACACTTCATGAGGGGCTATTTGTGAACAAAACAGAACTCGTCGAACACATCGCCAAGAATGCCGACATTTCCAAGGCGGCCGCTACCCGCGCCCTGGACTCGACCATCGCCGCCATCCGCACCACGCTCAAGAAAGGCGGCACCGTGTCGCTGGTGGGCTTCGGTTCCTTTGCGGTGACCAAGCGCCCGGCACGCAAGGGTCGCAATCCCCGCACCGGCGAAGAGATTAAAATCAAGTCTGCTAAAGTGCCGAAGTTCCGCCCGGGCAAGGCACTCAAGGATGCGCTGAACTGATCAGCCATCTGCAAGTTAACGGTGGGGTGCTTAGCTCAGTCGGTAGAGCGGCGCCCTTACAAGGCGTAGGTCGGCGGTTCGACCCCGTCAGCACCCACCAAGGCACAAAAGGCGAACACGGGTTCGCCTTTTTTGTTGTATTCCCGGGCATCGGGCCCGCAGCGGTCATCAGTCCCTTCTGTCAGTAGCAGGATATTCACGGCATGTTCGAGTCCATTCGCAATCACAAGAAGTTCTTCATGGGCTTCCTGCTGATTCTCATCATCCCGTCCTTCGTGCTGTTCGGCATCGAGGGGTACACCCGGTTCAACGAGCAGACCGAGCCGGTGGCCACGGTGGACGGGCATGACATCACCAAGGCCGAGTGGGAGCAGGCCCATCAGGCCGAAGTCCAGCGCCGACAGCAGGAGTTGCCCGGTGTCGATGTGAAACTGTTCGACACCGAGCAGGCCCGCTACGCCACCCTGGAGCAGCTGGTGCGTGACCGAGTGGTGGCGCTGGCCGTGGACAAGCAGCATCTCTACACCAGTGACCAGAAGCTCGCGCGTGAACTTCAGCGCAACGAGATGATTGCCTCCCTTCGCCGCCCTGATGGCACGCTGGACGTCGATGCCTATCGGCAACTGGTGGGCGCTCAGGGCATGACGCCCGAAATGTTCGAAGCGCAGGTGCGTGCCGACCTGTCGCGCCAGCAACTGGTCGCGGGCCTGGCGGGTACGGCGTTCTCGCCCAAGGCGGTGGCCGACCGTGCCCTCAACGCCTTCTTCGAGCGTCGCGATGTGCGCGTGCGCCAGTTCAAGGCGGCCGATTTTGTGAACAAGGTCAATCCCACGGACGCCGACATCGAAGCCTTCTACACGGCCAACACCGCCATGTTCCAGGCACCCGAGCAGGTGGACGTGGAATACCTGGTGCTGGATGCGGCGGCGATTGCCAAGGACATCACGCTCAATGAAGCCGATCTGCGCAAGTACTATGACGAGAACGCCGCCCGGCTGGCCGGCCCCGAGGAACGGCGGGCCAGTCACATCCTGTTGACCTTCGAGGCCGGTGCCTCGCAGGCGGACAAGGACAAGGTCAAAGCCAAGGCGCAGTCGGTCCTGGAGCAGGTCCGCAAGAACCCGGCGGGCTTTGCCGACATCGCCAAGACCGAGTCGCAGGATCCCGGCTCGGCCTCGCGTGGGGGTGATCTGGACTTCTTCGGCCGGGGCGCCATGGTCAAGCCGTTCGAAGAAGCCGTGTTCGCCATGAAGAAGGGCGACATCTCCGACCTCGTGGAAAGCGAATTTGGCTTTCACATCATCCAGCTGACCGATGTCCGCGCACCCAAGACCAAGAGCTTCGAAGAGCTGAGGGCATCCCTGGAAGCCGATCTCAAGAAGCAGCAGGCGCAGAAGCTGTTCAGCGAGAAGGCCGAAGCCTTCAGCAACATGGTCTACGAGCAGTCGGATAGCCTCAAGCCCGCCGCTGACGAGTTCAAGCTGACCTTGCGCACGGCCCAGGGCCTGACCCGCCAGGTGGGTCCGGATGCGGGAGTGCTGGCCAACCCCAGGGTCATCGAGGCGCTGTTCTCGGCCGAATCGGTCGAGAAGAAACGCAACACCGAGGCCATCGAGCTGGGCAACAACCAGCTGCTGTCGGCCCGGGTGGTCAACCATCAGCCTGCCCGGACCATGCCCCTGGCCGAGGTCCGAGACACGGTCCGCGCGCGCCTGGTGGCCCAGCGCTCGGCCGAACTGGCCCGTGAGGAGGGTGTCCGTCAACTCGATGCCATGCGCCAAGCCGCCGATGACAAGGCCATGGGGGCGGTGCAAACGGTCTCCCGTGACAAGGATGCCGGCCTGCCCGCCGCGGTGCTCGATGCGGCACTCAGCGCCGACCCGCGACAACTGCCTGCCTGGGTGGGCGTCACGCTGGGTGACCAGGGCTATGCCCTGGTGAAGGTGGAGAAGATTCTTGAGCGCGAGGCACGCGAGCCACAGGCGCTGGCGGAGGAAATGCGCCAGTACAACCAGTGGTGGGCTGCTGCGGAGGCGCAGGCCTATTACGACTGGCTCAAGCAGCGTTTCAAGGTCAAGATGCTGGTGCCCGCCCCCAAATGAGGTTCCGGTACGGAGTCTGGTGAAAAGGCCAGACTTCGCGCTATAATGCAAGGCTCACGGTGGCTGTAGCTCAGTTGGTAGAGTCCAGGATTGTGATTCCTGTTGTCGTGGGTTCGAGTCCCATCAGCCACCCCATAGAATACCGTTAGCGCACGCAAGGCCTTGATTTCCAACGGAATCAAGGCCTTTTAGCTTCAAGGCTAAAACGCGGTTGCAACACGGTCTGTCACACAACCTTGTGGAGCAGACCATGAAAGCCATCGCCGAAAACATCTACACCCGCGGCCAGCACGGTATCCAGTATGTGCGCCGTCGCATACCGGCCGCCATCCGTGCGGCCTATCCCGCCAAGCAGACACATATCGTGCGAAGCCTTGGCACGGCCGACCGCCAGCTGGCCAAGCAGCGTGCCCGCGCCGAACTCGCCCGCATCGACGCCGAGTTCAAGCTCAAGAGCGAGCAGCTCGACCTGAGCCGGGCCTCCTTGTCGGCCAAGCGCATCGCCAAGCTCGACGACGAGCAGCTCAAGGGCATCGCCCGTTTCTGGGTGCGGCAGGTGCTGCTGGCCGACGACCAGCGGCGCCAAGCTGGCTTGGACGATGACGAGTTCGACGAACTGGGCGCCGAGTTGGCCGAGCAGCGCACGCAGCTCGGGCGCATGCTGGCCCAGGGCAAGAGCATGAGCATGTTCCCCGCCATGCACGGCTTCCTTTATCTTTGCGGCCTGGACTTCGCCCCCGACGAGGCAGAAGCCAAGCGTGCCGCCTACGTGTTCCTGCGTGCCGTCGTCGAGTCGGTCGACCATCGCCTCGGCCGCCAGCGTGGTGACCTGGTCGACACCGAGGTGGTTGCGCCAGAGGTACCGCACCCGCTCGCGTCCGCAGCGCCCGAGCGTGCCCCGACGAACCTGCGCGCGCCGACCTGGGAGACGGTCTTCGAGACGTGGCGCGACTACGTCGAGAACCGCCCCAAGCCGACGACCATCGCCTCGCAGACCGCATGGCGCGACCTGCGGACCTTCGCGGAGGGGCAGGGGGTTCGTCACCCTGGCGCCGTCACGCCG
>Ga0114986_1000575_pt1 | contig 10116 bp, 9 predicted proteins | sample Shrwel1BS1Day17_FD_96988 | JGI IMG/M metagenome (GOLD analysis project Ga0114986, IMG submission 96988) | Subsurface microbial communities from deep shales in Ohio, USA - Utica-3 well 1 S-1-Day17 | ecosystem: Environmental > Aquatic > Deep subsurface > Shale gas/oil reservoir > Produced... | reverse complement strand
GCCCCATGCCGATCAGGCGGGGCAGGCGCACCGTGCCCCCGTCGATGAGCGGGACGCCGAAACGCCGGCAGTACACACCGAAGTAGGCGTCTTCCTCCATCACCCGCAGATCGCACCAGAGCGCCAGCTCCATGCCGCCCGCGACGGCGGCGCCGCTGACGGCGGCGATCACGGGTTTGGACAGGCGCAGACGCGACGGCCCCATGGGTCCGGGGGCGCGACGATCCTCGCTGTCGAAATCCAGTTGCGCCAGGCCACCGGTTTCGCCCGCGGCGGCCAGCCGGGCGCCGTGCTGCAGATCCCAGCCCGCACAGAAGTGACCGTGGGCGCCATGAAACACGGCCACGCGGGCGCGGTCATCGTCCTCGAAGGCCAGAAAGGCCGTATGCAGGCTTCGGGCGGTGTCGCCATCGACGGCGTTGCGCACGTCGGGCCGGTCCAGCGTGATGACCATGATGTCGTCGAGGTGTTCGATGCGGACCGGGTGTGGGTGCGTCATGGCGGTGTGTGTCTTGCGGGTGTGAGGTGATCTTGGTGACACCCGCGCGACTTCGGATGGGGGACAACCCCTAGCGTCAGTCTCGTGCAAGACAGCTATAACCAGCGCAAACCAAACGGGCGACACCGATTGCCCATGCCAGGAGACAACGCGTGCAAGTGCTGCAACTGCTCATCAGCGGTGTGGCCCAGGGGTGCATCTACGGTCTGATTGCCCTGGGCTTCGTGCTGATCTACAAGGCCACCGAAACGGTGAGCTTCGCCCAGGGCGACCTGATGATGGTCGGCGCCTTCGGCGGGCTGCTGACCATGACCCTGCTGGGGTTTCCCTTCTGGCTGTCCATCCTCGCGGCCGTGCTGGGCATGGCGCTGTTCGGCATCCTGCTCGAACGCCTGGTCATCCGTCCGATCCTGGGGCAGCCGGCCTTCTCGATCGTGATGCTGACCATCGGGGTGGGCTATGTCCTGCGCGGGCTGATCACCATGATCCCGAACATCGGCACCGAGACCCACACCCTGCCGGTGCCCTACGCCGGGCAGGTGATCAACCTGGGTTCGCTGGTGATCTCGGCCGATCAGCTGGTGGTGATCGGTGCGACAGCTTTGCTGTGCGCCCTGCTGTTTGCGATGTTCCGCTACAGCAAGCTGGGCATCGCCATGCAGGCCTCGTCGCAGAACCAGTTGGCGGCCTACTACATGGGCATTCCGGTCAAGCGGCTCAACGGCCTGGTCTGGGGGCTGGCCGCGGGCGTGGCGGCCATTGCCGGTCTGCTGCTGGCGCCCATCACCTTCGTGCACGCCAACATGGGCTTCATCGGTCTCAAGGCCTTCCCGGCGGCGGTGGTGGGTGGCTTCGGCAGCCTGCCCGGGGCCATCGTGGGCGGCCTGGTGATCGGCATCGTCGAGGCCCTGTCCGGCTTCTACCTGCCCGAGGGCTTCAAGGACATCGCTCCCTACATCGTGGTGCTGATCATGCTGGTGCTCAAGCCCAATGGCCTGTTCGGTGAAAAGCTTCGCAAGAAAGTCTGACCGGAGATCCCATGCGCTTCATCTTCAAAACCGATTACGACCAGGACATCCGGCTGGCCAAGCACGGCGGGCATGTGTTCTGGTACAGCCTGCTGTGCCTGGGCCTGCTGGTGGCCCCGTGGGCGATTCCCGAGTACTGGCTGGCCCAGCTGACCTTCGTGCTGATTTACGCCGTCGTGGGCCTGGGGCTGATGCTGCTGGCGGGTTTCACCGGCCTGTTCTCGCTGGGCCATGCGGCTTTCCTGGGGGTGGGTGCTTATACCCAGGCGGTCATGGTCAATGCCGGGCTGCCGTTCCCGCTGGCCATCTTGTCCGCCGCCCTGCTGTCGGCCGCCGTCGGCGTGGTGGTGGGACTGCCGGCGCTGCGCGTCAAGGGCATCTACCTGGGTATGGCCACGCTGGCCTTCGGCTTCATCGTCGAGGAAGGCCTGGCGCGCTGGGAGGGCATGACCGGTGGCAATTCGGGCCTGATGGTCAACTACCCGGCCATGTTCGGCTGGGAGCTGGATTCGACCAACGAGTTCTACTTCCTGTGTCTGGTGGTGACGGTGATCGCCACGCTGGCCATCGTGAACCTGCTGCGCTCGCCCACCGGTCGCGCGTTCGTGGCCATCCGCGATTCCGAGATCTCCGCACAGAGCATGGGCATCCATCTGGCCCGCTACAAGACGCTGTCCTTCGCGCTGTCGGCCGCGCTGGCCGGGGTGGGCGGGGCGTTGTATGCGCACAAGATCCAGTTCCTCTCGCCCGAGCAGTTCTCCATCATCCAGTCGATCGACCTGCTGCTGATGGTGGTGATCGGTGGCCTGGGGTCGGTGCACGGGGCGTTCCTGGGCGCCATCTTCCTGATCGTGATGCCGCAGTTGATTGCCATGGGCAAGGACTTCCTGCCGGCGGCCATCGGTCAGTCCACCGGGCTGCAGGGCACGGTCTACGGCCTGGTGCTGATCGCCTTCGTGCTGTTCGAGCCCATGGGCCTGTACGGCCGCTGGCTCAAGGTGCGGGCCTGGTTCCAGCTTTTCCCCTTCTACCGGCGGGGCATGTTCAAGCGCCAGAAGTCCTTCCAGAAATCGGATCGCCTCAAATGAGCCATATCCAACCCGATTCCTCCGAGGTGCTGCTGTCCGCACGCAACCTGAGCGTGCGCTTTGGCGGCGTGCTGGCGGTCAATAACGTCAGTTTCGATGTCCGCAAAGGTGAGGTATTCACCCTGATCGGTCCCAACGGCGCCGGCAAGACCACGGTGTTCAACCTGATCAGCCGCATCTACACGCCGACCACTGGCACCATCGACTACCTGGGGCCTCAGGGCATGCTGCGCCTGACCGAGCAGCCGCCGCACCGCATCGCTGGCCTGGGCATTGCGCGCACCTTCCAGAACATCGAGCTGTTCGAGCACGCCACCGTGCTGCAGAACCTGCTGATCGGCCGCCACACCCATCGCAAGACCGGTCTGTGGAGCGAGATGTTCTTCACCAGTCGAACCCGAAGGGCCGAGATCGAGGCGCGTGAAAAGGTCGAGCAGGTCATCGACTTCCTGGACCTTCAGCACCACCGGGAGAGCATGGTGGCTGGCCTTCCTTACGGCGTGCGCAAGGTGGTGGAGCTGGCGCGCGCGCTGTGCACCGAGCCGCGCCTGCTGCTGCTGGACGAGCCCTCGTCGGGCCTGAACGTGGAGGAAACCGAAGACATGGCGTTCTGGATCAGTGACATCAAGAACGAGCTGGGCATCACCGTGCTGATGGTCGAGCACGACATGAGCCTGGTCTCCAAGGTGTCCGACCGCGTGCTGGCCATGAGCATGGGCGCCGAGCTGGCCACTGGCACACCCTCGGAGGTGCAAAGCCACCCCGGCGTGATCGAGGCCTACCTGGGCACGGTCGACGATGTCTCCAGCCTGCGCCGCGAGCATGCGCAAGGAGTGTCCGCATGACCGCGCCCGTGACCGACAACGCCGTGCTCAAGCTGCTCAACGTCGAGAGCGCCTACGGCCCCATCAAGGCGATCCGGGGCGTGAGCCTGCAGGTGCGCCGTGGCGAGATTGCCACCGTGCTGGGCTCCAACGGTGCTGGCAAGACCACCATCCTCAAGACCATCAGCGGCATCATCGATCCGCGCAAGGGCTCGGTCGAGTTCAAGGGCGAGAACATCACCGCCCAGGACCCGGCCTACATCGTGCAGCAGGGCCTGATGCATGTGCCCGAGGGGCGGGAGGTGTTCCCGCTGCTGTCCGTGCGCGACAACCTGCTGATGGGTGCCTACACCCGCAAGGACCGCGATGGGGTGGCGCGGGACATGGAGGCGGTGTTCAACTACTTTCCGATCCTGCGCGAGCGCGCCGCGCAGGACGCGGGGCTGCTCTCGGGCGGCCAGCAGCAGATGCTGGCCATCAGCCGCGCGCTCATGGCCAACCCCGACCTGATCCTGCTGGATGAACCCAGCCTGGGCCTGAGTCCGAAGCTGACCAAGGAGATCTTCGAGATCGTCGTGCGCATCAACCGTGAGCGCGGCACCACGATCCTGCTGGTCGAGCAGAACGCCAACATGGCGCTCAATGCGTCGGATTACGGCTACGTGCTGGAGAACGGCCGCATCGTGATGGAAGACACCTGTGCCCGCCTGCGCGAGAAGGAGGACATCAAGGAGTTCTACCTGGGCATGAAGGAAGAGGGCGTGCGCGCCGACCGTCGCTGGAAGAAGAAGAAAACCTGGAGATGAGTGCATGAGCTACCTGTGGGATCTCTCCAACATCCAGCCGCGGACCGAAGTGGTGCTGCCCGGCGACACCATCCCCGCCATGTTCTGGCAGGCGGTGGAGCGGCGTGGCCCGAACGTGTGGCTTCGTCAGAAGGACCTGGGCATCTGGCGCAGCTGGACCTGGACTCAAGTGGGCCAGGCGGTGCGCGAGATCGGCCACGGCCTGCTGGCCATCGGATTCGGCAGGCGCGAGACAGCCTCCATCCTGTCCAACACCAACATCGAATGGGTGCTTAGCGACCTGGCGGTGCTCAGCGCCAACGGCGTGGCCAACGGCATCTACCCGACCGATGCGGCCGAGCAGGTGCACTACCTGTGCGAGGACTCGCGCACCACGGTGCTGTTCGTCGAGGACGACGAGCAACTGGACAAGGCGCTGGAGGTTCGCAAGGGTCTGCCGCAGTTGCGCAAGATCGTGGTCTTCGACATGGAAGGCTTGCGCGACTTCCGCGACGACCAGGTGATCAGTCTGGACGAGTTGCGCGCCCTGGGCCGCGAGCACGCCAAGACCCATCCCAAGGCTTTGGACGAACGCGTGGCCGCGGTCAGTCCCGACGACCTGGCCATCCTGGTCTACACCTCGGGCACCACCGGCAAGCCCAAGGGTGCCATGCATGCGCACAAGGGGCTGGTCTACACCGTGCGGGGCTACAACACCCTGATTGCCCGCGACGACAACGACGAGTGCATGTGCTTCCTGCCGCTGTGCCACATAGCCGAGCGCATGGGCGGCGAGTACTTCTCGCTCTACACCGGGGCCAAACTGAACTTCGTCGAGAACCCCGAGACGGTGCCCGAGAACGTGCGCGAGATCGCGCCCACGGTGTTCACCGCAGTGCCGCGCGTGTGGGAGAAGTTCTATTCCGGCGTGATGATCGCGCTCAAGGAGGCCAGCCGCACCCAGCAGGCCGCCTACGCGTGGGCCATCGGTGTTGGGCAGCGTGTGGCCGACCTCGTGCTGAAGGGGCAGGAGGTGCCCGGCGGCCTGAAGCTGCAGTTCAGGCTGGCGCGGGTGCTGGTGCTCGACAACGTGCGCAAGCTCATCGGCATTCACCGCTCACGCTTTCTGGTCACGGGCGCGGCGCCCATCTCGCCCGATCTGGTGCGCTGGTACCTGGCCTTGGGGGTGCCCATGCTGGAAGTCTGGGGCATGACCGAAACCTGCGGTGCCTCGACCGGTGTGCCGGCCGAACGCATCAAGCCCGGGTCGATCGGTCCGGCGGCCCAGTACAACGAGGTCAAGCTGGACCCCACCACGGGCGAGATCATGGTGCGGGGTCCCAACGTGTTCATGGGCTACCTGAACCTGCCCGAGAAAACGGCCGAGACGATTGACCCCGACGGCTGGCTGCACACGGGGGATGTTGGCGTGGTTGATGAGGAAGGGTTTTTCCGCATCACCGACCGGATGAAAGACATCATCATCACCGCCGGGGGCAAGAACATCACCCCCAGCGAGATCGAGAACGAGCTGAAGTTCTCGCCCTACATCACCGATGCGGTGGTGATTGGCGACAAGCGGCCCTACCTCACCGTCATCATCATGATCGATCAGGAGAACGTGGAGAAGTTCGCGCAGGACAACGACGTGCCGTTCTCCAACTACGCCAGCCTCACCCGCACGGCCGAGGTGCAGCAGCTGATCCAGGACGTGATCGATGCCGTCAACAAGAAATTCGCGCGGGTCGAACAGGTCAAGAAGTTCTGGCTGCTGGAGACCCAGCTGACGGCAGAGGACGAGGAACTGACGCCGACCATGAAGCTCAAACGCAAGCTGGTGCAGCAGAAGTACGCCGAGCAGATCGAAGCCATGTACCGCTGAGCATGGCCGACCCTTTCGTTTCAACCACAAGGAGACAAGACCCATGAAAGCCAGACTCACTGTGACCGCCGCCGCCACCCTGGCGCTGGCGGCCGGCGCCGCCATGGCCCAGACGCAGGGCGTGAGCAAGGACGAAATCACGCTGGGCTCGATCCAGGACCTGTCGGGGCCGCTGGCGGGCTTTGGCAAGCAGGTGCGTCTGGGCATGATGCTGCGCGTGGACGAGGCCAACGAGCAGGGTGGCGTCAACGGCCGCAAGCTGACGATGACCGTGGAAGACTCGGGTTACGACCCGCGCCGCGCCGTGCTGGCCGCGCAGAAGCTGGTCAACCAGGACAAGATCTTCGCCATGATCGGCCACATCGGCACGGCGCAGAACATGGCCGCCATGCCGGTGCAGTTCCAGAAGAACGTGATCAACTTCTTCCCGGTGACGGCCGCGCGCCAGATGTACGAGCCTTTCCACAAGCTCAAGTACTCGTTCGCGGCCACCTACTACGACCAGATGAAGCTGGCCACGCCCAAGCTGGTCAAGGAAAAGGGCGCCAAGAAGGTCTGTGCCATGTACCAGGACGACGAGTTCGGCCTGGAGGTGTTCCGCGGTGCCGAGGATGGCCTGAAGTCCATGAACATGGCCTTTGCCGAGGTCACCACCTTCAAGCGCGGCGCCACCGACTTCTCGTCACAGATGCAGAAGCTGGCATCGTCGCAGTGCGACTTCGTCGTGCTGGGCACCATCATCCGCGAGACCATCGGCGGCATCGGCACTGCGCGCAAGCTCGGTTTCAACCCGACCTTCCTGGGATCGAGCGCGGCCTACACCGATCTGATCCACAAGCTCGGTGGCGCGCCCATGAACGGCCTGTATGCGACCATGACCGTGCAGCACCCCTACCTGGACGAGGCTGCACAACCCATCCGCTTCTGGGCCAACAAGTACAAGACCAAGTTCAATGAAGACCCGACGGTGTTCTCGGTCTATGGCTACAGCGCGGTCGATGCCTTCATCCGCGCGGCCACCAAGGCCGGCAACAACCTGACGACCGACAGCTTCATCAAGGCCATGGACAGCATGACCATCCCGCCGGACATCTTCGGCAGCGCCGAGATGACCTTCGGTCCGCAAAAGCGCCTGGGCAGCAACGCCACCCGGCTGTCGCAGATCCAGGATGGCCGCTGGAAAGTGGTGTCCGACTACATGAAGTTCTGATCAACCCTGCACAGGGTGCGTCTGCCTCAAATCGTCCGGCAGACGCCTTGGCCACCGCGCGCAAGCCGGTGGCTTTTTCATGGCCGGTGGGACGATCAGGACACGATGTAGGCGCCGGAGCCGGCCGACAGCAGTTTGCCGTCCGGCCCCCGGAACTCCATGCGGGTGGAGGCCACCCGGGAGCCCAGACGCAGCACCTCGGCGCTGAGTTCGAAGTGCGAGCCGATGCCGGGACGCAGGTAGTCGATGCGCAGGTCGATGGTGCCCAGCTTGGCAAACCGGTGCAGGCGTTGCTCGGGTGCCTCGTCCAGGTGGCGCGCGCCGATGGCGGCCATCACGGCCAGGCCACCCATGGCGTCCAGACCGGCGCTGATGACGCCGCCATGGATTCGGTTGTAGGCATAGTGGCCGACCAGCTCGGGCCGCATGTCGATGCGGGCCAGCACCCGCTCGGGCAGCAGGCTGGTGATCTTCAGCCCCAGCACCTGGTTGAAGACGATTCTCTCCTCGAAGATCTGCTTCAGACCGGTCACGAACTCGGGTTCGAATTCGGCGGGTGCGGGTGGGTTCTTGTGACTCATGAGGTATCTTGATGTTGACGATGGGGTTCAGCGGGGTGGCCGTTTGGCGATGCCCATGGTCTTGCTCAGAATGCCCAGCATGACCTCGTCGGCGCCGCCACCAATGGAAGCCAGGCGGCCATCCCGGAACATGCGCGAGACGCGGTTCTCCCAGGTAAAGCCCATGCCGCCCCAGAATTGCAGGCAGGTGTCCGGCACCACACGGTTCAGGCGCCCGGCCTTGAGCTTGGCCATCGTGGCCCATTCGGTGACATCCTCACCGGCCACGTAGCGCTCGCAGGCCTGATAGGTGAGGGCGCGCAGGCTTTCAACCTCGGTCTTGAGTTCGGCCAGCTTGAACTGGACCCACTGCTGATCGGCCAGGGCCGCACCGAAGAGCTTGCGCTCCTGTGCCCACTCCACCGTCCAGGTGATGCAGTTGCTCAGGCTTTCCAGGCAGCTGGCGGCGCACCACAGGCGCTCCTCCTGGAACTGCTGCATCTGGTACACGAAGCCGTGGCCTTCCTCGCCGATGCGGTAGCGCTGGGGCACCCGCACCTCGTCGAAGTACAGCAGGCCGGTGTCGCTGCTGTTCATGCCGATCTTTCGGATCTTCTTGCCCACCTCGAAGCCCTTGACCGGCTTGCCGTTCTCGCGCAGGGGCACGATCACCAGGCTCTTGTTGCGGTGGGCCGGGCCATCGCCGGTATTGACCAGCATGCACATCCAGTCGGCCTGCAGGCTGTTGGTGATCCACATTTTCTGGCCGCTGATGACGTAGTCGTCGCCGTCCTTGCGGGCATGGGTGCGGATGGCCGCCACATCGCTGCCGGCGCCGGGTTCGCTCACGCCGATGCAGGCAACCACCTCGCCGGCGATGGCTGGTGCCAGGAACTCGCGCTGAAGCTCCTCGCTGCCGAAGCGGGCCAGCGCGGGCGTGGCCATGTCGGTCTGCACGCCGATGCCCATGGGCACCCCCCCGCAGTGGATGTGACCAAGCGTCTCGGCCATGGCCATGCTGTACGAATAGTCCAGACCGGCGCCGCCGTGGGCCTCTGGCTTGGTCAGGCCCAGCAGGCCCAGCCGGCCCAGATCACGGAAGACCTCGTGGGCCGGGAACATGCCCGCCTCTTCCCACTCATCCACCTGCGGGTTGATCTGCTCATCGATGTAGCGCCGCAGGGTGTGCTGGATCTCGCGATGCTCGTGGGTGTACTGCATGGGGAAATCTCCTCAGGGTGACGTCGGCTCGTGAAGGAACAGCAGCAGGGCGTTGTCGGCCAGATCGTCCAGGCTGGCGCCGCCACTGGCGGCCCGCGCCGGGTCGTACCACTGCACCGACCAGTTGAGCGCACCGAAGATCATCAGCCGGCTGATGGGCAGCGATCCCCGCAGGGCACCCTCCTGGTGCAGGCTGTGCAGCACAGGCACCCAGGCGGCCTCGTAGTCGGCCTTCAGGCTGCTGATTTCCCCGCGCTGCTCTTCCGACAGGTAGCGCCATTCATACAGCATCACCGGGATGAAGTCGCTGTCCGGCCCCAGCAGCACATCGAACTGGTTGCGCACCAGGGTGCGCAACAGCTGTCGCGCGGAGGGCGTGGTGTGGCTGGCCGCGGCGGCCGATGTGGTAGCGTCCAGGGCCGCCTTTTGCCGGACCACGGCGCGCTGCATGCCTTCGCGCATGACCGCTGCCAGCAGGGCTTCCTTGTTCTCGAAGTGATAGAAAGGTGAGCCGGCCTGCATCCCTGCCGCGGTGGCGATGTCGCGCGTGCTGGTGCCGGCAAAGCCCTTGAGGCGAAAGAGGTGGGCGGCGGCCTTCAGCAGATCTTGCCGGCGGTTGCCGTCGTCGCGCTCGTCGGCCGTCTTGCGGGGCCGGCCCCGCGATCGGCGCACCGGCACGGCAGCAGACAGCTCGGAAGCGGTAAGGGTCATGGTCTAGACCTTATCAGGGGCAGTTATTTTCAGCAAGCGACTGCTTGGCAAAAAAGTGGCTGAGCTGTCGCTCTGCCGACAACTCACCCTTCATAGGAATCAATTCAGGTTTAAATGGAGTGTTGTTCAATTTTCATCTGTTTTTTGGTGATGAAAGAACCGGTTACCCTTCACGGGTCCCAATTTCCTTTCAGGAGACATCCATGAAAAAATTCCTTTCCCTGCTGGCCGTGGTGCTGACCCTGGGTCTGACCACGGTCGCCTTTGACGCCGAGGCCAAGCGCCTGGGTGGCAACAAGTCCCTGGGC
>Ga0114986_1000574_pt1 | contig 10130 bp, 9 predicted proteins | sample Shrwel1BS1Day17_FD_96988 | JGI IMG/M metagenome (GOLD analysis project Ga0114986, IMG submission 96988) | Subsurface microbial communities from deep shales in Ohio, USA - Utica-3 well 1 S-1-Day17 | ecosystem: Environmental > Aquatic > Deep subsurface > Shale gas/oil reservoir > Produced... | reverse complement strand
GGCAGGAGTCGCCCTGGTGCGTGGTGCTGGAGAACTCGGACAACGAATCGGAAGCACATGCGCGCGACTGCTTCGAACGCCTGCTGGAAGCGGCCATGGAAGCCGGCTGCGTGACCGACGCCGTGGTGGCCGAGAGCATGGCGCAGGCCCACGCACTGTGGCACATCCGCGAGAGCATTCCGCTGGCCCAGGCCGAGGAAGGCCTGAACATCAAGCACGACATTTCCATCAACGTCTCGCGCATCCCCGAGTTCGTGAACGAGACCAACGCCCTGCTGCTGGCGCGCTTCCCCGGTGCGCGGCTGGTGACCTACGGCCACCTGGGCGACGGCAACCTGCACTACAACGTGCAGGCGCCGGAAGGCGACGACCAAGCCCGCTTCCTCAACGAGGAAGAAGCGCCGATGAACGAACTGGTGTACGCCGTGGTAGACCGCTACAACGGCTCGATCTCGGCCGAACACGGCATCGGCAGCCTGAAAGCCGACAAGCTGGCGCACCACAAGTCGCCGGTGGCACTGGGCATGATGCGCGCCATCAAGCAGGCGCTGGACCCGCACAACCTGATGAACCCGAACCGGGTGCTCAAGGGCTGAGCCCGCCTTCAGCCCTTGGCGTAGCGCGCCAGCGCAGCCTGCGTGTAGGCGGGCACGTTCCTGAACTGCAGGCCGGTGACGAAGCCCATGCGCTGGCCACTGTAGGTGCTGTGCGCCACGCTGGCCGACAGCGCGACCTTGTACTGAGTGCCGTCGGCCTGCGACAGGCCGAACGCCACGCTGCAGGCAGTGGACAGCGCCAGGTTGAGGTCAACCACCACGCTCATGCCGGTGGCGCTGATGTCCACCGAGCGCACCTCCATCTCGGGTCGCCCCGCCAATGTGAAACGTACACGCACACTCAAGGGTCTGCGCTCGGTCTGACGGCGTTCGCCGTCAGCGGACGACGAGGTGAGGATGGCGGACATCGATGTTCTTCCCTGAAGCTGTTTTTTTGAAATACTGACGGCACCGGCTCTGACTATACGGGCGCCGGATGACACTTTTGCGCAGCCTGCGAACGCCTCCCGGGCAAAGGATGCGACTTGTAGGAAAATCACCACGCTATGACCTCCCGCCCCATCCGCTCCCAGTACGAAGACTTCATGCGCCACGTGTACACCACGGGCGTGACCAAGACCGACCGCACCGGCACCGGCACGCGCAGCGTGTTCGGCCACCAGATGCGCTTCGACCTGAATGAAGGCTTCCCGCTGGTGACTACCAAGAAGGTGCACCTGAAGTCCATCATCTACGAACTGCTGTGGTTTCTCACCGGCTCGAGCAACAACAACTGGCTGCGCGAGCGCGGCGTGACGATCTGGGACGAGTGGGCCAAGCCCGACGGCGACCTGGGCCCGGTCTACGGCGTGCAGTGGCGCAGCTGGCCGACGCCGGACGGCGGCCACATCGACCAGATCGCCGAAGTCATCAAGACCCTCAAGAGCAACCCCGATTCGCGCCGCATCATCGTCAGCGCCTGGAACGTGGCCGAACTGAACAGGATGGCCCTCATGCCCTGCCACGCCTTCTTCCAGTTCTACGTGGCCGACGGCAAACTCAGCTGCCAGCTCTACCAGCGCAGCGCCGACATCTTCCTCGGCGTGCCGTTCAACATCGCCAGCTACGCGCTGCTGACGCACATGGTGGCGCAACAGTGCGACCTGGGGGTCGGTGACTTCATCTGGACCGGCGGCGACTGCCACATCTACAGCAACCACCACGAGCAGGTGGAACTGCAGTTGAGCCGCGCGCCCTACCCCTACCCGCTGCTCCACATCAAGCGCCGCCCGGAGTCGATCTTCGACTACCAGTACGAGGACTTCGAGGTGCTGGACTACCAGTGCCACCCGGCCATCAAGGCGCCGGTAGCGGTGTGAGCGGCGCTCCGGTGACAGCGTGATCAACCGCCGCCAGTTGCTGGCCCTGGTCGCCCTCACGTTGATGTGGGGCATCAACTGGCCGATGATGAAGTACTCGCTGCGCGAACTCTCGCCGATGTACTTCCGCGCGCTCACCATGAGCTGCGGCGCGCTCTTCCTCTACAGCTGGTACCGCGCCCGTGGCTTGCGCATGCTGCCGCAGGGCACGGAATGGAAGACGGTGGTGAGCATCGGCATCCCTAACATGCTGGGCTGGCATGCCATGTCCATCCTGGGGGTGAAGGAACTGGCCTCGGGCCGCGCCGCCATCCTGGGTTTCACCATGCCGGTCTGGACGGTGCTGATTGGCGTACTGTTCCTGGGTGAGGGCTTGACGCGCCGGGTGGCCTTCGCGGCCTTGGCGGTGCTGGCCACGATTGCCTTGCTGACGTCGGGAGAGTTCACGGCACTGAGCGGCCGGCCCCTGGGCATCGTCTGGATGGAGATCGCCGCCGTGTGCTGGGCCATCGGCACGCTGATGGTGCGCCGCGCCCACCTCACGCTGCCCGTCGAGACGCTGACGATCTGGATGATGATCCTCACCGCGGCCTGCCTGTGGCTGATCGCCTTGGTGAGCGAACCCTGGCCGAGCTGGCAGTTCAGCACCGCGATGTGGGCCAGCCTGGCCTACGGCGCTTTCATCAACTACGGCTTCGCCCAGACGCTGTGGTCCGGCCTGGCGCGCCACCTGCCGCCCGCCACCAGCGCCATGAGCATCATGGCGATTCCGCTCATCGGCACGCTCAGCGCCACGCTGATCGTCGGCGAATGGCCGCACTGGCAGGACTACGTGGCCATCGCCTTCGTCATGGCGGCCATCGCGGCCGTGCTGCTGCCGCCACGCACCCGAGGAACGACCGCATGAAACTGCACCTGATCTACGCCCGCGCTGCCAACGGCGCCATCGGCAAGGACGGCGTCATGCCCTGGCACCTGCCGGAGGACCTGGCGCACTTCAAGCGCACCACGCTGGGTTGCCCGGTCATCATGGGCCGCAAGACCTGGGAATCGTTGCCGCCGCGCTTTCGCCCCCTGCCGGGGCGCACCAATGTGGTGGTGACGCGGCAGATGGACTGGCAGGCCGAGGGCACGCGCGTGGCGCATTCGCTCGACGAGGCGATCCGCCTGTGCGGTGACGTGAGCGACGCCTGGGTCATCGGCGGCGCCGACATCTACCGCCAGGCCCTGCCGCTGGCGAGCACCGCGGTGGTCACCGAGATCGAGGCCGACTTCGACGGCGACGCCTTTGCGCCACAATTCGGCCCCGAATGGCAGGAGACACGGCGTGAACGCCATGTGGCTGCCAGCGGTTTGCACTTCAGTTTTGTAACTTACACCAACACGGCAATCTAGAGGAGTCTTTCATGTCCGGAGGCGGCTTTCACGTGCATGGCCCGCACGACCACGAACTCGAACACGCTACGCAAGGGCATGGCGACCACGGCAGCGGCATGACCAACCAGATCGCCATGTTCACGGCCATCATCGCCACGGTGGGCGCCATCTTCGCCTACATGGGCGGCGCCACCCAGGCCAACGCCGGCCTGTACAAGAACAACGCGGCCATCAAGAAGACGGAGGCCTCCAACCAGTGGAACTACTTCCAGTCCAAGAGCACCAAGCAGTCGCTGGCCGAGGTCTCGCGCGACCTGACGCCCAACACCGGCGAGAAGGAGAAGTACCAGGCCAAGATCGACCGCTACGAGAAGGAAAAGAACGAGATCAAGGCCGTGGCCGAGAAGCTCGAAGCCGAGGCCAGCGCGTGGGACAAGCAGAGCGATGAGCAGATGCACCAGCACCACCGTTGGGCCCAGGCCACCACCGTGCTGCAGGTCGCCATTGCCCTGGCTGCCATCGCCCTGCTGACGAAGAAGAAATGGCTGGAGTACGCCATGTTCGCCGGCGGTGGCATCGGGGTGGCCGTCGGCGCGCTGGCGATGCTACACATTTGATAGCAATCAAGGCTTTTTAAACGGGTTCAAAGCAGACTTTCAATGCCAAGAACCCGGTAGAAGCCGACCTTGAACCGACGCCAGAAGCTGGTGTCTGGCTCATGATTGCTACGCCACGGCTGGCCGTCCCGCTCGCCATGCCAAACCAACTGCTGGCCTGGGCCAGCAGCTTCCAGTGACAAGCGCCAGCTGTGTGATGGCGCCAGATCACGCTCCAGCGTGGCCAGGATTTCACCCGCCAGCGTCTCGCTTTCGATCAGCATGCCAGCCTCGGTGTTGAGGTGACGCGAACGCGGATCGAAGTTGGCACTGCCAATCCACAGCCGCTGACGGTCATAAATCGCCACCTTGGCATGCAACGCAGACTCCGAGCGTCCGGTTCGCAGGCGGTGGCCTGCCGGCACCGGGCGCGGCGCATCGGGCCGATACTCGTACAGTTCAACACCGCCGGCCAGCAAGGCTTCGCGGTAAGGCGCATAGCCGGAGTGCACCGCCACCACATCGGTCGCCGCCAGCGAGTTGGTGAGTACCCTGACCCGAACGCCGCGCGCAACCACCTGCGTCAGCACCTCCACACCGCGTTCACCCGGGACGAAGTAGGCGACGGCATAGGTGATCTCGCGCCGTGCACCCTGTCGTGCCATGGCATGGAGGCGTGCTATTTCGGACGACGACTTGCTCGCACCCTCCGCTTGTCGTATCGGCGGCTCGCCCACCGCCTGGGCCGACGCCCACATCAGCCCCTCGCCTGATAGCACACGTCGCACGAATTCCGCCTTGCGCCGCTGGTACTCCTCGCGCGGCCCAAAATCGTCTACACGGTTCCGCCAGGCCGTCAATGCGTCCTCAGACGTGGCCAGGGCAGGTACCCCGAAAGCCACGACCGGCACCACGATGGGGCTGTTCCAGAAACTGTCGAAGATCACCGAAGCCTGGCGCATGACCGGGCCTGTGGCCAGCATGTCAGCATCACGGAAGTTGGACTCCCCCTCGCCCTCGAAGTAGTGGTTGCTGATGTTGCGTCCACCGATCACGCCCATCTGACCATCGACAACGAAGATCTTGTTGTGCATGCGTCGACCCAACACATCATGGCGGGCGATCATCTGCAGGGTGCGAGGCCAGCGACGATCCGGATAGGGGTTGAAGACTCTCACCTCAATGTGGGGATGAGCGTCAATGCGTGCGAGCGTGGCGTCGTCAAAACCGATCAGGTAATCGTCGAGAACCATGCGCACGCGCACGCCGCGATCGGCCGCCGCCAACAGGCGATCGAGCAGAAAAAGGCCAGTGTCGTCGGCATCGAAGATGTAGTACTGCAGGTCAATCGACCGCTCGGCAGTATCGATCAGCGCCGCCCTCGTCAGCAAGGCACTGACGCCGTTATTCAGAAGGCGAAAGCCCGACTGCCCTTCATGGCGGCGCTCCCCTGCAGCATGAGCACGCCCCAAGGATGTGTCCTGAGGCCGATCGAAGGCATGTGAAGGTGCCGCCGGAGTTCCCCGCTGGATGGTCGCACAGCCGGCCAACAACAGGAAGGCCGCACACAGGCAGGCCAACAAAGCGCGACGCAATGACGGCACCAGGCGCGGCAGATCTCCGGTCGTGGCATGTGGCAGAGAGAAGTTCAGCATGGCTCTTTCCTCGTCTCGCTGTGGTCGATCCCGCCGCTTGGCGATGCCACAATCCAGGCTGCGTGGCGAACAAGCCTAGCATCAACGTCTATCGCGGACAATCCGGTATCAACCTGTTGGGGTGCGCCGCCCGCACCCGATCACCGCTCCATTGAACACACATGAAGCTTGCCACCTGGAACATCAACTCGCTCACCGTGCGCCTGCCGCAGGTGCTGGACTGGCTGGCGGCCAATCCGGTCGACGTGCTGGCACTGCAGGAACTCAAGCTGACCGACGACAAGTTCCCGTTTGACGCCTTTGCGCAGGCCGGCTACCAGGCCGAGTGCTTTGGCCAGAAGACCTACAACGGCGTCGCCCTGCTCTCGCGCACGCCATTGAGCGCACCGGTACGCAACATCCCCGGCTTCGAGGACGAGATGGCCCGCGTCATCAGCGCCACGGTCGAGACCGCTGGCGGCCCCTTGCGGGTGGTCGGCGCCTACTTCCCGAACGGCCAGGAGCCGGGCTCGGACAAGTTTGCCTACAAGATGCGCTGGCTCGAGGCACTGCACGACTGGCTGCGCGCGGAACTGGCCGTACACCCGCGACTGGTGCTGATGGGCGATTTCAACATCACCTTCGACGACCTCGACGTCTGGGATCCGGTGGGCCTGAAGGACACCATCCACTGCACCGAGGAAGAGCGCACGCACCTGCGGGCGCTCATCGATTTGGGCCTGCACGACGCGGTGCGCCTCTTCCCGCAGCCGGAGCGGAACTACTCCTGGTGGGACTACCGCAACATGGCATTCCGGCGCAAGCAGGGCCTGCGCATCGACCACATCCTGATCAGCGCCCCGCTGAAGCCCCAGGCCATGGCCTGCGCCATCGACGTCACGCCGCGACGCAACGAGCGCCCGAGCGACCACGCTCCGGTGGTGCTGGCACTGCGGGCCTGAACGCTCAGGCCTGCGGCGCCCGGCGCGGCAGCGTCAGCGTGAAGGTGGCGCCCGCCTCCGGCTGGCTGGCCACCGCAATGCGTCCACCCAGCACATCGGTCACGATGTTGTGCACGATGTGCAGCCCCAGGCCGGAGCCGCCCTGCCCCATGCGGGTGGTGAAGAAGGGATCGAAGATGCGGCCCAGGTGCTCGGGCGCAATGCCGGCACCGTCGTCGCGCACCACCAGCTCCAGCGCTTCCGACTCCAGCGGCCGCGCCTGCACCGTGATGTGGCCACGGCGACCATCGGGAAAGGCATGGATGAGGGCGTTGTTGATCAGGTTATCCAGCACCTGCCCCAAGGGCCCGGGGTAGCTCTGCATATCCAAGCCGGTCGGTACGTCCACTAGGACCTCGCAACCGGATCGGCTGATGACGGGGCTGAGCGTGATCATGATCTCCGACACCAGTTCCTGCAGGCTGAATTCGCGCATCTGTGAACTGGTGCGGTCGACCGCCACCTGCTTGAAGCTGCGCACCAGCTCGCCGGCCCGGGTCAGGTTGCGCACCAGCACATCGGTGGCGAACTGGGCATCGGCGGTCAGCTGCTCCAGGTCGGAGCGACGCAGGCCAGCCTGCTTCTGCTGCTGGAATTCCTGCAGCCGGTGCTCCAGCGTGGTCGCCACCGTCAGCCCGTTGCCGATCGGCGTGTTCAGCTCGTGCGCCACGCCGGCGACCAGCGAACCGAGCGCGGCCATCTTCTCCGAACGCACCAGCTCGTCCTGGGCCAGGCGCAGCGTGGCCAGCGCCTCGCCCAGTTCGGCATTCGACTGCTCCAGGCTCAGCGTACGCTGGTGCACCCGCTCCTCCAGCGTCTGGTTGAGCTGCAGCAACTCCAGGTCGGCCGCGCGCTTGGCTGTGATGTCCCGCACCGCCAGCAGCATGTAAGTCTCGCCTTCGAACTGGAACAGGTTGGCCGCCACCTTGTTGTAGTAAAGATGGCCTTGCTTGTGCTTGAAGGTGACATCGAAATTGCGCACCACACCGTCGCGCTTCAGCGTTTCGATCAGGTGAACCCGTTGCTCCGGTTCGACCCAGACGCCGAGTTCCGCCGAGGTGTGGCCAATAGCCTCCTCACGGGTGAAGCCGGTCAGGTCTTCCCAGTTCTGGTTGACCTCGACGAACTTGCCGTCCGCTATGCGCGTCAGCGTCAGCGTGTCAGGCACCAGATTGAACACCTGGGCATAGATGGCATTGCGTTTGTGCACCAGGTTTTCTTCCTTGGCACCAAACACCGCTTCCAGTGGCAGTTGGGCTGCCTTGGAACGCCGCGCGCCCCGGCGCGCCAGCAGGAAACCGACGGCGCCACCCATCAACAGCAGGGCCGGCGCGATCCAGACAGAGACCATACAAGTCACTCCATTGCTGTCACGGCTCCCTTACCGGCATTATGGAGCGATCTTCCCCGCAACCCAAACGGGGTTGCAGTTCATTCCTCGAGCCCGAGCTCCTGGATCTTGCGTGTGATGGTGTTGCGGCCGATACCCAGCTTGTGTGCGGCTTCGATACGGCGGCCTTTGGTGCTGGCCAGTGCCGTCAGGATGAGCTTGCGTTCGAAACGGCGCGTCAGCTCGTCCCAGACGTCATGCCGACCGCTGAGCAGCAGGGCCTGCGCCTCGGCTTCCAGCCCGCCTTCCCAGCCATCGGGCAACGGCTGGACCGCGGCCATGGCCGCCTGCTCCAACGACGGCGTGGACAACGCCGATGTCGCCGTCGCGTCAGACGGCACGGGGGCGACCGGTGCCGCAGCCTCGCCCCCCATCACCTCCGGCGGCAGGTCCTTGGGCTCGATCACCTGCGCCGGCGCCATGACGGTCAGCCAGTGGCAGATGTTCTCCAGTTGACGCACATTGCCGGGAAAGCTGAAACGGCCCAGGCGTTCCAGCGCCGCGTCGGAAATGCGCTTGGGCTCGACACCCAACTGGCGCGCGCTCTGCTGCAGGAAGTGGCGCGCCAGCATGGGCACGTCCTCGCGCCGCTCGCGCAGCGCGGGAAGGCGCAGGCGGATCACGTTCAGGCGGTGGAACAGGTCTTCGCGGAACACGCCTTCCTTGACGCGCTGCTCCAGGTCCTGATGGGTGGCGGCGATCACACGCACATTGGCCTTGACGGCGCTGTGGCCGCCAACGCGGTAGAAGTGGCCATCGGACAGCACGCGCAGCAGGCGTGTCTGCAGATCAAACGGCATGTCGCCGATCTCGTCGAGGAACAATGTTCCGCCTTCGGCCTGCTCGAAGCGGCCGCGTCGCATGGTCTGCGCGCCGGTGAAGGCGCCACGCTCATGGCCGAACAGCTCGCTCTCCAGCAGGTCCTTGGGGATGGCGGCGGTGTTGATGGCGACAAAGGGCCCGTTGGCGCGCGGCGAGTGCTTGTGCAGGGCGCGCGCCACCAGTTCCTTGCCCGAGCCCGATTCACCGGTGATCAGCACCGTGACGTTGCTCTGGCTCAAGCGGCCGATGGCGCGGAACACGTCCTGCATGGCCGGCGCCTGGCCCAGCATCTCGGGCGCACTGTCGATACTCTCCTGGGCCACCTCCTCACGCTGGCTCTCTTCCACCGCGCGGTGGATCAGTTCCAGGGCCTTGGGCAGGTCGAAGGGCTTGGGCAGGTACTCGAACGCGCCGCCCTGGAAGGCCGACACCGCGCTGTCCAGATCGGAGAACGCCGTCATGATGATGACCGGCAGGCCCGGCAGACGCGCCTTGACCTTCTCCAGCAGCTCCAGCCCGGAGCCACCTGGCATGCGGATGTCGCTCACCAGCACCTGCGGGCCTTCGGCATCGTCGTCGAGCGCGGCCAGCACCTCGCGCGGATTGGTGAAGCTGCGTGTGGGCAGCTGTTCGCGCAACAGCGCCTTCTCCAGCACGAAGCGGATGGACTGGTCATCATCAACGATCCAAATCGGCTTCATGTCGTGGCTCACCTCAGGTCAGGCCGCCGGTCAGGGCAGCGGTATCAACAGCTTGAAATCGGTCCGGCCCGGCTCGCTGTCGCACTCGATCAGGCCATGGTGTTGCTGCACGAAGGTCTGCGCCAGCGTCAGCCCCAGGCCGGAGCCGCCCTCGCGCCCCGACACCAGCGGGTAGAAGATACGGTCCTTGATCGAGGCCGGCACGCCGTGCCCGTTGTCGATGACATGCAATTCCAGTGCCAGCTTGTAGCGCTGCTTACCGAAAGTGACCTGGCGCGCAATCCGGGTCCGGAAGGTGAGTTGCGCGTCGCCGGCCGTCATACGGTCGCCCAGCACCTGGCAGGCGTTGTGGGCGATGTTGAGCACGGCCTGGATCAGCTGCTCGCGGTCGCCACGGAACTCGGGGATCGAGGTGTCATAGTCGCGCACCACCCGCAGGCCCCTGGGGAACTCGGCCAGGATCAGCGAGCGCACGCGCTCGCACACCTCGTGGATGTTGACGTCGCCCACCACGTGCGGGCGGCGGTGCGGCGCCAGCAGCCGGTCCACCAGCGTCTGCAGCCGGTCAGCCTCGTGGATGATGACGCGCGTGTACTCCGTCATCTGGCTGTCGATCTCCATCTCCAGCAGCTGCGCGGCACCACGGATGCCGCCCAGCGGGTTCTTGATCTCGTGGGCCAGATTGCGGATCAGC
>Ga0114986_1000573_pt1 | contig 10139 bp, 10 predicted proteins | sample Shrwel1BS1Day17_FD_96988 | JGI IMG/M metagenome (GOLD analysis project Ga0114986, IMG submission 96988) | Subsurface microbial communities from deep shales in Ohio, USA - Utica-3 well 1 S-1-Day17 | ecosystem: Environmental > Aquatic > Deep subsurface > Shale gas/oil reservoir > Produced... | reverse complement strand
GGCTGCTCCCGATTTCGTACATGGCCTGCAGATTTTCCTGACCGCCCAGCAGCCGGTTGACGCAATGGCCAGTGCTTCCTTGCTCGGCTATACCAAGACCGAGATGTCGCGCGGCATCGATCTGCTCCAGTCGCTGGCCGGCGACCATGGCGCGCTGATGTCCTGGGGCGGCGCACGGGCTGGCAGTTTCGGCGAATCGGCCTGGCTGCTCATCCTGGCCGGCGGCCTCTACCTGCTGTTCTGCGGCATCATTACCTGGCACACGCCGCTGGCCGTGTTGGCCGGCATTGCCACCCCGGCGGCCATCGGTCATGCCGTCGATCCTGGGCACTACCTGAGCGTATCGACGCACCTGCTGTCCGGCGCGGCGATGCTCGGCGCCTTCTTTATCGCCACCGACTACGTTACCTCGCCGAATACGGCGGCCGGCCAGCTCGTATTCGGCCTCGGCATTGGTTTCCTGACCTGGATAATCCGCACCTGGGGGGGCTATCCGGAAGGGATGGCCTTCGCCGTATTGCTAATGAATGCGCTGACGCCGGTCATCGATCGCTTCGCGAAACCGCGCATCCTGGGGCGCGACCGCAAGGGCAAGCCGCTCGACATTCCGGAAAGCAAGGGAGCCTGAGATGAATTTCGAATCCTTCCGCGAAAAAATCGCCTACCAGCCGCTCCTGCTCGGCATCTTCGCACTGCTTGCCAGCGGTGCGCTGGCCTGGGCGTCGAGTGCCACCGGCGAGGCCATCGCCGCCGCCGAAGCCAAGGACCTGCGTGATTCGCTGTCCGAAGTTCTTCCGCCGGGTATGGCCGACAACGATTTCCTCAAGGACACCATCGAACTCGACAAGGGTGGCAAACCGGTGACCATCTACCGGGCGCGCAAGGATGGCGTGGTCAAGGCCGCCTTGTTCAAGGTGGCGGAGCGCGGCTATGCCGGGGAAATACAGGTATTGATGGCGGTCGACCGTGAGGGAAGGACCCTCGGCGTGCGGGTTCTCAAGCACAGTGAGACGCCCGGTCTGGGCGACAAGATCGAGGTCAGGAAAGACCCCTGGGTGAAGAGCTTCGAGGGCAGGTCGCTGGGCGATCCGGCACCCGAGAAGTGGGGGGTCAAGAAGGATGGCGGCATCTTCGACCAGTTCGCCGGCGCGACGATCACGCCGCGCGCGGTAGTCAGGGCGGTCAAGGGGGGCATGGATTTCTTCTCCGCCCACAAGGCGGAAATCACGGGTTAGGGAGGCAACGATGAGTGAGAACAGCTACGGGAGCATCATGAAAGATGGCCTATGGGAGAGCAACGTGGTCTTTTCCCAGTTGCTGGCCATGTGCCCGACCATGGCCGTCACCACCAGCGGCACCAACGGCCTCGGCATGGGGCTGGCGACGACGGCGGTGCTTGTCGTGTCCAATATCTTGGTGTCGATGATCCGCCATACCGTCAGTTCGCAGGTGCGCATCCCGGTCTTCGTGGTGCTGATCGCGACGCTGGTCACCGTGGTGGACATGGCGATGAACGCCTGGCTGCACGTCCTGTACAAAGTGCTCGGCCTGTTCATCGCGCTGATCGTGGTCAATTGCGCCATCCTCGGCCGGGCCGAAGCCTTTGCCGTCAAGAACGGCGTATTCGCCTCGGCTGTCGATGGTCTGGCCATGGGCTTGGGCTTTACCGGGGCGCTGACGGTGATCGGCCTGATCCGTGAATTCCTCGGTGCCGGCACGCTGTTCGCGCAGGCCTCCAACCTGCTCGGGCCGTCATTCGCCTTTCTCGAAATGAAATTGCCCGGTTACGGCGGTGCCTTGCTGATGATCCTGCCGCCGGGCGGCTTCGCCATCCTTGGCTTCCTGCTTGCCGGCAAGCGGGTCATGGAGCGACGGCTGGAAGAGAAGGCCGTTGCCCGGGCCGAACTGGCCGGCGCCTGAGCGCACACTTCAGGGAGAACACCATGCAGATTGGCGTCGCGTATTCCGAGCCGGGCAACCAGATCTGGCTCAACATCGAAGTGCCGGACGAGTCCACGGTCAGGGAGGCCATCGACCGTTCCGGCATCCTCAAGCAGTTTCCGCACATCGACCTCGCCGCGCAGAAGGTCGGCGTCTTCGGGCGCCTAGTCAAGCTCGATGCCGCGCTGAAGGCCGGGGACCGCATCGAAATCTACCGCGGCATCATCGCCGATCCGGAAACCGTGCCGCGTCGCGACCTCGATGGCGATAGCGATTGAGCAGACCTTACTGAATCCAGAATTCCAATAAGCCCGAGAACAGCCATGCACCACCTATTGCTTGCATTTCTTCTGCTGCCCGCCAGCGCCTTCGCTGCTGTCGCCTTGCCATCGGTCGGAGGCATCCCCATCGACTTCATCCTCTTCGCCCTGACCCTGCTCGGCGTCGCGCTGTTCCACAACGCCACCCTCTACGTCGCCCTCACCGGGCTATTCACCATCAGCCTGTACAAGATCCTCTTCACCGGCTTCAAGACCGGGCTAGGCGTTGCCGGCTGGCTAGGCCACCTCGGCCACGAGTGGGTCACCATCGCCAATCTGTTCTGCCTGCTTACCGGCTTCGCCCTGCTCGCACGCCATTTCGAAAAGAGCCACGTCCCGGTCATCCTGCCCAAGTTCCTGCCGGACGATTGGAAGGGCGGTTTCGTGCTGCTGGTCATGGTCTTCGTTATCTCCAGCTTCCTCGACAACATCGCCGCCGCATTGATCGGCGGGGCCATGGCCCATCAGCTGTTCAAGGCCAAGGTGCATATCGGCTTCCTGGCGGCCATCGTTGCGGCTTCCAATGCGGGCGGTTCCGGATCGGTGGTCGGCGATACGACGACGACCATGATGTGGATTGACGGCATCAGCCCGCTGATCGTGTTCGATGCCTATGTAGCGGCTGGGGTTGCGTTGCTGATCATTGCTTACTTCGGTGCCAAGCAGCAGCATGCCTATTCGCCGATCATCAAGCATGCGCATGAGCACACCCATGTCGACTGGGGCCGCATCTTCATCGTTGCCACCATGCTGGTCTTCGCCGTTGCCACCAACATCACCATCAACGTCAAATTCCCGGAAATGGCTGAACATTTCCCCTTCATCGGGGTTGCTGTCTGGGCCGCGATCGTCCTGACCATCCCGGTGCGTCGCCATGACTGGGAGTTGCTGCCGGAGACGATCAAGGGCTCGATTTTCCTGCTCTCCCTGGTGCTTTGCGCCTCGATGATGCCGGTCGAGGAACTGCCGCCGGCTTCCTGGCAGTCGGCTTTCGCGCTGGGCTTCGTTTCCGCCGTCTTCGACAATATCCCGCTAACCGCGCTGGCCTTGCGCCAAGGTGGTTTCGACTGGGGCTTCCTGGCCTATGCCGTGGGCTTCGGCGGTTCGATGCTGTGGTTCGGCTCCTCGGCCGGCGTCGCACTGTCCAACATGTTCCCGGAGGCCAAGTCGGCGGCCCAGTGGCTGCGCCATGGCTGGCACGTCGCCGTCGCCTACGTCGTTGGCTTCATGGTCATGCTCGCCGTGCTCGGCTGGCATCCAGATGCCGGGCACAAGAAGGTGGCCGAGCCGGTCAAGGTCGACGAAGTGGTTCCGGCTGCGCAGTAGACTGGTATTCACTCCACAACAGGCGGCCTTGGCCGCCTGTTGTTTTGTGCAGGGTTTGTCGGGTTAACGACAAGCTCGATTTTGTTGAAGTTGTGTTAAATCAAAGGTTTGTGGTTTGGCACGCATTTCGCTGAACCCTCTCCAGATCATTGGAGAACGCCATGAAAGCCAGCGAAATCCAGGCCCTGCTCGACGAGCCGGCCTGCGACCACAACAAGAAGGAAAAGTCCGGGTGCGCCAAGCCCAAGCCGGGCGCAACAGCCGGCGGCTGTTCCTTCGACGGAGCGCAGATTGCACTGCTGCCCATCGCCGATGTCGCCCACATCGTGCACGGGCCCATCGCGTGTGCCGGTTCGTCGTGGGACAACCGGGGCACGCGTTCCTCCGGCGTCACGCTCTACCGCATCGGCATGACCACCGACCTGTCGGAAACCGACGTCGTCATGGGGCGCGGCGAAAAACGTCTGTTCCACGCCATCAAGCAGGCCATCGACAGCTATGCGCCGAAGGCGGTCTTCGTTTACAACACCTGCGTCACCGCCCTGATCGGCGATGACGTCGAAGCCGTCTGTAAGGCGGCAACCGAGCGTTGGGGCGTGCCCACCGTGCCGGTCGACGCCGCCGGCTTCTACGGCACCAAGAACCTCGGTAACCGGCTGGCCGGCGAGGCCATGTTCAAACACGTCATCGGAACGCGCGAGCCGGTGCCGGCTGCACCGCGTGCCGATGGCCTGCCGACCTACGATGTGAACCTGATCGGCGAATACAACATCGCCGGTGAGTTCTGGCATGTATCGCCGTTGTTCGACGAACTGGGCCTGCGTATTCTTTGCACGCTCTCAGGTGATTCCCGCTTCCACGAAGTGCAGACCATGCACCGCGCCAAGGTGAGCATGGTGGTTTGTGCCAAGGCGCTCCTCAATGTGGCGCGCAAGATGCAGGACAACTTCGGTATCCCGTTCTTTGAAGGCAGCTTCTACGGCGTGGCCGACATGTCCGCCGCCCTGCGCGACTTCGCCAAACTGATCGGCGATCCGGATCTGATGGCACGTACCGAAGCGGTCATCGCCCGCGAGGAAGCCAAGTCGCACACTGCACTCGAACCCTGGCGCCAGCGCCTGAAGGGCAAGCGGGTGCTGCTCTACACCGGCGGCGTCAAGTCGTGGTCCATCGTCTCGGCTTTGCAGGACTTGGGCATGAAGGTTGTCGCCACCGGCACCAAGAAGTCCACCGAAGAGGACAAGGCACGCATCCGCGAACTGATGGGCGAAGACACCAAGATGATCGACGATGGCAGCCCCAAGGCCTTGCTGTCGACCTATCACGAGTACAAGGCCGACATCCTGATTGCCGGCGGCCGCAACCTCTACACCGCGCTCAAGGCGCGTATACCCTTCCTCGACATCAACCAGGAACGCGAATTCGGCTACGCCGGCTACGACGGCATGGTCGAACTGGCCCGCCAGCTGGCGCTGTCGATGGAAAGCCCGGTCTGGGAAGCAGTACGGCGACCGGCGCCGTGGGCAGCCCAGAAGGGGCCGGGCAGGGTGCTGGTCGCCTGAATCAAGCGGGAAGCCTTGCCGCTAGGCCAGATGTTTTGGGGAATTACTGATCTTTCTGAATATCCAGCACAAAGACCATGCCCAGAAAACCGATTGAAATGGTGCGCCCCTGAATGCTGGTGTAAGACGCGACGCCAAGCGAATGGTAGTTGGACGCAAAGGCTGCCAGCGCGCCAATGCCCAACAGCCCGGCCAGTGGGCTTCGGTCGGCTATGGACGCCTTGATCTCGGTGCGGTGCCGTTCGGCAGATGGATTCAGAACAAGTGCCGCGATTAACAGCGCGACAATGGCGACAATGATTTTTCCTGGCTTTGTCATACGGATTGCGTACCGATAAGAAATGGCTTCACGCGCCCGGTTTGGCCGGCGGCATCTTTTCAAACGTCACGGCATGAGGCGGAATGTAGTCCCAAGGCGCCGCGCTGCTCACGTAAATATCCACCTGCGGCTGGTATTGCGCGGTGTCATCCAGCGTGCCGGCACGGATGGCAATGAGCGTGGGTAATGATTCGCTCTTGCTGAACAACTGCGAGCCACAGGTTGGGCAAAAGCCGCCCTGTACCTTGCCGCCGGTGGCCCCGGCATTTTCGAAATAACGAACCTCACCCTCGATCTTCATGGTGTCCAGCGGCACGAACAGGGTTGGCGCGTAGCCACTGCCCGAAGACTTCTGGCAATCCTTGCAATGGCAATTGCCGGCCATGACCGGAGTGCCGGATGATTGATAGCGTACAGCGCCGCACAGGCAAGATCCGCTGATCGTCATGATGAGCCCCTTAGTATCCGGTTGATGAGAGAGAAAGGGCGATCATACCCCTCATGCGCTGCCGAGCATCTGGCGCAGGGTTTGGTTGCCGGCAGGCAACAGCAACCAGCCCAGCGCGCCGCAGTTCAGCAACACGGTGAACCAGAAGGTGACCTGAAACGACGTTTTGGCCGACTTGTGACGTAGCAGCCGCTGCGCCGCCAGCGCACCCGGCCAGCCCCCAATCAGCGAGAAGACGTGCAGGGTGCTTTCCTGCGTCCGCCACTCGTTCCGCAGCGCGGCGGATTTGTCGAACCCGTAGGCGAAAAACGTGATGAGGCTGGCGACGAGGTAGAGCGCCAGCACCGCAACCGGCAAACGGCCGGACAACACCGAGAAGCCGACAAAACCCAGAAAACAGAGGGCGAACAGCGGAGCCATGCGACTTCGGCTTGGCCCGGTGGGGGCCACCGGCTTTTCCCCCACGAAGGCCACACCGGTTGCCTGCCGCCGGCCCTTGGCATCGGTGGTGAGGTCAAACGTTACCAGCTCGTTGCCTACCGGCCGGCGCTGGCGATTGGAAAAGGCACTGATATGCACAAAAACCGGCTCACCCGTTTTTGGGGTAATGAAGCCAAAGCCTTTGTCATCCTTCCAGGTAGTGATTCGTCCTTGTTGGCGCATGGTGATGTATCAAGCAGTTGAGCGTTTGAGTTGGTCTTCAGCGGAAGCCGAAGCCGGGTGTTCATCGGCTGGGTGCGTAAAGTCACCCTTAAGCATCCAGGCCCGTGGATTGTGCTCAAATCCCAGCCCCGGGTAATAATCGTTTGCCTTGGGGGCAGCCAGCAGAACGATCATGCACTCCGGGGCCAAACGGCGTTTCGTTTCCGCCATGAGTCGCTTGCCGAGACCTTGCCGTTGATAGTCCGCGTCAACCGCGAGGTCGGCAAGGTACGTTACGTAGGTGAAATCAGTCAGCGAACGCGCAATGCCCACCAAAAGCTGGTCATGCCAAGCCGAAACGACAAGGTTGGCGTGTTTCAGCATGCCGGCAAATATATCGGGTCGATCAACTGGCCGACGCTCGCCGAGCGTTGATCGTTTGTAGAGATCGATGGCGGCTTCGACCGAGATTGCGGCATTGTCTCTATATTCGATTTTCATCCTGAATTTCGTCGAGTTTGGGGCATTTGAATTCACCGGACTGCATGGCGTTTTGCGCAGACCCGGAAGCATGATGGGCGAAGCCGATCGCCAACGCCCTAAAAGCAGGTGTTCGCGAGTTGGCAATCACGGTGCAAAGCTCACCGTACCATCAGCGCGAACACTCCCCAACCCAGGTATTCACGCGTGTAAGTAGCGTAGCGCTCAGGCTCCGAGGTCAGTTGGGCTCGAACCTCATTGGTCAGCGCGTCGTTGGGGTTGGCGTCAAGCCAGCGGCGCATGGTCAGCCATTTGGCCGCTTCGTATCGGTCCCAGCCGTCTTGATCAGCCAGAACCATTTCAACAACGTCGTAGCCCAGGCGGCCGAAAGACGCGAGTAGTTCCGGGAGCATGAGAAAGTCGGTGATGGCGTGCGCTAGACACCCCTTGGCAACCGCTTCCGTCGGTGGCAACTGCCGCCAGAATGGCTCGCCGATCAGGATGATTCCGCCAGTACGCAGGCTCTGCGCCAAAAGCCTGATCGTGCCTTCAACCCCTCCGCCAATCCAGGTGGCACCGATACAAGCAGCCACGTCGACCTTCTCGTCAGCGACATAGCCCGCCGCATCGCCATGGATGAACGTGACCCGATCGGCAACGCCAAGCGCTTCGGCACGGCGTTCCGCTTGCTCAGAGAATAACTGGCTCATGTCGATGCCCGTGCCGAGAATGCCGTGATCGCGTGCCCAGGTACACAGCATCTCGCCCGACCCGCTACCGAGATCCAGCACGCGGGCCGCGGATGCCAGACGCAGTGCCGCACCTAGCGTGGCAAACTTTTCGGGCGTAAACGGGTTGTGGATGCGGTGAGCGCTTTCTGTGATGTTGAAAATACGGGGGATATCCATTTCGGAAAAATTCCTTAATTGCTTGGATAGCTTCGATTGTGGCCTAACGTGCTAGGTAAGGGGCGCTGCGCGACGTTTTATCGCACAGCGTCCAGTGACCCGAGGGAGCGGCCTTGACCTGAATGTTAGGCATATGTGCGGACCAAGAAATACCCGGCAATCGGAACAACTGCAAAAAGTACCAGCACACCAAGACAGCCGGAAGGGGCGCCACCGTTGCCCCGAGATAAATACTGCTCACGTGTTTGGGGCGCCTGACTTTTAAGCCACTTGCCATGACAAGTTTGACAGAAAAACTTGGTTTTCTTATTGCGCCAAGCCTCGATCGTCCGCTCTGTGTGACGTGAGATTGCTCCGCAGCGTGCACACTGAAAATGCTTCTCCTTAGGCTGAGGTTTGGGAACAAGCTTGCTTACAAAAGTCAGCACAAGCACTGCAACAACTACGGCACCGAAGATTAGTTCAGGAGACATGGGTTCTATATGCCCAACTAGTAATAAATGACAAAGAGTCCAATATCCAGGCAGGTGTCCAATAATCCGGATAACTGGACAGCGTGAATGCTCCGCATAGCGAGTGTTTTGGCGTTTTGATCAATTATTGTGATCTGCGTTTAAAGCGACACACCGGACATGCGGATATTGAATCATCATACCGTATCTCCCTTGCCGTCCGAGTTGTCGGAAGCAGCTAAAGATTGGCTTGTGTCATACGACCCGCACGGTGTTTTGTTGGGTTTGTGACAAGCGGTGTATTTCTAATTGGTTGATTTTATTGTTTATGCTTATTGGCGCGTTCCTTGCTGAGATGTGGTCAATCTCAACGGGGCGATGTCCAACATGGCAGAAATCATCCATTCGAAGAAGGCGCTGGCGGTTAATCCGCTGAAGGTGAGCCAGCCTATTGGCGCTTCGCTGGCTTTCCTGGGCCTGGCGAAGAGCCTGCCGCTGATGCATGGATCTCAGGGCTGTACGGCCTTTGGCAAGGTGTTCTTCGTGCGCCATTTCCGCGAGCCGATTCCGCTGCAGACGACGGCGATGGATCAGGTGTCGACCATCATGGGCGCCGACGAGAACATCATCGAGGCGCTGCGTACGCTTTCCGACAAGAGCAAGCCGGACATCATCGGTCTGGTGACGACCGGCCTGTCGGAAACTCAGGGCACCGACATCCATCGGGCGGTGCGCGATTTTCGCACCCAGTTTCCGGAATACGCCCACGTCGCCGTGGTGCCGGTGAATACGCCGGATTACGTCGGGTGCCTGGAAAGCGGCTACGCGCTGGCCATCGAGGCGCTGATCGCCACGCTGGTGCCGGAAAGCCGGAGCGCCGGCAAGCGACCCAGGCAGGTCAATGTGCTGGCCTCGGGCATGCTGACGCCGGGCGATATCGAGGCGATCAAGGAATGGGTCGAGGCTTTCGGTCTGCGTCCCATCGTCGTGCCGGATATCGGTGATTCGCTGGACGGCCATCTGGTCGAGGCGGAAACCTCCTCGTTGACCATCGGCGGTACGCCGCGTTCGGAAATCGAGATCATGGGCGAGTCGGCGGCGACGCTGGTGGTTGGTCCCTCGCTGAACAAGGCGGCCGATCTGCTGCACAAGCGGACCGGGGTGCCGGATGTCCGCTTTGAAGGCCTGATGGGGCTGGACGATTGCGATGCCTTTACGCAGGCGCTGGCCGGGATTTCCGGCAACCCGGTGCCGGAAAAGATAGAACGTTATCGCGCCCAGTTGCAGGATGCCATGGTGGACAGCCACTTCATGATCGGCTTCGCCCGCGTTGCGCTGGCTGCGGATCCGGACCTGCTCGGTATGCAGGTCCGCTTCCTCGCAGGCATGGGGGCCGAGATCGTCAGCGCCGTCAGCCCGCACAAGCATGACAGCCTGCTGGGCCTGCCGATCCCGAAAGTCATTGTCGGTGACCTCGAGGATATGGAAAAGGAAGCGCGAGCCAACGGCGCGCAGCTGGTCATGTCGAATTCGCACGCCGCCGAAACGGCGAAGCGCCTGGGCGTTCCGCTGATGCGCGCCGGTTTTCCGCAGTACGACCTCGTGGGCGGTTATGCCCGCACCTGGGTGGGTTACCGCGGCACGCGGCAGGCCCTGTTCGATCTCGCCAATCTCATGTTGGGGCAACACCATGAACTCGAACCCTATCGATCAATGTACTGGAACGAGTCCCGTCCAGACG
>Ga0114986_1000572_pt1 | contig 10143 bp, 7 predicted proteins | sample Shrwel1BS1Day17_FD_96988 | JGI IMG/M metagenome (GOLD analysis project Ga0114986, IMG submission 96988) | Subsurface microbial communities from deep shales in Ohio, USA - Utica-3 well 1 S-1-Day17 | ecosystem: Environmental > Aquatic > Deep subsurface > Shale gas/oil reservoir > Produced... | reverse complement strand
CTACGCCCACGTGGACTGCCCCGGCCACGCCGACTACGTCAAGAACATGATCACCGGTGCCGCCCAGATGGACGGCGCCATCCTGGTGTGCTCGGCCGCTGACGGCCCGATGCCCCAGACCCGTGAGCACATCCTGCTGGCCCGCCAGGTGGGTGTTCCTTACATCATCGTCTTCCTGAACAAGTGCGACATGGTCGACGACGCCGAGCTGCTCGAGCTGGTCGAGATGGAAGTGCGCGAACTCCTGTCCAAGTACGACTTCCCCGGCGACGACACCCCCATCATCCGCGGCTCGGCCAAGCTGGCCCTCGAAGGTGACAAGGGCGACCTCGGCGAAGGCGCCATCATGAAGCTGGCCGACGCCCTGGACAGCTACATCCCCACGCCTGAGCGCGCCATCGACGGCGCCTTCCTGATGCCTGTGGAAGACGTGTTCTCCATCTCCGGTCGTGGTACCGTGGTGACCGGTCGCGTCGAGCGCGGCATCATCAAGGTTGGCGAAGAAATCGAAATCGTCGGTATCAAGCCCACCCTCAAGACCACCTGCACCGGCGTGGAAATGTTCCGCAAGCTGCTGGACCAGGGCCAGGCTGGCGACAACGTCGGTATCCTGCTGCGCGGCACCAAGCGTGAAGAAGTCGAGCGCGGCCAGGTGTTGTGCAAGCCCGGCTCCATCAAGCCGCACACCCACTTCACCGGTGAGGTGTACGTGCTGAGCAAGGACGAAGGCGGCCGCCACACCCCCTTCTTCAACAACTACCGTCCGCAGTTCTACTTCCGTACCACGGACGTGACTGGCTCCATCGAGCTGCCCGAAGGCAAGGAAATGGTGATGCCGGGCGACAACGTGTCGATCACCGTCAAGCTGATCGCCCCGATCGCCATGGAAGAAGGTCTGCGCTTCGCCATCCGCGAAGGCGGCCGTACCGTGGGCGCCGGCGTGGTGGCCAAGATCATCGAGTAAGGATTGCCGTAGGGGTATAGCTCAATTGGCAGAGCGTCGGTCTCCAAAACCGAAGGTTGTAGGTTCGATTCCTACTGCCCCTGCCACCTGATTCATCCACGAGGATGAAGAAAAAGCCCGCCATCACCATGGCGGGCTTCAGCGTCTCAGGGGGCGCTGTGTTGATTGAGAAGCAAACGCGCGGAATTGGGTAAACATGTCGACGTCACAAGTTGAAACGGTCAGCAGCGGGGCTGACAAGGCCAAACTGGCTGCGGCGGTGCTGCTGCTGCTGGCGGGTTTTGCTGCCTTCTATCTGTTGGCCAAGCAGGGCGCCCTGGTCCAGTGGGTGGGCCTGTTGGTGGCGCTGGCCGCGGCTGTGGCGGTGTTCTTCACGGCCGATGCGGGTCGCCAGTTGATGGCTTTTGGTCGCGATGCCTGGCGTGAGGTCGGCAAGGTGGTCTGGCCGGCGCGCAAGGAGGCTGTTCAGATGACGGCCTATGTCTTTGGCTTCGTGGTGCTGATGGCGCTCTTCCTGTGGCTGACCGACAAGACGCTCGAGTGGGTGTTCTACGATTTGATTCTGGGGTGGAAAAAATAATGACTGATGTTGTAGAGACTTCGTCCTCCCCGGCGCCGGCGGCCAAGCCGTCTCATCCGGACATGCGCTGGTATGTGGTCCATGCCTACTCGGGCATGGAGAAGGCGGTTGAGCGCAACATCATCGAGCGCATCAACCGCGCTGGCATGCAGGACAAGTTCGGCCGCATCCTGGTGCCGATGGAAGAGGTGGTCGAGATCCGTAATGGTCAGAAGCGCACCACCGAGCGCAAGTTCTTCCCGGGCTATGTGCTGGTCGAAATGATCATGGACGACGACACCTGGCACCTCGTGAAGCACACCAACAAGGTGACGGGCTTCGTGGGCGGCGCCAAGAACCGGCCGGCCCCGATCTCCGAAGAGGAGGTCATGAAGATCGTCAACCAGATGCAGGAAGGCTCCGAGAAGCCGCGCCACAAGGTCGAGTTTGTGGTGGGTGAGCTGGTGCGCGTCAAGGAAGGTCCGTTCACCGACTTCAATGGTTCGGTGGAAGAGGTCAACTACGAAAAGAACAAGTTGCGCGTGGCAGTGACCATTTTTGGTCGTTCCACGCCGGTGGAGCTGGAGTTCTCTCAGGTCGAAAAAACCTGACGCAGCTCCGCGGAGTTTTCAGTTCGCGCTTCCCGACTCGGCGCGGATGTTGTTGGAAAGAGTCGTCAACCCCGGGGAGCCGAGGCATTTTGCCAAGGCGTCTGTACCCGCAAGGAGTAAAGCATGGCGAAGAAAATCGTCGGTTTTATCAAGCTGCAAGTGCCGGCTGGTAAAGCCAATCCGTCGCCGCCGATTGGTCCCGCTCTGGGCCAGCGCGGTCTGAACATCATGGAGTTCTGCAAGGCGTTCAATGCCCAGACCCAGGGCGTCGAGCCCGGTCTGCCGCTGCCGGTGGTGATCACCGCCTTCGCGGACAAGAGCTTCACCTTCATCATCAAGACGCCGCCGGCGACCGTGATGATCAAGAAGGCCATCAAGCTCGACAAGGGTTCTTCCAAGCCGCACACCGACAAGGTCGGCAAGATCACCCGTGCCCAGCTGGAAGAAATCGCCAAGACCAAGATGAAGGACATGACGGCTGCCGATCTGGATGCCGCGGTTCGCACCATCGCTGGTTCTGCCCGTTCCATGGGCGTGAATGTGGAGGGCGTGTAAATGGCCAAGCTGACCAAGAAACAGAAAGCCCAGCAGGGCAAGGTTGACAGCAACAAGCTGTATGCCTTGGCTGACGCGCTGGCCATCGTGAAGGAATGTGCCAACGCCAAGTTCGATGAGTCCATCGACGTGGCGGTGCAACTCGGCATCGATGCCAAGAAATCCGACCAAGTGGTGCGTGGCGCCGTGGTGCTGCCCAACGGCACCGGCAAGACCAAGCGCGTGGCCGTGTTCGCCCAAGGCGCCAAGGCTGAAGAAGCCAAGGCTGCCGGTGCCGACGTGGTCGGCATGGACGACTTGGCTGCCCAGGTCAAGGCGGGTGACATGCCGTTCGACGTGGTGATCGCTGCGCCGGACGCCATGCGCGTCGTCGGTACCCTGGGTCAGATACTGGGCCCGCGCGGCCTGATGCCGAACCCCAAGGTTGGCACCGTGACGCCCGACGTAGCCACGGCCGTGAAGAACGCCAAGGCCGGTCAGGTGCAGTTCCGTGTCGACAAGGCCGGTATCGTGCACAGCACCATCGGTCGTCGTTCGTTCGAGACCGAGAAGCTGCAAGGCAACCTGGCCGCGCTGGTCGACGCCCTGAACAAGGCCAAGCCGGCTTCGAGCAAGGGTGTGTACCTGCGCAAGGTGGCGGTGTCGTCCACGATGGGTGTCGGTGTCCGTGTGGACACCCAGACCATCGCGGCGTAATCGCAGAGATTTGGGTGGCTGGCAACAGCTGCCCGAAGTGGTGGGCCGCGAGGGTGTCAATCCTGGCGGGCCATCCAAGACCGTTGGTGTGCGAGTCGTCTCCGGGCGAGGCTGCACTTAATCAGAAGGTTCGGGGTTTGCCCTGAGTCCGGCCAACGCAGATGGCGATCCCGCTGCTGATGGAATGAGTTCCGTAAACAGTTGGTCGCTGCAATGAGGCGTGCCCGAGCGGTGTCCCCGACGGCACATTTTGAAGGAGTAGACCTTGAGTCTGAATCGCAGTGAGAAAGAAGCGGTCATTACCGAAGTGACCGACCTCGCCGCTAAAGCTCAAACGCTCGTGATGGCGGAATACCGTGGCATCACGGTCGCTGACATGACCAAACTGCGCGCTACCGCACGCAGCAGCGGTGTGAGCCTGAGTGTTCTGAAGAACACCCTGGCCCGCCGTGCTGTGGCCGGCAGCTCGTTCGAGGTTGTGGCCGACCAGATGACCGGTCCGTTGATCTATGGCTTCTCTGTCGACGCCGTGGCCGCCGCTCGTGTGGTGGCCGATTTCGCGAAAACCAACGACAAGCTGGTGATTCGCGGCGGCGCCTACGGTGGCAAGGCCCTGGACGTGAACGGCGTGAAGCAGCTGGCAAGCATCCCTTCCAAGGAAGTTCTGCTGGCCCAGCTGTGTGGCTTGCTCAAGTCGCCGATCTCCCGCACCGCCGTGGTGCTGGGTGCCCTGGCGACGAAGAAAGGCGAGACGGCTGCCGCCTGAGATGGCGCGGCCTCCCAACGAAACCAATTGGAATTAAAGGACATCAAAAATGGCATTCGATAAAGACGCATTTCTGACCGCACTGGACAGCATGACGGTCATGGAACTCAACGACCTGGTGAAAGCCATCGAAGAGAAATTCGGCGTGAGCGCCGCTGCCATGGCTGCTCCGGCTGCTGGCGGTGCTGCCGCTGGTGGTGCTGCTGCTGCCGAAGAGAAGACCGAGTTCAACGTGGTGTTGACCGACGCTGGCGCCCAGAAGGTCGGCGTTATCAAGGCTGTGCGTGAAATCACCGGTCTGGGCCTCAAGGAAGCCAAGGACCTGGTGGACGGCGCTCCCAAGGTCGTCAAGGAAGCCATGCCCAAGGCTGACGCTGAGGCTGCCGTCAAGAAACTGGTGGAAGCCGGTGCCAAGGCTGAACTGAAGTAATTCAGTCCTGCTCGAAGGCTGGAGTGTCTGAAAAGGCCTCCAGCCTTTGGCGCTTACAGAGCGCACTCAAAAACCGGGTTGGAAACCGGTTTTCCAGAAGATCGGAAGATCGACGGAAAAACATTCCAAACCGGTTTCTGAGTGTCTTCTGACCCCGACTGCAGAAGACGCCTTGGTTCGGGCCGCGTGCAATGCGTGGCCGTCCGCCATTGGTTGGTAGCGGCCAACCACCAAGCCTGCCGGCACGAGCCGGCATGTCAGTCGCCAAAGACCTCATAGCCCGGAGATCTCATGGCTTACACCTATACCGAACGCAAGCGGATTCGCAAAAGTTTCGGCAGCCGCGACAGCGTGCTCGAAATTCCCTACCTCCTGCAGATGCAAAAAGACGCCTACACGGCGTTCCTGCAGGCAGATGTGGCCCCCAACAAACGTACCTCGGAAGGCCTGCAGGCCGCTTTTGAAGCGGCCTTCCCCATCGTCTCGCACAACGGTTTTGTCGAGATGAAGTTCATCGAGTACAACCTGGCCAAGCCCGCGTTCGATGTGCGTGAGTGCCAGACCCGTGGTCTGACCTTTGCCTCTGCCGTGCGCGCCAAGGTGCAGCTGATCATCTACGACCGTGAGTCCTCCACCCCGTCCAACAAGGTCGTGAAGGAAGTCAAGGAGCAGGAGGTCTACATGGGCGAAGTGCCGCTCATGACGACCAAGGGTTCCTTCATCATCAACGGCACCGAACGCGTGATCGTGTCCCAGTTGCACCGCTCGCCGGGCGTGTTCTTCGAGCACGACAAGGGCAAGACCCACAGCTCGGGTAAGCTGCTGTTCTCGGCCCGCATCATCCCTTACCGCGGCTCCTGGCTCGACTTCGAGTTCGATCCGAAGGACCTGCTGTACTTCCGCGTTGACCGCCGTCGCAAGATGCCGGTCACCATCCTGCTCAAGGCCATCGGCCTGAATCCCGAGTCCATCCTGGCGAACTTCTTCGTCAACGACAACTTCCGTCTGATGGACAGCGGTGCGCAGATGGAGTTCGTGGCCGAGCGCCTGCGTGGCGAAGTGGCCCGTTTCGACATCACCGACAAGAGCGGCAAGGTCGTGGTGGCCAAGGACAAGCGCATCACCGCGCGTCACACCCGCGAGCTGGAGCAGTCCGGCACCACCCACATCAGCGTGCCGGAAGACTTCCTGATCGGCCGTGTGGTGGCACGCAACATCGTGGATGCCGACACCGGCGAGATCATCGCCAAGGCCAACGACGAGTTGACCGAAGCCCTGCTGAAGAAGCTGCGCGCCGCCGGCGTGCAGGAGCTGCAGTGCATCTACACCAACGAGCTCGACCAGGGCGCCTACATTTCGCAGACCCTGCGTACCGATGAGACGACCGACGAGTTCGCTGCCCGCGTGGCCATCTACCGCATGATGCGCCCCGGCGAGCCGCCGACCGAGGACGCCGTGCAGGCCCTGTTCCAGCGCCTGTTCTACAACCCGGACACCTACGACCTGTCGCGCGTCGGCCGCATGAAGTTCAACGCCAAGATGGGCCGTACCGACCCGAACGGCCCCATGGTGCTGACCAACGAGGACATCCTCGCCGTGGTCAAGATCCTGGTGGACCTGCGCAACGGCCGCGGCGAAGTGGACGACATCGACCACCTGGGCAACCGCCGCGTGCGTTGCGTCGGCGAACTGGCCGAGAACCAGTACCGTGCCGGACTGGCGCGTATCGAGAAGGCCGTCAAGGAGCGCCTGGGCCAGGCCGAGCAAGAGCCGCTGATGCCGCATGACCTGATCAACTCCAAGCCGATTTCCGCGGCGCTCAAGGAGTTCTTCGGTGCCTCGCAGCTGTCGCAGTTCATGGACCAGACCAACCCGCTGGCCGAAATCACGCACAAGCGTCGCGTCTCGGCCCTGGGCCCGGGCGGTCTGACCCGCGAGCGCGCCGGCTTCGAGGTGCGCGACGTGCACGTCACGCACTACGGCCGCGTCTGCCCGATCGAAACGCCGGAAGGCCCGAACATCGGCCTGATCAACTCGCTGGCCCTGTACGCGCGCCTGAACGAGTATGGCTTCATCGAGACGCCCTACCGCCGCGTCGTGGACGGCAAGGTGACCAACCAGATTGACTACCTGTCGGCCATCGAGGAAGGCAAGTACGTCATCGCCCAGGCCAATGCCACGCTGGACAAGGAAGGCCGCCTGACCGGCGAGCTGGTGTCCGCGCGTGAAAAGGGTGAATCCATCCTGTGCGGTGCCGAGCGCATCCAGTACATGGACGTGTCGCCGGCGCAGATCGTCTCGGTGGCGGCCTCGTTGGTTCCGTTCCTGGAGCACGATGACGCCAACCGCGCGCTGATGGGCGCCAACATGTCGCGCCAGGCGGTGCCTGTGCTGCGTCCGGAGAAGCCGATGGTCGGCACCGGTATCGAGCGCGTGGCCGCGATCGACTCCGGCACCGTGGTCACGGCCAATCGCGGCGGTGTGGTCGACTATGTCGATGCGACCCGCATCGTGATTCGCGTCAACGACAACGAAGCCGTGGCCGGTGAAGTGGGTGTGGACATCTACAACCTCATCAAGTACCAGCGTTCCAACCAGAACACCAACATCCATCAGCGTCCCATCGTCAAGAAGGGCGACAAGCTGGCCAAGGGCGACGTGATTGCCGACGGCGCTTCGACCGACCTGGGAGAGATCGCCATCGGCCAGAACATGCTGATCGCCTTCATGCCCTGGAACGGCTACAACTTCGAGGACTCGATCCTGATCTCGGAGCGCGTGGTGGCCGACGACCGCTACACCTCGATCCACATCGAGGAACTGGTGGTGATGGCGCGCGACACCAAGCTGGGTGCCGAGGAAATCACCCGCGACATCCCGAACCTGTCCGAGCAGCAGCTCAATCGCCTGGACGAGTCCGGCATCATCTACGTCGGCGCCGAAGTGCAGCCGGGCGATGTGCTGGTGGGCAAGGTCACGCCCAAGGGCGAGACCACGCTGACGCCGGAAGAGAAGCTGCTGCGCGCCATCTTCGGCGAGAAGGCGTCCGATGTGAAGGACACCTCGCTGCGCGTGGACCAGGGCTCGCAGGGCACCGTGATCGACGTGCAGGTCTTCACCCGTGAAGGCATCCAGCGTGACAAACGCGCCCAGCAGATCATCGACGATGAACTCAAGCGCTTCCGCCTGGACCTGAACGACCAGCTGCGCATCGTGGAGGCCGATGCCTTCGACCGTATCGAGAAGCTGCTGACCGGCAAGGTCGCCAACGGCGGTCCGAACAAGCTGGCCAAGGGCACGAAGATCGACAAGGCCTACCTGGCTTCGGTCGAGAAGTTCCACTGGTTCGACATCCGTCCGGCCGATGATGATGTGGCGTCGCAGCTGGAGTCGATCAAGAACTCGATCGAACAGCAGCGCCACAGCTTCGACCTGGCGTTTGAGGAAAAGCGCAAGAAACTCACCCAAGGCGACGAGCTGCCCGCTGGCGTGCTCAAGATGGTCAAGGTCTACCTGGCCGTCAAGCGCCGCCTGCAGCCTGGCGACAAGATGGCCGGCCGCCACGGTAACAAGGGCGTGGTCTCCAAGATCACCCCGGTGGAAGACATGCCGTACATGGCCGACGGTACCCCTGTCGACATCGTGCTGAACCCGCTGGGCGTGCCCTCGCGCATGAACATCGGCCAGGTGCTGGAAGTGCACCTGGGCTGGGCCGGCAAAGGTCTGGGTCAACGCATCGGTGACATGCTTCAGCGTGAAGCCGCCACTGCCGAGATCCGCGAGTTCATGGAGAAGATCTACAACAGCACTGGCCGCAAGGAAACCCTGGGCCAGCTGTCGGATGGCGAAGTGCGCAAGATGGCACAGGAGTTGACCAGCGGCGTGCCGTTTGCGTCGCCTGTGTTCGACGGCGCCACCGAGCAGGAGATCCGCGACATGCTCAAGCTGGCCTATCCGGACGATGTGGCCAAGGCCAAGGGCCTGACCGCCACCCGGACCCAGGCGCAGCTGTACGACGGCCGCACCGGCGACGCTTTCGAGCGCACCACCACCGTGGGCTACATGCACTATCTGAAGCTGCACCACCTCGTGGACGACAAGATGCACGCCCGCTCGACCGGCCCGTACTCCCTGGTCACCCAGCAGCCGCTGGGCGGCAAGGCCCAGTTCGGCGGCCAGCGTTTCGGCGAGATGGAAGTGTGGGCGCTGGAAGCCTACGGCGCCGCCTACACCCTGCAGGAAATGCTTACCGTCAAGTCCGACGACGTGCAGGGCCGTACCAAGGTGTACGAAAACATTGTCAAGGGCGAGCACGCCATCGAAGCGGGCATGCCGGAATCGTTCAATGTGCTGGTCAAGGAAATCCGTTCCCTGGGCCTCGACATTGAACTGGAACGCTCTTAATTTGAAGGGATAGAGTCCTATGAAATCACTACTCGACCTGTTCAAGCAGTTCACGCCGGATGAGCATTTCGATGCCATCAAGATCGGCCTGGCCTCGCCCGAGAAGATCCGTTCCTGGTCCTTCGGTGAGGTGAAGAAGCCCGAGACGATCAACTACCGTACCTTCAAGCCCGAGCGCGACGGCCTGTTCTGCGCCAAGATCTTTGGCCCGATCAAGGACTATGAGTGCCTGTGCGGCAAGTACAAGCGCCTCAAGCACCGCGGCGTGATCTGCGAGAAGTGCGGCGTTGAAGTCACGCAGACCAAGGTGCGCCGTGAGCGCATGGGTCACATCGACCTGGCCGCGCCCTGCGCCCACATCTGGTTCCTGAAGTCCCTGCCGTCGCGTCTGGGCCTGGTGCTGGACATGACACTGCGCGACATCGAGCGCGTGCTGTACTTCGAAGCCTATGTCGTGACCGACCCCGGCATGACCCCGCTGAAGAAGTTCAGCATCATGTCCGAGGACGACTACGACGCCAAGGTCAAGGAATACGGTGACGAGTTCACCGCCAAGATGGGCGCCGAAGGCATCAAGGAACTGCTGGAGAGCATCGATATCGAGCAGGAGATCGAGCGCCTGCGAGGCGACCTGACCGGTTCCGAGATGAAGGTCAAGAAGAACGCCAAGCGCCTGAAGGTGCTGGAGGCGTTCAAGAAGTCTGGCATCAAGCCCGAGTGGATGATCCTGGACGTGCTGCCCGTGCTGCCGCCGGACCTGCGTCCGCTGGTGCCCCTGGATGGCGGCCGCTTCGCGACCTCCGACCTGAACGACCTGTACCGCCGTGTCATCAACCGCAACAGCCGTCTGCGTCGCCTGCTGGAGCTCAAAGCGCCGGAGATCATCGCGCGCAACGAGAAGCGCATGCTGCAGGAAGCCGTGGACAGCCTGCTGGACAACGGCCGCCGTGGCAAGGCCATGACGGGCGCCAACAAGCGCGCCCTCAAGTCCCTGGCCGACATGATCAAGGGCAAGTCCGGCCGCTTCCGTCAGAACCTGCTGGGCAAGCGCGTCGACTACTCGGGCCGTTCCGTCATCACCGTGGGCCCGACCCTCAAGCTGCACCAGTGCGGCCTGCCCAAGCTGATGGCGCTGGAGCTGTTCAAGCCCTTCATCTT
>Ga0114986_1000571_pt1 | contig 10146 bp, 12 predicted proteins | sample Shrwel1BS1Day17_FD_96988 | JGI IMG/M metagenome (GOLD analysis project Ga0114986, IMG submission 96988) | Subsurface microbial communities from deep shales in Ohio, USA - Utica-3 well 1 S-1-Day17 | ecosystem: Environmental > Aquatic > Deep subsurface > Shale gas/oil reservoir > Produced... | reverse complement strand
GCAGGCGCGAGAGCTGCTGGCGGCCGTGGGGCTGAGCCGGGCCTTCGACAAGCGGCCGGCGGAGCTGTCGGGCGGCATGCAGCAGCGGGTGGCGATTGCGCGCGCCCTGGTCATGAACCCGGCGCTGGTGCTGGCGGACGAACCCACCGGCAACCTGGACACCGCGTCGTCCGACGAGGTGTTCGCCTTGTTGCGGCGCATGCACGCCGAGCGTGGCACCTCCTTCGTGGTGGTGACCCACGACCCGCGCCTGGCGGCGCGCTGCGACCGCACGGTCGAACTGGTGGATGGCCGGATCGCGCGTGACGAGTCACGCACGCATCCGGTGCCGGCCTGATCTGCTGTCAGTTCGGGTGCGCGTGGCGCACGATCAGGAGCTGTGCCGCGTAGTAGGTCGACAGCACCCACAGCGGCGCCATCGGCAGCGGGGCGACGAACTTGTTGAGCGCCAGCAACGTGTCGCTGAGCATGAAGAAGACGGCGCCGAGGGCCACGCCCCAGGCCGCCCGGTCGCGCAGCACGACGGCACGGCCGATGGCCTGTGCGGCCATCAACGCAATCACGAGCACATACGCGGCAACCGGCGCTCGCAGCGAGGGCGGCAGGCCGCCGATCCAGAGCACGGCATACATGCAGGCGCCAAAGCTCAGCACGGCGAGGAGGGCGTGCCGGCTCGGGAACCAGGGCAGGCGCTGTTTCAGCATGGCGATGTAACTCAGGTGCGCCAGCAGGAAGGCCACCAGGCCGGGCACGAAGTAGCCCGGGAACATCAGGGCCACATCGCCGACCAGGCTGCAAGCCAGGGCGATCATCAGCCACGTCTTGAATCTGGATTGAAATCGGCCTCCGGATGCCGACGGATAAGCGCGGGTAGCTATTAAAATAATAGCAAATACCATCGTCAACGGTTTGGCCAGGCGGTGCAGCTCGAGCAGCCCGGCCGCCGCCGTGCCGGTGGAGGCGGCAGCCGCCACGAGCAACAGAAGGAAGAGGGCGCCGGAGGGTGCACTGGCCGAGTGGGACGTCATGCGTCCATTGTCGCCATGGACGGCCCGGTGTGTTGTTCGCACTAACCCGGGTGCGGGGTGTCTGCCCAGGTTCGTGCCGCGCAGCGGCGGGGGCGCCGTCTCAGCTGGTGATCTCGTCGAGCGATTCGTCGTCGAGGTGGGTGGTGTCCGCCCAGCCGACCAGGGACAGGCCTTGCGGCGTCCACAGCAGGCGGTTGACGGCGGTGTTGGTCAGTTGCCAGGTGCGCGGCGCTTGCAGGTCCTGCCCGGTGGCGGCGCGGTAGAGCTGGTCCATCACGCCACCGTGGGCCACCAGCACGATTTGTTCACCGGGGTGGCGTGCCGCCAGCTCGTGCAGCGTGTGCAGGATGCGCTCGCGGGTCTGTAGCAGCGATTCGCCGCCTTGCGGCGCCCAATGCGGGTCGCGATTGCGCCAGCGTGCGGACTCGTCCGGCCAGGTTTGCTCGATCTCGACGTAGGTCTTGCCTTCGAAGATACCGAAGCCGCGTTCGCGCAGGCCGGCGTGTGTGCTCAGCGGCGCGCCGGTGGCCTCGGCGATGGCGCGCGCGGTCTCATGGGCGCGTGACAGGTCGCTGCTGTAGATGGCCTGCAGGCTGTCGCGTGCGGCCAGTGCGCGGGCCAGCCGTCGGGCCTGCCAGCGGCCGCGTTCGTTGAGCGGGATGTCGAGGTGGCCCTGGATGCGGGTGTCCACGTTCCAGGCGGTTTCACCGTGCCGGATGGCCAGAATGCGGGTGGCGTCCATCAATGTCTGTGTGCGACTCAGCGCGGAATTTCGATGTTGACCTGGCGTATGCCGGCCGGGGGGTTGGGGAAGTCCTTCAACGCCGCTTCGAACAGCGCCGGCAGGATGTTGGCGTTGTCGGCCCAGGGGCCGCTGTGCGTGGCGCGTGTTTCATAGACCACCTGACCGCTCTGCAGGTCGCGCAGCAGCAGGCTGATTTCGTAGCGGTAGTAGGTGGGCGGCGGGAAGCGCATGCCCCAGCCGACCATGCTGCCGGCGCTGCCGGTGCCGATCACGACCTGGCCATAAGGTCCAACCCCCGGGGCGCGGCCCCACGGGTCGCCCCAGGGGTCGGTGGTGTAGGGCTGCACGCGTGCGCCAGGGAGCACGCTGTAGCGCGCGGCCGTGTCGTTGCGCAGCAGGCCTACCTGCGCCAGCGCCACCTGGGCAACGGCCTCGACCTGGGTGGTCAGGGGCTGGTCGACCTGCGAGGGCAGGCGCTCGAAGCGGTAACGCCCGGTTGTGTCGACGGCGGTGCTGGTGGCGGTGGCCTGCACCTGCGCGTCCACCAGCCGCATGCCGCCGCAGCCGGTCAGCAGCAGGGGCAGGACGAGCAGGGCCAGCAGGCGCTTCATGGCGTTCAGAGCGTCACCACCTGCACGCCGCCGGGCAGGCCGGGGGTGGAGAACTCTTCCTCGTCGAAAGCGGTGTCACCGTTGGCGTCCGGCACGCCGGTGGCCTTGAGGTTCTTGAAGTCGTGCAGCTTGGCGTCCATCAGGTGCGAGGGCACGACATTCTGCAGCGCGGTGTACATGGTCTCCAGACGGCCGGGGAACTTCTTGTCCCACTCGCGCAGCATGTTGCCGACCTGCTTGCGTTGCAGGTTTTCCTGGCTGCCGCACAGCGTGCAGGGGATGATGGGGAACTGGCGGTGCTCGGCCCAGCGGATCAGGTCCTTCTCGGCCACGTAGGCCATGGGACGGATGACGATGAACTCGCCGTTGTCGCTGGTCAGCTTGGGCGGCATGCCCTTGAGCTTGCCGCCGAAGAACATGTTCAGGAAGAAGGTCTGCAGCATGTCGTCGCGGTGGTGTCCGAGCGCGAGCTTGTTGCACTTCAGCTCGCGCGCCACGCGGTACAGGATGCCGCGGCGCAGCCGGCTGCACAGGCTGCACATGGTCTTGCCTTCGGGGATGTTCTTCTTGACGATGGAGTAGGTGTCCTGTGTCTCGATGTGGAACTCGATACCCAGCTTCTTCAGGTATTCGGGCAGGATGTGGTCGGGGAAGCCCGGCTGCTTCTGGTCCAGGTTGACGGCCACCAGCGTGAAGTCGATCGGCGCGCGGCTCTTTAGCTTCATCAGGATGTCGAGCATGCCGTAGCTGTCCTTGCCGCCGGACATGCAGACCATGACGCGGTCGCCTTCCTCGATCATGTTGTAGTCGACGATGGCCTGGCCGACCTGGCGGCACAGGCGCTTCTCGAGCTTGTGCGTTTCGCGCTCGATCTTCAGTTCTTTCGCCGCGGATGCCGGCTCCTTGTCTATCCAGACAGCACTCATGCTTCACTCCATGGGCTCAAAGCCCGTCACGGGGCATGGGCCCCAACGTGTTCTTGTTGCTTACCACTGGCCGGTTTCAGCGCGGATGGCGACTTCGCAGTCGTCGAAGATCTCCAGCTTCACGATCTTCACGCGCACGCCGATCACGCCCGGCAGCTGCAGCAAGCGGTTGGCCAGCTTGCCGATCATGCTTTCCAGCAGGTTCATGTGCTCGCGCTGGCATTCGTCGATGATGATCTCGCGCACCTTGCGGTAGTCCAGCACATGGTTGATGTCGTCATCGTGTGGCAGCAGTGGCTGCGGCCCAAGGTTCAGTTCGGCATCGACCTGGATCGGCTGCGGCGCCGTGCGCTCGTGGTCGAGAATGCCCAGGTTGGCGTCGAAGCGCAAACCGGTGAGGGTGAGGATCTGGGTGCCAATGGATTTGCTCACAGCATCCTCACATCATGGAAAAATCACGCTCGAAGCGCATCAGGTGCTGGCCGCCGTCCACCAGCAGCGTGGTGCCGGTGATGGAGGGGTTGTCCAGCGCAAACTTCACGGCGGCCGCGACATCCTGCGGCGTGGAGGAACGGCCTAGCGGCGACAGCTGGTGCAGCGCGGCGAACTTCTCCGGCGTCAGGTAGTCGCTGGTCAGCGTCAGGCCCGGGGCCACGCCCACCACTCGCACCTGAGGCGCCAGCGCCTGTGCCAGCATGGTGTTGGCCGCTTCCAGCGCGGCTTTCGACAGGGTGTAGCTGAGGAAGTCGGGGTTCTGGTTCCACAGCTTCTGGTCGAGCAGGTTGACCACGGCCCCGCGGGCGCCGCGTGACTGCACATGCGCATGCAGCGCCTGGGCCAGCAGAATGGCGGCGCCGGTGTTGCAGCGCAGGTGGCGTTCCAGCGCGGCGTAGCTGAAGCTGGCGGCGCTGTCGTGCTCGAAGATGGCGGCGCTATTGACCACGGCGTCGACCTGGCCGAAGTGCGCCAGGACGCGTGGCAGCAGGGCGCGGACCGCCGCCTCTTCCGCGAGATCGGCATCAAAAGCGGCTGCAGCGCTCGTCATCTGGGTGCAGTCAGCTACTGTTTTCATAGCATCTTCTGCCGAGCCGCGATAGTGCACCGCCACCTGCCAGCCGGCGCCGGCCAGCGCGAGCGCGATCTCCCGGCCCAGCCGCTTGGCCGAGCCGGTGACCAGCACCGTGCGCTTGGAATCAGGGGATGACATTCGGGGACAATCCAGGGGAGATGACAACACCCGACAGTTTAACGACCGCCCTGCAATCCCGCATGGCGCAATCCATCGCGGCGGCCGGCGGCTGGATCGGTTTTGACGCCTTCATGGCCCAGGCCCTCTACACCCCCGGCCTGGGCTACTACGCCAACGACCTGCGCAAGCTCGGCCTGATGCCCGGCGCCGGTAGCGACTTCGTTACCGCGCCCGAGCTCTCGCCGCTGTTCGGCCGTGCGCTGGCGGCGCAAGTGGCGCAGGCGCTGCAGCACACCGGCATGCGCGAACTGTGGGAGTTCGGCGCCGGCACCGGCGTGCTGGCGCTGCAGCTCTTGCAGGCGCTCGACGCCCAGGGCGTGCCGGTGGAGCACTACACCATCGTCGACCTGTCGGGCGCGCTGCGGGCACGCCAGCAGCAGACGCTGCAGGCCTATGGCGCGCGGGTGCGCTGGGTCAGCGAGCTGCCGGCCACGCTGCAAGGCGTGGTGGTGGGCAACGAGGTGCTGGATGCCATGCCAGTGAAGCTGCTGGCGCGCGTGGGTGGCGTGTGGCACGAGCGTGGCGTGGCCTGCTCGCAGGCCGGCTTCGTCTGGCAGGACCGGCAGACCGCGCTGCGGCCGCCCGTCGAGATCGACGGCACCCACGACTACCTGACCGAGATCCACCCGCAGGCCGAAGCCTTTGTCCGAACGCTGGCCGACAAGCTGACCCAGGGCGCCGCCTTCTTCATCGACTACGGGTTTCCCGAGCGCGAGTACTACCACCCGCAGCGCCACATGGGCACCGTGATGTGCCACCGTGCCCACCAGGCCGATGCCGATCCGCTGATCGATGTCGGCCTGAAGGACATCACGGCCCACGTCAACTTCACCGGCGTGGCGCTGGCGGCGCAGGAGGCCGGTCTGGGTGTGCTGGGCTACACCTCGCAGGCGCGGTTCCTGCTCAACTGCGGCCTGGCCCAGATGATGGAGCTGGCCGAACTGGCGGTGCGCGCGCAGGCCGGCAAGCTGCTGATGGAGCACGAGATGGGCGAGCTGTTCAAGGTGATCGGTTTCACCACCGGCGAGCCCTGGGACGCGCTCGGCTTCACCGCGGGCGACCGCACCCACACGCTGTAGATCGGTCACGCCCCATGTTCCGCTGGCTCCTCGTCATCTTTTTCGCGCTGCTGATCATCAACGCCTTCACGCCCTGGTTCCGCAAGATCGGCTTCGGCCGCCTGCCGGGCGACCTGAACTTCACCCTGTTCGGCCGCCAGTTCAACCTGCCGGTCACCACCACCATCATCCTGAGCCTGTTGGCTGCCGGCGTCGCCCGGTTGCTCTGAACTGGCTTGAATTGCATACCCTGACCCCTATCTTGAGAGAAAGAAAGGGTTCACCATGACTGCTACGCGCCACATCGTCTGTCCGCACTGCCACACCACCAACCGCGTCCAGGTGGCCGATCTGGGCAAAGCGCCCGATTGCGGCAAATGCCACCAGCCGCTGTTCACCGGCCATCCGCTGGAGCTGGACGAGTCCTCGTTCGAGCGCCACGTCACGCGCAACGAGATTCCGGTGCTGGTGGACTTCTGGGCGCCGTGGTGCGGCCCCTGCCGCATGATGGCGCCAGCCTACGAGCAGGCGGCCGGCCAGCTGGAGCCGCAGGTACGCGTGGCCAAGGTCAACACCGAAGAGGCGCAGCAGCTGGCGGCGCGTTTCAACATCCGCAGCATCCCGACGCTGGCGCTGTTCGTCGGCGGGCGGGAGGTGGCGCGCCAGCCGGGCGCCATGACCTCGCCTGCGCAGATCGCCGCCTGGGTGCGTAGTCAATTGCGCTGAGTTCGGCGCCTGTTCGCAACTGCCAGTGAACAGGCTTTATTCCTCAATGGTCCAGGCGTGGCTGCAGTGGCGGCAGCGCACCCGCACCTGGCTGCTGCGTGTGTCTTCGCCGATCACGTCGAAGCGCGCATAGGTGCCGCAGGCCGGGCAGTCGGCCTGGTTGGCCACCTCTTCCGCGTGGTTCAGCAGGTAGAGGTAGCGCCTTAGTGCCCACAGGCCGATGCCGGCGCTGATCAGCACCATGGCCACATCGACCAGCTTCTCCGCCAATGTGCCGCCGGAGAACAGTTCCAGCGACCCCATCAGCGCGATGCAGCACAGCACCGTCAACAGCAGGTGGGCGTGGCTGGACAGCAGTTCGCGCTCGTACCACTTGCGAAAGCCGTGGCGGCGCACCCCGTCCGCCAGACGGCGGTTGAGCGGGTTGCGCGGTGGAGCGGTCATGGCCGCCATGATGCGCGAAAGCCCCGGTCTCGCGCCACCGGGGTGGAGCACCCGAGTGTGTTGCGGGGTTAACCGGCTTCGGGTGGCGGCAGCTGCAGGGTCTGGTCCTGCGCCTGCAGCTTGAAGGTGCGTACCACGCGCTCCAGGTGACCGGCCTGCTCCTGCAGCGAGCGCGCATTGGCGGCAGCCTGTTCCACCATGGCGGCGTTCTGCTGCGTGGCGCCATTCATGCCGTCGATCTCGCGGTTGACCTGGCCGATACCCGCCATCTGCTCGGCGCTGGCGGCGGCGATGCCGCTCATGATCTGCGTGACGTGCTGGATGCTTTCCACGATTTCCTTCATGGTGGCGCCGGCCTGATGTACCAGCGCACTGCCGGTCTGCACCCGCGCGGCGGAATCGTCGATCAGCGCCTTGATCTAGCGCGCCGCCTCGGCAGAGCGCTGGGCCAGGCTGCGCACCTCGGCCGCAACCACCGCAACGCCGCGCCCCTGCTCGCCGGCGCGGGCGGCTTCCACCGCCGCATTGAGCGCCAGGATGTTGGTCTGGAAGGCAATGCCGTCGATCACGCCGATGATGTCGCCGATGCGCTTGGATGAGCTGTCGATCGACTCCATCGTGCGTACCACCTCGCTCACCACGCCACCGCCCTTGACCGCGACTTCCGAGGCCGCTGTCACCAGCTGGTTGGCGCGCTGCGCATCGTCCGCGTTGCGGTTCACCATCGCGGTGAGCTGGTGCATGGACTGCGCGGTGCGCTCCAGCGTGCCGACCTGCTGTTCGGTGCGTTCCGTCAGCACGATGTTGTGCTCCGAGATCTCGTTGGCGGCGGCATAGATTCCGTCGGTGACCGCGCGCACCTGGCCCACGATGCGGGTCAGGCTGTCGTTCATGTCGCGCAGGGCCTGCTGCAGGTCGCCCACCTCGTTGCCGGACGTGACCTGGATCGATTGCGTCAGATCACCGGTGGCGATGGCACGGGCGGCGTCCACGCCGCCGGCCAGTGGTGCTGTCACCACGCGGCGGATGAAGGGGTAGATCAGCAGCAGCACCGGGATGCTGGTCAGGAAAGCGGCCAGGATGGACTTGGTGCGCTGCGCGGCCAGGCCCTGGTTCACGTGGTCGAGCGAGACCTTCATGCTGACTGCGCCCAGCACCGTGCCCTCCGGCACCTGGTGGCACACCGTGCAGTCCTTGCCGAGGTAGTTCTTGCTGGCCAGCGTGGGCCGGATGGTACGCAGGTACTCGCCCTGGCTGTCGCTCTCGGTCCAGATCTGCTCCTTGCCGGTCTTCATGACCTCGGCCTCGCGGGTGTCGGGTTGCGACTCGTCCTTGCCGCTGCCGGGGCCAAAGATCTTGACCACCGCCTCGGCGCGCAGCACGCGCACGTCGCGGATGGTGCCGAGCTGCTTGATCTGGTCGAGCAGCACATTGCGCTGCGCCACCGTGCCGGTGACCATCATGCCGGTCAGGCCGGCCATGGTGGCGTCGTGCATGCTCAGGGAGAAGTCCTGCGCCTGCGCCAGCGCGGCCTGGCGCGACACATGGCTCTGCCAGACGATCACGCCCGACCAGACCACCAGCAGCGCCACGCCGATGGTGGCCAGCAACTGGATCCAGATTTTCAGCTTCACACCTGCCCGCACGACGACCTCCTGGGTGGCACTGTTTCAAGTAGGGGCATTCTGCCGATGGTGGGGGGTGCGAAACCTGATGTGCGTCAAGGAAAGACGCGATGCAGGCGGCGCCGAACGGGCAGGCGTCAAGCCTGCACGGGGCTGTTTGAGCCCCTGCGCAAGACGAAGTCAGGCGGCGCTTACTTCGTCTACTTCCACCAGACAGTCATAGAACACCGGTCCGCCGCCCAGGTCGGTCAGCTTCTGGCTGGTGAGTTCGTTGACGTTGGTGCCGTTCAGGCCCAGCTTGCGCCACCAGATGCCCAGGCCGTTGACCACGCCTGCGCGCGCACGGCCGTTGACGCACAGCACGCAGTGGTAGCTGCCGCGGTCGTTGTACACACGCACCGTCTGGCCGTCGCGCAGGCCGCGCGCGGCGGCATCGCTGGGGTGCATTTCCAGCAGCGGCTGGCCTTCGATGTCGCGCAGGCTCTGCACGTTGACGAAGGTGGAGTTGAGGAAGTTGCGCGCCGGCGGCGAGATCATGGCCAGCGGGTAGCGCGCATCGCTGCCGGCCGGCTCGTGGTTGGGCACGTAATCCGGCAGGCCATCGCCCCAGCTGCGCTGCAGCGCTTCGCTGAAGAATTCGCAGCGGCCGGAAGGCGTGGGGAAGTCGCCTTGGGCGAAGGGGGCGTCGGGCAGCGGCAGGCTGGCAAAACCGTCGCGCAACAGCACGTCGAAATCGAGCACGCCATCAAACGCGGTGCGGCAGAGCGTCTCGTCGCTGTCGGCAAAGCAGGGGTCGTCGAAGCCCATGGCGGCTGCGAGGTCACGGAAGATCTGCGTGTTGCTGCGCGCCTCGCCCAGCGGCGCAATGGCCGGCTGGTTCAGCAGCACGTCGGTGTGGCCGTAGGAGGTGTGGATGTCCCAGTGCTCCAGTTGCGTGGTGGCGGGCAGCACGATGTCGGCGTAGTCGGCGGTGTCGGTCTGGAAATGCTCCAGCACCACGGTAAACAGGTCTTCGCGCGCAAAGCCGCGCACCACGGCGCCGGACTGCGGGGCGACTGCCACCGGGTTGCTGTTGTAGACCACCAGCGCCTCCACCTTCGGCCCCCATTGCGCATCGCCCGGGTGCAGCAGGATGTCGCCGATCGTGCTCATATTGAGCAGGCGCGGGCGCCGCTCGCCCAGCAGGTCGGGCCGTTGCAGTGCCGCGTGGCGCGTAGGAAACGTGCCGGAGCTGCTCAGCAGCACGCCGCCCGCGCGGTGGCGCCAGGCGCCGATGAGCGCGGGCAGGCAGGCCACGGCGCGTGCCGCGTTGCCGCCGCCGTGCACGCGCTGCATGCCGTAGTTCAGCCGGATGGCCGCCGGCTCGCCGCGCATGAAGCACTGGCCGTAGTCGTACGCCAGGTCGCGGATCTGTTGCACCTCCAGGCCGCAGACCTCGGCGGCGCGTTCGGGTGGCCACTGCAGTGCGCGCTCACGCAGCGTGGCCCAGCCCACGGTGTAGCGTTCAATGTAGTCGTGGTCCAGCCAGTCATGCTGAATCAACTCATGCATGAGGGCCAGCGCCAGCGCGGCATCGGTACCAGGGCGTAGCGCCAGGTGCACGTGGCACTTCTCGGCGGTTTCGCTGCGCCGCGGGTCGATGCAGACCAGCTTGGCGCCGCGCCGTTTGGCCTCCTGCGCCAGGCGCCAGAAGTGCAGGTTGCTGCCGATCGAGTTGCTGCCCCAGATCAGGAT
>Ga0114986_1000570_pt1 | contig 10154 bp, 9 predicted proteins | sample Shrwel1BS1Day17_FD_96988 | JGI IMG/M metagenome (GOLD analysis project Ga0114986, IMG submission 96988) | Subsurface microbial communities from deep shales in Ohio, USA - Utica-3 well 1 S-1-Day17 | ecosystem: Environmental > Aquatic > Deep subsurface > Shale gas/oil reservoir > Produced... | reverse complement strand
GTCTATTGGAGCTGCACTTGAATAATCAGTGGTTCTCGAAAGTTGCCGTCTGGCTCGTCATCGCCTTGGTGTTGTTCACCGTCTTCAAGCAGTTTGACGGCCGCGGCACGGCCGGCGCTGGCTCACTGGCCTATTCCGATTTCCTGGAAGAGGTACGCAACAACCGCATCAAGAGCGCCGTCATCCAGGAAGGCCAGGGCGGCACCGAAATCCTGGCCATCACCACCGACGACCGCAAGGTGCGCACCACCGCCACCTACCTGGACCGTGGCCTAGTGGGTGACCTGATCAACAACGGCGTCAAGTTCGACGTCAAGCCGCGTGAAGAGGGCTCCCTGCTCATGACCCTGCTGGTCAGCTGGGGCCCGATGCTGCTGCTGATCGGCGTCTGGATCTACTTCATGCGCCAGATGCAGGGCGGCGGCAAAGGCGGCGCCTTCAGCTTCGGCAAAAGCAAGGCGCGCATGCTCGACGAGAACAACAACCAGGTCACCTTTGCCGACGTCGCGGGTTGCGACGAGGCCAAGGAAGAGGTGAAGGAAGTCGTCGACTTCCTTAAGGACCCGCAAAAATTCCAGAAGCTCGGCGGCCGCATTCCGCGCGGCCTGCTGCTGGTCGGCCCCCCCGGTACCGGCAAGACGCTGTTGGCCAAAGGCATTGCCGGTGAGGCCAAGGTGCCGTTCTTCAGCATCTCGGGTTCGGACTTTGTCGAGATGTTCGTCGGCGTCGGTGCCGCGCGCGTGCGTGACATGTTCGAGAATGCCAAGAAGAACGCGCCCTGCATCATCTTCATCGACGAAATCGACGCCGTGGGCCGCCAGCGCGGCGCCGGCCTGGGCGGCGGCAACGACGAGCGCGAGCAGACCCTCAACCAGATGCTGGTCGAGATGGACGGCTTCGAGACCAACCTCGGCGTGATCGTGGTGGCGGCCACCAACCGCCCCGACATTCTGGACGCCGCCTTGCTGCGCCCGGGGCGCTTTGACCGCCAGGTGTATGTGACGCTGCCCGACATCCGTGGCCGTGAGCAGATTCTCAACGTGCACATTCGCAAGATCCCGATCGGCCAGGACGTCAATGCCGCCATCATCGCCCGCGGTACGCCCGGCATGAGCGGTGCCGACCTGGCCAACCTGTGCAACGAGGCCGCGCTGATGGCCGCGCGCCGCAACGCACGCGTGGTCGAGATGCAGGACTTCGAAAAGGCCAAGGACAAGATCCTCATGGGCCCGGAGCGCAAGAGCATGGTCATGCCGGAAGAGGAGCGCCGCAACACAGCCTACCACGAGGCCGGCCACGCCCTGATCGGCAAGCTGCTGCCCAAGTGTGATCCGGTGCACAAGGTCACCATCATCCCGCGCGGTCGCGCACTGGGTGTGACCATGAGCCTGCCCGAGAAGGACCGCTACAGCTACGACCGCGAGTACATGCTGAACCAGATCAGCATGCTGTTCGGCGGCCGTATCGCCGAAGAGGTGTTCATGAACCAGATGACCACCGGCGCCTCCAACGACTTCGAGCGTGCCACCCACATCGCGCGCGACATGGTGATGCGTTACGGCATGACCGATGCGCTGGGCCCGATGGTCTACGCCGAGAACGAGGGCGAGGTCTTCCTCGGCCGCTCGGTGACCAAGACCACCAACATCTCCGAGCAGACCATGCAGAAGGTCGACGCCGAGGTGCGCCGCATCATCGACGAGCAATATAGCCTGGCGCGCAAGCTGATCGAGGACAACTCGGACAAGATGCACGCCATGGCCAAGGCCCTGCTGGAGTGGGAAACCATCGACACCGAGCAGCTCGACGACATCATGGCCGGCAAGGAGCCGCGTCCGCCGAAGGACTGGACGCCGCGCACGCCGAGTTCCGGCGGTGGCGATGCCGGCGGCCCCCCGGCCGTGAAGACCGATCCGTCGCCAACGGCGGCCTGACGTCTGGCGCGATAATCGCAAACGGGGCTCAGTGCCCCGTTTTTGCTTTTCTCAACGCATGATCTGGCAAACCTCCCGCTACGCTCTTGATCTGGCCCGTCCGCAGGTGATGGGCATCGTCAACGTCACCCCCGACTCCTTCTCCGATGGTGGCGAGCACGCCGGCACCGCCGCCGCGCTGGCGCACTGCGAGCAGCTGCTGAAGGAGGGCGCCGATATCCTCGACATCGGTGGTGAATCCACCCGTCCCGGCGCGCCGCCGGTGCCGCTGGCGGAAGAACTGGCGCGCGTGCTGCCGGTGGTGCGCGAGGCGGTGAAGCTCGGCGTGCCGGTCTCGGTCGACACTTACAAGCCGCAGGTCATGCAGGCGGTGCTCGATCTAGGGGCCGACATCATCAACGACATCTGGGCCCTGCGCTGGCGTGATGCGCCTGATGGCCTGGATGGCCGCCAGGTGGTGGCGCAGCACCCGGCCTGTGGCGTGTGCCTGATGCACATGCACCGCGAGCCGCAGACCATGCAGGCCACGCCGATGGAAGGCGACGTGGTGCCGCAGGTGCTCTCATTCTTGCGGCAGGTAGCGCTTGATCTGCAAGGGCTGGGGGTCGACAAGGCCCGCATCGTGCTGGACCCCGGCATCGGCTTCGGCAAGACGGTGGCGCAGAACTTCGCGCTGCTGGCGCGTCAGCCCGAGCTGCTGGCGGCCGGTTACCCGCTGCTGGCCGGCTGGTCGCGCAAGTCGTCGATCGGCGCGGTGGCCAGCCCGCCGCAGGGCACGGCGCTGCCGCCCGGCGTGCACGAACGCATGGTGCCCAGCGTGGCGGCGGCGCTGCTGGCGGTGGAGCGCGGCGCGGCCATCGTGCGCGTGCACGACGTGCTGCCTACCGTACAGGCGCTGCAGGTGCTCGCCGCTATAAAATAAGTAGCGCTCTGCGCTCACTCCTCAAGGACAGGACACAGAAATGAGCAGAAAATATTTCGGTACCGACGGCATCCGCGGCACGGTGGGTCAGGCGCCCATCACACCCGACTTCGTGCTCAAGCTGGCACATGCGGTGGGTCGTGTGCTCAAGCGCAGCGAGGCGCGGCCGCTGGTGCTGATCGGCAAGGACACCCGCATTTCCGGCTACATGCTGGAGAGCGCGCTGGAGTCCGGCTTCAATTCGGCCGGGGTGGACGTCATGCTGCTCGGCCCCTTGCCCACGCCGGGCGTGGCGTATCTCACGCGGGCGCAACGCGCTTCGCTCGGCGTGGTCATCAGCGCCAGCCACAACCCCTATGCCGACAACGGCATCAAGTTCTTCAGCGCCCAGGGCACCAAGCTGCCGGACGAGTGGGAGCTGGCGGTGGAGGCGGCCATGGACGAGCCGCCGGTGTGGGCCGACTCGGCCAGCCTGGGCCGTGCGCGCCGGCTGGACGATGCGGCGGGCCGCTACATCGAGTTCTGCAAGAGCACCTTTGCCAACGAACTGACGCTCAAGGGGCTGAAGATCGTGGTCGATGCCGCGCATGGTGCGGCGTACCACATCGCGCCCAAGGTGTTCCACGAGCTCGGCGCCGAGGTGGTGGCCATCGGCTGCGCGCCGGACGGCCTCAACATCAACCACGAGGTGGGAGCCACCCACACCGATGCGCTGGTGGCGGCCGTCAAAGCGCACCAGGCCGACTACGGCGTGGCATTGGACGGTGATGCCGACCGGCTGATGATGGTTGACGCCTCGGGTCGTCTCTACAACGGCGACGAACTGCTGTACCTGATGGCGGACGACCGCCTGGGCCGTGACGAGCATGTGCCCGGCGTGGTGGGCACGCTCATGACCAACATGGCGGTGGAAGTGGCCTTCAAGAAGCGCGGCGTGCAGTTCGTGCGCGCCAAGGTGGGCGACCGTTATGTGCTGGAAGAGCTGCACAAGCACAAATGGCTGCTCGGCGGCGAAGGCTCGGGTCACCTGCTGGCGCTGGACAAGCACACCACCGGCGACGGCCTGGTGTCGGCACTGCAGGTGCTGCAGACCTGCGTGCGCAGCGAGCGCAGCATGGCGCAGCTGCTTTCAGACGTGACGCTGTTCCCGCAGACCCTTATCAACGTGCGCCTGCAACCGGGTCAGGACTGGAAGGCCAACACCCGGCTGGCCGAGGAAACCAAGGCGGTGGAAGCTGAATTGGGCGACCACGGCCGGGTGCTGATCCGCGCCAGCGGCACCGAGCCGCTGGTGCGCGTGATGGTGGAGGCGCGGGATGCGGCGCAGGCGAAGACCTGCGCCGAGCGGCTGGCGGCAACCTTGCGGACGAACTGAGGCGTCAGCGCCTCACGCGCTGCCCCTGTGCGTCGATCACCGCTTCCCCATCTTCCTTGCTGAACGCCCCTTGCTGCGGCTGCGGCAGGATGTCCAGCACCAGCTCGGAGGGACGGCACAGCCGGGTGCCCAGTGGCGTGACCACCAGCGGGCGGTTGATCAGGATCGGGTGCGCCAGCATGGCGTCGATCAGCTCGTCATCGCTGCGCGTCGGATCGAGCAGGCCGAGTTCGCTGCACAGCGCTTCCTTGCTGCGCATGACCTCGCGCACGCTCAGGCCGCTGGCGGCGATCAGGGCCTGCAACTGCTCACGCGTCGGCGGTGTCTTCAGGTACTCAATGACCGCCGGCTCCACACCACTGTTGCGGATCATGGCCAGGGTGTTGCGCGAGGTGCCGCACTTGGGGTTGTGGTAGATCGTGATGGTGCTCATGGCGTGATTCTCCTGGAGGTTCAACGGCGCTCGTACCAGGCCTTGGACTTGTTGACGACTCGCACCACCAGCAGCATGACGGGCACTTCGATCAGCACCCCGACCACGGTGGCCAGCGCGGCACCGGAGTGGAAGCCGAACAGGCTGATGGCAGCCGCCACGGCCAGTTCGAAGAAGTTGGAGGCGCCGATCAGGGCCGAGGGGCAGGCAATCTCATGCTTTTCGCCGACGGCGCGGTTGAGCCAGTAGGCCAGCGCCGAGTTGAAGAACACCTGGACCAGGATCGGCACGGCCAGCAGGGCAATTACCAGCGGCTGCTGCAGGATGGCTTCGCCCTGGAAGGCGAACAGCAGCACCAGCGTGGCCAGCAGGGCGGTGATGGACCAGGGGCCGATGCGCGCCATAGCGGCGTCGAAAGCGGCTTGGCCTTTCGCCAGCAGCGCCTTGCGCCACAGCTGGGCCAGGAAAACCGGCACCACGATGTACAGCACGACCGAAGTCAGCAGCGTGTCCCAAGGCACGGTGATGGCGGAGAGGCCGAGCAGGAAGGCCACCAACGGCGCGAAGGCCACCACCATGATGCTGTCGTTCAGTGCCACCTGCGTCAGCGTGAACAGCGGGTTGCCGCCGGTCAGGCGGCTCCACACGAACACCATGGCGGTGCAGGGCGCTGCGGCCAGCAGGATCAGGCCGGCGATGTAGCTGTCCAATTGCTCGGCTGGCAAGTACGGCGCAAACAGCTGGCGGATGAACAGCCAGCCAAGCAGGGCCATGGAAAACGGCTTGACCAGCCAGTTGACGAACAGGGTGACGCCGATGCCTTTCACGTGATGGCGCACCTCGTGCAGCGCGCCGAAGTCCACCTTGACCAGCATCGGGATGATCATGACCCAGATCAGCAGGCCCACCGGCAGGTTGACCTGCGCCACTTCCATGCGGCCGATGGCTTGGGCCACGCCGGGCAACAGTTGGCCGAGCCCGATGCCGGCGACGATGCAGAGGAACACCCACAGCGTCAGGTAACGCTCGAACACGCTCATGGGTGCGCCTGCCGCCTGCTTGGCGGTCACTTCGCATTGCACGCTCATGCTCAGTCTCCCTGGGCCAGATCGCGTGCGGAGGTCTGCAGCCGCTGCTGCGCCAGCTTCTCCTGTGGCAGGTTGACCAGCAACTCGATGCGACGCTTGATGGCCAGCAAGGTCTGGCGGAAGGCTTCCAGGCGTTGCGCGTCCGTGCCCTGGACCTCGGACGGGTCGGCATAACCCCAGTGCGCGGTGGCCGGGTGGCCGGGCCACACGGGGCAGACCTCGCCAGCGGCGTTGTCGCAGACGGTGATGATCAGGTCCATCTGCGGCGCACCCGGCGCGGCGAACTCGTCCCAGCTCTTGCTACGCAGGCCCGAGGTCTGGATGCCGGCGGCCTGCAGCACCTGCAGGCCAAGCGGGTTGGGTTGCTGGTTGTCGCGCGGGCTGCTGCCGGCCGAAAAGGCCTTGAAGCGGCCGCCGCCGACATGGTTGAGGATGGCCTCGGCCAGAATGCTGCGCGCCGAGTTGTGCGTGCAGAGGAAGAGGACGTTGAGGGGCTGGGTCGTGCTCATGGTGATTCGGCAGGCAAGGTGAAAGAGGTCAGCAGCAGGCCTTGGCACCGTTGGCCGCCTGGGCCGCGGTGGGGGCGCAGCAGCCGCTGCTGGCCTTGGAATTTGCTACATTTTTAGGAGCTTTCGGCGCACAGCAGGCGGGCGCGGAGGCCTGATTTGGCTCCGAACTCTTTTGGCTGAACACCGGAATGTTGTCCAGTGTGTGGAACTGCTCCCAGGCAATGCCTTGCGGATCGGTCACCCAGTACTTGTCGCTGCGCGCGTAGCAACAGGTGGTTTCGCCTTCGTCGAGCATCGCCATGTCGGCCTGCGCGGCCTGGGCCTTGAGCGTCTGCAGTTCCTCGGTGGACTCGACCTGGATGCCCAGGTGGTCCAGGCCCGGTTGCGCGCCACGGGTCGAAATGGCGAAGTTCACCGGCGGGTCCTGCAGCATCCATTTGGCGTAGTCGCCCTCGGTGCGGGCCGGCGCCTGGTTGAACATGGCGGAGTAGAAGGCGATGTTCTTCGCCAGGTCATCGACGTGCAGGTGGACGTGGAAGCGTTTCATGGAATCTCCTTGCGTGAGGGGTAACGGGGTTGGGATGAGGTCAGCAAGTCGAGGCGCAAACCGCCTTCTTCTTGCGTTTGGGAACCAAGTCGCAGGCGGCGCCCTGGCAGCAGTGCTCGGTCAGGTAGGCTAGCAGGGCGTCCATCTGGCCGAAGTTGGCGCGGTAGACCAGAAAACGGCCTTGCGGCTCACTGCTGACCAGTTGCGCATGCGCCAGCTCCTTGAGGTGGAAGGACAGGGCGCTCGGGCTGATCTCCAGTGCTTCCGCCAGCGTGCCGGCCGTTAAGCCGTCGGGGCCGGCGCCCACCAGGGCGCGGAAGGCGCGCAGGCGCTGGGCCTGGGCCAGGGCGGCGAGTGACTTCAGGGCGTCGGCTTCGGCGTACGGCGTGTTTTTCATGTTTCAATGATAGTTGAAATATTGAAGTAATGCAAACCTCGGCGCAACATGGCAACGGGAATGGGCTGGTGTCATGAATCCGTCACGCAATTGCCATGAGCGCGTCACGCCCCACCACCACACTGCCGCCATGACTGATACAGACATGGGAGCCGTTCATGGGTCAAGGAATTGGTGAGAAGTACGAGCAGGGCGCGGGCGTCAATGACAGCGCCAACCTGCATTTCGAGGGCGTGGAGACGAACCGGCGCGAGGTGCTGAAGTGCACGGCCGCGGCGGTGGCCATGCTGGTGGGCTCGCATGCCCTGGGCGCCACCGTGGTGCGCGGCAAGCCGCTGGGCTTTACCGGGGTGCCGGTGTCGTCGGCCGACACGCTGGTGGTGCCGCCCGAGTACGAGGCGCAGGTGCTGTACCGCTGGGGTGACGCCGTGGGCGCCAAGGCCGGTTCGCCCGCCTTCAAGACCGATGCCTCGAACACCTGGGAAGAGCAGACGCTGCAGGCTGGCATGCACCACGACGGCATGGCCTTCTTCCCGATCGACGGCAACCCGCGCCACGGCCTGCTGGCCATCAACCACGAGTACACCGACGACGGCCTGCTGCACGCCGACGGCATGAAGACCTGGAACGCCGACAAGGTGCGCAAGTCGCAGGCGGCGCATGGCGTGAGCGTGATCGAGATCGTCGAGCGACTGGGGCAGTGGCGTGTCATGCCGGGTTCGCGTTATGCGCGCCGCATCACCGGCAACACGCCGATGGACATCGGTGGCCCGGCCCGCGGTCACGCCCTGATGAAGACGGCGGCCGATCCGTCCGGCATCCGTGTGCTGGGCACGCTGAACAACTGCGCCTCGGGCAAGACGCCCTGGGGCACCTACCTGACCTGCGAAGAGAACTGGAACGGCTACTTCTCCTCGCAGGAGAAGCCCAGTGCCGACGAGCAACGCTACGGCCTGCGCCACAAGGGCTGGGGCTACCGCTGGCACGAGCATGACGAGCGTTTCGATGCTGCCAAACACCCGAACGAACCGCACCGCTTCGGCTGGGTGGTGGAGATCGATCCGATGGACCCGAAGCAGACCCCCGTCAAGCGCACGGCGCTGGGGCGCATCAAGCACGAGGGTGCCACCGCCACGCTGTCCAAGGACGGCCGCGCCGTGGTCTACATGGGTGACGACGAACGCTTCGAGTACATCTACAAGTTCGTCTCGCGCGACAAGGTGCGCCCGGGTGGCTTTGCAGCCAACAAGACGCTGCTCGACCACGGCACGCTCTACGTGGCGCGCTTCGACGCGCGCGGTTACGGCCGCTGGATCGCGCTGGTGCACGGCCAGAACGGCCTGACGGCCGACAAGGGGTTTGTCGACCAGGGCGAGGTGCTGGTCAAGACGCGCCAGGCGGCCGATACCGTGGGCGCCACCAAGATGGACCGGCCGGAGTGGATCGCGGTGCACCCGCACACCGGTGAGGTGTTCGTCACGCTGACCAACAACAGCCTGCGCGGCCAGCCCGGCCGCGAGGTGGATGAGGCCAACCCGCGCCCCGACAACATCATGGGCCACATCGTCCGCTGGCGCGAGGGCGGCGGTGCCGCGCACGACGCGGCAGCCGACGAGTTCCGCTGGATGCACTTCGCACTGGCTGGTGACCCGAATGCCGGCAAACCGGAGCACCGCGGCAACATCAAGGGCGACATCTACGGCAGCCCCGACGGCCTGGCTTTCGACGACAGCGGCCTGCTGTGGATTCAGACCGACATTTCCACCTCGGCCATGCACAAGGGGCCGTACAAGCCGATCGGCAACAACATGATGCTGTGTGCTGACCCGGCCACCGGCGAGACCAAGCGCTTCCTCACCGGCCCGGCGGGTTGCGAGATCACCGGTATTGCCTTCACGCCCGATCGCCGCTTCATGTTCGTCAACGTGCAGCACCCGGGTGAGACCGCCAGCGAGCGCAGCGACCCGGCGGCGCCGCAGGCGGTGAGCAGCTGGCCGGACGGCCCGGCCGGCGGCCGGCCGCGCTCGGCCACCGTGGTGATCCGCCGCAAGGACGGCGGCATCGTCGGCACCTGATGACCCAGCAAAGGCCCCGTCCCCCGGGGCTTTTTCATATCTGCAAGTCCATGAACTGAATTGAACACAAGGAGAACATGATGAAAGAACTGCCCAACCCGACCTTCCCGCTCTCGCCCGTGACCTTGCCCCGGGGGTCGCTTCACCGCCAAGATCAGCCGGCCGCTGGCACAGGCGGCGCGCCGAACGCTGCGCTGCGTGGCGGCATTGAAGTGGCCTGGGCCCAGCACCAGGATGAAGTGAGGGCCGCGCAGCGCCTGCGCTACCAGATTTTTGCCGGCGAGATGGGCGCGCGCCTGAACACGCCGCTGCCGGAGCACGACATCGACCTGTTCGACGACTACTGCGAGCACCTGCTGGTGCGCGACCAGGCCACGCAGGAGGTGATCGGCACCTACCGCGTGCTGACGCCGGCGCAGGCGCAGCGCGTGGGCAGCACCTACAGCGACCTGGAGTTCGACCTCACGCGCCTGCGCCAGCTGCGCGAGCGCATGGTGGAGCTGGGCCGCAGCTGCGTGCACCCCGAGCACCGCCACGGCGGCGTCATCATGGCGCTGTGGGGCGCGCTGGGCGAGTTCATGGTGCGCAACCAGCTCGACTACATGATCGGCTGCGCCAGCATCCCGATGCTGCACAACGGCGTGGTCAGCGGCGACGTGGCGGCCAGCATCTGGAACCAGCTCAAGGACACGCACCTGGCCCCCATCGAGTACCAGGTGCGCCCGCGTCTGCCGCTGCCGGTGGAGGGTCAACGATACTGAGGGCAAACACCGACGTGCCACTATCGCGCATCTCATCCAGACGGGCCGCACCCGCGTTCATAGCTGCGGTCACCGAGCTCTCGGAGGGCTCTACGAAACGACCTGCAGTATTC
>Ga0114986_1000568_pt1 | contig 10160 bp, 11 predicted proteins | sample Shrwel1BS1Day17_FD_96988 | JGI IMG/M metagenome (GOLD analysis project Ga0114986, IMG submission 96988) | Subsurface microbial communities from deep shales in Ohio, USA - Utica-3 well 1 S-1-Day17 | ecosystem: Environmental > Aquatic > Deep subsurface > Shale gas/oil reservoir > Produced... | reverse complement strand
GGCGCTGGGCCAGCTGCGCGAGCTGGCGGCCTACTCCGAGAAAGTGCGTGAGGACGAGCGCACCCGCATCGCACGCGAAGTGCATGACGAACTCGGCAGCCTCCTGGTGGCGCTGAAGATGGACGTGAACTGGATGGACAAGCGCCTGGCAGAGCAGCAGCAGCGCACGCCCAACGAGGCCGAGGCCATGCGCACCCGCCTGCGTTGCAAGTGCCAGAACATGAGCCGGCTGATCGAGAACGCGGTCGACAACGTCGGGCGCATCATCACCGATCTGCGCCCTAGCATTCTCGACCATCAGGGCCTGTGGGCGGCGCTGGAATGGCAGGCGCACGACTTCGCCGAATCGGCCGAACTGGCGCTCGACTGGGCCATGCAGGGCACCGACGGCGTGCAGTTGCCGGAGCCGATGGCCATGGCGGTGTTCCGCATCTTCCAGGAGATGCTGAGCAACGTGGGCCGCCACGCGCAGGCCAGCGCGCTGCGGGTGCGCATCGGCGCGGCGGGCGGGGAACTGGCGATCACGGTGCAGGACAACGGCCGTGGCGCGGCCGCCCAGGCCTTCGAGGCGCCCACCGCCTACGGCGTGCTGGGCATGCGCGAGCGCGCGCGCCATTTTGGTGGCGAACTGGAAATCAGCAGCAAAATCGGGCGTGGGACCACGTTCCGCTTGCGCATGCCGCTACGGAATGAATAGCATGATCCGTCTGCTCATCGGCGACGATCACCGCATCGTGCGCGAAGGACTCAAACAGGTGCTGGCCGATGCACCAGATGTGTGCGTTCTGGCCGAAGCCACCAGCGGCCCCGAGGTACTGGACCAGGTGCAGACACAGGGCGGCGCCCAGGGCCTGGACCTGGTGCTGCTCGACATCGCGCTGCCGGGCCTGGACGGGCTGGAAGTGCTGCAGGTGCTGCGCCGCGAGCACCCGGCCCTGCCGGTGCTGATGCTCAGCACCTACCCGGAAAGCCAGTACGCGGTGCGTTGCATCAAGCTCGGTGCCGGCGGCTACCTCAACAAGAGCGCCGACCCTGACGACATGCTGGCCGCCGTGCGCAAGGTGGCAGCCGGCGGACGCTACGTGACGCCGGCGACCGCCGAGGCGCTGGCCGCGGCGGTGGGTGCCATGCGCAAGACCGGCGCGGGGCTGGAGGCGCTGTCCCACCGCGAGCACCAGGTGTTCCGGCTCCTCACCAGCGGTCACAGCGTGAGCGAAATTGGTGCACAGCTCAAGCTGGCGCCCAACACCGTCAGCACCTACCGCGCCCGCATCCTGGAAAAGACCGGCGCCAAGAACGACGTCGAGCTGGCGCTGCTGGCCCAGCAGCACGCGCGCGGCGCCGCCTGACGCATTTTTTGTAGGGCTGGCCCTACACCGTGTGGTGCCGGCTGCAACGAAATGCAGCGGCGGGTGGCGCAGGCATCCAAACTGGCCCGGCCCTTGCGTAGAAGCAGGCATCGCAACTCAAGAGGTGATGCCATGACCCAGTACTTCGACCCCTATGACGCCGACCGCCCCCTGATGCTCAAGTGCAGCTGCGGCCGTGACCACACCGTGGCCGAGCACCAGCAGGAGATGGCGGCAGCCCAGGCCGTGACCGAGCTCAAGCGCCGCAGCGAGACCGCCGAGTTCGAGGCCTACAGCAACGAATTCATCGAAGCCACCCTGGTCAAGGCCATCTTCCCCCAGGACGCGGTGCGCCGTCGCTTCCTGCGCGCCGTGGGCAAGAGCACGGCCATGGCCGCCATTGCCAGCGTGTTGCCGGTGGCCAGCCTGCAGGCCATGGCCCAGGAGAAGGGGGCACTGGAGAAGAAGGACCTGAAGATCGGTTTCATCCCGATCACCTGTGCCACGCCCCTGATCATGGCGCACCCGCTGGGCTTCTACCGCCAGCAGGGCCTGAACGTCGAGGTGACCAAGACGGCCGGCTGGGCGCTGATCCGCGACAAGATGATCAACAAGGAGTACGACGCCACGCACTTCCTCAGCCCCATGCCGCTGGCCATCTCGCTCGGCCTGGGTTCCAACGCCACGCCGATGAACGTGGCCACGATCCAGAACGTCAACGGCCAGGCCATCACGCTGGCGCTCAAGCACAAGGCCAACCGTGATCCGAAGAACTGGAAGGGCTTCAAGTTCGCCATTCCCTTCGAGTACAGCATGCACAACTTCCTGCTGCGCTACTACCTGGCCGAAGCCGGCATCAACCCCGACACCGACGTGCAGATCCGCGTCGTGCCGCCGGCCGAGATGGTGGCCAACCTGCGCGCCGGCAACATCGACGGCTTCCTCGGCCCCGACCCGTTCAACCAGCGCGCGGTGTACGAGGAGGTGGGCTTCATCCACGTGCTGACCAAGGACCTGTGGAACGGCCACCCCTGCTGCGCCTTCGGCACCAGCACCGAGTTCATCCAGAAAAACCCCAACACCTTCGCCGCGCTTTACCGCTCGGTGCTGACGGCCGCCGCCATGGCGCGGGACCCGAAGAACCGCGAGCTGATCGCCAAGGTCATCGCGCCGGCGCAGTACCTCAACCAGCCCGAGGTGGTGCTCAACCAGGTGCTGACGGGCAAGTTTGCCGACGGCCTGGGCAACATCCAGAACGTGCCCGACCGCGCCGACTTCGATCCCATGCCCTGGCAGAGTATGGCGGTGTGGATGCTCACGCAGATGCAGCGCTGGGGCTACATCAAGGGCGAGGTCAACTACAAGCAGATTGCCGAAAAGGTGTTCCTGATCACCGATGCCAAGAAGCACATGAAGGCGCTGGACCAGAAGGTGCCCGACGGGGCCTACCCCAAGTTCAAGATCATGGGGCGCGAGTTCGATGCCGCCAAGGCGGCCGAGTACGCCAAGAGCTTTCCCATCCATAAGGTGACCTGACATGAACGCCGCACGCACACTGCAACTCAAGGCCGCCTTGCTGTCGGTACTGATCTTCATGATGCTGCTGGGCATCTGGTACGTCGCCACCGCGTCCTCCGGGGCCGGCGGCGCGGCGGCGGCCATGACACCCGAGCAGATCGAGTACGCCAAGATGATGGGCAAGGAGGTCGGCGCGGCCAAGAGCGGCGGCTTCCCGACGCTGGGCCAGATGGGCAGCACCGTCTGGGGCCACCTGGCCAACCCGTTCTACGACAACGGCCCCAACGACAAGGGCATTGCCATCCAGCTGGCGCACTCGCTGGGCCGCGTCGGCCTGGGCTTTGCGCTGGCCTGCCTGGTGGCGATACCGCTCGGCTTCATCATCGGCATGTCGCCGCTGCTGCGCCGCGCCTTCGACCCCTTCATCCAGGTGCTCAAGCCCATCAGCCCGCTGGCGTGGATGCCGCTGGCGCTCTACACCATCAAGGACTCCTCGGTGTCGGGCATCTTCGTCATCTTCATCTGCTCGGTCTGGCCCATGCTGGTCAACACCGCCTTCGGCGTGGCTTCGGTCAAGCGCGAATGGCTCAACGTGGCCAGCACGCTGGAAGTCAACCCGCTGCGCCGCGCCTTCCTGGTCATCCTGCCGGCGGCCGCACCGACCATCCTGACCGGCATGCGCATCAGCATGGGCATTGCCTGGCTGGTGATCGTGGCGGCCGAGATGCTGGTGGGCGGCACGGGCGTCGGCTACTTCGTCTGGAACGAGTGGAACAACCTCTCGCTCACCAACGTGATCTTCGCCATCCTGGTGATCGGTGTGGTCGGCATGTTGCTCGACCTGGCCTTCGGCCAGCTGCAGAAGGCGGTGACCTATGTGGAGTGAAGTTCCCTCGCGCCTGGCCACGCCGGTGTCCCCGGCTCCCAGCTTGCCCCAACGAAAGGTTTCCCCCGTGGACGGTTTCCTCAAGATCGAAAAGCTCAGCAAGGCCTACCAGCCGGCCAAACCGGTGTTCGCCGACGTCTCCTTCACGCTCGAGCGCGGCGAGTTCGTCTGCGTCATCGGCCACTCCGGCTGCGGCAAGACCACCATCCTCAACGTGCTGGCGGGGCTGGATACGGCCAGCGGCGGCCACGTCTTCATGGACGGGCGCGAAGTGGTCGGCCCCAGCCTGGACCGCGGCGTGGTGTTCCAGGGCCATGCCCTCATGCCCTGGCTGACGGTGCGGCAGAACATCGCCTTTGCCGTCAAGTCGCGCTGGCCGGAGTGGTCGGCCGCCCAGGTCAATGAGCAGGTGGAGAAGTTCGTCGCCATGGTGGGCCTGAGCCATGCCATCGACAAGAAGCCCAGCCAGCTCTCGGGCGGCATGAAGCAGCGCGTGGGCATTGCGCGCGCCTTCTCCATCCAGCCCAAGATGCTGCTGCTCGACGAGCCCTTCGGCGCGCTCGATGCGCTCACGCGCGGCACCATCCAGGACGAGCTCATGACCATCGTGCGCCAGACGCAGCAGACCGTCTTCATGATCACGCACGACGTGGACGAGGCCATCCTGCTGGCCGACCGCATCCTGCTCATGAGCAACGGCAGCGAAGCCGCCAACGGCTACGTGCCCGGCGGCATCGCCGAGGAGGTGGTCAACCCGCTGCCGCGCGAACGCACGCGGGCCGGCCTGCACCATCTGGACGGCTACTACGAGCTGCGCAACCACATTGTCGATTTCCTGGTCACCCGCGCCGTGGCGCACTGACCTTGCCTCTTTCAACCTTCAACTCAACAACGGAGTCCACCATGAACCGCAACGACGTTACCGAAAAGATCATCGCCACCAAGGTGTCCAAGGGCATCAAGTGGGAAGACGTGGCCAAGAAGGTCGGCCTGTCCAAGGAATGGGTCACCGCCGGCTGCCTGGGCCAGATGACCTTTGACGAAAAGCAGGCCAAGACCATCGGCAAGATCTTCAGCCTCAACGCCGAAGAGATCAAATGGCTGCAGGTCGTGCCCTACAAGGGCTCGCTGCCCACCCCGGTGCCGACCGACCCGCTGATCTACCGCTGGTACGAGATCGTCAGCGTCTACGGCACCACCATCAAGGAGCTGATCCACGAGGAGTTCGGCGACGGCATCATGAGCGCCATCGACTTCAGCATGGACATCGTGCGCCAGCCCGACCCCAAGGGCGACCGCGTCAACGTGGTGCTGTCGGGCAAGTTCCTGCCCTACAAGCAGTACTGAGCCGACGGCCATGGAACCCAAGCCGCCGCTGCCGCCCTTCACGCCCGAGACCGCCGCCCAGAAGGTGCGGCTGGCCGAGGACGCCTGGAACTCGCGCGACCCGGACCGCGTGGTGCTGGTCTATACCGAAGACACGCGCTGGCGCAACCGCGCCGAGTTCCCGGTCGGCCGCGAGGCGGTGCGCCAGTTCCTGCAGCGCAAGTGGGCGCGCGAGCTGGAGTACCGCCTCATCAAGGAGCTGTGGGCCTGTGCCGGCAACCGCATTGCCGTGCGCTTCGCCTACGAGTGGCACGACGATTCAGGCCAGTGGTACCGCTCCTACGGCAACGAGAACTGGGAGTTCAACGACCAGGGCTACATGCAGCGGCGCTTTGCCAGCATCAACGACCTGCCGATCCGTGCCGAGGAACGCAAGTTCTTCTGGCCGCTGGGGCGACGGCCGGACGACCATCCCGGCTTGAGCGAGCTCGGCCTGTGAGGTCTGGGACGCACCTTCAGTAGTGCGGCGGCAGTTCGTCGCGCAGGCTGGCCAGCACCGGCGTGCTGCCTTCGGGCAGCTGGCGGCGCAGGCCGGCCACTTCGCGCAGCAACAGGTCGATCTGCTGTTGCTGGCGGTAGATGGCCTGGTTGAGCTGGTCGATCTGGTCTTCGGCGTAGCTGGCCTTGATCTCCAGCTCGGTCAGGCGGGCGTCGGTGGTGTCGGGTGTAGCAGCCATGGCCCTATTGGAACCCAATTCCACGCCGCCCCGTCCATGCTCTGCGCCGATTAACCCCACGTCCGCCACCGGTTTGTCCGTGGCGCCCACGTCGCGCATGCGGCCGCCCTAGCATCGGGGTCATCCGTGACGCGATGAAGGGGCGATGGTGCAACGGCGACAACTGATCCAGGCCGGTCTGGCTGCGGCACTGCCGCTGGCATCCTCGGGCGTGCATGCCGCTGAACCCGACTTGGCAACGCTGCTGCGCCAGGGCGGCGTGGTGGTCGCGTTCCGTCATGCCCTGGCGCCCGGCACTTTCGATCCGCCGGGCTTTCGTGTCGAGGACTGCCGTACCCAGCGCAACCTGAGCGAGGACGGGCGCGAGCAGGCGCGCGCCATCGGGCGCTGGTTCCAGGCCCAGGGCTTGCAGCCGGCGCGGGTGCGCGCCAGCCCCTGGTGCCGCTGCCTGGACACCGCACGCCTGGCCTTTAACCAGGCCGAAGCCTGGCCCGCGCTTGGATCACCGCGCGGCGCGGTGGAGACCACCAACGCCGCGCACCTGCGCGAGCTGCGCACGGCACTGGCTGCCGCCACGCAGCAGCGCGGACGTTTCGAGGTCTGGGTCACGCACATGTTCGTGCTGTCGGCACTGGCCGACACCGGCACCGACTCCGGCGAAGGCCTGCTGTTGCGTGCCGACGGGGGTGCTCTGCGGGTGCTGGCGCGGCTGCGCGTGGCCTAGCGCTCAGGCTGCCGGCGCACCCGGCTGGCGGCGCGGGTGGGCGCGGGCGAAGGGTTCCAGCGTCTGGCAGCGTGCCACGATGCGCTCGATGGTCGGGATGTCGCGCACCTCGATCTGGAATACCTGCATCACCGCCATCACGCTGGCCAGGCAGATGTCGGCCAGCGTCGGCGCATCACCGTGGCAGTACAGGCCGGTGGCCGATTCGCGGGCCAGGCGCTGCTCCACGGCGTGCAGCCCGGTGCCGAACCAGTGTGTCTGCCAGGCGCGCCAGTCCGCATCGTCAAAGCGCCCCTGCGTCGTGAGGTACTTCTTCACCCGCGGCGTGATCAGCGGGTGCGTGTCGGCCGCCAGCATGCCCGCCAGCGCGCGCACCCGGGCGCGGCCGTGCCGGTCGGGTGGCAGCAGTGGCGGTTCGGGTTGCGTCTCTTCCAGAAACTCCAGGATGGCAAGCGACTGCGTCAGCGGCGCATGGCCCGGCTCCACCAGCGTCGGGATGCCGCCCAGCGGGTTGAGCGCGCGGTAGGCCAGGGTGTGCTGCTCCCCGGCGTCGAGGTTGATGATGTGCTCATGCGCCTGCAGCCCCTTCATGGCCAGCGCCACACGCACACGGTAGGTGGCCGAGGTGCGCCAGAAGCCGTAGAGGTCGAAGGTCGGCATGCGGCTCAGTGCAGTGTCAGCGGCAGCGAGGTCGTCTTCACCCGCACCGTGGCTGGCCGCGGCTCGTAGGGTACCGGCGTGCAGCCGCAGATGTCAGCCGCGATGGCACGTGCCTGGCGGGCAATCGGCTCAATGTAGCGGCTGGCTTGCCCGTCCACGGTGATGCAGTCACCCAAGGCGTGGATGTGCGGGTCGCTGGTGCGCAGCGTGGCCGGCTCCACTTCAATGCCGTTGCGCCAGGCCAGCCCGGCACTGTGCGCCAGCCGGGTGGGTGTCTGCAGGCCGGTGGCGGCGATCACCTGGTCGGCGGCAAAGCGCTGGCCGCAGGCGGTGGTGACGCGGTAGCGGCCCTGCACCTTTTCCACCTGCGCCACGCTCACGCCACCGACAAAGCGGATCGGCAAGTCCTGCCAGGCCTGCAGCACCTGGGCGCCGGCCTGCGCATCGTGCCAGCGCGCCAGCGGCTCCGGCTGCGTGTCCAGCAGCGTGATGCGGTGGCCGCCCAGCGCCAGGTCGTTCGCCAGTTCGCTGCCCACCAGGCCGGCGCCGACGATCAGCACGTCCTTCGGTGTGTCTCCGAGCGCCGCACGCAACTGCAGGTAGGCACCCAGGTGGTTCACGCGCCAGCACAGCGCGGCCGGCAGGCTGGACGGCAGTGCCGGTTGCGCGCCGTGCGCCAGCACCAGGTGCTGGTAGGGCAGCACGCCGCGCGTCGTGCGCAGTTGCTGTGTGTCGGCGCAGATGCGGATGGCGTGGGTGTGCGCCAGCAGGCGTACGTTCAGGCGCTGCGCGGCGGCGGCGCCGGTCTCGCGCACCAGTTTTTCGGTACTCAGCTGGCGCGCCACCGCCACCGACAGCAGTGGTTTGTCGTACACATCACCGGCACAGGCCGTCACCACGGTGATGGGCAGCGTGGCATCCATGGCGCGCAGCGTCTCGGCCAGCTGCCAGCCGGCACGGCCGGCACCGACGATCACCACACCCGGTGCCTGACGCGTGGTGAGTGTCGGCGTGCAGGCCGCCTGCGCCTGCAGCGCGGCCAGATCCGGCGGCGTGTAGGGTGCGAAGTCGGCCTTGGTCACGCCGCACAGCGGGCAGGCCCAGTCGTCGGGGATGTCGGCGTAGCGGGTACCCGGCGGCAGGCCGCCATCGGGGTCGCCGTCGGCCTCGTTGTAGATGTAGCCGCAGGCGTTGCAGATGTACTGCTGCCATGGCGCCAGGCTTTGAATCGCCTCGGCAATCGCGGTCGGTTTCATGCCGGCATCTCCTCGGCGCTCAGGCGCGCCATCTCCTTGCGCAGGTGCTTGATGGCCGGCGTGACGATGGCCACGAAGTGCGATTCGCGCACGCGACGCTGTACGTCCGAGCTCATCAGGTAGCCACGTGCGCCCTGGTGCATCAGGGCCGACTGCGCGGCGCGCAGGCACAGCTCGGCGCCGTGGGCGCGCGCGTCCAGCACATCGATGAAGAACTCGGTGCGGGTGTCGAAGGGCGTCTCGGCCATCTTCATCACGCGGGCAGTGAGCGCATCCAGCTCCGCCTGCAGCGTGGCGGGGCGGTCTTCCAGGAACTGGTTCACGTGACCCAGCTGTGGTTCCACCGCCCACATGCTGTCGATGGCGCCCTGCGTGATGCCCACCGCCATGCCGCACTGGAGCATGACGAAGGCGGCGCGGATGCGCGCAATCGTCGGCTTGGCCGGGTCGGCCATGATCTCGTCAGCACCGATCAACAGGTCTTTCACGCGGATGGCGTAGGTGCCGGTGCCCTCCATGGCCGAGAAGCTGGGGCACTCCCGCAGTTCCACGCCCGGTGCGTCGCAGCGCAGCAGGAACATCAATTCCTTGCCCAGCGGCTGCTGCGCCTCGTCCACCACGGCGGCAATGGCGCCGCAGTAATGGTCCGGCCCCAGGTTGCTGACCCAAGGCAGCGTGCCGTTGATGCGGTAGCCGCCGTCCACCGGCGTGGCCTTGAGCAGCAGGCTTTCGATCTGCGCATAGCTCTTCATCGGGTTGGACAGCGCGGTGCCGCCCAGGCCGGCGCCGATGCTGTGGTCCGCCAGCAGCTCGCCCATCAGCGCCGGGTTGCCCGACTGCTGCAGGTACAGGCCGCACACCGCCTGGCACCACATCATGAAGCCGGTGGCGCCGCACACGCGCGAGACCTCGGCCATGGCCTGGATCGCCAGCGCGTAGCTGCCCGCGCCAACGGGTGTGTCCAGGTGCGCGCTCATGGCCCCCAGCGCGGCCAACTGGCGCAGCACCGCCGCCGGGTAGTGGCCCTGGCGGTCGATCGCCTCCACCTGCTGCAGCAGCGGCCCCTGCGCCACCGCACGCACGGCGGTCAGCAGGGCGTCGCCGGAAAGCGGCGGCAGGTGGGTGGCATCACGGGGCAGGTCGGCGGCGTTCATGAGCGGCTCCTTGGGGCGGCGGTCGTCAGCGGGTTCAGTCAGCCAGGCTGATGGTGAAGGGGATGGGGTTGCGCATGGTGTTGGCCACTGGCGAGTAGAAGTTGGCGTGCTGCACGATCTCGTCCAGCACCTCGCGCGGCGCATCGCCTTCCACCAGCACCTTCACGCGGATCGCCTGAAAGCCCATCTCCGGCGGCGTCTTCTGCAATGCGCCACCCGCACCCCAGGCGGCGGGGTTGCCGATGTCGCCTTCCATGAACACCTCGATCTTGCTGAGCTTGACCTGCTCCCAGGTGGCCACGGCCGTGATGCCCACCGCCAGACAGCCACCCAGCCCTGACAACACGATCTCGCCGGGAGCGGGCGCCGTGTCCTGACCGAACAGGTGCAGCGGCTCGTCCACCACCACCGGGGTGTGGTTGCCCACGTAGCTGAGCGAGCGGTACTGCCCCTCCATCACGGTGTGCACTTTGTTGGTGCCGCGAGAGGCGGGGTTGTTGCGCCCCTTCTCGGCAAAGGCCATCAGGCCGTCGCGGTCGATGGGGCGCAG
>Ga0114986_1000567_pt1 | contig 10178 bp, 11 predicted proteins | sample Shrwel1BS1Day17_FD_96988 | JGI IMG/M metagenome (GOLD analysis project Ga0114986, IMG submission 96988) | Subsurface microbial communities from deep shales in Ohio, USA - Utica-3 well 1 S-1-Day17 | ecosystem: Environmental > Aquatic > Deep subsurface > Shale gas/oil reservoir > Produced... | reverse complement strand
GCTGATCCTCATCCTGCTGGGCTGCTTCACCAAGAGCGCCCAGTTCCCCTTCCACTTCTGGCTGCCGGAGGCCATGGCGGCGCCCACGCCGGTGTCGGCCTACCTGCACTCGGCCACCATGGTGAAGGCGGGCCTCTTCCTGCTGGCGCGCCTGTACCCGGTGATCGGCGGCAACGTGCTCTTCGAGAGCATCGTGGCCACCGTGGGTCTGTTCACCATGGTGTTCGCCGCCTTCGTGGCGCTGTTCAAGCACGACCTCAAGGGCCTGCTGGCGTATTCCACGATCAGTCACCTGGGTTTCATCGCCTTCCTGATCGGCCTGTCCTCGCCGATGTCGGCCGTGGTGGCCATCTTCCACATCCTCAATCACGCCAGCTTCAAGGCCGCGCTGTTCATGACCGCGGGCATCGTTGACCACGAAACCGGCACGCGCGACATGCGCCGCCTGGGCGGACTGATGAGGGCCATGCCCTGGATCGGCAGCTTTGCGCTGCTGGCCTCGGCGTCGATGGCCGGGCTGCCGCCCTTCAACGGCTTCCTGTCCAAGGAGATGATGCTGGACCAGGCGGTGCACGCGCAGTTCTGGGGCTCGATGAGCTGGCTGGTGCCGGTGCTGGCGACCCTGGGCGGCCTCTTCTCGATGGCGTATTCGCTGCGACTGGTGCATGACGTCTTCTTCAACGGCCCGGCCAAGGAGCTGCCGGGGCATCCGCATGAACCCCCCTGGGGCATGAAGGCGCCTGTGGCACTCCTGGTGGTGATCTGCATTGCCGTGGGTCTGATGCCGGCACTGCTCACGGGGCCGCTGGTGGTGGTCGCCGCCACCGCGGTGCTGGGTGCGCCGCCGCCAGAATTCCACCCGGCCCTGTGGCATGGTTTCAACCTGCCGCTGCTGATGAGCGCGATCGCCGTGGGCGGAGGGGCCCTCTACTACTTCGGCATGCAGTCCGGTGGCCGCCTGCACCGTTACCTGCCTGGCGCTTTCAGTGGCAAGGCCGTCTTCACGGCGTTCATTGACGGCCTGTTCGGGCTCGCCGGTCGCATCAGTGGTGCGCTGGAGAACGGGTCGTTGCAGCGCTACCTCGCCTGGATGATCGCACTGGCCATTGGTCTGGCCGCCTGGCCTTTCTGGCTCCCGGCAGCCGACAACCTCGGTGCCCAGGGGCGCGAACTGTTGCCGGCGCCGCCCGTGGCGATTGCCATCTGGGGCGTCCTGCTGGTCGTAGGCGCTGCGCTGCTGCGGGCCCACCGCCAGCGCTATATCGCGGTTGTCCTGGCGGGTGCGGTGGGGCTGGTCACCTCGCTGGCCTTCATCGCCCTGTCGGCACCGGACCTCGCCATGACCCAGCTGTCGGTGGATGTGGTGTCCACCGTGCTGCTGCTGATGGGCCTGGCGCTGCTGCCGCAGACCACCCCGGCGGAATCGAGCACCGGCCGCAAGCTGCGCGACGGCCTGCTCGCCCTGGCCGGCGGCGGTGGCGTGGCCTGGGTGAGCTGGCTGATGCTCACGCGCGATCACGATTCGATCTCCTGGTACTTCCTGGAAAAGTCGCTGCCCGAGGGCGGGGGCACCAACGCGGTGAACGTCATCCTGGTCGACTTCCGTGGCTACGACACCTTCGGCGAGATCACCGTCCTTGGCATCGCAGCCCTGGGCGTGCTGGCCCTGCTGGATGGCATGCGCGTGCGCCGCCCGACGGTGGATCCGCAGGGCCGCGCCTGGAGCTACAGCCAGGAGCCGCTCATGCTGCGTGTCGTGGCCCGCCTGGTGCTGCCGCTGGCCCTGGTGGTCAGCGCCTTCATCTTCTGGCGGGGGCACAACCTGCCCGGTGGTGGCTTCATCGCCGGCCTGATCACGGCGGTGGCCCTGGTGCTGCAGTACATGGCCATGGGGCAGGCGCGTGCCGAGGCCGTGCTGCGCGGCGCGGCCGGGCGGCGCTTCGTGCGCTGGATCGGTCTGGGACTGGGCATTGCCTGGCTCACCGGCGTCGGTGCCTTCTTCTTCGGCAAACCCTTCCTGACCAGTGCGCACGGCCATCCTGTCGTGCCGGTGCTGGGTGAGTTGCCGCTGGCCACCGCGGCGCTCTTCGACCTCGGGGTCTACATCACGGTGGTGGGAGCAACGATGCTGATGCTGTCGGTGCTGGGAGCGGCCAGCAAGGAAGTGGCCAAGGACAAGGGAGTGACGGCATGACGATGGAATTTCTCGTGGCCACGGGCATCGGGTGGGTGACCGCGTGCGGCATCTATCTGCTGCTGCGCGGGCGCACCTTCCCGGTCGTGATCGGCCTGACCCTGCTGGGCTATGCGGTCAACGTCTTCATCTTCGCGATGGGGCGGCTGTGGAGTGCCGCACCCCCCATCCTCACCGAAGGCAGCGCCGTGGCCGACCCGTTGCCCCAGGCCCTGGTGCTCACGGCCATCGTGATCGGATTCGCCACCACCGGCTTCGTGATCGAGATGGCGCTGCGCAGCCGCCATGAGAATGGCAGCGACCACGTCGATGGGCATCCGGACAAGGCGGAGCAGGCATGAACTGGTTCAGCGAACACCTGCCCATCCTGCCAGTCCTCCTGCCGGCCCTCACGGCGGTCGTGCTGCTGCTCATTGGCGACCATGGGGGCGATGCCCATGGCAGCCATGGCCACCGCAAGCTGCTGTGGGCGCGTCGCATCGCGCTGACGTCGGTCATCCTGGGGTTGGTCATTGCGGCACGTCTCGCCATCGAGGCAGGTCAGGGCGAACTCAAGGCCTACGAGGTGGGCGACTGGCCGGCTCCCTTCGGCATCATGGTGCTCATCGATCGCCTCGGGGCGATGATGCTGCTGCTCACCGCCTGCGTGGCCCTGCCGGTGCTGTGGTATGCCACCGGGGGCTGGGATGCGCATGGCCGCTACTTCCACGCCATCTTCCAGTTCCAGCTCATGGGGCTGAACGGTGCGTTCGTGACTGGCGATCTGTTCAACCTCTTCGTCTTCTTCGAGGTGCTGCTCATTGCGTCCTACGTCTTGATGGTGCATGGGCAGGGGAAAGAGCGCTTCCGCGTGGGCGTGCACTACGTGGTGCTGAACCTCGCAGCCTCCTCGCTCTTCCTGATCGGCGTGGCGCTCATCTACGCCAAGACCGGCACGCTCAACCTCGCCGACCTCGCCTTGCGGGTGCCCAAGGTCACGGCACCGGAATCGGTGGTGCTGCAGGCTGCCGCGCTGGTGCTGCTGGTGGTGTTCGGCTTCAAGGCGGCACTGATGCCATTGGCCATGTGGCTGCCGGCGACTTACTCGGCGGCCAGCCCGCCGGTGGCGGCTCTTTTCGCCATCATGACCAAGGTGGGCGTCTATGCCATCGTGCGGGTGCACGGGGTGATCTTCGGCGCCGAGGCCGGGGATGCCGCGCTGACGGTCGAGCCCGTGCTGCTCCCGCTGGCCCTGCTGACCAGCGCCGTGGGTGTCTGTGGCGCCCTCGCGTCGCGCACCTTGCCGCGGCTGGTGGCCTGGCTGACGGTGGCTTCCGTGGGCACCGTGCTGGCCGGCCTCGGGCTCTTCTCGGCCGAGGCCTGGTCTGCGGCGCTCTACTACATGCTCAACAGCACCCTGGTGATCGCGGGCCTGTTCCTGCTGTCCGAACTGGTGGGAGCGCAGCGGGGCGACGCATCGACCCAGCTCGTGCCGGCCTCACCGGTGGCGCAACCGGCACTGCTCGGGCTGATGCTGCTGCTGGCTGCGGCGTCCACGGCAGGCCTGCCACCGCTGCCGGGCTTCATCGGCAAGCTGATGATCCTGGAGGCCGCGAGCGGCCACGCTTGGCATGCGGCCGTCTGGTCGGTGGTGCTCGTGGTGGGCTTCCTGACCCTCGTGGGCCTGGCACGTGCCGGCAGCATCCTCTTTTGGCATGTGCGTGACGACCTGCCGGCTTGCGGCACCTCCGGGGCCAGCCCCAAGCTGGTGGTGGCCACGTTCTCGTTGCTGGCAGCCAGCGTGGCGCTGAGCGTGCTGGCGGCACCCATCCAGCGCTACACCGAAGCCACGGCATTGCAGCTGGCCGATCGCGCTGCCTATGCGCGCGCCGCGCTGCGCGACGTGGGCGGAGACCAGGCCGACACGACCCGTCCCTACCGCGTGCGCAAGGAGGCTCCGCGATGACCCAACCCCCGCACTCCACATCGCCCGGAAGGCCTGGTACCCGACGCGAGCAGCTGGGCCCGCGCCGCTGGTGGGCGCATCCGGCCCTGTCCGCTCTGCTCGCGGCCGTGTGGCTGCTCCTGCAGGAGAGCCTCGCGCCCGCCCAGATCCTCACGGCCATCCTGCTGGGGCTGCTCGTGCCTCGCCTCATCCACGGGTTCCTGGGTCCGGCCATGGGGCCCCGACGCCTGGGCCTGACCGTGCGCTTCACGGGCATCGTGCTGTGGGACATTGTCGTGTCCAACCTCACGGTGGCGCGCATCGTGCTCTCGCCGACGTCCAATCCTCAGCCGGCCTGGGTCCGCGTGCCGCTGCGGCTGCAGCAGCCCGGGGCGATCACGCTGCTGGCCACCATCATCACCACCACGCCGGGCACGGTGTCGTGCATCGTCGACGACGAGCGACACGAGATCCTGGTGCACGCGCTGGACTGCAGCGATCCGCAGGCTCTGGCTGAGCAGATCCAGCAGCGCTATGAACAACCGCTCATGGAGATCTTCGGATGAACGGATGGCCCCTGATCGACTGGGCGCTCAATTTCGCCTTCGTGGCGGTGGGCCTGGCCCTGCTGCTGTGTGCCTGGCGGTTGCTGCGTGGCCCCGAGGTGACCGACCGTGTGCTGGCCCTGGACACGATGTACATCAATGTGGTGGCCCTGGTCATCCTGTTCGGCATGCGCTTCGGCACCGAGCTTTTCTTCGAGGCGGCGCTGATCATCGCGTTGCTGGGCTTTGCCTCGACGGTGGCCCTGGCGCGCTATCTCAGCCGCGGCGACGTGCTGGAGTGAGGTGAACGATGTGGACTGAATTGCATTGGACCCTGCAGGCCGGCATCGCGCTGATGCTCGTGGTCGGCGGGGTGTTTGCCCTTGTGGGGGCCATCGGGATGCTGCGCTTCCCCGACTTCTACATGCGCCTGCATGCCCCCACCAAGGCCACGACCCTGGGCGTGGGCGGTGTGCTCGTCGCCAGCATGGCCACCAACTGGGCCGAGGGCAGCTACGGCTTGCACGAGCTGCTCATCACGCTCTTCCTGTTCGTGACAGCCCCGGTATCAGCCAACCTCCTGGCGAAAGCGGCCATGCATCTGCGCAACCGCTCCAAGGCACCGGTGCCCGAGGATCATCCACGCCCCTGAGGCGGCGCATCGACCAGGGGAGCCGCGTCCAGCTCGTCCTGGGCCTGGCTCTCGCGGACGGCAGCGCGTGCGAGCAGGTGGGACGCCACGGGCAGGGTGACCAGCAGGAAGGCCAGGATGACCAGCAGGCGCAGGGTCCAGCCGGTGTCCTGCGCCCACAGCATCGCACCCACGCACACGCAGGCCAGCGCCAGCGTCCCGGCCTTCGTGGCTGCGTGCTGGCGGGCCAGGGCATCGGGCAGTCGGATCACACCCCAGGCGGCAATCAGGATCAAGGCGGCGCCTGCAAGCAGGAGCAGCGAGCCGACGATCTCCAGCAAGCCGTTCATCGTGACACCTCCCCGGTGCTTTCGCGTGGCGCCCGGTCGATCAGGCGGGCCCAGCCGATGGTGGCCACAAAACCGACCAGGGCCAGGCCGATACCCACATCCAGGAACACCGTGCGCGAGGTCGCCAGGGAGGCGGCCACGCACAGGGCCACACCGGCCGCCAGCAGGATGTCCAGGGCGACGACGCGATCGGCGTGGGTCGGCCCCTTCACGATGCGCGCAGTGGCCAGCACCGAGGCCGCCAGGGCGCACAGGACGAGCAGGCTGACGATCATGCCTGGCCCTTTCCGAAAAGGATGACAAGGTAACGCTCGAAGTCGTCCCGGATGCCGTTCACGGCGCCCGGGGCGTCGGCGGTGTCGAGCATGTGCAGCAGCATTTCGTGGCGCTCCATGTCGATGTCGATGGTGGTGGTGCCCGGAGTGAGAGAGATCATGCAGCCCAGCAGGGCCGCGCCTTGTTCGCTCATTGGCGCAAAGCGGATGCGCACGAAACCCACCGGCGGACGTTCGCCACTGGGCCCGCTTGCGCGCAGGATGACACGCACGGTCTGCCAGCCCGAGACCACCACCGCGCGCAGGAAGCGCAGCAGCAGCAGCAGACTGACCAGGGGATGACGCAGGATGGACATGGTGATGCTCCCCGGCCCTCAGCGACCAAACCCGGCCACCGCTGCCGTTGCGTAGCCCAGCAGGCTCTGCGGCGACACGCTGATCCACAGTGTCACGGCGGCCAGGCCTGTCGTGGCCAGATAGGCAGCGCCCAGTCGCACCCGGGCGGGTTGCCAGGTCTCATCGGGATGAGCCTTCCAGAAGGCTTCCATCCAGATCTTCATCATCGAGTACAGCGTGAGCACGCTCACGAGCAGGGCAGCCACTGTCCACACGATGCGTTCCTGGGCGATGGCCTCGCGAAGGATGAGCAGCTTGGCCCAGAAGCCCGACAGCGGCGGAATGCCCACCAGCGACAGCGCCGGGATCAGGAAGAGCACGGCCAGCAGCGGCTTGAGCGCATACAGCCCGCCAATGCGGCGCAGGTCGTAGCTGCCGGTCAGCGCCCAGACGATCGCGCCGATGAGGAAGAGGTTGGCCTTCACCACGATGTGGTGCAAGGTGTAGAAGAGCGTGGCGGCGTGCCCCTCCGGCGTGGCCAGTGCGATGCCGAGCAGGATGTAGCCGATCTGGCTGACGATGTGGAAGGCCAGGATGCGGCGGATGTCCCAGTGGTAGGCGGCGCCCAGCACGCCGGTGATCATCGTGGCGGCGGCGATCCAGCCCAAGGCCTCGTAGAGCATCTGAGGCGCCGGGCTGAACACGTCGCCCAGCGTGCGCAGCACGGCATAGACACCCACCTTGGTGAGCAGGCCGGCAAACAGGGCGAGCACCGGGGCGGGCAGCGTGTGGTAGGACGCCGGCAGCCAGGCAAACAGCGGGAAGGCACCCGCCTTGATCAGGAAGGACAGTGTCAACGCGGCCAGCAGGGCCAGCCCCAGGGCCGGTGGCCACTGGGCAGACGCTTCGCCCAATGCCGTGAAGTTGAGGTGACCGGTGGCTCCGTAGATCAGGCCCACGCTCATCAGCAGCAGCATGGTTCCGAAGAGGTTGAGCGCCAAGTACTTGAAGGTGCCGTCGAGCTGGTCCACACGGCCGCCGATCGCAAAGAGGCCGACAGAGCAGATCAGCATCACCTCGAACCACACATAGAGGTTGAAGAGGTCGGCTGTGCTGAAGGAGCCCCCCACGCCGGCGAGCACCCCATGCACGAGGGGCAGCAACAACGGATGACGTGGCCCCGGATCGGCGTCGCTCACCAGGAAGAGCAGGGAGGCCACCCCCATCAACGCCGTGATCAGCACCAGCGAAGCGCCGGTCCCGTCCACCACGAACTCGATGCCGAAGGGGGCCACCCAACCGCCGAACTGAGCGACCGCAGGAACGCCGGAGGAGGCCTGTGCGACCAGCATCAGCGCGCACACGGCCAGCGCGGCGATGCCCGTAAAGCTGATGGCCTGTTGCAGACCCGGTCGCCGGGAAGCCGCCGTGGCCAGCATGGCGGTGCCCAGCGGCACCAGCACGGGGGAGACAGCCAGGAAGCTCACGCTCATGCGGCGCCCCCTGCACGGGCGTCAGCCTCCCGCGTGGGCAGCGGCGGCTTGACGGGGTCGGTGGGTTCGGGTTCGGCCTCGCGAAGCGCCAGCGCATCATCCGTGCGCGCCCGCTCGATCAGGCGAAGCACCAGCACCAGCGAGAAGCACACCAGGGCGAAGCCGATCACGATCGCCGTGAGAACCAGCGCCTGGGGCAGGGGGTTCGCCGCACCGGCGAGCACACTCTCGCCCAGCGGCACCACAGGCGGTTGCGTCGAGCCGATGCGGCCGGCAGAAAACAGCACGAGGTTGGCCCCGGCGCCCAGCACGGCCAGGCCGAGCACACAGCGCAGCACGTCGCGCGAGAGCGCGAGGTACAGGCCCAGGGCCACGGAAATCCACACAGCGGCGGCCAGCGCCCAGGTCATGATCGGGTCTCCTTGGAATCCTTGGACAAAGGCTCATCGATGTCGATGAGCGCGAGGGCGTAGCCGGCCAGCGCGCCCCACACGCACAGATAGACGCCGATGTCGAAGAGCAGCACGGTCGAAATCTTGAACTCGGTGAACCCGAGGTTGAGACTGCCCCACCAGTGCGTGAGGAAGGCCTGACCCTGCCAGACGGCGGGCAGGCCCGACAGTCCCGCCAGCAGCACACCCAGCGCGGCCAAGCCAACGGCCGACCCGGTGGGCAGGCGCCGCGCGGCTTCGGCTGGCGAGCGTGCGATGCCCCAGAGCACGGACGCGCTCACGGCCACCAGGGCGCCGATGAAGCCGCCGCCAGGTTCGTTGTGGCCACGCAGCAGCACCCAGATCGATGCTGCCAGGATGACCCAGTACAGCACCCGGGCCACCACGTCGAGGATCACGATGCGCGGGTTCATCGACGGCCCTCCTGCTGTGCCTCTGAAGCCCCGCGCAGACTGCGCAACAGTGGCAAGGCCGCCAGGAAGGAAAGCGCCACCACGGCGATCTCGCCCAGGGTGTCCAGGGCACGGAAGTCGACCAGGATCACGTTGACCACATTGCGCCCGTAGGCCTCGGGCACGCTGCGCTGGGCAAAGAAGTCGGAGAGGGAGGCATCGAACGGGGTGGCCACGGTCAGCAGCAGCAAGGCCGTGATGAGGGTGGCGAAAGCCATCGACACGAGCGCGGCACCGGGCCGCCATGCGGGCTCCTCGATCGATGCCGGGCGCCCCAGGCGCTTGAGTTTCAGCAGCACCGCCGCCACGACCACGACGAACACCGTTTCCACGGTGAACTGGGTGAAGGCGAGGTCGGGCGCGCCGACGAACAGGAACAGCGCCGCACTGCCATAGCCCACCAGGCCACTGGCCAGCAGCAGGGTGAGCCGGTCGCGCAGCAGGGCCGCCGCCACAGCCCCCAGGCCGATCAGGATCACCGAACCCACCACCCCCCAGGACCAGGGCCCTGGCATCGGGCCGGGCAAGGTCAGCAACGCGGGGCCGAGTGCCGCGAGCAGACCTACCGAGACGGCGCCGACCGTCAGCGCCATGTACCCGGGCAGCCGCCCATGCTGCAGGCGCCGGGTCACCGCTGCAGCCGCCTTGGGAATCCACACCAGCGAGCGCTCGTACTGCGATGCCATGCCGACGCGGCCGATCTTCGCCCCGAGGGTCTCGAAGAGCCGGTGCAGCGGATCCCAGAAGACATAGATCAACGCACCGATCAGCAGGGTGACGGCCAGGGACCCGAGCGACGGGCCGATCTCCAGAGCCAGGCCGATCACGATGGCTTCCGTGCCCGGTGTCATTGCCAGGGAGGCGTCGGCCAGGAGTTCGTCCACGAAGAAGGGGAAGAGGCCCAGGCCGATGCCCACGCTGGCCAGCACCAGGGGCGGCAGCACCAGGGCAGGGCCGCCCTCGTGGGCGTCCGGGGTCTCGTTGGTGCCGGGATGGCGCCAGAACACCCGCAGCGCGGCCACACCGGCCACGGCCACCGCAATCGCGCCGAAGACCGTGTTGGCTGCGCGCGCGAAGGCAAAGACGTCGTCGGCACTCTTCACCTCGAGGATCACGTCCTTGACGATGTAGCCGAAGGACAGCGGCATGCCGGCCATGGAGGCGCCGGCCAGGAGGGCGGCCGCTGCCGTGAAGGGCATCGCCTTGCGCAGGCCGCCCAGGCGGTCGATCACCCGGGTGCCCGTTCCGTGGTCGATGTTGCCGGCCACAAAGAACAGGGGCGCCTTGTACAGCGCATGGGCCAGCAGCAGCGCGCCCACGGCCACCGTGGCGCCCTCGCCGCGCAGGCCGATGAGCACCACCAGGGTGCCCAGCGTGGCGACGGTGGACCAGGCCAGGATGCGCTTGAGATCACGCTCACGCAGCGCCAGCACCATGCCCCACGCGGCCGTGATCGAGCCCGCGGTCTTGAGCGCGATTTCCCAGAGGTCCCATTCCCCGAATGCCGGATCCAGCCGCGCCAGCAG
>Ga0114986_1000566_pt1 | contig 10206 bp, 7 predicted proteins | sample Shrwel1BS1Day17_FD_96988 | JGI IMG/M metagenome (GOLD analysis project Ga0114986, IMG submission 96988) | Subsurface microbial communities from deep shales in Ohio, USA - Utica-3 well 1 S-1-Day17 | ecosystem: Environmental > Aquatic > Deep subsurface > Shale gas/oil reservoir > Produced... | reverse complement strand
AGGCACGCAGGCTTGACGAGAACAACAACACCGTCACCTTTGCCGATGTGGCCGGGTGCGACGAAGCCAAGGAAGAGGTCAAGGAGGTCGTTGACTTCCTCAAGGATCCGCAAAAGTTCCAAAAGCTTGGTGGCCGAATCCCCCGTGGCCTGCTGCTGGTCGGCCCCCCAGGTACCGGCAAGACGCTGCTGGCCAAGTCCATCGCTGGTGAAGCCAAAGTGCCGTTTTTCAGCATTTCCGGTTCCGACTTCGTGGAAATGTTCGTTGGCGTTGGCGCAGCCCGCGTGCGGGACATGTTCGAGAACGCCAAGAAGAACGCGCCGTGCATCATCTTCATCGATGAAATCGACGCCGTCGGCCGTCAGCGCGGTGCCGGCCTCGGAGGCGGGAACGACGAGCGCGAGCAGACCCTCAACCAGATGCTGGTCGAGATGGACGGTTTCGAGACCAATCTGGGCGTGATCGTGGTCGCTGCCACCAACCGCCCTGACATCCTGGACGCCGCGCTGCTGCGCCCGGGACGTTTCGATCGTCAGGTCTACGTGACGCTGCCTGACATCCGCGGTCGCGAGCAGATCCTGAATGTCCACATGCGCAAGATTCCGCTGGGAACCGATGTGAACGCGGCCATCATCGCTCGCGGCACGCCAGGCATGAGCGGTGCCGATCTGGCCAACCTGTGCAACGAGGCCGCCCTGATGGCTGCGCGCCGCAACGCACGTCTGGTCGAGATGCAGGACTTCGAGAAGGCCAAGGACAAGATCATCATGGGCCCCGAGCGCAAGACCATGGTCATGCCCGAGGAAGAGCGCCGCAACACGGCGTACCATGAATCCGGCCACGCCCTGATCGGCAAGCTGCTGCCCAAGTGCGATCCGGTGCACAAGGTCACCATCATCCCACGCGGCCGAGCCCTGGGGGTGACCATGAGCCTGCCCGAGCAGGATCGGTACAGCTACGACCGCGAATACATGCTCAACCAGATCAGCATGCTGTTCGGGGGCCGGATTGCCGAAGAGGTGTTCATGAACCAGATGACCACCGGAGCCAGTAACGATTTCGAGCGCGCCACACACATTGCCCGCGACATGGTGATGCGTTACGGCATGACCGATGCGCTGGGCCCCATGGTCTATGCCGAGAACGAAGGTGAAGTCTTCCTCGGCCGCTCGGTCACCAAGACGACCAACATCTCGGAGCAGACCATGCAGAAGGTGGACAGTGAGGTCCGCCGCATCATCGACGAGCAGTATGCTCTGGCGCGCCGGCTCATCGAGGAGCACTCGGACAAGATGCACGCCATGGCCAAAGCCCTGCTGGAGTGGGAAACCATCGACGGAGATCAACTGGACGACATCATGGCAGGCAAGCCGCCGCGTCCTCCCAAGGACTGGACACCGCGCAATCCCTCCGTGGGAGGTGGTGGTAGCGGTGGATCACCGGCGGTGGGTACCGACACGGCGCCGACGGCCGCCTGATCCCGGCGACTGATCGCCTGCATGTCCACGGGGCCTTCATGGCCCCGTTTCCTTTTTCTGCCTCTCCACCATGCACAAACCTGTCTGGACCACCTCCCGTTTTGACCTTGATCTGTCCTCGCCCAAGGTCATGGCCATTGTTAATGTGACGCCGGATTCGTTTTCCGACGGGGGACAGCACGCCAACACCTCGGCAGCGCTGCGCCACTGTGAGCAGGTGATGCGGGACGGCGCACACATCCTGGACATCGGTGGAGAGTCGACAAGGCCTGGCAGCCCGGCCGTCTCTCTGGAGGATGAGCTGGCGCGTGTCCTGCCGGTGGTGAAGGAGGCCGTCAAGCTCGGTCTGCCGGTGTCGGTGGATACCTACAAGCCGGAGGTGATGCAGGCGGTGCTCGATGCTGGCGCCGACATCATCAATGACATCTGGGCGTTGCGACGAGGCAATGCTCTGGATATCGTCGCCGCGCATCCGCGCTGTGGTATATGCCTCATGCACATGCACCGCGATCCTCAGACCATGCAGGTCGCGCCGATGGAAGGCGACGTGCTGGCGCCGGTGTCTGCTTTCCTGGGGCAACGTGCGGAAGCACTCCAGCAGCGGGGCGTGGCCGCCACCCGAATCATGCTCGATCCCGGTATCGGATTCGGCAAGACCGTCGCCCAGAACTTCAGCTTGCTGGCCAGGCAGCCGGAGCTTCTGTCGGCAGGCTACCCGGTCCTTGCCGGCTGGTCACGCAAGTCCTCGCTCGGTGCCGTGACTGGACGCAATGATCCCCGTGATCGGGTCGCTGCCAGCATTGCAGCGGCCTTGGTGGCCGCCCAGAGAGGGGCATCTGTCCTCAGGGTTCATGATGTGCGTGAGACAGTCGATGCCCTGGCGGTGTGGTCTGCGGTCCATTGAACGCTGCCTGACCATCCTGCCGAAGGGGGCGTACCGCTGATTTTCCCCCCTCGCAGGGGAGCCATACATGAAAAACGGACCCGTGCTCTGGCGTTGACTCGGCCCAGATCCTTCCGTCGTGCGACTGCACAATGCGCCTGCACAGGGCCAGGCCAATGCCGTCACCCTCGATATTGGCCGGGTTCTTCAGCCGGCCAAACATCTCGAAGACATGGGCCTGCTCGGATACATCGAAGCCGCACCCATTGTCATGAAGCGACACCGTCCAGCCGTCATCCAGTGGACATGCATTCCACTCAAGGCGGGTTACTTCGCGCATACCCGAGTACTTGAAGGCGTTGTCCATCAGGTTGCACCAGACCTCCTGGATGAGTACCGGGTCGGCCCACACCGTGGGAAGCCGCTCGATGCCAATGACTTCATACGGCTGAGTGCTGAAGGACGACGCCGTCTCCTCCAGCCATTCGGGCATGCGCAGCGCCAGATCGATACGAGCCGGGTGCAAAGCTCCGCGTCCCAGGCGTGAGAAAGCAAGCATGCCGTCGATGACGGATTGCAGTCTCAAGCCTGCAGCCACCACCTTCGCACTGTAGTGTCTTGCTGCGTCAAGATCGCCCTCACTCATGACACTCCTGGCGATCTCCGAGTAGCTCACCATGTGACGAATCGGCTTCTTGAGGTCGTGTGACAGTCCGTGGGAGAAGGCCTCCAGCGATCGGTTGGCTTCCTCCAGATGACGGGTGCGATCCGCCACCATTTCTTTCAGCCTCTCGTTCGTCAGCCGCTTCTGTTCAATGAGTTCACGGTAAACGGTGACATCCTGAATGGTCCAGGTTCCCGGTGGGCGAAAGCTGGTGACATGTCGCTCTGGCATGCCTCGACACCTTACCCAGCGTCGATGACCTTGGCTGGTCAGGATCGGGAACTCATGGTCAAACACAGTGCCCTCGGCCAGGGCGTCGGCGATCCTTTGCCGCAGTTCCTCCTGGGCTTCTTCTGCCACGAAGCTGAGCAGTTCACTAAACCCCTGGCGTATCTGGCCGGGCGCCAGTTCCAGTATGTCAAACACCTCCGGTGACCACCTCAACAGTCTGGTGTCAGGGTTGAAGTCGATGCGTCCCAACCGTGCCAGTTTCTGCGCCTCCTGAAGGTGGTGCTGGAGCTCACGGTTTCTGTGCTCCAGCGCCCGGCGATCGGTGACGTCACTCTGGATCGAGAAGTAGGCGACCACCTTGCCGCCAGTGTTGCGGATTGGCTCGATGTTCAACAGGACCGTGTACGGGTCGCCGCACTTGCGGTAGTTGGTCATTTCGACCCCGGACACCGACAAGCCGCCGCGCAGCCGATGCCCGATTTCTTGTGCTGTGGACACATCGGTGGCGGGCCCGCGAAGCAGGTGTCCTGCTTTCTGTCCCCTCGCTTCTTCCAGACTCCATCCCGTCACCTTGGAGTACGTCTGGTTGACCCAACGTATCCGCTGATCTGCATCGGTGATCACAACCATGTTGGCGCTCTGCTCGACAATTCTCTCGAGAATGAGCAGCCATGAGGTCAGATCGTCCAGTTCGTCCTGTGCTTGAAGCAATCTCAGCTCCCCTGTCGATGCGTCATTGATGACGGCGCACCTACCAGGTGCGATGAGTAATTCCATTGACCGAGATCATCGACAGAGGTGTCTACTTCTGCTATCAAAAAACACAATGTTTGTGACGAGACGCGCACACTTTTCGGACGGCGGTCTGTTTCGTGTCAGGCTTCGTCGATAAGATTCTCGTCGCTAGGTAAAAAAGAGCGGAGGATGAGGAGCGGTGATGCGAGCACCTGTATGGCGTCACTGGCGTGGGCATCACAGGCGAGAGACAGCATGACGTTGGAGCGTACAAGAACCGATTCGACGGCCGAGGGCCCGCACTGTGACCACTGTTCCACCCGATCACGCTGCGTCTTCTATTCCTTGACTGCGTCCCAGGCGGGCCAAATGCGGCCTTGCATCCGTGAACGCACTGTTGCAGTAGGAGAACTGGTGCAGCGTCAAGGCAGCGTCGGCTCCTCTTTGATGGTGGTGAAGGTGGGGCTCTTCAAAGGCTTGCGTGCAGCGCCCGGGCAGGAACAGAAGGCCATCGCGATTCTCGGCAAGGGGCGACTGCTGGGGTTCAACAATCTCTACCGCCAACCTGCTCCGCTGACGCTGGTCGCCATGACGCCTGCCAGAATCTGCGAAGCAGACGTTGATGCCGTTCATGGATTGGCGATGGTCCATCAACAGTTCCGTCAACGTGTCTACCAGGCGGTGGGCAGTTATATCGATTGCGTGGCCGACTGGTCTCGCATCCTGCGGGAAGACAGCTATCTTCGCAAACTGTGTCAGGCCCTCCACCTGATAGCGAACGAGGAGGGCTGCAGCGCATTTCGCATCCCTTCCCACATCGAGCTTGCGAACGTTCTTGGGTCGCGGCGTGAAACCATCGCCCGGCATATCGGACTGCTGATTGACCGGGGCATGTTCCGCAAAGTAGATCGTTGGCACGGCATGTTGCTCGACAGCGGCTGCGATGCGCAGGTGAGCCGAGCCGCCTGATCCATCGGTTGTTTGTTGCGGTTCCTCGCGCCGTTTCGTTGGGCATCGTCTCTGCGCGTTTGGTCACTTAGTTGCCATTTGCGCCGATTCCACCGGCTTATGCGCCTTTACCCGAAAGAGGGCATCCCGATAGTGCTGGTTAGGTTCAATGACCTGCAACCCAGCCACAGGAGATGCCATGCGCGAGAACTTGCCGGTGACACAACGCGAGCTGAAGATGGAGGAGGGCGCCACACTGATGTCGACCACCGATCTGCAGAGTCGCATCACCTACGCCAACGCCTCTTTCGTTGACATCAGCGGCTTTGAACGGGATGAACTGATCGGCCAGCCCCACAACCTCGTTCGCCATCCGGACATGCCAACTGCCGCCTTCGCCGACATGTGGACCACCCTCAGACAGGGGCACTCCTGGACCGCATTGGTCAAGAACAGGCGCAAGGATGGGGACCACTACTGGGTGCGTGCCAACGCGTGTCCGGTGGTAAGACAGGGAAAGACCATCGGATACATGTCGGTTCGGACCAAGCCCGCACCAGAGGAAGTCGCCGCCGCAGAGCAGCTGTATACGCAGTTCCAACAAGGCAAAGCGGGCCACTTGCGGTTCCATCAAGGCCTCGTCGTGAGGTCAGGGTGGCTGTCCTGGATATCCGTTTTGGCCTGGATGTCCACCAGTTGGCGCTTGCGTTTGGGTGTACTCGGCGCCATGTTGCCCGTCATGCTGGCGGCCGTGCTGGCTCTTCCCTCTTCAGTGCTACTGGGATTGCAGGTTCTTTCGGCCTGTCTGGCGCTGGTGTGGCTGGAAGCGCAGGTCTCTCGTCCGCTGGCACGGATTCGCCAGGATGCTGAGCAAGTGGCTTGCGGCGAGACGGCGGCCTCCGACAGCTTGCACCGCGTCGACGACATCGGCATGCTGGCACGATCGATCAAGCAGGCGGGATTGAACCTGAAGTCTCTGCTGGATGATGTGTCTCACCAGGTAGGTGGGGTCCGTACCGCCAGTTCAGAGATCGCGCAGGGCAATGCGGACCTCAGCGCCCGTACCGAGCAGTCTGCCGCGAGCCTGCAGGAGACCGCCGCGAGCATGGCACAGATGAACGCCACCGTGGCAGGCAATGCGCAGCGCACCAGTCAGGTCGAAGGCATCGCCCGCCAGGCCCAGCAGACCGCAGATGCAGGCACGAAAGAGTTTGATCAACTCACGGCCACCATGGAGGACATGCAGCGAAGCAGTCAGCGCATCGCAGACATCACGGCCTTGATCGACGGCATCGCTTTCCAGACCAACATACTGGCGCTGAACGCTGCCGTGGAGGCTGCCCGCGCCGGGGAGCAGGGCAGGGGATTCGCGGTGGTGGCAGCGGAAGTCCGGAGCCTAGCTCAGCGCAGCGCGGCCGCCGCGAAAGACATCAGGCACCTGATCGAGGACAGCGTCGAACGGGTCACTTCCGGTGGCGCTCTCGTGGGTCGGGTCAACCGCACCATGCGCGACATTGCCCATCAGGTCACGCAGGTGGGTGGATTGATTGAGGAGATTGGCGCGGCAACCCGGGAACAAGCCCAAGGCATCTCACAAGTGGATGTCGCAGTCAGTCAACTTGACCAGTCCACCCAGCAGAACGCCGCTTTGGTCGAGCAGAGTGCCGCTGCGGCAAACAGCTTGAAGTCCCAGGCCACCCGCCTGGCGGACGCGGTGGGGGCCTTTCGGTGTTGAGCGGCATGGATTCATCTGCAATGCTTTGTCGCTGACGTAACGGCCCGTGTCATTCTGCGCCTCGGGGTTACTTTGGGATACATCTTAAGCAGTACTTCCCCTGATTTTGTGTGTTTTGTATTAACACGCAAGTTAGACTTGCGGCTACAAAAGTACATAATTTCAGGAGGAGGTGGCCGAATGGCTGCTTACAAAAGAACTCGTTTTGCTGTCACACCGTCAGGTGCGGTTCATGCATGGGCCTTCTCTAGCCTCTGGCTATTGATGGCCCATGCTTGACTGTCCTGATCTCGCTGTTCCCGTTGAGATCATGCACCACGTGGTACACGTGGAGTCGGCCCGCAACCCGTTTGCGATCGGCGTGGTGGGTGGGCGTTTGAGCAGGCAGCCGCGCTCGCTGGATGAGGCGCTCGCAGCGGTTCAGACCCTCAAGGAACAGGGCTACAACTTTTCTGTGGGCATCGCCCAGGTCAATCGCTACAACCTGGCGCGATATGGCCTGTCAAGCTACGCCCAGGCATTCGAGACCTGTCCCAACCTCAAGGCCGGATCGCAGATCCTCAAGGAGTGCCACGACCGGGCCAGGGATTGGGGCAAGGCCTTCAGCTGCTACTACTCAGGCAACTTTGTCACAGGCTTCGAGCATGGCTATGTGCAAAAGGTCTTTGACTCCATGCAGCGCGCAGCGCCTTCGGGCGTTCGGGTGGCCGACATCACGGTCATTCCCCGCGCCGACAGACCGGTCAGGCGCCCAGCTCGCGACGACGGCGTGCCGCTGAGAGCAGACGCTGCGCCTCCAGCGTCTACCTCAATGGCGCCGAGCACTGAGGGCGCCATTGGTGCGGGCAACGTGTCGGCATCAGGTGCTGTGCCGAGGAGCGTTGGTCAGATACCGGTCCAGCTCGTGGGTGCTCAAGGAGACCCTTACCGAGTCACGGTGCAGCCCGCACGGTCATCAAGCCGTCCGGCTTCACGGTCGTCCCCCAAGGGGGAGTTTTCGATGTCTCCTGCCAACCCTCGCGAGGCTTCAACCGAGCGAGGGGTGTCGCCTGCGGTGGCATCCCCCAAAGAAGACCAGTCATTCGTGTTTTAGCCAACTACTTTTGAAAGGAATGTATGCGTTTCTCCCGACTTGAGCTGCAAACCATCGCGACCATGGCATTGGCGTTCTCGCTGCTGGCTCTTGCCCCCGATGTCATGGCCAACACGGGCTCTGCGAAGTTCGCGGACGCCTGCAAGAAGGTCTCGGGCTTCTTCGCCAATTTCGAGACGATTCTTCGAGTTGCATCGGTATCCATCGTGACCATTGCCGTGGTTTTTGCGGGCTATCAGATCGCCTTTGCGCACAAACGCCTGTCCGATGTGGCGCCTGTGCTGGTGGGGGGGCTATTGATCGGCGGCGCAGCCACCATTGCGGGCTGGTTTGTGGGTGACTGGCAGGCCGCCACCCACGTGGGTGTGGCCAACACCTGCTGAACGAGGCTCCTTTCCGTGAAGAAGGATGTCCTTTTCAGAGGGTGTACCCGCCCCCCCATGATTTTGGGTGTGCCCTACATACCCTTCCTGGTCGGGGCAGGTTTGCCCTTGCTGCTGGCCATGTACCTCTCGCTCTACATCCTGCTGGCGATTCCTCTCTCGGTGCTGGTGATGCGTTTGATGGCCAAGAAGGACGAAATGATCTTTCGCCTGATCGGCCTGAACCTGGTGTTCCGCTTTCTGCCACGCAATCACGGGCTGTATGGCTCTGCGTGGGCATTCAGTGCCGCCCGATACCGCTCGAAGGCCGATCGCATTCGGCCCTACAGGCAATACCTTTGACCATCTGACGCAAGGAGCCGCGTACGCATGTTCACCGCCGACGCCAGCTGCAGCAACTTCGTCCCGTTCAGCACCCACGTGGATACCCATGTGGTCAAGACACGCGAGGGAGACTACCTGATCACTTGGATGCTCAGCGGCTTCCCCTTTGTGGGGCGGGAAGACTGGGAGCTGGAGCACCGGCACCGCACCTTCAATAACCTGCTGCAAAGTCTTCGAGCGCCCGACTTCGAGAACCTGGCTTTCTGGGCGCACGACATCCGCCGCCGGCGACCCATATCCACCAGCGCTCGATTCCCTCATCAGTTCAGCCAGCGTCTGCACGACCTGTACATGGAGCGCCTGTCCACCAAACGGCTCATGCAAAACGAGCTGTATCTAACGATGGTGTACAGGCCGGTGGTCAGCGGCAAGCGCTTTACCGCCATGGCCCGGGACATCGAGGTGCTGCGCAAAGAAGAGAAAGCGTGCCTGGAGAAGATCTATGAACTGGCCGGCAATGTCGAAGCGCTGCTCCAGGACTACGCCCCCTACCGGCTGGGCCTGTATGAAAGCATCCACAAGCAGGTGTTCTCCGAGAACCTCGAGCTGTACGGCTACCTGCTCAATCACGCCGATGAGCCAGTGCCGGTGCTTTCAGCACCGATCTACGACTATCTGCCCACCAGCCGTCACATCTTCAATCCTGGCAGCGGCGATTTTGCGGTTCGCACCAGCAACGGTGACAACCACTACGGGGCGATGCTGAACATCAAGGAGTACGCCGACAGCAGCTGGCCGGGCATTCTCAACGGGCTCAAGTACCTCGAATTCGAGTACGTGGTGACGCATTCGTTCACCCCCATGAGCCGGTACGACTCCATGAAGGCTTTGCAGCGCACCAAGGGTGCCATGCTGTCGTCGGAAGACAAGGCCGTCAGCCAGATCGTGGAACTGGATTTCGCCATGGACCAACTGGCATCTGGCAACTTCGTACTGGGCCAGTACCACTTCAACATGGCCATCTACGCCGCCACGCAAGAGGACCTTTACCTCAATGTGGCCCAGGCGCGCGCCCAGCTCTCCGGCGCCAGCTTCGTCACCGTCAAGGAAGACGTGGCCGTCGCCGCCGCCTATTACGCGCAGTTGCCCTGCAACTGGCGCTTCCGGCCCCGCATTGCCAACCTCAGTTCCTTGAACTTTCTGGGCTTGTGCCCCTTGCACAACTTTGCCACCGGAAAACCCAACTTCAATCCCTGGGGTCCGTCGGTGAGCGTGCTGCAGACCCTGAACAATCAGGCCTACCACTTCAACTTCCACGCCACCAAACCCAACGAATACTCGCTGGGAGAGAAGGCGGTGGCCAACACCATGGTGATCGGCAAGTCTGGCACCGGCAAGACGGCGCTGATCAATTTTCTGTTGGCACAGGTGCAGAAGCTGCAGCCCGAACCCACGGTGTTCTTTTTCGACAAGGACAAGGGCGCGCAGATCTTCATCCAGGCCTGTGGTGGTCGCTACTTCACCCTGGAGAAGGGAAAGCCCACCGGCTTCAACCCGCTGCAGTGCGACAGCACCCCCGAGAACGAGCAGTTCCTCGTCGAGCTGGTACTGCGCATTCCGGCTAAGGTGGACACTGATTCCGGCGCAAGCTGGACAGTGATTCCGCGCGAAGGTGGACAGCGATTCCAGAGCAAGCTGGACAGCCGGCACGTAGCGACGCGGGAGGGTTGGT
>Ga0114986_1000565_pt1 | contig 10210 bp, 9 predicted proteins | sample Shrwel1BS1Day17_FD_96988 | JGI IMG/M metagenome (GOLD analysis project Ga0114986, IMG submission 96988) | Subsurface microbial communities from deep shales in Ohio, USA - Utica-3 well 1 S-1-Day17 | ecosystem: Environmental > Aquatic > Deep subsurface > Shale gas/oil reservoir > Produced... | reverse complement strand
GAAAGGATGATGGCGTCGTTGCCCAAGGTCTCCTTGACCTTCCTCAAGGCATCCCTTGCGTTGGCGGCGATGAATTTTCTGACGTTCATGTTCTACCTCCGATGATCGAGGTCACCTTGATAATTCGAGTTTCCGGCACTTCATTGTGGGAAAGCACCTTCAGTTGTGGGATGGTCCGCCGCAGGAAGCGGGACAAGAGTAGCCGCAGGCTGCCTGGCACCAGCAAAACCGCCGGCAGCCCCAGACTTTCCTGGCGCTGCGCAGCAGCAGCCGTTTCGCGTATCAGCGTATCGGCCAGACCCGGTTCGAAGCTGGTGTTCTCCGAGCCTCCGGCCACGGCCTGCGACAACAGGCGCTCCAGCGTCGGGTCGAGCGACATGACCTGCATTTCGCCATTACCCGGGAAGAGTTGCTGAACGATGGCGCGGCCGAGAGCGGTACGCACCTGAATGCCCAGGTCGTCGGCGTTCTGGGTGCGCGTGGCGTGATCGGCGACCGTTTCGATGATGGTCCGCATGTCGCGGATGTGGACACCTTCTTCCAGCATGCCCTGGAGCACCTTCTGCAAGGTCCCGAGCGGCAATATCTTGGGGACCAGATCCTCGACCAGCTTGGGCATTTCCTTGGCCAGGTGATCGAGCAATTGCTGCACCTCCTGACGGCCCAGCAATTCGGCAGCATGCGTCAGAATCAGGTGATTGAGATGCGTGGCAACGACCGTCGAGGCATCGACCACGGTGTAGCCATAGGCCTGCGCCTGGTCCCGCTGCCCGGCATCGATCCAGGTCGCCGGCAGGCCAAAGGCTGGATCCTTGGTATTGGCGCCGTTTAGCGTGCCGGCGACCCGCCCCGGATTGATTGCCAGATATTGACCGGCAAAGGCCTCGCCCTGACCGATTTCGACCCCCTTGAGCAAAATGCGATAGGTGTTCGGTTTCAACTCGAGGTTGTCGCGAATGTGGATCGGCGACACCAGGAAACCGACCTCCTGGGCAAATTTCTTTCGGATACCGCGAATTCGGCGCAGGAGTTCGCCATCCTGCGACTTGTCCACCAGCGGAATCAGGCGATAGCCGACTTCCAGGCCCAGCACGTCGAGCGGCGCCACATCGTTCCAGCTGGCTTCGAGTGCTTCCTGTACCGGCGGCGGAGCAACCGGCAATGGGGTTTCCACCACCCGCTTTTCCTTTTGCGCGATATTCCAGGCAAACCAGCCCAGCGTCGACGCCAGCAGCAGGAAGACCAGATTCGGCATGCCCGGGATCAGTCCGAGAAAGCCGACGATGGCGGCGGTGATGCCGATCGCCTTCGGATTTCGGAACATCTGGCCCATCACCTGCTGGCCGATATCGCGGTCATCGGAAACACGGGTGACGACCATACCCGCCGCGATTGACACGATCAGTCCGGGGATCTGGGCCACCAGACCATCGCCGATGGTCAGCAGGGTGTAGTTCTTGGCCGCCTGGGCCAGCTCCATGTTGTGCTGCATGACGCCAACGATCAGGCCGCCGACCACGTTGAGCAACATGATGATGATGCCGGCCACGGCATCACCCCGGACGAACTTGGAAGCACCGTCCATGGAGCCGAAGAATTCGGATTCGCGGGAAATGTCGCTGCGCCGGCGGCGCGCCTCTTCCTCGCCGATCAGACCGGCGTTGAGGTCGGCATCGATGGCCATCTGCTTGCCGGGCATCGCATCGAGGGTGAAACGAGCCGACACTTCGGCCACCCGCCCGGCACCCTTGGTAATCACGACAAAGTTGATTACGACCAGGATCATGAAAACCAGGATGCCCACCGTGAAATTGCCACCGACCAGGAAGTGCCCGAAGGCCTCGATTACCTTGCCGGCCGCGTCCGGGCCGGTATGCCCTTCGAGCATGACGACCCGGGTCGATGCGACGTTCAGCGACAGGCGCAGCAGGGTGGTAACCAGCAGCACGGTCGGGAAGACCGAGAAATCGAGCGTTTTCTGGGTATTGACCGCAATCAGCAGGACCAGCACCGAAATGGCGATATTGAAGGTGAAGAACACATCCAGCACGAAGGCGGGAAGCGGCAGCACCATCATGGCCAGAATCATCAGGATGAGGACGGGCGCAGCCAGCTGGGTGACGTTCATCCGCCCCAGGAAGTTCTGCATGCTCATCGAAGAGACAGCCATTTACGCAGCCTCCGGAACAAGCTCAGGCGGCACCGGCAGGTCGCGTGGCGGGACCGGATATACCCCCCCCGCCTGCCGCCAGTTGGCCAACTGGTAGATATAAGCAAGAACCTCCGCAACTGCGTTGTACAGGGCGGAGGGAATTTCTGCATCGATCTCGGTATGTTTGTAGAGCGCTCGCGCCAAAGGTGGCGCCTCCAGTATCGGCACCGCGTTCTCGCCGGCAATCTCCCTGATTTTCAGGGCGATTGCTCCGGCCCCCTTGGCCACCACCTTCGGTGCCGACATACCCGCCTGATAGGCCAGCGCAACGGCGTAGTGCGTCGGGTTGGTGACCACCACATTCGCCGTAGGCACGGCCGCCATCATCCGCTTGCGGGCAGCCTGCATCTGCAGGCTGCGAATGCGCCCCTTGACGTGCGGGTCGCCCATCATTTCCTTCATTTCCTGCTTGACCTCTTCCTTGGTCATCTTCAGCTTGTTGAAGTACTGCCACAACTGGAAGGGCACATCGGCAGCGACGATAAGCACCAGGGCCGCAACCAGTATCAGGAAGGAAAAGGCAACCAGATGGCCCATGTGCGCCAACCCCGCCTCCAGCGGCTCACCGAGCAGACCAAAAATCTCGTCACGCTCCTTCCAGATCAGCAAGACAGCCACGCCGCCAACCAGGATGGCTTTGAGCAGGGCTTTGGCCAACTCCATCAGACTAGACCAGGAAAACATCCGCCCAAAGCCGGTCAGCGGATTGAGGCGCTTCAGGTCGGGTACCAGCGCCTTCGGCGAGAACACCCAGGCATTCAGGAAAAACGGGGGCAACACCGCAGCGACAAGGATCAGGCCGAGCAGCGGTGAAAAGGCAAACAGGGCATCGCTGGATAACTCGGCCAGGCGCGGCAGCATCAGCCCGGGCTCACGCATGACCTGTGACTCGATGGTAAACCCCTTCTGCATGATGGCCATTGAACGCTGAGCAAACCAGCCACCCATCATCCAGATGGTCGCAGCGGCGACAACCAGAACCAGAAAAGTGCCAAGTTCGCGGGAATGGGGGACCTGACCCTGTTCGCGGGCCTGCTCGATTCGCCTACCTGTAGGCTCTTCGGTTTTCTCGAGGTCGCTATCTTCCGCCATGGCCATTGTCAGTTTGCGTTGTGGCTATTATAGGAAAAAACGAGAAAAATTAAATAGGTACACCGCTTTTTTTAGACTGTTTCTCAGATGCCAGACGCAAGCCCATGACAACAGAGTAAACATCCAGAAACAGAAAGGGGGCCGTAGCCCCCTTTCAACTCGTTGACCTGAAACGCAAATCAGGCGAATTCGAGTGCCCTGATCGCCGAACCGATATCCACGTGCTGGCCAAGATCGGACAACAACTCCTTCATGTCCAGGATCAGCACAATCTGCCCATTGGACAGTGTCGTCACGCCGGCCACGCCCTTGGGACGGAAATCCTCCAGCGACTTGATGACCGCATCGTCGCGACCGGCGAAGCTATCCACGCCGAGGATGAAGCTGCGCTCAGCGGTCTGCATGAACACGCCGTATTCCGGATAGTGTTCCAGCGGCCAGCCCAACAGACGAGAAAGCGTGATGACCGGCAACACCTCGCCACGCACGACCAGGGTTTCCTTGCCGCCCACTTCCTGGATACGACTCTGCTCGATAGGCAGGATTTCGCGAACCAGCGACAGCGGCAAGGCAAACGGCTGGTCGCCCAGCAGCACCAGCAATACCGGCAGTATGGCCAGCGTCAGCGGCAGGGAGATGATGAAGACAGAACCCTTGCCCGGCTCGGAGCGAATTTCGATCGAGCCGTTGAGCTTCTGGATGTTGGTCTTGACCACATCCATGCCGACCCCACGCCCCGACACGTCCGAAATCTGGGTCTTGGTCGAAAAGCCGGGCAGAAAGATCAGATTCAGGCTCTGCCGCTCATCCAGCGTATTGGCTTCCTCTTCTGAGATCAGGCCCTTTTCGATGGCCTTGGCGCGAATCCGTTCGGCGCTCATGCCCTTGCCGTCATCGGCAATGATCAGGACGATGTGATCGCCCTCCTGGCGTGCTTCAAGACGCACCAGGCTCTTCGTCGGCTTGCCGGCAGCCTGGCGCTCCATCGGCATTTCGACACCATGATCGACGGCATTGCGGATGAGGTGGATCAACGGGTCGGCCAGATCTTCGATCATGGTCTTGTCGACTTCGGTTTCCTCACCCGCCAGCACCAGTTCGACATCCTTGCCCAACTGGCGGGCCAGATCGCGGGCGATGCGCGGATATTTCTGGAACAGACGGCCAATCGGCTGCATCCGGGTCTTCATCACCGAGTTCTGCAAATCGGAAACCAGCAGGTCAAGCTGGCTCACCGCCTGATCCAGTGCATGCAGCGTTTCGGAATCGTTCTTGCCGGCCAGGATATCGGCCCGCAGGCTGGTCAAACGGTTCTTGGTCAGTCCGATTTCACCCGACAGGTTCAAGACCTGATCAAGACGCGAGGTATCGACCCGGATGGTATTTTCACGCACACGCTCCTCGGCTCGGCGCGCATTCACCGGCTGGCCACCCGGCCGGTCGCTGGACCGACGCCCGTACGGGGAGGGTGCAGCAGGCTGGGAAGCAGCCTGAGCTGGCACGCCGGCAGCCGGCGTCACGGCAATACCAGCGGCTGACGCCTCGGCCTTGGTAATCAATTCACTGGCCGCTGGCGCAACAGGTGCAGGCTGCCCGGCTACTGCGGCGTGCAACGCCGTCCAGTCCGGCTCGCCGGAGACCGCCGCGGAGGTCGATGGCGCTGCTTCCTGGGCAGGCGACTCAATGGCAACGACTGCAACCGGGGCCTCGCCCGAGAGCGCACTCTGCAAGCCAGCGATCACGCCCGGGTCGGCCGGTTGGGGCTGAACCATCTGCCCCAACTCGCCAAACATCTCACGCACCCCCTTGGTGGCGGCCATGATGATGTCCATCAACTCGGGCGTCAGTTCCAGTTCACCGTTGCGCAAACGATCGAACAGGTTTTCAGTCAAGTGGCACAGGGTGACCAATTCCGTCGCATTGAGGAAACCGGCACCGCCCTTGACGGTATGAAACCCCCGGAAAATATCGTTGAGCAAGCCCCGGTCATCCGGCATCTTCTCAAGATCAACCAGTTTGTTATCGACATCAGATAACAGGTCGCTCGCTTCCTGCAGAAAATCCTGCAGGAGATCTTCCATACCGCTAAAGTCACTCATAGTGCCCCTCCTCAGAATCCGAGGCTATCGAGCAGATCATCGACCTGCTCCTGGTTAACCACGACATCGGTACGCCCTTCGGCATTGACCACCGGGCCGTTCATCAGGCTGGCAACCTCTTCGGTGCGCCGGGTTTCCGGCAACACGTCGAGCAAGGCGCCCATCAGTCCTGCCTCAAGATCCTGCGCCAGCGCCACGACCTTCTTGATGACCTGCCCAGTCAAATCCTGGAAATCCTGCGCCATCATGATCTCGGTAAGCTGAGCATGGGTTGCGCGGGTCTTGGCTGGCACCTGATCCTTCAGGTAAGCACGCGTTTCCTCAGCCAGCTGCTTGAATTCGGCGACGCCCAGCTGGTTGGCGAACGCCTTGTCCCAGCGCTCGCCGAGGGCGGTCGCAGCATTTTCGATGTCGTCGACCAGGGGGCCGGCGATATCGGTGGCGTTGAGCACGCGACAGGCGGCCTGCTCGGTCAGATTGGCCACATAGGCCAGCCTGTCCTTGGCATCCGGCAGGGCGGTGACCGTTTGTTCGACCAGCTTGTCGTAGCCCAGCTGGCCAAGCGTATCGTGCAGGGTTCTGGCCATATGGCCAATACGGTTGAAAACTGCTTCCTGCTTTGGCCAGTTGTCGGCGGCAGCCCCCTCCATCGTGCCACCTTCCTGCACCTGGACGGCGGGCGTGGCGGCGGGTGCCTGAACAGCGACGGTTTCGGCCGCGATGCTGTCGAACAGGGCTTGCAGGTCGTCGGAATCAGCACCGGCCGCAGGCAATGGTGATGTAACAGGTGCAGGCGCAGGAGCAGCAACCGGCGTGAAATCGGAGGCGATCGAGTCGAACAGAGCTTCCAGATCGGCGGAATCGTTATTGGCAGCCATCATCGTTCCTTAAGCCTGACCCATCTTCTCGAAAATCTTGTTCAGCTTTTCGGAAAGCGTGCCGGCAGTGAAGGGCTTGACGATGTATCCGCTGGCGCCAGCCTGGGCTGCAGCGATGATGTTTTCCTTTTTGGCTTCTGCCGTGATCATCAGGACGGGCAGATGCTTCAAATTGGGCGTCGCGCGGATGGTCTGCAGCAGGGTCAGGCCATCCATATTGGGCATGTTCCAGTCCGTCACCACGAACTCGAAACCACCTGCCTGCAGTTTCTGCAAGGCGATGGCGCCATCCTCAGCCTCATCGACGTTGGTATAACCGAGTTCTTTCAGAAGGTTACGGACGATACGGCGCATCGTGGAAAAATCATCCACCACCAGAAATCTCATTTTGGGATCAGCCATCAACTACTCCAGAAATTCTTGATTGTTAGCGTTCGATCAGCGGACGCAGGGTATCGGCCAACGCTTCAGCGTCAAATTTGGCAACATAGGTATCCACCCCCACCGACTTGCCCATGGCGCGATTGGCCTCGGACGACAGTGACGAATGCATGACCACCGGCACCCCTTCGAAACGAGGGTCCGACTTGATGTTCTTGGTCAGCACGTAGCCGTCCATTTCGGGCATTTCGGCGTCGACGAGAATCAGGCGGACATCGTCGCGAATATCCCGCCCCATCTGCATGGCGTGCGCAGCAATGCCCTGCAGGCGGGTCCAGGCTTCCAGGCCATTGGTGGCGTGCTTGTGCCGAACACCCAGTTTGTCGAGCACCTCGGAAATCTTGCGCCGCGCCACAACGGAGTCATCCACGAAAAAGACGCTGGTATCCGGATCGACACGCGCCGGCGGAATATCGATGATCATCGCCTCACCAAAGGCATTGGCGAGAATTTGCTCGACATCGAGAATCGACACCAAACCGCCCCCCTCCAGCTCGATGACGGCGGTGATCAGTCCCTGGTTAGCCGACAACACGCTTTCGGGTGCCTTCACGCGCTCCCAATCCACACGGATGATGCGGTCGACATCGTGCACCAAAAACCCGAGCGTACGCTTCGAGTATTCTGCAACCATCATGGTCTTGCCCCGGCCCGGCTGCGTATCGAGCTGCAGGAAAGGGGCCAGCGACAGCACCGGAATCACGTTGCCGCGCAGCGAGATAAGGCCCTCGACCCCGCGTGGCATGTTGGGCGTCTTGGTGATGTGAGGCGTACGTCCCACCTCGCGCACCTTGAAAACGTTAATGCCGAATATCTCGCGGGTACCCAGCGAGAACAACAGGACTTCCATCTTGTTGGAGCCTGCCAGGCGGGTGCGCGCATCGACGCTGTCGAGAAGATTCTTGTTTTCTACGAGATTCATTGCCAGCTCCCGCTCTATCAAGCCACGCTAACCGCGGTGGTGTCTACGCCCAGGCGACGCGCCAGGGTTTCAGACAGGCGCTGCGGTTCAAATTTAGGTACGTATTCATCAACACCGACCGACATACCCAGTTTCTGATTCGACATACCCGACAGGGAGGAATGCATGACCACCGCGACACCATTGAACCGGGGGTCGGACTTGATTTTCTTGGTCAGGATGTAGCCGTCCATTTCCGGCATTTCGATGTCGGTAAGCACCAGGCTGATGATCGACGAAGCAGGTTTGCCGACCGACTGGGCATAGGTGGCAACTTTTTCCATCTCCTCCCACATCTGCCGACCGTTGACCGCCGCCAGTCCCTTGACGCCCATGGCCACCAGGGTACGCTCGATCTGCTTGCGGGCGACGCTGGAATCGTCGCAATAAAACACGGTGCACTCCGGGCGGTCGACGGTGATCACGCCGCGATACATGATTTCGTTGTCGATGTTGGTCGTCTCGGAGAGCACCTTCTCGACGTCCATCATCATTACCAGGCGATTGTCTTCCAGCTCGGTCACCGCCGTGACCAGGCCACCGGTCTGGGCCGTCAGCATCTCCGGTGGAACCCGCATCTTGCTCCAATCAAGGCGAAGAATGGTATCCACCCCTTCAACCAGGAAACCCTGCGTGTGGCCGTTGTATTCGGTAACGATCATGATTTCACGCGGCGTGTCGGCCGAAATGCCCGAATACTTGGCGAGGTCGATCACGGGCACCAGCGCGCCGCGCAGGCTGACCATCCCCTCCACCGAAGGCGGCATGTCAGGGGCCGCCGTGATGGCGGGCGTCCGCATCACCTCGCGAACCTTGAAGACGTTGATGCCATAGGTTTCCCGGCGACCAGTCCGCTGATCGACCCCAAGGAAAAAGAGCAGGATTTCCAGCTTGTTGGTGCCTGCCAATTTGGTTCTTGCATCAATATTCTTCAATAGTTCCGACATTGTCTTCCTCTCGCATGCTGCTGCAATTCACCGTTGCGTGGCCGGTCTTCAGCCGCGGGACACCACAGCAATGAAGCTCACTCCCTGAACTCCCCCAGCCCGCCCTCACTACATTAACGGCCGGGCACGTCGAAATTTTAGGATATTTGAAACAATTTAGCAAAATTAGCAATATCAAGCACCTGTTTGACATTACCACGCACGCCAACCAAGGCTACTTCCTTATTCGCGCCGCCCAATTTATCCCGCAACATCAAGAGCATACCAAGAGCAGAGCTGTCGAGATAATCGACACCGGAAAAATCGACGACTACTGAGCGAACAGAAGGATCCACTACCAAAGGTTCGTAGGCGCTACGAAATTCGCGATGCGTATTGAAGTCAAAACGACCATCCAGCTTGATGGTTGCCTTGCCAGACTCATTGAGAATGCTTGCTTGCATGAATATTCCTATCAAAAATAGCCCAAATATCACATCAGTTTAATACTTTACCCGCCGGGAACAAGCGCCCTGCTATCCGGCGACAGCAGCGAGTACCCGCCGTGGGATTTCGTCGAGTGAATATTGCTCCTCAACGCCGCCAATCAGGTAGGCCTCGCGGGGCATGCCATATACCACACAGCTTCCCTCGTCTTGCCCGAAGGTTCTGGCACCGGCTTGGCGCATGCGCAGCAGCCCCTGCGCCCCATCCTTGCCCATGCCGGTCAGAATGACACCAATCGCCTTCTTGCCGACCAGGCTGGCCGCAGAATCGAACAGCACATCAACCGACGGACGATGCCGGTTCACCGGCGGCGTTGCAGCCAACTCCACCATGTATCCGGCACTCCCACGCCTGATCAACATATGGGAATGTCCCGGTGCGATATAAACGTTGCCCGGCTCCACCTTTTCGTTGCCTTGTGCCTCGATGACGCGTGGTGCACAGAGCGTATCCAGGCGTCGAGCAAAGGACGCCGTGAAGGCTTCGGGCATATGCTGAACAATCAGGATGGGCGGGCAGTCGGCCGGTATGCCGAGGAGAAAATCCTTGATCGCTTCAGTTCCGCCGGTCGAGGCACCCACAAAGATTATTTTACCGTTGCCCCCCGGGGCCGTTTTCAGTTGCATCGCAGGTTTCACAGCAGGCAGGGCAGCGGGAGCAATGGTCGCCCGCCGCAAGCGAGCGCCTTTGGCGGCGCGAATTTTTTCGACAAGTTCTTCCGCATAGTTTTCCATACTCCTTCCACCATCGGAACGCGGTTTACCGATGAAATCGATGGCCCCCAGTTCCAGCGCCCGCAGTGTGGTATCCGACCCAGCCTCGGTAAACGACGACACCATCACGACCGGCATCGGACGTAAGCGCATCAGGCGTTCCAGAAACTCCAGGCCGTCCATTTTCGGCATCTGGACATCGAGCGTCAGCACGTCCGGATTCAAGGCCTTGATCATTTCCCGGGCGGTCGGGGCATCCGGCGCGGCGCCCACCACCTCAATGTCTGGCGCCAGGCCAATCATCTGGCTCAGCAGGCCACGCATCAAGGCGGAATCGTCGACCACCAGAACTCGAATTTTTTGCGGCATTTAGTTAACCAG
>Ga0114986_1000564_pt1 | contig 10219 bp, 9 predicted proteins | sample Shrwel1BS1Day17_FD_96988 | JGI IMG/M metagenome (GOLD analysis project Ga0114986, IMG submission 96988) | Subsurface microbial communities from deep shales in Ohio, USA - Utica-3 well 1 S-1-Day17 | ecosystem: Environmental > Aquatic > Deep subsurface > Shale gas/oil reservoir > Produced... | reverse complement strand
TGCTCCAGCACGCTCTGCAGGGTGTGAACCACCCCGAAGGCGTCCTTGAGCTGACCCCGTTCGAAATTGGACAGGCTGTCGACCACGAGGAAGTTGTCGGGAGGCTGTCCTTCGGACATCTGGCGGGCCTGGTGGCGGATGCGCAGCACGGCCAGGAATTCCAGCGTCTGGCGCAGGTCGCGCACGCCGTCCACGCTGATCTCGCCGCTGTCGGCGGCGCGCTGCAGGCGGTCCTGGGTGTTCACCTCTTCCAGCGCACCGGCCAGCGCGTAGATGCGGGCCAGGTCGACGATGGGCACGATCCCGGTGTGCTTGAGGTCGATGGCGCCCCGGTGCTCGCCGCTGCGAATGGGTGAGATGCCGCCGAACAGCCCGCGCGGGGGCCGGTGCGCCAGGGCGTTGCCCACCATGTAGGCCAGGAAGATGCCGTTGCCGCGTGTGCGCTCGAGCATGTCGCGGCGCAGGCTGTTCAGCAGCTCGGCCTGCCCATGCACCAGGCGCAGGTCGAAGAACACGCAGGTGAGCATCAGGGCCTTGGGCTCGGGCTCGTCGATCCACTGGTGGAAGTACTGGCGCCAGCGGCTCCAGGGTTGGCGCCAGGCCGGCGTCATGGCCATCATCTCGCCCGGGCAGTGCACATAGCCGCAGGCGTTCAGCCCATCACACACGAATCGCGCGAAGGCCTCGAAGTAGGCGCCGTGGCGGGCCTCGTCGTAGGTGTCGTCGAGCACCAGGCAGTTGTCCTGGTCGGTCTTGGCGGTCTGCTCGCAGCGGGCCTGGGAGCCGGCGGCCACCCAGGCGTAGTCCACCGGCGGCGGCCCGAGGCGCGCCTCGGCCAGCTGGATGAGCCGGGTGGTGAAGGCATCGGTGACCGCGGTGATCAGGTGCCCGGTCGCATGGGCCGAGGCATCGGCCGCCGCCAGGTGGCGTTGCAGTTCGGGCAGGCGGCGGCTCACACGCACCAGGCCCTCGAGGTCGGGCTGCTTGCAGACCTCCCCCACCAGATAGACCGCCGAGGTGCCGTGGCGCTCAGTGAGGTCGCGCGCCGTGACGAGCCCCGTGACGCGTTCGCCATCGGTCATGGGCAGATGGTGCACGTTGTGGCGCGCCATGAGCATCAGCGCCTCGATGGCCGGCCGCCGCTCGTCCAGGGTCAGGGGCGCCAGCGTGGCGATGTCCATCACGGAGCGTGAAGTGTCCAGTCCGGCGGCCACCACACGGTTGCGCAGATCGCGGTCGGTGACCAGGCCGAACAGGCGGCCCTGCTCCACCACCAGCACCGAAGACACCTGGCGCTCCTGCATCAGCTGGGCCGCCTCGCGCACGCTGGCCGAAGGGGATACCGCCACGGGATCACGCCAGCGCAGGGCCGAGAGCGGCTCGCTCAGCAGGTGGAGGTGCTGTTCCTGGCCGCCAGGTGCAGCCGATACCAGCTCGTCGAGGTCGGTCGATGGCGCTTGCATGGGCTCCATCATCGCCGCTGTGCAGCGTTTCGGCCAGTGCCCGGGGTGACCCGCATCAAGCGCGCTGGCGCTCGCTGGCGTACACGGCCGCCTGAACGCGCGAGCTCAGGCCCAGCTTGCGCAGGATGTGCTGCACGTGGATCTTGACCGTGGTCTCGGCGATGCCCAGTTCCCGGGCGATCTCCTTGTTGCTGGCGCCTCGCGCGATGAGGCCCAGGATCTCGCGCTCGCGCGGCGAGAGACTGTCCAGCGGCTCGGGCGGCACCTCGGCCGCCGTCGGGGCGGAGGTGGGCGCGGCATGCAGCGCCTGGAACGCGGCCACGAGCTTGGCCGTGAGTTCGGGGCTCACGACCGACTCCCCCGCCACCGTGCGCTCGATGGCGCGCACGAGGTCGGGCCCATCGATGGTCTTGAGCACGTAGCCCCGTGCCCCGGCCTTCAGCGCTGCCGACAGGTCCTGCTCGTCTTCACTCACGGTGAGCATCAGCACCCGTGCGCCAGGTGCCACTTCGCGCAGCCCGGCAAGCGCATCCACACCATTCACGCCCGGCAGGTGGTTGTCGAGCAGGATGAGATCGGGCTGGAGTTCGCGTGCGCGGCGCTGGGCCTCGCTGGCATCGCCGGCCTCGCCCACGACCTGCAGACGGTCCTCCAGACCAAGCAAGGCCACCAGCCCGCGACGAAAGAGCACGTGGTCATCGACAACCAGCAGGCGGATGGGACACGTGTTGTCGGACATGGGCAATGGGTGCATCAGGCCGCCAGGGCCTGTGTCGATGTCGTGGGCAGCGTGAGGGTCACGCGGGTGCCCTGCCCGGGCTCGGCCTGCACGGCCACAGTGGCGCCGATGCGCGCCGCACGTTCGCGCATGATGTGCAGGCCAACATGGGTCTCGTCCAGGTGCTGGCCGTTCGCATCGAAGCCGACGCCGTCGTCACGCACCGTGAAGCGCCACACCGGCGCCTGCTCCACGTCCACCCACACCTCGCGGGCCCGGGCGTGCTTGCGCACATTGGACAAGGCTTCCTGCACGACATGCAGCACCTGGATCTGCACGTCGGCATCCAGCGGGAGCCCATGGCCGTGCATGGCCAAGTGGGCACGCAAGCCGCTCTGGTGTTCGAACTTCTGCAGGGTGGTGCGCAAGGCCGGCTCGATGCTTTCGCCATTGGCACGGGTGCGGAAATGCAGCAGCAGTTCACGCACGTCGTTGTAGCTCTCGCGCACGCCGGCATCGAGCTCGGACAGCACCCGCTCGACCCCTGTCGTGTCGCCGCGCCGCATGGCATCGCGCAGCAACTGGACCTGGATCTTCAGGAAGGCCAGCGACTGGGCAATGGAGTCGTGCAGTTCCTGCGCGAGCAGGCTGCGCTCCTGGGCTACGGCCGCTTCCTTGCCCAGCGCCTCGGCACGCAGGCCCTCCATCGCCCCGGCAAGGTGGGCCGTCAGCGCCTCCAGCAGCGAACGTTCATCGGCGCCCAGTGCCGTCTCTGCCCGGAAGAAAAGGTCCACCTCACCCAGCAGGCGGTGCTGCAGCCGGACCGGCACCGACACCAGCGTTTCATAGCCCGCCTGGGCACAGTGATCGAGCACCGGCTGGGGCGCTCCGGTGGGGCGCGCCAGGATGGGAATGACCCGTGTGCCGGCCCCTTCCAGGGCCTGGCCGCAGTGGCAGCTGCCGGTCTGCACGCACTGTTCCTGCTCGCTCATGAAGTGGGGCAGGCAGTCGCCGGCCAGCAGCAGGTAGCGCTGGTTGGCCTCATCCGACCAGCGCACTGCAACGGCATCGGCCCTGGCGATGCGCCTCACCTGCTGCGCGAAGCGCCGGGCCAGTTCATCAAGCGTGGTGGCCTCGGCCATCATGGCGCTGGTTTCGTACAACGCGGCCAGGCGCTCACGCTGCTGCTGCAGCCGCGCGGTCTTTTCGGCCACCTTGTTCTCGAGGTTGGCGTACAAGGCCTGAAGGGTCTCGGCCATGCGGTTGAAGCCCTGGGCCAGGTGGTCGAACTCGGCGCTGGATCGTTCCTCCACGCGCACGGCGAAATCCTGGGCCTGCACCTGCTGCAGGCCCCGCTGCAGGCGGTTCACCGGGTTGAGCACCAGGAGATAGCCCGCATACAGCATCGCAATGCCCACGGCCAGCGCCAGGGCCAGGATCGCCAATTGCACGGCGTGCAAGATGGCGGTCCACAGCGAGAGCTGGTACTCGATGCCCGCCACGAAGCCATCGATGGCGGCCACGAAGCGATCCACATCCTCGGTGTTCCCGGACGGCTGCACCCCGGTTCGCCAGCGCTCGCGCAGGAGCATCCACTGGCCTTGCACCGACTCGAAACTCTCGCGCGTGGCCTCGCTCCAGGGCACGAACAGCGGGCGGGAAGGATCCCCGGCGCGCAGCAGCGCCAGTCCCTCGTCGAAGCGCTGCAGCCGGGCCTCGATCTGGGCGGCCGGCACCTGGCGCTCGACCTCCAGCGCCAGCTGGTAGCTCTTCATGCGCAGCCGCCCCGCCTCATTGACGGCGGCCGCCCCGCCTTCGATCTGCCAGGTGATCCACAGCGTGAGGCCGATGGAGGTGAGCGCAGCCAGCAGGAAACCCGTGCACAACAGCACGAGCTTGGTGGACAAGGTCCAGGGGCGGTGTCTCATGGCGCCACTCTAGGGAAAGTGGCCCAAGCTTGGCTTGACTCAGATCAAGCCGTCAAGCCCCCGTCAGGCGGAGCCCGATTTCCCCAGCAGGGTGAAGTGCTCCACCTGGGGCGGCGAGGCGAAGAAGGGACCCACGATGGCCCGCCACTGGGCAAAGGCCTCCGACTGGCGGAAGTCCACCGTGTGGTTCTCCAGCGTGTCCCAGAAGATCATCAGCAGGTAGCGCTCGGGCGACTCCATGCCCTTGTTGACCTTGTAGCCACGGAAGCCCTTCGAATGGGCGATCACGGTGTCCAGCCCCCGCTGGATAGCCTCGTCGAAGGCGGCCTGCTGGCCAGGATGGATGCGGATGTCGGCGACTTCGAGGATCATGCGGGGCTCCAGGGTGACAAACCACTCATCTTAGGTCACCACACGTCCACGTAGCGCCGGCCCGGCTCGCTCACCTTCGCCGAGGCCAGCCCACGCGCCAGCCAGTCGCGCGTGTCGGCCGGGTCGATCACAGTGTCGATCTCCAGCGTCTGCGCGATGTTCAGCGCCGCGCCGCGGGCCACCTGTTCGGCCAGCAGGCGCTCGAAGAGGGCCTCGCGTGCCGGGCCTTCGGGCTGGGCCTCCAGCTCCTTGCGGTAGCCCAGGCGCACCGCACCCTCCAGGCCCATGGCCCCGAACTCGCCGGTGGGCCAGGCAGCCGTGGCCATCGGCGCATGCAGGCTGCCGCCGGCCAGGGCCATCGCCCCCAGGCCGTAGGCCTTGCGCAGCACCACGGCCAGCCAGGGCACGCGCTTGCGCGCCGCGGCCAGGAAGAGCCGGCTCACGTGGCGCACCTGGGCCTGGGCTTCGGCCTGCGGGCCCACCAGGAAGCCCGGGGTGTCGATGAGCGAGACGATGGGCAGGCCGTGCACGTCGCACAGTTGCACGAAGCGCGCGGCCTTGTCGGCGGCGTCGGCGTCGATGGCGCCGCCCAGGTGGCCCGGGTTGCTGGCCAGCAGGCCGACCGGGCGGCCTTCGATGCGGGCCAGGGCGGTGAGCACACTGCGGCCAAAACCCTCGCGCAACTCCAGCAGCGAACCAGCATCGGCCACACCGCGCATCACGGCACGCACGTCATAGGCCCGCAAGCGGTTCTCGGGCACGGCCTCACGCAGGGCCAGCGGGTCGGTCCAGTCCCATTCGCTGACCCGGCCCTGGAAGAAGGACAGGTAGTGGCGCGCTGCGTGCACCGCGGCCACCTCGTCCTCGACCAGCACATCGATCACACCATTGCGCGACTGGATCTCGCTCGGCCCGATCTCCTCGGGGCGGTAGACACCCAGGCCACCGCCCTCGATCATGGCTGGGCCCCCCATGCCGACATTGCTGCCGCGGGTGGCAATGATCACGTCACAGCATCCCAGCAAGGCCGCGTTGCCGGCAAAGCAGCGCCCGGCGGCGATGCCCACCACCGGCACCTGGCCAGACAGCCGGGCGTGGCTGGCGAAGGTGGACAGGTGCAACCCGGCCACCACCGGCCAGTCGGTGTCACCCGGGCGGCCACCGCCGCCCTCGGCAAACAGCACCACCGGCAGCCGCTGCTCGAGCGCCACGCCCAGCAGGCGGTCGGTCTTCTGGTGGTTGCGCGCGCCCTGGGTGCCGGCCAGCACGGTGGCATCGTAGGCCATCACCACGCAGCGCGACGCCTCTTCGCCGAACCACGCGCTGTTGACCGAGCCGATACCAGTGACGATGCCGTCGGCGGGCGTGTGGCGCTGCAGGTCGTCGAGGCTGCGACGGCTGCTCTGCGCCGCAATGGCCAGCGCGCCGTATTCCACGAAGCTGCCCGGGTCGCACAGGTCGGCGATGTTCTCGCGCGCGGTACGCAGGCCCAGCGCATGGCGCCGGGCGACGGCCTCGGGGCGGGCAGCGTCCTCGGTGAGCGAGTGGCGATCGAACAGGGCCTGGAGGTCGGCGCGCGGGCCCGTGTGGGCGGCCGGCACGTCCGTCGCCACGTCGCTTTCGGCCAATGCAGCGCCGCCGTCACCGACCGGTCCCAGCCGCAGCAGGACATCGCCTTCGGCCACGAGGTCGCCCACGGTCACGAGCCACTCGTGCACCACGGCGTCGGCCGGCGCGCAGATCTCGTGCTCCATCTTCATCGCTTCGAGCACCAGCAGCGGCTGGCCGGCGCGCACGGCCTGGCCGGGCTGGACGAGGAATTCCACCAGCGTGGCACGGGTGGGGGCATGCAGGAAGGAGGTGAAACTCATGGTGTGATCGTCGTGGGGCAGATCCTGCTTTATCCCCCCGGACGCAGGCCTTGTCCGTCACCCAGGTGACGCCGCCATCACCTCTCGCAGCACCGTTGCCGTGGCCTCGTCGGCCGGGAAGAATGTTTCCAGGGCCAGCTCCGACAGCGTGATGTCCACCGGCGTGCCGAACACCGTGATCGTGCTGATGAAGGACAGGCGACCCCAGGGACTTTGCACTTCAAACGGCACCACCACGCTGGCCTCGGGCGCCAGCGGCCCGTCGGTGACCGGGGCCTCGGGCGCCGGCAGGGCGTGCAGCGACTCGGCCAGCGCCACCAGCTCCGGGTCGCCACTGGCTTCGATCTGGCGCTGCAGACGCTCGAGCAGGTGGTGGCGCCACACCCTCAGGTTGATGATGTGCGGCGCCAGGCCCTGCGGGTCCAGGCTCAGGCGCAGCACGTTCACCGGGCCGTCCAGCGTCAGACCCAGACTCCGCAAGAACAGGGGCACGGCCCGGTTGCACGACACGAGGTTCCAGTAGCGGTCCACCAGCAGCGCCGGATAGGGCTCGTGGCCCTTGAGCACCGCCTCCAGCGCCTGTCGCGCCGCCGCCAGGGCCGGATCGTCGAGCGAGCGCTGGCGGTACAGCGGCGCATAGCCCGCCGCCACCAGCAGCGCGTTGCGCTCGCGCAGCGGCACGGCCAGGCGCTCGGCCAGGCGCAGCACCATGGCCCGGCTGGGCAGGGCACGGCCGGTTTCCATGTAGCTCAGGTGGCGCGTGGAGATGTCGGCCTGGGTGGCCAGGTCGAGCTGCGACAGGTGGCGCTGCTGGCGCCAGTGGCGCAGCAGGTCGCCCACGTCGGCGCGCGCGGCTTTGGGCTTGCCGCCCAGCGAGGCAGGGGTGCGTGTCATGGCGGCAAGCTTAGCCGCCCTCGCATGCACCGGACATGACCTCGGAGGTCATCGACGCCATGCCCTCACCGGGCAGAGGATGACGGCACCGATTCATTCACCCACAGGAGCCTCGCCATGTCGACCCTTGCTGCCACGTCCCACACCTCCACCCCCGCTTCTGGCGCCGACCTGTTGCGCCTGGGCCTCGGCCTCGATGCTGCCGCCACCGTCGCCTTCGCGCCGCAGTTGGCCTTTGCGTCGGGCTGGCTGTCCGAGCCGCTGGGCCTGCCCGCCCTGCTGTTGCTGGGCGCAGGTGCTTTCCTGCTGCCCTGGGCCGCGTTCCTGATCTGGGCCGCGCGCCAGCGCGTGCCGTCGTGCCGCATGGTGTGGACAGTGCTCGTCGTCAACACCCTGTGGGTGATCGACACCGCCGTTCTGTGGGCCAGCGGCTGGGTGCAACCCACGCTCTGGGGCGAAGCCTTCCTGGCGGTGAACGTGGTGGGCGTGTCGGCCTTCACGGTGCTGCAGTACCTCGGCCTGCGGCGGATGGGTCGCTGACGCCCTGGCGCGGGGCGTGTAGATTCGCGGCATGCCCCGCCGCCGCATCCTCCTCACCACCCTGGCCCTCGCGCCCTTCTTCCTCGCCGCCTGCAGCCGCCCCGACCCCGAGCGCCAGATCCGCGCGGCCCTCGGCGAGATGGAGGCCGCCATCAAGGCCAGGAACAACGGCGACTTCATGTCGCATGTCGCCGACGACTTCCAGCGCCCCGGCCAGGGCCTCGACCGCGCCGGCCTGCGCCAGCTCTTCACCGGGCTGGTGCTGCGCTACCCCACCATCGTGCTGGTCGTCACCGTCAACGAAGTGCGCGTGACCCACCCCACCGCCACCGCCCGCCTCACCGTACTGGCCACCGGCGGCCAGGGTGTGCTGCCTGAGGCCGGCCAGGCCTGGGAGGTGAACACCGACTGGCGGCTGGAAGGCAGCCAGTGGAAACTGTTTGCGGCGGACTGGCGCGGGCAGCTCTAGCCGGCGGTCATCGGCCCGCCCTGCAAGCCGGCGCAAAGACCTCCCGGGCGAAGTCCTCGAGCGTGGTCGGCTGCACGGCCACCGGCGCGGCGGCCACGGAAGCCAAGGGTTCGGAGGACAGCCACTGCGCCAGTGCCTCGAGCTGGTCTGCGGCGTCGGCGGAAAACCCTTCGGCCTGCAAGGCGGCCTTCATCGCGGCGGGCGGCGCCTGAACGTACTGGAGCCCGGGGTTGCCGATCGCAGCGCCCAGCACGGCAGCCGCCTCACGCATCGTCACGTGCCTGGGACTGTGCAGCACCAGCGCGCCCTGGTGTCGTGGCACGGTGAGTTCACGCGCGGCCACGGCCGCGATGTCGCGTGTGGCCACCATGGGGATCGGTACGTCGGGTGCTTCCATGCCAGGCAGTGGCTCGCCGGCCGCCACCATGGGCACGGCCGCCAGCAGGTTCTCCATGAACGAGCCGGGGCGCAGATGCAGCAGTTCGAGCCCATCGATCGCGTTGAGGCGTGCCTCCTGCGCATGCAGCCCCTCGATCGGGCCGGTGCCGGATGGCAGCTCGGCACCGATGCTGGAGAGGTTCACCACGCGACGGACGCGGGCGCCCCGCAATGCCCGCGCAACGGCCTCGCCGATGCGGTCCTGTGCAGCCCGCATGCTGGGCTCCGTGTAGCACGGCGGCGTCATGGTGTAGACCGCCGTCGCGCCAGCAAACGCCCGTTCGAGGAAGGCCGCATCCAAGGGGTCGCCGACGGCGATCTGGGCGCCGGCCTGCTGCAGGCTGGCGAGGGCGCCGGTATTGCGTCCGACCACACGGACCGGGTGGCCACCCGCGAGGAGGCGATGGGCGATCTGCGAGGTGATCTGGCCGTTGGAGCCGAGGAGGACAAACATGGCAATTTCCTTGGGTTGAAGGTTTCGGTGTGCTCATGATGCTCAGCCTGGTCGTCCGAATAAACTGCTGAATCAATAAATGGTCGTCAACATTTTCTGAACAATGAATCTCACCCGCCTGGAAGCCTTTCTCACCGTCTGCGACGTGGGCAGCTTCACCGCAGCCGCCGAACGCCTGGGACTCACCAAGTCGGCCATCAGCCAGCACGTGGGTACGCTGGAACGTGAACTGGGCGTGCAACTGCTGCACCGCTCCACGCGCCGGCTCGCCGTCACCGAGGCCGGCACCACGCTGCTGCAGGAGGGGCGCGCCCTGCTGGAACAGGCGCGTCAGTTGTCGGTTCGCACACGCCACCAGGCGGCCCAGCTCACGGGCGTGCTGCGCCTCACATCGGCCGAAGACACCGCCCCCTACGTGGCGCCCCTCATCGCCGAGTACGTGCGCCTGCATCCGGGCATGCAGGTGGAATACCGTCCGAGCGACCGCCTGCTCGACCTGGTGACCGAGGGCCTGGACCTGAGCCTGCGCTCCACCCTGCGGCGCGACTCCAGCCTGCGCGCCGTGAGCCTCGCCGAGTTCGACGTGTGGTGCGTGGCCTCCCCGCGCTACCTGCACGAGCGAGGGACCCCGAAGCGCCTCGAAGACCTCGCCTCCCACGCCTGGATCGCGTTCACGCTCATCCCTCACCCCTGGACCCTGCACACCCGCGACGGCAAGCAGTCGGTGCGGCTGCAGCGCACGATCGCCACCACGAGCAACGCCGGCGGGCGCGCACTGGCCGTGGCCGGCGCCGGCCTTTTCGCCGCCCCGTCCTTCGCGCTCGAACCCGAGGTGGCGGCCGGGCGCCTGGTGCGCGTGCTGCCCACGGTGAAGCTGCCGCAAGTCACGCTCTACGTGGCCTGGCCCGGCCGGGGTGAGCCGCCGTCGAAGACACGGGCTTTCATCGATCTGGCGAAGGCACAGCGCCGGTCGCGATAATTCGACCATGCACATCTTGCAGTCGATCACGGCCTGGGCTCGCCGCATCAAGCGCGACGCCGTGACCCTGTGGTTTGCCTACCGCCACCCGGC
>Ga0114986_1000563_pt1 | contig 10227 bp, 8 predicted proteins | sample Shrwel1BS1Day17_FD_96988 | JGI IMG/M metagenome (GOLD analysis project Ga0114986, IMG submission 96988) | Subsurface microbial communities from deep shales in Ohio, USA - Utica-3 well 1 S-1-Day17 | ecosystem: Environmental > Aquatic > Deep subsurface > Shale gas/oil reservoir > Produced... | reverse complement strand
TCAACCGTCGCAACAGCACCCGGCTCCGTCGCGTTCCCCGTTCGGCTTCTCACGTCTGTTCATCATCCGCGTCCGCGGAGAGCAGGGCTCGCACTGTTGACAGGGTTAAGCCATATCAACGTTCGACATGAGCGGACCGCAACGGCGCGCTCGGTGTGGCCGAAGCGCGCCACTGTGCCTCGCCGTTGTGGGTCCGCTCGATGGAGGGGTTAGACGCCCCGTTCACAAGAGCCTTTCCAAGATGAAGACCGCGATGGCAAGCAGAGCAGCCAACACTAGACCAAGGAACATGAGTGCGAGCATACGCACCGCATAGCCAAACTGGGCCCCTTCCCGCGGCCCTTCAGTTGGCAAGTCACCTGACACCGGCATGCGTTCGGAGAGGCTCGGCGCCACCGCAAGACCGATGACGAAGACTGGAAGAAAGAAGAGCGGATGAAACATGAGCGCACCGATGTCGAAGTTGCGAATGACGCCGAGGCCTTCCGCAAGGCTCAACATGAGAAACAAGACCATCGTGACCGCGATGAGCACGTAAATCGCGTACTTGAGGCGCTCGAAGATCGACATGGCTACGGACATGAGTTGGGGCGTCTAACGTGTTATGGGGAGCAAAACTGCTGCATAACACCACCGGCTGTCTCCCTAACACCGACGGCCTGATCGGGCGGAAAGCCGCGCCCAGCCTGGGTTTCCAGGCATTGACTGGATGGTTGTACAGTACTAAAATTCACGCAAATTGGCGCAGCGTTCGTCCCGCGCACTTTGCCGCATACCGCGCCGGGCCAGACTCCCTCTTTGGGGGGTGTCGCCCCAGTCCACGGGTCCTGAGCCAGCTCATCACGCCCTCGCTCCACCAGCTGGCACACCCACCTGGGCCAGGTCGGCCCCTCCGGCGATCGACACCCCCTTGAAGAACCTCCGCCCAGCCCTATAATTCGACGCTGTTAGCACTCACCCAACATGAGTGCTAATGATCCCGGGGCCGGCGGGTGCTGGCACTTCTGCCTGGTGATCATGCCCTTTCAAGTTGGTGCTCACTCGCGCCAGCATCCACATAGAAGTTGGTTCTCACTCATTAGGAGATGTCATGAAACTTCGTCCGTTGCACGATCGCGTGATCGTCAAGCGCCTGGAAAACGAAACCAAGACCGCCTCGGGCATCGTCATCCCCGACAACGCCGCCGAGAAGCCCGACCAGGGCGAGGTCCTGGCCGTGGGCCCGGGCAAGCGCAATGAGAAGGGCGACTTCGTGGCCCTGAACATCAAGGTTGGCGACCGTGTGCTGTTCGGCAAGTACAGCGGCCAGACCGTCAAGGTCGACGGCGACGAGCTGCTGGTGATGCGCGAAGAAGACCTCTTCGCCGTGGTCGAGAAGTAAGTTCTCGCACCCCCCGTCTGAACAGATCCCTGTAACGAATCCGGAGAACTCCAAATGGCAGCAAAAGACGTCGTTTTCGGCGGTGAAGCCCGCGCCCGCATGGTTGAAGGCGTGAACATCCTGGCCAATGCGGTCAAGGTGACCCTGGGCCCCAAGGGCCGCAATGTGGTGCTCGAGCGCTCGTTTGGCGCCCCCACCGTGACCAAGGACGGTGTGTCCGTGGCCAAGGAAATCGAGCTGAAGGACAAGCTCCAGAACATGGGCGCCCAGATGGTCAAGGAAGTGGCTTCCAAGACCAGCGACAACGCCGGTGACGGCACCACCACCGCCACCGTGCTGGCCCAGGCCATCGTGCGCGAAGGCATGAAGTACGTGGCTGCCGGCATGAACCCGATGGACCTGAAGCGCGGTATCGACCGTGCCGTGCACTCGCTGGTTGACCAGCTGAAGAAGGCCTCGAAGGCCACCACCACCAGCAAGGAAATCGCTCAGGTGGGCGCCATCTCCGCCAACTCCGATGAGTCCATCGGCAAGATCATCGCCGACGCGATGGACAAGGTGGGCAAGGAAGGCGTGATCACCGTCGAAGACGGCAAGAGCCTGGACAACGAGCTGGATGTCGTGGAAGGCATGCAGTTCGACCGCGGCTACCTGTCGCCCTACTTCATCAACAACCCCGAGAAGCAGTCGGCGATCCTCGACAACCCCTTCGTGCTGCTGTTCGACAAGAAGATCAGCAACATCCGTGACCTGCTGCCCACGCTGGAGCAAGTCGCCAAGGCCGGCCGTCCGCTGCTGATCATCGCCGAGGAAGTGGAAGGCGAAGCCCTGGCCACGCTGGTGGTGAACACCATCCGCGGCATCCTGAAGGTCGTGGCCGTCAAGGCCCCCGGCTTCGGCGACCGTCGCAAGGCCATGCTGGAAGACATCGCCATCCTGACCGGCGGCAAGGTCATCGCTGAAGAAGTGGGCCTGACGCTCGAGAAGGTGACGCTGGCCGACCTGGGCCAGGCCAAGCGCGTGGAAGTGGGCAAGGAAAACACCACCATCATCGACGGTGCTGGCGCCGCTGCCGACATCGAAGCCCGCGTGAAGCAGATCCGCATCCAGATCGAGGAAGCCACCAGCGACTACGACCGCGAGAAGCTGCAAGAGCGCGTGGCCAAGCTGGCCGGCGGTGTGGCCGTGATCAAGGTCGGCGCTGCCACCGAGGTCGAGATGAAGGAGAAGAAGGCCCGCGTGGAAGATGCCCTGCACGCCACCCGCGCTGCGGTGGAAGAAGGCATCGTGGCCGGTGGTGGCGTGGCCCTGCTGCGCGCCCGTCAGGCCGCTGGCGAGATCAAGGGTGACAACCCCGACCAGGACGCCGGCATCAAGCTGGTGCTCAAGGCCATCGAGGCCCCGCTGCGCGAGATCGTGGCCAACGCCGGTGGCGAGCCCTCCGTCGTGGTGAACGCGGTGCTGGCCGGCAAGGGCAACTACGGCTTCAACGCCGCCAACGACACCTATGGCGACATGATCGAGATGGGCATCCTGGACCCGACCAAGGTGACCCGCACGGCCCTGCAGAACGCCGCCTCCGTGGCGTCGCTGATGCTGACGACCGAAGCCATGGTCGCCGAAGCGCCGAAGGACGAGGCCCCCGCAGCCGGCGGCATGCCCGGCGGCATGGGCGGCATGGGCATGGACATGTAAGTCTTTCCCAGGCTTCTGCCTCGAAAGGGCCGCGAAAGCGGCCCTTTTTCATTGGCGGAAGATGTTCCGATGCCCTTTCACCTTGATCTTCCGGGTTGCACACGGGCACTTTCGGCCCCAACATTGCGCATCGTCCCCGTTCCCCGTCCATGAGCGCTCCCATTCCCGCCTCCCATCTCGATTCCATCGTCCAGGGCGTGCCCTTGCTGGCCCGCGATGTCGTGGACCGCACCCTGGCCGAGTTGCGCAATCCCAACGCCGCGCACGCGCTCGCCCACGACCGCAAGCAGTTCTTCGCGCTGATCGAGGCGCTGCAGAAGCAGCAGGCCGACTGGGTGCAGGCGCTGCAAAACCTCATCGACCGCGGCGTGCGGGAGGCCCTGTCCGAGCGCCCCGCGGCACCGCAAGCGCGCAAGCCGATGGCCCTGAGCCTGGACGAGCTGTCGCTGGTGGACGAGGGGCAGGCCGAGGAAGACATCGAGATCTCGCGCGTGATGGCGCAGATCGACCAGCAGGCCGAGTGGGAGCTGCGCGAGGTGCAGGCCTTCATGGCCGCCGCCCGAGGCCAGAGCGAGATCCGCCGCGAGGCCAACCCGCTGCGCCCGGAGGTGTTTGCGCGCGCGCTCAGCCAGGCCACGCGCAACCTGCGTGTGGCGGCCGAGGCACGCATGCTGCTGCTGCGCCTGGCCGGCGCCCAGCTCGCCAGCCTGCTCAAGGTGGAATACGCCCAGATCTGCCGCCGCCTGGAAGGCCTGGGCGTGCAGCCCCTGGCCTTCCGAGCCGTGCCCACGGCCAAGGCCCCGGCAGTGGCCAGCGGCGCCTTCGAGCTGACCGACTCGGGCACGCTGGGCCGGCTGCTGGAGCGCGTGAGCCGCAGCCACCCCACGCCGCTGGACAGCGCGGGCGCCGAGGCCGAGACCCTCGTCAACCGCCTGTTCGACCAGATCCTGGCCGACCCGAAGCTGGTCGAGAACGTGCGCTCGCTGCTGGCCCGCCTCAAGCCCGCGGTGGTGGGCCTGGCCCAGCGCGACCCGGCCCTGGTACGCCAGGCCGACCATCCGGCGTGGCAGCTGCTCAACCGCCTGTCGGCCCATTGCGCCGGCTACGACAACCCCAACGACGAGCGCCTGACCGAGTTCCTGAAGTTCTCACGCGCGGTCATCGACCGCATCGTGGCCCTGCCCAAGCCGGAATCGCACCACTTCCTCAAGGGCCAGGACGACATCAACCATTTCATCGACGAGCGCAGCCGCGAGGCGCTGGAGCGCTCGCGTGCCGCGCTCGACAAGCTGCAGCGCATCGAGCGTGCCGACCAGTTGCGCGGTGTGCTGCGCCAGCAGGTGCGCCAGATGCAGGGGGCCCAGCTCAGCCAGTCGCTGCGCGACTTCCTCTTCGGACCCTGGGTGGACGTGATGGTCGAGGCCATGGCCCGGCATGGCGAACACTCCAACGAGGCCACCGAGCTGATGCACACGGTGGACGAGCTGCTGTGGAGCATGCAGCCGCACACTGCCCCGGCCGAGCGCAGCCGCCTGCGCGCGCTGCTGCCCGAACTGGCGGCCAGCCTGAACCGCGGCATGGACCTGATCGCCTGGCCGCAAGCCCAGCGCGAGGCCTTGCTGGCCGAGCTGTCGGGCCACCACGCCTCGGTGCTGCGCGGTGAGGCCCCGGTGGCCGCAGCGCCGACGGCGCAGGCCCTGACGCCCGAGCAGATCGTGCAGCAGATGCTGGACGAGCCCGATCCGGGGCCACGCACCCTGGGCCCCGACGGGCCCGTGGACCGCGGCAGCCTGCCCACCGTGCCGGTGGGCCTGATGTCGCAAACCGACACCCAGGCGGGCCGGCTCGCCCGCGAGGCCTGGCTGGCCAAGCTCACGCCGGGCTCCTGGTATCACATGTTCGTGCAAGGCCAGTGGGTCACGGCCCAGCTGATGTGGAGCAGCGACAACGGCCAGTTCTTCATGTTTGCCAGCCAGCACGCCGGCCATTCGCATTCGCTCACGCGCCGGGCCGTGGAGCGGCTGCTGGCCGAAGGCCTGATCACCGTGCTGGAAGACCGCTCGCTGATGCAGCGTGCGGTGGACAGCCTCATTCAGGACCTGGATTCCCCCATCCGCTGATCAGCGCGCCGGCACGAAGCCGGCGATCGCTTCGGCCACGAGGCCGGGCTGTTCATGCACGATCCAGTGGGTGGCGCCGGGCACACGCAGCAGTTCCAGGTGGGGCACCCAATGGGCCAGTCCGTCCAGCAGCGAAGGTGGCAAGGCCACGTCGCCCTCGCCCCAGATCACCAGCGTGGGCCGCTCGACGCGCACCAGGGCGTCGTCGAAACGCAGGCCATGGATCGCGTCCTCGGCCGTCTGCGCCGGGCGCAGCGGCGAAGCGCGGTAGTAGTTCAGCGGCCCTGTCAGGCCCTGGCCCCAGGCGGCACGGTACTGGTCCTTCACGGCCTCGGTGAGCCAGCCGCGCCCGCTCGAGTCGGCCCCCATGCTGGTGAAGAAGGGCCACAGGCGGGCGAAGTCGTTCTCGGCCAGCAGGGCTTCCGCATCGGGCCGGCACAGGAAGTTCATGTAGGCGCTGGCTTTCTGCTGCACCGGGTTGTGCTGCAGCTCGCGCAGGAAGGTGCCTGGGTGCGGGGAGTTCACGATCACCAGCCGCTCGATCAGCGCCGGCTGCTGCACCGCCAGGTTCCAGGCGACGGCACCGCCCCAGTCGTGGGCCACGAGGGCCGCGATGGGGGCGCCCAGGTGCTCGATCAGTGAGGCCACGTCGCGCACCAGGTGCTTGGCCCGGTAGGCCTCCACCTCGGTCGGCGAGGACGAACCCGGGTAGCCCCGCAGATTGGGCGCCACGCAGCGGTAGCGGTCGCCCAGCAGGGCGCCCACCTCGTCCCACACGAACGCGGCCTCGGGAAAGCCATGCAGAAAAAGCAGCACCGGCGCGTTGCGCGGCCCCTGGGCCCGGCAGGCCAGGCGGATGCCATGCGGCAGATCGACGTCGAAGGTCTCCAGGCTCATGCACAACACTCCCAAGGCAGGATGCCTGGGAGTATCGGCCCGGCCCGGGGGCGGCGGCGTCGCATTTGCGACCCGCTGGCCCTGGGGTTTACGCCAGGGGTTCGGCGTGCACCCAGCCGTGCAGGGTGGTGGCCAGGTCGTCCAGGCCGGTGCGGCGCAGGCCCGAGAACAGCACCAGGCCGACGTCGGCCTCGTCGGTGACGTAGTCGCCCAGGGCGTCCTGGGCGGCGCGCAGCGCCTCGGCGCCTTCCTTGCGGTTGAGCTTGTCGGCCTTGGTGAGCACCACCAGCAGCTTCACGCTGCCATTGCCCACGCGCGGGGCGACGAACTGCAGCAGCTGGTGGTCGAGCTCGGTCAGGCCCTGGCGGGGGTCCACCAGCAGCACCACGCCGGCCAGGTTGCGGCGCAGGGCGAGGTAGTCGGCCATCACCGCCTGCCAGCGCAGCTTGGCACTGCGCTCCACCGCGGCATAGCCGTAGCCGGGCAGGTCGGCCAGCAGGGCGTCGGCGGCATCGCGCGGGCCCAGCTCGAAGAGGTTGATGTGCTGGGTGCGTCCCGGCGTCTTGGACGCAAAGGCAAGCTGGCGTTGCTGCGCCAGGGTGTTGATGGCCGTGGACTTGCCCGCGTTGGAGCGGCCCACGAAGGCGATTTCCGGCAGTTCGCTGACCGGCAGGTGGTGGAGTTCGCTGGCCGTGGTCAGGAAGCGAGCGGTGTGCATCCAGGCGAGCGCGGCACGGGCGGCCGGATCGGTCTGGGCGATGGGCGCACGGGCGCCGGAAGGGGGGGATTGGCTGGGCATGGAACGAGCATTGTAAAATCCGCGGGTTTTGCCTTTGGCCTACACACCCTCCCACGACATGAAATCGATCGCTCCCCTGCTGTTTGCCGCATTCGCCTGGGCCGCCCCGACGCTGGCTTCTGCCCAGGCCCCCGCCAAACCCGACCTGGCCAAAGGCCAGGCGATCGCCAACCAGGTCTGCGTGGCCTGCCATGCGGTGGACGGGAGCCGGGGCACCCCTGCCAACCCCATCATCGCCGGCCAGCACCCGGAGTACCTGATCAAGCAGCTGCAGGAGTTCAAGTCGGGCAAGCGCCAGAACGCCATCATGGCCGGGTTTGCCGCCACGCTCAGCGACCAGGACATGCGCGACGTGTCCTACTTCTACGCCAGCCGCGAAGCCCGCCCGGGTGCGGCCACCAACAAGGACACCATCCGCCTGGGCGAGCGCATCTACCGCGGCGGCATCGCCGAGAAGGCCGTGCCGGCCTGCGCCGCCTGCCACGGCCCCGCAGGCTCGGGCATCCCCTCGCAGTACCCCCGCCTGGCCGGCCAGCACTTCGACTACACCGAAGCGCAGATGATCGCCTTCCGCAGCGGCGCCCGCGTGAACGTGCAGATGAACCCCATTGCCGCCCGCATGAGCGATGTGGAAATCAAGGCCGTGTCAGACTACATCGCTGGTTTGCGCTGACCCAGCCAGCCAGCGCCCGAAGTAGAGCCATAACGACAGGCGGGCCCCCGGGAGGGATGCCCGCCTTTTTTCTTGTCCCCACGAGTGCCACCGATGTCTGCCTCCCCTGAGCCGCTGCCCGCCTCCCGAGCCTCACGCGCCTGGCGCGAGGCCCTCGAGATGCTGGCCTCGATGCGTTTTGCCATCGCGCTGCTCACGGTGATCTGCATCGCCTCGGTGATCGGCACGGTGGTCCAGCAGCACCAGCCCTACACCAACTACGCCAACCAGTTTGGGCCCTTCTGGGCCGAGCTCTTCGGCACGCTGGGCCTGTACTCGGTGTACAGCGCCGGATGGTTCCTGCTGATCCTGGCCTTCCTGGTGATCTCCACCTCGCTGTGCATCGCCCGCAACACGCCCAAGATCGCGCAGGACCTGAAAACCTACAAGGAACACGTGCGCGAGCAGGCCCTGCAGGCCTTCCATCACAAGGGCCAGGGCGTGGTGGCCGAGCCGCGCGAGGCCGTGCTTGAACGGGTCACCGCCCTGCTCCAGCGCAACGGCTGGAAGGCGCGTGCACAGGTCCGGCGCGATGGCGAGGCCGTGCGTGGCGTGATGATCGCCGCCAAGAAGGGCGAGGCGAACAAGCTCGGCTACCTCGCAGCCCATTCGGCCATCGTGCTGGTGTGCGTGGGCGGGCTGCTCGACGGCGACCTGATGGTGCGCGCGCAGATGTGGCTGGGCGGCAAGAGCGCCTACACCGGCGGCGGCCTGGTGAGCGAGGTGCCGCAGCAGCATTGGCTGAGCACCGACACGGCTGCCTTCCGGGGCAACCTGCTGGTGCCCGAGGGCTCCCGCTCGGGCGTGGTGATCCTCAACCAGCGCGACGGCGTGGTGCTGCAGCCCCTGCCCTTCGACCTGGAGCTCAAGCGCTTCATCGTCGACTACTACGACACCGGCATGCCCAAGCTCTTTGCGAGCGAGGTGGTGGTGCACGACCGCCAGACCGGCCAGACGCGCGAGGCCCGCATCGAGGTCAACAAGCCGCTCTACCACGCCGGCATGGCGATCTACCAGTCGAGCTTCGACGACGGCGGCTCGCGTGTGGCGCTGCAGGCCTACCCGATGGGCCGCGCCGGCGAGCGCTTCCAGGTGGCTGGGACCGTGGGCAGCAGCACCGAGCTGCGCGATGCAAGCGGCGAGACGCTGACGCTGGAGTTCACCGGGCTGCGCGTGATCAACGTCGAGAACCTGGGCCAGACACCCGACAGCGCCACCGATGTGCGCAAGGTCAATCTCGTCGCAGGGCTGCAGCAGCACCTGGGCTCGGGCGCACCGACCAGCGACAAGGGCCTGCGCAACGTGGGCCCCTCGGTCACCTACAAGCTGCGCGACGCCTCGGGCCAGGCCCGCGAGTACCACAACTACATGCTGCCGGTGGACCTGGACGGCCGCCGGGTCTTCCTGGCCGGCGTGCGCGACACCCCGGCCGAGAGCTTCCGCTACCTGCGCATCCCGGCCGACGAGGCCGACAGCCTGAACGGCTGGATGCGACTGCGCGATGCCCTGCACGACCCGGCCGCCCGCGACCGCGCCGTGCAGCGCTACGTGAGCCAGGCCGTGGACCCAGCCCGACCCGACCTGGCCGACCAGTTGCGCGTGTCGGCGCTGCGCGGCCTGGCCTTGTTCGCCGGCGAGGAGCCGGTGCGGGCGGGCGACCTGCCGGTCGGCGGCCTGCAGGCCATCGCCGATTTCATGGAAGCCAATGTGCCCGAAGCCGACCGGGCACGCACCTCCGAAGTGCTGATCCGCATCCTCAACGGCGTGCTCTTCGAGCTGCTGCAGGACAGCCGGGCCCAGGCGGGCCTGGCACCGCTGCCGCAGGACGAGAACACACGCGCCTTCATGACCCAGGCGGTGCTGTCGCTCTCCGACGAGGCCTACTACCCGGCGCCGCTGCTGCTGGAACTGACCGATTTCGAGCAGGTGCAGGCCAGCGTCTTCCAGGTGGCGCGGGCCCCGGGCAAGTACGTGGTGTATCTGGGCTGCCTTCTGCTCATCATCGGTGTGTTCGCCATGCTCTATGTCAGGGAACGCCGGCTGTGGATCTGGCTCGAAGACGCACCGGACGCGAGCGGCCACACCCGCGTGACCACCGCCCTGTCGTCCACCCGCCACACCCTGGACACCGATCGAGAATTCGACAACCTCAAGCAGGCCCTGCTGCAAGCTGCCGCCCCGGAGGCCCGATGAACACCACCACACTCTCCCTCAATGCCCCCGGCTACTTCGCCCGGCGCACCTGGTTCGACTGGCTGTTTGCCGTGCTGCTGGCCGCCGGCGGCGCCTACGCCTTCCAGCGCTACAACACCTCGATGGACGTCTACGAGAAATCCATCCTGGTGGGCACCGTGCCCACGGCGATCTGGCTGGGCTGGTTCTGGCGGCCGCTGCGCGTGCTGGCCCTGGTGGTGGGCGCGGCCTCACTGCTGGCCATCTCGCTCTACGCACGGGTGCAGGACGGCTTCGGGGCCGATCTGTCTCAGGCCGACAACGTCTTCCTGTTGAAGTACTTCCTGTCGAGCCAGAGCGCCATCCTGTGGATGAGCCTGCTGTTCTTCATGAGCACGGTCTTCTATTGGATCGGCTTCTTCGCGAAGACCGACACCGCGACGGCCGAGCG